>PVBE011424424.1_pt1 | contig 11840 bp, 9 predicted proteins | sample 1631181 | NCBI WGS metagenome assembly PVBE01 (sample SAMN08397723, study PRJNA350692) | Marine metagenome, whole genome shotgun sequencing project. | isolation source: water | place: Pacific Ocean | collected 2012-04 | reverse complement strand
GTCAGCGCCTTCGCTGTCGAAAGTGCGCTCAGTCCTTTTTTGTATCGACAACCCGACCGGTGTCAAATCCAATTGCTGCGGGGACTCATACCTCACTTTAACCTCGCTTCTTTGCGGCGTCAGAAAATCTCGGACTCCTGGGATGAGGGTCAAAATTCGGAAATCAACGGGTATACCAAAGCGGGCGGACGCATCATCCCCCCTCTTCGCGCCTGTCGTGATGTTGTGGGACCCCTTTCACCGTATCCCTCCGCCGTCCTACGGCTCGCCAGCCGAGTAGCCACGACAGTTCGAGGAACAGCAACATCTGCCGTGGGGCGTGGTGGCGCGCCTAGCGTCCAAGATCGCAATGGCATGGCTGCCCGATGCCCTCCACGGCTCTTGGCCCCCAGGTGGCCGGCGTGACCGACTACGAGGCCACTGCGGCGGGCACTGGGGGAATGTCAGTCCGCTGCCCCTGCTGCCCATTTGCCACCGCTTTCTCCTGCGACACCAACGCCCGCTTCAAGGGCGTCTTTGAATTGGTCATCGGAAAAGCTTGGTCAACACGTAGAGCGTAATCCAGTGCGTCCCCACATTGCGAAATGGTCCTGGGCCGGGTTCGCCACGCCGTAGTTGCGTGCACAAAGGTCCGCCTACGCTACCGTAAACGTCGCAGCCAGGAGGTCGTTCATCACACGGTTCTGCCGTATGGGTTCCTCCTAGGACATCGACACTACCTCATCGCCATGATGGACCACCCGAAGGCTGTAAAATGTATACCTTTTAGTGTGCCCAATATTGAGACAGCTGAGATCCTGGAAGATTATTTCGAGCGTGATTCAAGTTTTTCCCTTCGAGAATACCCTGTCGGCGCGACAGCGACGCGCAGGCCATGACCCGGTGAGAAATGCGGGCTAGCGCCTGGCGTCTTCCGTGGCGCTTGCTTCGTGGTATGCTTGGGGCTGTGGTCGCCGGGGGAGAATCGACGGCCGGAGACATTCTTCAGAGAGGCCTTAATGGCTTCGGAGAGGCCTTCATGGTCGAATTGACGCCAACGTTCGAATTGCCAAACAAGCCGGCGTCCTAAGATCGTCGCGGCAGCCATCGCTGAAAACATGGTCACACGGTTTGTCATTCGTCCGGTGATCGCCGGGTTGGCGGTATGGCTGGCCGTGACGCCTGTGCTGGCCAACGGCTGGGAGCACTGGGGCGTTCCGCTCGACATCCTGCTGGCAACGCTGGGGGCCGAGGAACCGGGCTACCGTATGCGGGCGGCGCGTTCGCTGGGCGTCCGTCAGGAACCGAGGGCGGTGGCACCGATGCTGGCCCGCCTCGCCGACGCCGACGAACGGCCGTTGGTCAAGGATGCGGTGATGGCGGCTTTGGGCCAGATCGGCGACCACCGCGCCGTTCCGATCTTGACCCGCGTTCTCAAACACGACGTGCGCGACGAGCTTCGGGCCGCCGCCGCCGCCGCTCTCGCCGGCATGGCGGCGGCCCAAGCGCTGCCCGACCTGATCGCCGCCTATGAGGGCGACCGCTCGCTGATCGTGCGGGCCGGCGTCGTCGAGGCGCTGGGCGCCTTTGACGATCCCTCGGCGATTTCCCTGCTGACCGGGTTGCTGGCGGCGGACGCCAACCCGAGCCTGCGCCGCAAGGCGATCCGCTCGCTCGGCCTGACCCGGTCGCCGAGCGTCACGGTGCCGCTGCTGGCGGCCCTGTCCCGCGCCTCCGGCGCCTCCGAACGCGGCGCCATCGTCGAGGCCTTGGGCCATATCGCCGATCCCCGGGCGCTCGCCGGGCTCGCCGCGCTCTATGACCGCACCCGGGACAACGCGCTCAAGGTACGGCTTGCGGTGGCGCTCGGCGCCATCCGCGACGGCAGCGCGGTGCCCAAACTGATCGAGCTTTTGCAGAGCGACCTCGCCGCGGTGCAGTTCTTCGCCATCGAGGCCTTGGCCGAAGCCGGCGATGAGCGGGCGGCCCAACCCCTGCGCCAGCTCTACCGCCGCGCCACGGTGTCCAGCCGCACCTCGCTCGAGTTGGCGAAGCAGGGGCGCCCCGCCGCCTACCTTGCCGAGCAGAGCCTGCGCCTCGAGGCGATCCGGGTGCTTGCCTCGCTCGATGCCGCCGGATCGCTCGCTGAATTCCTCGATGCCGCCGCTGTTGCCATGTTCGATCGGAGTTCGGGCCTGGGCCTCAGGCTTAACGAGGGGAGCTATCAGTTGCGCCGGATGGCGATCGCCGGACTGGGCTACAGCGGCGCGCTACGGGCGACGCGGTTTCTCCTGGCCGGGCCGATCGACGACGGCGATTTCCGCCTCCGGGCGGCAGCGGCCCGCGCTCTCGGCGTGCTCGGTCACGACCAGGCCGCCGACGCCCTGGCAGCCCTGCTCGGCGATGTCTCGGCCGAGGTGCGTTGGGTTGCCGCCCGGGTGCTGGGGCGGCTGAAGCGGCCGGCGGCGGGGGCCGGTCTGGTGGCGGCGCTGGACGACCGCCACCCCGAGGTGCGCCGGCAAGCGGTTTTGAGCCTGGGCTATCTCGCCGACCCGGCGGCCTGTGAACGCATCGCCGGGCTCGAACAGGGCGATCCCGACGAGGCGGTTCGCAACGCCGCCCGCGCCACCGCCGGCATCCTTTGCCGCGGCGGTTAGAGTTCTAAATCAACGCGCGCTGGACGAACCAGACGGTAGCGACCAGCAGGATGAGCGCCGAGCCCGCGCGCATCGCCGGCCGGTACCAGGATCGGCGGCTCGCCAAAATCAGCAGTGGGAAGACCGCGGCGACGAACGCCAACTGGCCGATCTCGACGCCGAGATTGAAGGCAAACAGCGTCGTCACGGCCCCGGCACCGCCGAGATCGAGTTCCTTGAGGAAAGTGTAAAAACCCAGCCCATGCACCAGGCCGAAGCCCAGGGCGAGCAGCCAGCGGTGGCCGGTGGCGCCGGCGAACAGGTTTTCGGCGGCGACGTAGGCGATGCTCAGGGCGATCAGGCTTTCGACCAGGCCGGACGGCAGGTCGATGACGCCGAACCAGGCCAGCGACAGGGTCAGGGTGTGGGCCAGGGTAAAGGCGGTGACGATCTTGACCAGATCAACAAAGCGGGCGCTGACCAGAAGCAGGGCGACAAGGAACAGCAAGTGGTCGACGCCGGTGGAGATATGTTCGATGCCCAGCACGACGATGCGCCCGGCCCGTGGTAGCCAGGCGAGCGCTGATTCGGGCTGGGGCGCCGCCACCTCGATTTCGAGGTTGGTGATCTCGGCGTCGAACAGGAACTCGCGCCGGCCCTGGCCGGCGTCGATGGTGCCGATGGCCCGGTGGCCGGCGTCGAGGTCGAAGAACAAGAGATAGCCGAGATCAAGGCGAGCGATGGCGGCGGGGCAGCGGAAGACCAGTCGGACAATCACCTCGTCGGGCAGGCGGCCATATTCGGTGCCCGCTTCCGCGCGGCGGCAGTCCCGGCCGTCGGCGCTGGCGACCAGGCGCGCCGCCAAGTAGGCCCCCAGGGCGTCGGCCCGCGCCTCGAAGGCGTTCTTCGGCACCGGGGCGACGAGGTCGGTTTCGATGCCCAACGCCAGCGCCAGGTCGTGGGCCGAAACGATGAGGCGGACGTCGACCCGATGGCCGGCGACCGCGACCGTCAGGCGGCTGAGGTTGGTCTTGTGCGCCAAGGCGCCGGCCTGCCAGCACAAGGCCAGCAGGCCGGCGACGATGGCGATACGCGTTTGCCTAGGGCAGCGGAAGCGGAACGGCAGCCGCTTTTATCGCTCGCAAAGCGCCATGGCGCGCGACGGACCGCCGGTGCCGCCAACCAGCTTGGGGGCGCCGACGAACAACATGCACGACCCCGGCTTGGCTTCGGCCAACTGGCCCAGGTTGGCGCCGTTCTCAAGGAATTTCCAGCCGCGCTGCAGGCCGCGCATATGGCAGTGCCAGGAATCGGTAACCAGATCACCCTTGGGTCCACGGCTGTTTTCGCCCGAATCGATGCCGATGTTGTCCATGGCGATGCCGTTGATGCGCACGCCCTTGCGATCCTCGATCTCGATCAGCTTGTCGCAGGCCGCTTGGCTCATGCCGGGGAAGTTCCAGCCGTTGATGTAGGGCGAATCCTGCAGGCTGGTACCCTTGAAGAAGCGCGACCAGCCGGCATTGACGACGAGCCAGATGCCGCTGCGGATCTGCGCCTCGACCCCGGCAATGTCGGCCGCGGTGACGACGTTGCTGGTGTTGTTGCCGAAATCGGTGACGCTGGACTTGCCCGGTTTGCCGCCGTTCTTGTCGAGCTCGGCCTGCACCCGCGAGCTGATGTCGATGAACACCACCGGACCGGTCAAATCGTCGACCCCGAGTTCCTCGAGCGTCCGCTTGTCGGGATTTTTTGACTCCAAGGTCTTGTCGGTATTGTTGAAGTGCACCGGCGCGTCGATATGGGTGCCGTGGTGCTCGTACAGGAGGAAACGGCCCATGCCGAAGTAGCCCCGGTTGGTCTTGAAGTCGGGCAGCGCCTCGTAGACGGCCTGGGCGCCGAAGGTCGGCACCTGGATCGAGCCCTTGAGCGGTTTCGTCAGATCGGGCTTGCCGATGTTGCCGTCCTTGGGTGAAAACGTGCCGATGGGATGGGTCAGGTCGACGACGAAGGTGCCGGCGGCGGCCAGCGGCCCGGCGACGAAGAGACCGAGGCCGAACGCGGCGGCGGCCGCGGATGCCAGAAGCGATGCCGATTTCATGGATTGTCCCCCTTGATCGCTGTTGTCGCGCCGACGAGGTCGGCGCTGGTTCGCATTATCTACCGCGCCGCCGCCGGTTTGCGGCAGCGCCATTTTTTGTGACGCCAACATTAGCCATTTGCCAGTCCTCTCGCAACGGCGCGCCAATCAAGAAGAGAACGGTGTTTCTTTCAAGGGATATCTGGTGATCGCCGAGCTGAGGACAATCTGGCGGGACGTGGCCAAGGAGGAAGCCGCCGAAGACCCGGCGTTCAAGCGCATCCACGAGAGCTTCACGGCCTTTCGCAAGGACTATCCCAAGGACTATGCCGTGTGGCGCCAGAACGGTTACCTGAAGTAGCCGCTAGCCCGCCCGCCCCCGAGGGTGGGACGAGCCGCGGTTTGCGTGATCGATTGGCCGTGGCGCCTGATAGCGCGCTGCGTCGGATCTGCTAGACTGGCGACTGGCCGCCACCGTCAGGAGCGAGCTCGTGTTGCCACGCTTTTCGTTCTTGATGCCCGCCTTGGTTCTGCTCTCCATCCTGGCATTGGCCACGCCTGCGCCGGCCGAAAAAGCCCCCTGGGTTGCCGGCACGCTGGCTCTGTGGAACAGCATGCTGGACGCCGCCGAGGCCTATGTCCGCGAACGCCAGCCCAGTGACGAGGAAACGGCTACCCACCGCGAGCTGATCAAGTGGGTCAAGGGCCAGGCGGCCATCGTCAAGGCCGACGCTGAACAGCAGCTGAAAACCACTGAGGACATGCTCGAGGCTCGGGGGGCCCCGCCCGGGGAGGGGGAAGCTCCGGAGCCCGCGGAGAGCCGCGCCAGACGTGAGCTGTATGCCAACGAGATCGCTGCCTTGCGAGCCCGCCTGGCCCAGGCCGATCTGGCCTTGAGGCGCGTCGGGTCGCTGCAGAAGAGCATCTCGTCGATGACCCGCGAGTTTCTGCTGGCCCAAATCCTGGAGCCCCGACCGGTGCCCGTGCTGCCCGGGGTAGTGGCCAGGGCGGCGCCCGAGTTTCTTTCGCTGCTGGCCACGCTGGCCCGCTCCCCGGCCGACTGGTACCGCGCACTGACAGCGCCGCAAAAAGCCCGGCTGGCCTTCTGGCACTTGCCTTTGGCCTTGGCTTTGGCGGTGCTTCTGGGCTGGTTGGCGCGCCACCGACTGCTGCGGCGGTTGGAGCCCGAGCCGGCCCTGGAGACTCCGACCTACGCCCGGCGGCTGATTGCCGCCACCGCCCGGGGCGTCGGCCGGGGCCTCATTCCGGCCCTGGTTTTGCTCGGCCTGTTCTTCTGGTTCCGCAGGCCCGAGGCCCTGATCTCGGGGCTCTTCGCCGAGGTTATCGAAGCTCTCCTGATAGCGCTTTTCGTATTCGTTCTGGCCTACGCCTTGCCCCGCGCCATCCTGGCGCCGAACCTCCCGGCCTGGCGGCTGACGGAGCTGACGTGGGAAAGCGCGCAGGCTCTGAGCCGCCGCATCACCCTGCTGGCCGGCGTCTTCGCCGTCGATATCTTCCTGGTCCATTCGTCACGCAGCCTCGGCGCCTCGCCCGACCTGGAGTCCGTCTACCTGGCGCTGACCACGACCGTGGAGGCGCTGATCATGCTGTCCTTCACCCAGGACCGGTTGTGGCAGAGGCGGGAAGCTGTCGGGGAGGCGCCCACGGAGGCCGAGGAAGACGATGGAAAGATCCCAAGGCGCGGCTTCTGGCACCGCGTCCGGCAGGCCATCGGCGTGATTTCGCTGCTCTCGCTGATTCCCCTGCTGAGCGGCTACGTGACGGCCGGGCGCTTCGTGATCGAGAACCTGCTGTTCTCCGGCGTCGTCATCGGGCCAATGATTCTGGCGCGCGGGTTGTTGCGCGAACTGGTTGGCGTGTTGTCGCGCTCGGACGTGCTGCGCAGGCGGCTCAAGGTGCGCGTCTCGACGCTGCAGTCTCTCAAGTTTTGGATGCGTGCCGCCCTCGATCCGCTGCTGGTCGTGGTCGGGCTGTTCCTCGTGGCGCCTCTGTGGCAGGTGCCTCAGGACGATCTCATCCGCTGGACGGTGGCGCTATTCCAGGGCTTCACCATCGGCAGCGTGACCATCTCGCTGGCCGACATCGTGCTGGCCCTGGTGGTCTTCATGGCCGCCATGGCGTTGACCAAGCTTCTGCAGCGGGCCCTGCTCGAGAAGGTGCTGCCGGAAACCAAGATGGACGTCAGCGTCCAGCATTCGCTGGCGGCCGGGGTCGGTTACGTCGGCATCCTGGTGGCCCTGGCCTTGAGCGTTGCCGTGGCTGGGGTTGATCTGACCAACCTGGCCCTGGTCGCCGGAGCGCTGTCGGTGGGCATCGGCTTTGGCCTGCAGAACGTGGTCAACAACTTCGTTTCCGGCCTGATCCTGCTCGTCGAACGGCCGCTCAAGGTCGGCGACTGGGTGGTCTTTGGCGACAAGGAGGGCTTCGTCAAGCGGGTCAACTTCCGGGCCACCGAGGTCGAGACCTGGCAGCGCGCCTCGGTGATCATCCCCAATGCCGAGATCCTGTCGTCGGCCTTCACCAACTGGACCCACAAGAACCGCTATGGCCGCGTCGAAATCACGGTCGGTGTAAAGTATGGCTCGGACACGGCGCGGGTCAGCGAAATTCTGCTCGACTGCGCCCGCCACCACCCACGGATCATGAGCCAACCCGAGCCCTTCGTGCTTTTTCAGGACTTCGGAGCCAGCAGCCTGGATTTTGAACTGCGCTGCTTCACCGGAAACGTCATGGACCGGCGGGCTATCGCCAGCGACATCCGCTTCGAAATCGACCGCCGCTTCCGCGATGCGGGCATCGAGATCCCCTTCCCGCAACGAGTCGTCCACATGCCCAGCGAAGGGGATCGGGAAATTGTCGATCGGGCCGCCGACCGCCACGGCGGCGAGGCCGGGGAAGCGGGGTGAAGCCGGCCGGCAAGGCGGCGGTCGGCGAGCCCCCCCCTTACCCCCCCGGCGGCGTCACCTGGGCCTCGCCGCCGCTGCCGGAGGCTTCGCGGGCGGCCAGCTCACGCGACAACTGGGCCTCGCGGTGGGTGATGTAAAGCGTGGCGCTGAAAATTATCGCGGCGCCCACCCAGGTCCAGATGTCGGGCACCTCGCCGAAGGCAAAAAACCCGATCAGCGCGGCGATGGGCAGGCGCACGAAATCGTAGGGCGCCATGGCCGAGGCCTCGGCCATGGCGAGCGCCCGGGTGATGGCCAGGTGGCCCGAGGTGGCGACGCCGCCGATCAGCGCCAGCCAGAACCATTCGGCGGCCGTTGGCCACTGCCAGACGAAAAGCGCCGGGATCAGCGTGATGGGTGCCAGATAGATCCCCATGTAGGCGACGATGGCGCCGGACTTTTCCGTGCGCGCCAGCACCTTCACGATGCAGACGTTGAGGCCCAGCATGGCGGAGGAAAAAAGCACCAGCAGGGCGCCCGGCTCGAGCACGCCGGCGCCCGGCCGGACGATGATCAAGGTGCCGAGAAAGCCGATCGCCGTGGCCGTCCAGCGCCGCCCGCGCACCACCTCGCGCAAAAACAACACGGCGGCGATGGTGGCAAACAGCGGTGCCGTGAAGCTCAATGCCATGACATCGCCCAGCGGCATCAGCGAGAGGGCATAGAACCAGGCCCACATGTTCAAGGGCCCCATCAGGCCGCGCAGCGCAAAGAGGCCGTGGCGTCGCGTCCTCAGCCCACCTAGCCCGTGTTGCCAGAACCAGGGCGCCAGGGCCACGAGCCCGAAAAAGTTGCGGAAGAAGGCGATCTCGAAGGGCGAGAGGCCACCCGAGAGGTGGCGGATGGTGGCCGACATGATGGTGAAGCAGGTCATGGCGACGACCATCAGGGCCGCCGCCTGCAAGGCGACGGGCGCGCGCCCGGCGGCGGCAAGAGATCGGAACGGCGGCATGGCGCTAAACTAGAGCCTCGCGGTGCCCGGCACCACTGCGCCGGGCGCAGAGCTGCCTTGTGCAGGCTCAAGCCGCTCGGCGATACTGAGCGACCTGCCGGCCACCGGAGAAGCGCCGTGACGAATGCCGACCAGCCGCTCTGGCAACCCTCAATGGCACAGATCGAAGCGGCCAACCTGACCGCCTTCATGCGCCAGGCGGCGGCGCGCTGGCAGACCGAATTCGCCGACTACCAAGCCTTCCGGCGCTGGAGCGTGGCCGAGAGCGAAAAATTCTGGCAAAGCCTCTGGGATTTTGGCGGCGTCATTGCTTCGACCCGCGGCGACCGCGTGGTGGCCGACAAGGAACGCATGCCGGGCGCGCGTTGGTTCCCGGATGCCCGCCTCAATTTCGCCGAGAACCTCTTGCGCCGGCGTGACGGCGCCACCGCCATGGTCTTTCGCGGCGAGGACCGGGTGCGGCGCTCAACGACGTTCGGCGAGCTCTACGACCGCGTCTCGCAGCTCGCCCAGGCCCTGGCGGCGGCCGGCATCGGGCCCGGCGACCGCGTCGCCGCCTTCATGCCGAATTTGCCCGAGACCATGATGGCCATGCTGGCCAGTGCCAGCCTGGGCGCCATCTGGTCGTCGTGCTCGCCCGACTTCGGCCCCAAGGGCGTGATGGACCGCTTCGGCCAGATCGAGCCCCGCGTGCTGTTCACGGCCGACGGTTATTTTTATGCCGGCAAGCAGCACGATTCGCTCGAGCGCGCCCGTGCCATCGCCGGCCAGCTCGATAGTCTGGAAACCGTCGTGGTGGTGCCCTACGTCGGCGAAAACCCCGATCCCGGCGGGCTGCCGGGCGGCGTGTTGCTGGATGACTTCGTCGCCCCCCATACGCCGGGCGACATCGCCTTTCAGCCCATGGGCTTCAACGATCCCCTCTATATCCTCTATTCCTCGGGCACCACCGGCATGCCCAAGTGCATCGTCCACGGTGCCGGGGGCACGCTCTTGCAGCACTTGAAAGAGCACCAATTGCACTGCGACCTGAAGCCCGACGACAGGCTCTTTTACTTCACCACCTGCGGCTGGATGATGTGGAACTGGTTGGTCTCGGGCCTGGCCACGGGGGCGACGCTGATGCTCTACGACGGCGCCCCCTTCCATCCCGACGGCAACACCGTCTTCGATTTTGCCGCCGAGGAGCGCTTCAGCCACCTCGGCACCTCGGCCAAGTTCATCGATGCCGCCAACAAGGCGGGGCTGGAACCGGCCCGCAGCCACGACCTGGGCGGCTTGCGCGCCATCCTGTCCACCGGCTCGCCGCTGGTGGCCGAGAGCTTCGATTACGTCTACCGCGCCATCAAGTCCGACGTCTGCCTGGCCTCGATGTCGGGCGGCACCGACATCGTCGGCTGCTTCGCCGGCGGCAACCCCATAGCACCGGTCTGGCGGGGCGAATTGCAGAGCCTGGCGCTGGCCATGGACGTCGAGGTCTTCGACGCCGCCGGCCAGCCGCTGCGCGGCGACAAGGGCGAGCTGGTGTGCCGCAATTCCTTCCCCTCGATGCCCGTGAGTTTTTGGCACGACGACGACGGCGCCAAGTACCGGGCCGCCTATTTCGAGGTCTACCCCGGCGTCTGGCGCCACGGCGACTGGTGCGAGATTACCGGCCACGAAGGCATGATCATCTACGGCCGCTCCGACGCCGTGCTCAATCCCGGCGGCGTGCGCATCGGCACGGCCGAGATATACCGGCAAGTAGAACAGCTCGACGAGGTGCTGGAGGCCCTGATCATCGGCCAGGACTGGCAGAACGACGTGCGGCTGGTGCTGTTCGTTCGCCTGGTCGAAGGGCTCGAGCTCGACGGCAAACTGGAGACCCGCCTCCGCCGCCAGATCCGCGACAACACGACGCCGCGCCACGTGCCGGCCCGCATCGTCCAGGTGGCCGACATTCCGCGCACCATCTCGGGCAAGATCGTCGAACTGGCGGTGCGCGACGTGGTGCACGGCCGCGAGGTCAAGAACCGCGATGCGCTGGCCAACCCCGAGGCGCTCGAGCTTTTCAGCGGGCTGCCGGAGCTGGCTGAATAGGGATAGGGACACGAGTGTCATGGACCAGCGCCTCCTCGACGTGAGCTACCCGGTTGTCGAACTCGAAACCGCCGCCGTCAGGCTGTGGCGCGACTTCGCCCACCCCGGGCGTTCACTGCTGATCCCGTTGGCCGAAGCGCGCGAGATCCATGACCTGGCGGCCGAGGACTACATCGTGCTGATGGCCGAACTCCGCCTTCTCAGCCGGGTGCTGCAGCACCTCTACCGGGCCGACAAGATGAACCTGGCCTGCTTCGGCAACCAGGTGCCCTGGCTGCACTGGCACGTCATCCCGCGCCACCAGGACGATGCGCAATGGCCCCTGAGTGTCTGGCAAGAGCCGCCCGAGGCGGCACCGGCCGACGAGGCGGTTCTGGCTGAGCACGCCGAGCGCCTGCACTGGGCGCTGGTTGACGACGACGGGGAGGGGGCCTGAGGCGATCATGTCCCGGCTGCATCAGTTCAGCATCGACTTCGTGGCCGAGGAAGACCGGCTGCTGCTCAAGGTCAGCACCACCGATGGCCAGGAAGTCCGGGCCTGGCTGACGCGGCGTTACGTGCGCACCATCTGGCAGCTCATCGCCAAGCTCTTGGAACGCCATCCCGAGGTGCAGCGCCAGAGCGACCCGGCGACGCGCCAGGCCGTCGTCGGCTACCAGCACGACAAGGCCGTCGAGGCGGCCGATTTTTCCCAACCCTACCAGGCGGCCGAAGCGGTGACGGTGCGTCCGGCCGGCGACGATCCCATCCTGCCGATCACCCTTACGATCAAGACCAAGGGCAACATGCACACGCTGACGCTGTCCCCGGAGGCCGGCAAGGAGGTGGCGCTGGGTCTCGATTCCGATCATTTGCATTCCTTCGCCCACCTCTTGGTGGCCGCCGTCAAGCGGGCCGACTGGCAGCTCGAGCTGCCCATCGGCGACAAGGGCACGACCGAGCACGCGGCGCCGGAGTATCTTATGTAGCCGCCGCGGGCGGTGGTTCCTGGACAACGAAAAAACACCCCCTCCCGGCCCTCATATGGGAGTCTCGTTGTCAAGGTGGAACTCCTTTTGGTTTGGTTGTGATCGTCAGGCTTCGCACAGGATGGCCTCGTTTACGTTTTGAGCGGCATTGCCGCATCACCTCATATCCGGTCGGGCACT
>PVBE010245640.1_pt1 | contig 11840 bp, 8 predicted proteins | sample 1631181 | NCBI WGS metagenome assembly PVBE01 (sample SAMN08397723, study PRJNA350692) | Marine metagenome, whole genome shotgun sequencing project. | isolation source: water | place: Pacific Ocean | collected 2012-04 | reverse complement strand
TTTGGAGTCAATCACTTCCACGTCATGGCCTTCCTTGATCAGTTCCACCAGTTGATCCAGTGTCAGATGTCGACTATTAGCAGCATCATAAAGCCTTCTGTTGCTGTATTTGGTGATCCGGATAGGATCGTGCGAAGCCATATTTAGTCAATGATGCCTGGATGTAGGAATTCTGTAACTATCTGAAAATACAAAATAGCTTTGATCTGCCTTGATCTCAAGCTTATTGGAGGCTCTGAAAACAGCTGATAAACAAAGGCTGGAAGGAAGCCAGCCTTCTCAAGTGATTGTTTGAGAATGACTCAAACCTTGATGCTTGAAATGATTTTTTTATAAGTTCCTATATTGAATTTCTGCCTTTGTTTATGTGTTCTGCAACAAAAGTCAAATCATAACCTGATATTTTTGTTGAGAATATATTCTGATTCAATGCATAATCAATCGGTTCCATTAGCCAGAGTGGGAACCTGAGTATTTGGACTCAAAAAATATATCATTTCTCTGGCAAACCCTTTTGGAGAAGTATAATGAAAACTTCCATGTTCTTGTTCAAATTGGCGGGAGCTGGGCTTTTGTCAATAGGTCTTTTGTTTTCAGCAGGAAATACGGCACTCGCCAGTTGTCCCGCGGCTACCGTGGCTGACATGAAAGGCGTTAAATCGGGGAAATATCCTCAGCAATTCGAATTGAGCGAATTCGAAAGTAATGCTGGATGTAAAATGACCTTTCAGGGAAATCCTGATATTGCCAAATTGAATGCAAAAATTCGGGGAAATCCAAGTTCCTTACCTGCCGTTGCAGACCGTCTGCCATCAGAACCACAAGTCGTTGTACCTTACGATTCAATCGGGCGTTACGGAGGAACTTATCATAATCTGTCCAATGCTCCGGAAGCAGGAACGGCTGGTTTTATGTCGGTTCGACACGTTAACTTAGTTCGTTATTCGGACGATTTGCAAACCATTGTGCCAATGATAGCAAAAGACTGGAAGTGGAATGCTGATTTCACGCAGTTGACTTTTTATTTGAGAAAAGGCCATAGATGGTCCGACGGTCATCCCTTCACCGCGGAAGATGTAAAGTATTGGTACGATAATTTGGCACTCAACAAAGACGTAATTGAGAAAACCAAAGACTATGCTCTGGTTGCCGGAAAACGCATGATCGTAGAGGTGATTGATCCACAGACCGTGAGGTTCAACCTTCCTGCTCCAAAGCCCGGATTGTTGGCCCACTTTGCATCATCGTTTGCACAAGGCTTCCAGCCGAAACATTTTTTAAGCAAATGGGATCCCAAACTGAATCCGGATGCGGATAAAATGGCTCAGGCCGCAGGATATAAAAACGGTTTGGATGTTTTATCGGCTTATTTCGGAAATTCCGACTGGATGGACACACCAACACCGATGTTGAAAACGCCTAAATTGGCAGGCCGTTTACCGGCTGATACCACTCCGACTCTAGAGTCTCACATTTATATAGCAGATTCTCCAGATGGACGCCATTTGGTCGCAAATCCGTATTTCTTTCAAGTTGATACTCAAGGTCAGCAATTGCCATACATCAACGAGCAAGATGAAATTTATGTCAGTGATAATGAAGTTCGTATGCTGAAATTGGTCAACGGTGAGGTAACATTTAAGTCGCAAACTTTGCAACTCGCAATGGCTCCTCTTTTGTTGGAAAAACAAGATGCTGGTAAATACAGTATTCAGCTAAAACCGGAAATCGCCGCACCGACTTTCACCTTTAACGTAACTTCCGAAAACTTGGAAAAGCGTAAAGTGTTCGGTGATTTGCGTTTTCGTCAAGCTATGTCTTTGGCCATGAACCGAGATGAAATCAATGAAGTTGCTTTCTTTGGTCAGGGTGTGCCGCAACAGTATGTGGGATTTTCTCCTTCGCCTGATTTTATTTCTAAAAAATGGTTAAATCACATGACCACTTTTAACCCGGCTAAAGCAAATGCTTTGCTGGATGAAGTAGGGTTGAAAGATATTGACGGAGATGGATTCCGTGAACTTCCGAATGGTGAAAAACTGATTTTGAATCTTCAGTTTGCAACTCAGGGTATTGCCGGAGAAGTTGTCGAACTGGTGGGGCAACACTGGTCTAATGTTGGTGTTAAATGTACCGTTAAAGAGGTGACATCGGATGAATTTCGCTCTGCGCAGTCATCCAACCAATTGGATGTCGGAATGTGGCGCAAAGGCCTTCCTCTGCCAATCGTTCAAGGCAACAACGCACCGTTTGTTCCTCCGTTTGAAACCTATTTCTTCCTACGAACTGGGATGTTATGGGCCGAATACATTGATACAAAGGGCGCAAAAGGGGTTAAGCCTCCTGCGTATGTCTATCAAATGATGGATGACATCAATGGTTTCCAGTCCGAACCTGCGGGTACAGCACAATCCAATAAAATTGGTGCTCGTTTGGTCGAGAATATGACCGGCAATCTATTGTTTATCGGTACCGTCTTAGCAACAGGGCCTATTTATCATCACAGCAGCCTCAAAAACGTTACAGATTTCAAGACTCATTCGTATGAGTATTATTGGAATTTTCCGTATAGGGGAACTCAGTGGTATTTAGATAATTAATACCGGAGTCATTTTTAGAAAGCCGGGTGATTTTTTACCCGGCTTTTTTGAAATTCAAACAAACAATCCTTCCGCGTAACTCAGATTCTCAGATGCTGAAGTTCGCTCAATTCACAATAACAAGGGCTTTTCTGTCGCTCTTCACATTGTTGGCGGTGTCCCTGATTGTCTTTTCATTGATGGAGTTTGTTCCAGCAAACTGTGCGGAACGCTATCTGGCTTTTAAAAATACACAAGGTCAGAATATAACGACGCAAGACATTGCTGCGGAAGAAAAACGCCTGGGGTTGGATAAACCTTTTCCTGTCCGCTGGGTAAATTGGGTGGGTAATGTTTTTTTCAGGGGTGATTTTGGTGACAGCTGCATTCTTCGTCTCAACATTAACGAACTTCTCAGCGAAAAATTTTGGATCAGTCTCGGCATTTGTCTGTCCGCACTGATTTTTTCTTACATTCTGGCTATTCCCATTGGTATTTATTCTGCCACTACAACAAATGCAATCAGCAATAACTTGATCCGTTTTTTAAGTTATCTTGGACTAGCCCTGCCCAATTTCTTGCTGGCACTGATAATTATGTTGTTTTCAACCATCTTTTTTCAAGAATCATTGACTGGTTTGTTTTCAAAAGAGTACCGCGATGCGGCCTGGTCAATGGCAAAATTCATGGATTTTCTGTCTCGTGCATGGTTGCCAATTTTCGTACTCGGATGGTCGGCAACTGCTTTTGCGATGCAAACCGTGCGGGCTTTGATGCTGGATGAAATCGGCAAACTCTATGTTACCGCTGCCTTAGCACGGGGTATTTCCGGTCGTACTTTGCTGTGGCGTTATCCGGCACGACACTCTCTCGGTCCGGTGGTCAATTCGCTTGGCTTCGATCTCAACCGCATTTTTAACGATTTGCCGGTAGTCGCCTTGATTTTAACACTCACCGAAGCAGGAGCATTGTTGATAGAAGCACTTGCGCGTTCAAACGACCAACAGCTAGCAGGAGCTATTATTTTTCTGTTAACCGCAAGTATTGTAATTGTGAATTTTGTTACAGACATTATGTTGGCGTTGATGGACCCACGTGTCAGACAAGGATTGGTGGGGTAAATTTATGGGATTCTTTTCCAAAGAAAAAACAGCTGAAAAAAGCCAAAAGCTCAAAGAACGTTATTTTACAGCCTCACAAGGCCAGTTGATTCGAGCGCGTTTCAAAAGCAACCGCACCGCAATGGTGGCGGGTTGGGCTTTGACCACAATGATTTTGATTGGACTTTTTGCGCCGTTTCTTTCTCCGCATGCACCGAATATGTCCGGGCGCGACAAACAGTATGAAAACGGCCCCCCGCAGATTCCTAAATTTTGGGATGAAAACGGGTTTTCAGTCCGGCCATTTTTATACACCACCGAACGGGAACGCTCGATCAAAACCAACTTCAGATGGGTAATAACCGAAAACCGCGAAAAACGACGATATGTGGAATTCTGGGTGGACGGATGGGAATATAGTTTTATCGATCTCAAGCTGGATTTACCCGGGACTGCATTAGATTTTGATCTAAAAACGCTTACTTTTAATAAACATCTTTTTGGAATGGATAAAGGTGGAATCCATTTATTCGGTACAGAAAAATCCGGAAAAGATATTTTTTCCAGGACTTTACACGCCATTTACACCTCACTGGCAGTCGGTTTGCTCGGTGTGATTATTTCCTTTGTTTTGGCTCTGATAATCGGAGGAGTAGCAGGTTATTTCGGAGGTTGGACCGATTCCATTTTGCAAATGATTACAGACGCAATCCGGACAGTTCCACCCATTCCTCTTTTTATGGCACTTGCCGCCTTTATGCCGGACGAGTGGAGTGCGGAAACAAGATTTTTCTTCATTGCTACGATTCTTGGCTTAATCGGTTGGCCGACTTTAGCACGACGAATCCGGACTCATTTGTTGAGTGAACGGAGTCAAGAGTATGTTTTAGCTGCTGAACTGAGCGGCGCTTCGGCAGGTCATATCATACGCAAACACCTTTTGCCCAGCTTCACCAGTTACATCATTGTCGATTTAATGATTACTTTTCCATATGTAGTCCGGTCTGAAACTGCCTTGAGTTTTATCGGTCTGGGTTTAACTGATCCGGTTAACTCATTAGGCTCATTGATGCAGAATGTATCCAAAGCGGATGTCCTGTTGAATTATCAATGGTATTTTATTCCGGTCATCTTTTTTGTTGCCTTTGTGCTAGCTTTCGTTTTTGTTGGAGACGGCTTACGCGATGCTTCTGATCCTTATTCTCACACTATAAAATGAGCCTTCTGACTGTAGAAAATCTAAATCTGCAATTTGATACGGACGAAGGCCGCATCACTGCGATTGAGAATGTATCGTTCAACATTGATGCAGGCGAAGTTTTGGGATTGGTCGGAGAATCCGGTTCAGGAAAATCCGTTACGGCTAAATCTTTGATGCAACTCAATCCGTCCAATTCCGTTTACGATCCGGAAAGTAAAATTCAATTAGAACTTGAAGACCGAGTGGTTGATGTATTGTCTCTTAAAAATTCCCTAGAAATGGTTGTTGTTCGCGGTGGTGCGATTTCAATGATTTTTCAAGAACCGATGGCCAGTTTTGCACCTGCAATAACAATTGGGAGCCAAATGGTAGAGCAGTTATTAATCCATACTTCAATGTCAAAAAAACAAGCCGCCACTTTGTCGGTTGAGATGTTGGAGCGCGTTGGTATCAATGAAGCAGGAAAACGCTTTCAACAATATGCTTTTGAACTATCCGGAGGAATGCGTCAACGGGCGATGATTGCAATGGCCCTCTCAACAAAACCGAAATTATTAATAGCCGATGAGCCGACAACTGCACTGGATGTCACGATTCAAGCACAGGTTTTAGATTTAATGAAAGATTTGGTGAAAGAATTTGGTATGGCAATTCTTTTTATTACCCACGATTTAGGTGTGATCGCTCAAGTTGCTGATCAAGTTGCTGTGATGTACTTAGGAAATATTGTGGAAAGTGGACCGGTGCGTGAGGTTTTGCGCTCACCGGCGCATCCGTACACACAAGGACTCATCCATGCTCTGCCGAAACTTGATGCTCTGGATGAACCTTTGACTCCGGTTGCCGGTGATATTCCCAGTCCTTTGGAACGTCCGCCCGGCTGTGTTTTCCACACTCGATGCCCGCAGGTATTGGCGGACCGTTGTCATCTTTCAGTTCCGCAAAACAGAGAAGTCAGCCAGAATCATACGTCTTCGTGTTTTGTACTTGAGACGAAAAAGGACGCGGCATGACAACACCGCTCATTCACATCGAAAATCTCAAAGTGGAATTTCAACTCGGTCGGGCACTATTTGGCAAGCCGCCGATGTTGCGGGCAGTCAACAATGTTTCGCTGAACATCATGCCTGGACAGTTCTTTGGTCTTGTTGGTGAGTCAGGTTCAGGCAAAACCACTTTGGGACGCGCTATCCTACGGGCGGTGCCAATCAGTTCCGGGAAGATTAATTTTGATGATGGTAAGGTGAGCTATGATGTCGGTAAAATTTCGCAGACTGAGCTGAAAAACTACCGTAAACTGGCACAGCTGATTTTTCAGGATCCCTATGCCGCACTAAGTCCACGCATGACCGTCCGAGACATCATCGCCGAGCCGCTGGAAGTGATGGAACTGACCAAAACACGTGAAGAAACGGACCAGAAAGTTAGGGAAATCGCATCAAAATGCCGGCTCAACCTCGAACACCTGAGGCGTTTCCCCCATGCTTTTTCAGGCGGACAAAGACAGCGTATTTCAATTGCACGCACACTGGTGTGTAGTCCAGACTTTGTTGTTGCGGACGAAAGTGTTGCCGCCCTTGATGTCTCCATTCAGGCGGATATCCTCAATCTGCTGAAGTCCCTTCAGAGTCAGATGGGATTGACGTTCCTGTTCATCAGCCATGACCTCAGTGTGGTCGCACACATCTGTGATCACGTTGCCGTGATGTATCTCGGAACACTGGTTGAATCCGCTCCCACCAAGAAGCTTTTTGCTAACCCTCGTCATCCCTACACAAAGGCTTTATTGTCATCCATCCCCTCTCTAGATCCAGATGATAGCGGGAAAGCGCAAAAACTGGAGGGTGAAATTCCAAGTCCAGTGAATCCGCCGAACGGCTGCAACTTCCACACGCGCTGCCCGATGGCTGAAGCCCGCTGCCGCACCGAGGTCCCGGAGTGGCGCCAACTCAGCGAAGGACACTCCGTCGCTTGCCACTTTTCCAATAATTTGCCAAATCCGTGAGGGCCGGAGGTTTTAAGATCATTCAGCCATGCTCATCGCACAAATCAGTGATACTCACATCCCCCTGAAAGGCAAGAAAACTTACGGAATTGCGCCAATGGCAGAAAATTTGGTCCAATGTATCGCTGACATCAACCAACAAAACCCCAAACCGGACCTTGTTTTGGTCACGGGAGATATTACCCATTCTGGGCAATCCGAAGAATTCAATCATGCTGCCTATTTGCTCAATCAGATCAAAACACCTTTTTATGTTATCCCAGGTAACCACGACGACCGCAACCTACTGCGCTCAACTTTTGACAAGTGTTCATGCCCCGTTGAAGCGGATAAGAAAATTGACTATGTGATTGAAAATAAAGAACTCCGATTGATTGCTTTAGACAGTACAATGCTTGGCAAGCCCGGAGGTGAAATCACCAAAGTACAAGCGAAGTGGCTCAATGAGAAACTGACCGAGAAGCCGAAACAGCCAACTCTGATTTTCATGCATCACCCGCCGGTAAATTGCGGTGTTCTTGAAACAAATGCAGACGGTTTTATCGGGAAAGAACTCTTAGGCGATGTTGTCAGCAGTCATGATCACATTGAAAAAATTCTTTGCGGTCATATTCATTTGCCAATCAATACGCGCTGGTGTGGAACAGTAATCAGCACTGCTCCAAGCTTGGGAATGCAATTGGCACTTGATTTGACACTTAAGCGTGAATCCGAATTTTTTCTAGAAGCTCCTGCCTATCAACTGCATTATTGGACTCAGGATAAGAATCTTATCACACACACTGTTGTCGTCAAACCGGTTGACGGACCTTATTTGTTTGAAAACCTGTAACTGGTGCAAATGATAAACACCCTCATGTATTCAAAGTCGTGTGTAACCAAAAAAGCACTCAATCTATGCTTGCAGAAGCTGATATTGCTGTTATAGGAGGGGGCGTGGTTGGATGCGCAGTTGCTCGTCGGTTGAGCCTAGAAGGTACTTCCGTTGTTTTGCTTGAAAAGGCGGGGGACATTCTGGACGGTGCGAGCAAAGGAAACAGTGCCATTTTGCACACTGGCTTTGATGCGCCAGAAGGTTCGTTGGAATTGGAATGTGTCAGGAATGGCTACGCCGAATATCTTGAAATCCGGGAAAGCCTTAATTTGCCGCTTCTCAAAACCGGAGCATTGGTAACCGCATGGACAGCAGAGGAAGAAGAGCGGTTTGCAGGAATTTTAGCGACGGCACAAAACAACGGTATTGACGATTTGCGTTTGTTGAATCAGCAAGAAATTCTTGCAATGGAACCTCATCTTTCAGGGAGTGTTCGGGCTGCAATTTCGGTTCCGAGTGAGTTTGTGATCGATCCGTGGTCTGCTCCGTTGGCTTATTTGTCGCAAGCTGTTGCAAATGGAGGAAAGGCGTTTTTTAACGTGGAAGTAATGGGCGGTGAATTTACCAATAACCATTGGTTTCTTGAAACCAAGCGCGGAATGGTCAAAACAACATACGTCATAAATTGTGCTGGGCTTTATGGAGATCTTCTGGATGACACGGTTTTGGGAAAAAGGGAATTCACTATTAAGCCGCGCAAAGGTCAATTCGTGGTGTTTGACAAAGCGGCGAGTGCTTTGATTCAGTCAATTATTTTGCCCGTTCCAACAGAACGCACCAAAGGTATCGTCATTTTTCCAACCATCTTCGGAAACCTTGCCGTAGGACCGACCGCTGAAGAACAGGAAAGCCGAGACGATGCTTCCGTTGACCAAGCAAATTTGCATGCACTTCACGCACAAGCCGTCAAAAAAATTCCGGCTCTCGCTGACATACCGGTTACGGCTACTTACGCCGGAATTCGACCCGCCAGCGAAAAAAAAGAATATCGGATTGTTAAAGATTCAGACCACAACTGGGTCACCCTCGGCGGAATCCGCTCCACCGGACTGACTGCAGCACTCGGTTTGGCGCAGTACGTCCTTCGATTGCTTGCAAAACAAGGAACCACATTTGTACCGCTCGTCAATCCTGCCTTACCACAAGTTCCCAATCTTGCGGAGCACCTCGAACGAGACTGGCAAAATTCCGGATACGGCGAAATCGTTTGTCATTGTGAAATGGTCACCCAACGAGAAATTTGTGCGGCATTCGTAGGTCTTGTTCCTGCCGGAAATTTTGACGGCTTGAAGCGACGAACCCGAGCCACCATGGGACGTTGCCAAGGATTTTATTGTTCCGCACGTCTTGCCGAATTGACCGAAGGCAAATTCACCGAACCCCTTGCCATCGGAACTTGCCATGACTGAAAACTTCAAAAAAGAACATTGCGATGTTGCCGTGATTGGGGCAGGACCTTCTGGGCTTTCAGCGGCAATAACCATGAAAAAATCCAAAATTCAAGGGGTTGTTGTTTTGGAACGCGAAGCGGAGGCTGGAGGCATTCCACGCCATTGCGGGCATCCGCCGTTTGGAATCCGTGAATTTCAACGAGTCTTGACCGGACCGAAATACGCAAAAAAACTAGTGGAAACGGCGCAAAATGCCGGAGTGATCATAGCGCTGAAAACTTCCGTTACAATGCTGAACCCAGAGGGAGGTCTCAACCTTACCTCGCCTGAAGGAACAAAGCAATTGACCGCAAAACGTGTTTTGCTGGCCACCGGAATCCGGGAGACTCCACGCTCCGCCAGACTGGTTTCTGGAAGCAGGGCTTTGGGCATATGCACCACTGGGGCACTTCAATCAATGGTTTATCTGAAAAACCGGATTCCGTTCCGCCGCCCGATTGTCATTGGTACTGAAATTGTTAGTTTTTCCGCACTACTCACTTGCCGCTCTGCTGGTATCCAACCCGTTGCGATGTTGGAAGAAAAAGTTCGCCCAAATGTACGATGGCCGATTTTTCAGCTAACCCGTTGGTTGGGCGTGCCGTTATTATTGCAAACGAAGATCGTCACAATTCTTGGCAAGGAGCGTGTTGAAGCGGTTGAAGTTTCAGATGAAAACGGACAAGTTCACAAAATTATTTGTGATGGCGTTTTGTTCACGGGGCAATACACTCCGGAATCCAGCTTGGCGCGAATCAGCCACCTTGAGCTGGATCCGAAAACAAACAGTCCGGTTGTCGATCAATTTGGACGCTGTTCTGATCCGGCTTATTATGCGGCAGGAAATATGGTGCAACCTCACCTCGATCAAGCGAAAGTTCCCATTTTTTATAGCGCTGAAAATCTGCCAAACCCAGTGGAAGATGCTGGAAAATGTTGGTTTCAGGGCCGCTCCGTTGCAAAAAATATCGTTAAAGATTTATGCTGAAATCTTCTACACCAAGGCTCTGCTGTCGGGGTTCCAACCCTAAATCCAGACGATCGTGGCAAGGCCCAGAAGTTGGAAGGAGAAATCCCCAGCCCGGTCAACCCTCCTTCTGGCTGCCGCTTTCATACCCGTTGTCCGGATGCTGAATCAAGATGCCGCAATGAGATCCCGAAATGGCACGAAACCCAATCTGGTCATTCGGTGGCCTGTCACCTGATCGACTGACAGGAAAGAATATTTTCTTGTTTCGACTTCTCTCTATCCCCTATAGCAATTTCGTTGACGAGGGCAGACAGTTCCCCGGGAACAAATCAATCGGGCTTCACTTTCGAGGCCGCGTTCGATCCAGGAAATGTTTAAAATTTTCGCTATGCTCATTAAACCGGTTTTGATATGTTTGGGGAGAATCACTGTGCCGCCGTTTTCAACACATGCCTCTTTCAGTTCATTGGCCAAACCAGTGGCGTCCTGACCTTGGGAATCAATAGCGGGGTTTAAATCAATACCGGCGCAGAGCACATGATTGCTTCCGGCCAGGTCTTCTGCCTTTATTGATTCGCAGCTATAAATTCGGGCCTCGTTACCGACATCAAGAATAGAAATTTGAGCCGAGGATCCGGTGAGGGGTTCATTGATCATTCTAAAAACCGCCCAGTGTTGGCAAGGGTCTTCCACCATGCGCATATTGCCCCATGGTAAAGGAATGCCATTACCGCGGTATACGGCTTTCAGTTTTCCCGGTGCGTAGGCGTCGAAAAAATGCCAGTGCGGGTAGGGTGAAACTGCGGTCATTCTTCGCATGGCGACGGCAAAGGAAACGTCCGCCAATTTACTGACACTAATGTCGTAGCTCTGGTGATCCAGTAATTGACGAAAGGGGACTTTAGGACAAAGCAAGGCTCCAGCGAAAAAGCTGCACTCAAAATCCCGCCAGGCATACAAAATGTCTTTGGCATCAACCGTAGAAGAGTGCATGGAGGCTTGGTTTTGTTGGGCTTGATCGTCATGTTCGCCAACGACCATGACACTTTTCAATCCGTCCTTGTTATGCAGCACACAATGGCCGATGTTCACTGCCAGCTCATATTTAAGACGCTGGGGTCGGGATTTCAGCAGCTCATTTAAGTAGATCGTTCCTGGTGCTTCAAAAAAAGAACTGACCAAAGTGTTAGGACCGATGATCAGTTCATCCAGCAACTCCTGGGGTAAATCACTGAACCAGTGAATTGACAAATCCAAGTCCCGGGTAATGGCGATGAGATCATCCAGGCTTAAAGGCATGCGTTTCATCCCAACCTCTTCGGCAGCCCGTTCCAGATCTGGGAAGTGATTGAGGTGATGTTCTTGGTAAGCCCGGATCAATAAATGTGCAAATTGGCGTCCGGTGGTCCCGGTTTGGGACAGCATTTCCGGAATAGCAATCTGCAATATTTCATTGGAAAATAAAAAGCTGGGTTCAAGAGCCATACCGATGAGGCCTCCCCGACTGCCTTTCACCGGGGTGATGTTCAGCTCTTCAGGCACGCCGTCTAAAAACCAGTTCGAGTCTTTTTGGAAGACTTGGGCAATCACTTCCAGCATTTCTTCACTGGGGACCCGTTTTCCCCGTTCAATCATCGAAAGATAGGACACCGAGGGTGCAGACTCGGCATTGACTCTGATG
>PVBE010338062.1_pt1 | contig 11842 bp, 11 predicted proteins | sample 1631181 | NCBI WGS metagenome assembly PVBE01 (sample SAMN08397723, study PRJNA350692) | Marine metagenome, whole genome shotgun sequencing project. | isolation source: water | place: Pacific Ocean | collected 2012-04 | reverse complement strand
AAGAAGCAGGTGAAGAAGCTAAAAGATCTTATGAAGAAAGCTGATGAACTCTATCTCGCAACGGATGAAGATCGAGAAGGAGAGTCAATTTCTTGGCATTTAACAGAGATTTTAAAGCCTAAAGTGCCGACTTTCCGTCTAGCTTTCCACGAAATTACTGAAGAGGCGATTCAGTCTGCGTTGGATAATCCACGAGAGGTCGATATGGATTTGGTTGAGGCTCAAGAGACTCGAAGAAAATTGGATCGGCTTTATGGATATGAAGTTTCGCCGGTGCTTTGGAAGAAGATTGCTCCGCGTTTGTCTGCTGGGCGTGTTCAATCCGTTGCTCTTCGATTAATTGTTGATCGAGAGCGAGCGCGTATGGCGTTTGTGCCTGCTGGATTCAGTAGCATAACTGGGACTTTCAAAACGGAAGCAGGTGAAGATTTTGACGCGAGCCTAAAGGAGTATCAGGATGAGAAGGTCGCGATTGGAAAGGACTTTGATCCGGATACAGGAAAGCTCATCAACGATAAGGTGTTCCATTTGACTGAAGATAAAGCGAAGGAGTTGGTTAAAGAGTTCGATAAGTCTGACTGGAAGATTAGTTCCGTTGAGAAGAGTCCTCAGAAATCGTCTCCAGCTGCTCCATTTATTACGAGTACTTTGCAACAGGATGGTAACCGAAAGCTTGGGTTCAGCTCGAAGCAGACAATGATGGTTGCGCAAAAGCTGTATGAGAATGGATACATTACCTATATGAGAACTGATTCGATCTCGTTATCTGAGCAGGCTATCAAAGCTGCACGAGATCTTGTGACATCTGAGTACGGGAAAGAGTATTTGCATAGTGAAGCTCGTGTTTATAAGTCAAAAGTTAAGAATGCGCAGGAGGCTCATGAAGCGATTCGTCCAGCGGGTGCTACTTTTAGAAAGCCGGCAGATTTGAAGTCGAAACTGACTTCAGATGAGTTTGCTTTATATGATCTTATTTATAAGAGAACTGTCGCAACTCAGATGGCCGATGCTAGATTGCAGAAAACGACTATCCAAGTTCGAAATGAAAAGGCGATGTTCCAGGCAACTGGAAAAGTCATAGAATTCGATGGTTATCTCAAAGTTTATCGCGACACTAAGATTGATAATGATGGTAACGAGTCTGTCGATAACGAAGATCGAGTGCTTCCAGATGTGAAAGAGGGGGCTGATGCTGAACTTGTTAAGCAGGAGATTGGAGTTCATCAGACCAAGCCGCCGTCGCGATATAATGAGGCCTCTTTGGTTAAGGAGCTTGAGGCGCGAGGCATTGGTCGGCCGTCGACGTATGCTTCGATTATAGATACCATTCAGAGGCGTCAGTATGTCTTTAAAAGGGGCCGAGCGCTTGTTCCGTCGTTTGTTGCGTTTGCTGTAGTGCGCCTGTTAGAGGGATTCTTCGCGGACCTGATTGATTTCACTTTTACAGCTGGAATGGAGGAAGATCTTGATGCAATTTCTCGAGGCGAAACTAAGTCCCTCGCTTATTTGAAGGGATTCTATTTTGGAGAGGGCGAGCATGCTGGTCTTCAGAAATTGGTGACCGCAGATATTGATCCGAAGGAGGCATGTACTATTCCAATTGAGGGAGCAGATATGAATATTCGGATTGGTCCTTATGGTCCCTACGTAGAGAAGGGCAGTGAGAAGGCTTCGTTGCCGCCAGATTTGCCGCCAGATGAGTTGGACAAGGCCAGAGCTGAAGATATTATTGCTGCTGGATCTATTAGTGATGATCCGATTGGTGAGATGGATGGGGAACCAGTGTTTAAGAAGGTTGGTCGCTACGGACCATATGTTCAGCTTGGTGAGCCAGAGGAGGGTAACAAACCTAAGATGAAAGGGCTTCCGCCTGGAGTAACGATTGAAAATGTTGATTACGAGATGGCTTGTAAGATTCTGGCGATGCCAAAAGTCCTCGGGAAGTTTAAAGATGAAGACATCGTTGTAGATATTGGTCGGTATGGTCCTTACATTAAGGCTGGTAGTGATACTCGGTCGATACCTAAGGAGTTTGATGTGCTAAAGTTCGAAGAGGAGCAGGCTGTTCTTCTATTAAGCACCGAAAAGCCAGGGCGTGGGCGAAGAGTTGCAAAAATCTTGAGAGAATTTAAAGAGAACGATAAGATTCAGGTGCTCGATGGGCGTTATGGTCCATATATAAAAGAGGGGAAGATCTATGCTTCAATCCCGAAGGGAACTGATGTTGAGAAAATGACCTACGAGGATGTTGTGAAAATTTTAGATGAAAAGAAAAATAATTAATCTTATGAAGAAGCCGTTTGTATTGTTGGTGAGTCTAGTTCTAATTGTGGTTGTTGGATTCTTGGTTGTGAATAGTAGTGATAATCCTGGTATCCCACGGCCGACTTTGGAGAGTTGTGTGACTTTATTGGGATGGGTTCAGCCTGCGGAGGATTTTGACGTTAGTACTGCTCGAAAAAGATTAACGACTCCTTGCCAAGCGCATTATGGAGTGTTGTTTACGCAGCCGAAACCAGCAGAGTCATATTGTCAGCGATTTCTCCGGTTTGGAGACGACAAAATTAACTTCGATTATCGAGATTTGATGGGAGACGTTTGTACTATATTGTATCTACCGGGCGAATAGGTGCCAGATTCCGAGTACGATTGCTATGATTCCAATAGCTAAGTGAAGATAGGGGCCGACCGCAGGGAGGCCGCTTGTCCATCCTGCAAATGAGGGGAGGGCGTTGATGAGTCCGCTAAGAATTAAGAAGAGTCCGATCGAGAATTTCATAGTGTACAGTTAAATAGCTTATGTTACGCTAATAATAACAATTAATCGCTTTTTATGCGCGCCTTTTTTAGGCCCATTTCTAGTGGATCTGCCTCGGTCTTGCTTGCAGCTGCATCTCTGATAAGTTACGTTGCAGGGCTTCTGCGAGACGTTTTGATGTCGAATTATTTTGGAGCGACAGTCATAACTGACGCCTACAATACGGCATTTTTGATACCAGATTTGATCTATACCCTGACGACTGCTGGAGCGCTTTCTGGAATCTTCTTGCCTATATTTCGAAGTGTAAATTTGAAGGATCAGGAGGAGTCATCAAAGCTAGCTGGATCATTCTTAGTATTAGGGCAGGTTATGGTTCTTGTTTTGTCGGTTATCGCATTCTTGATAATGCCTTGGCTGGTTGAAACTTTTTTTGCTCGAGCTCCAGAGCCTCAGCTCATCATTAATATGTCTCGGATTTTACTTGTTTCGCCGATTGTCTTCAGTTTGAGTAATACTTTTGGTTCGATCCTGATGACTTTTAAACACTATCTGGCCTACGCATTTTCTGCAGCGTTTTATAATGTTGGGATTATTGCTGGGCTAGTCATATTCGAAGGGGAGTTGGGGATTTACTCAGTAGTAGTTGGTGTGTTGATTGGTTTGGCTTTGCACCTTGGTTTGCGACTGATTGACTTCAGTTTCTTGGATTTCAAAGTTAAGTTCTCGTGGTATCGTCCAGGGATTAAGAAGATTGCTTCGCTTGCAGCTCCGAAGACAGTGGGACTTCTTGTTTGGCAGTTGAGTCTTTGGGCATACAATATTATTGGGACTGGTATGTTGGCGGCTGGAAGTATTGCTGCCTTTTATTATGCCCGGAATATTCAAAGCTTTGCCGTGAGCTTGTTTGGGATTGCAGTTGCGACTGCGGTGTTCCCGTTTATTGTCGACTTCAAGGAGAGAAATCAAACGAAGGAGCTGGTTCAGAAAATTGAAAGTACGCTGCTTCAAATTTTGGTTTTTACCGTTCCGGCTGCAGTTGGATTGGCCTTACTTGATACTGAGGTTGTCACAGCATTGCTTGGAAGAGGTGAGTTTGATGAGAAAGCCATCGTGCTGACGTCGGCGATATTGTTCTTTTTTGCATTTTCGATTCCCTTTGAGAGTATGACTCATCTGTTTGCGCGGATATTCTATGCGTTTCATAACACGCTGATTCCTGTGGGAGTTAACTTGTTGTTTTTGGCTATAAATCTTGGAGGTAGTTTTTATTTTGCAGTTGAATATGGGGCGAAGGCGTTTTCGATCTTCTTTGCAATTGCTAGTGCGATTCAAGTTTCATTGCTTATCTTGTTTGTTCGGAGGTTTGTTAAGTTACACTTTGGATTTTTGATAATCCGGGTAGTCAAAATCTTGGGTGCAAGTGGTGTGATGGGATTGCTCGTCTATTTAGCTAGAGAAAACTTGGATTTCGGTTTGTGGATTGATCTTGGTCTATCGGTCTTGGTTGGAGTCGCATCGTATTTCTTCCTCTTATATATTATGGATATGTTGAGATATACTGGGCTCAGACGAATTAAGTTGAGTATGAATCTAATGAGAAATAGGAAATGAAGGGATTTGCAAAATTTGTGGGATTCTTGGTTTTCATGACTTTCCTTGTGTCAGTTATTATGAATGTATATTCAATTTCTGGGGGTGAGGAGCTAGTTGATAAGTATACGAATGGCGACGAAGAAGAGAAAGTGGAGGAGGTTCGCGAAGAGACGACTCCTATTGCATCCGTTGATTCGGGGATTGTTCGTGAGTCTGATGCGCTTGAGCTTGGTGGTTATCCTGCTCTTCATGAGCTTGATGATTTTTCTAAGGGTCAAATCTCAATAGTCCGTGGAGCTTCAGTGGGCGAGATAAAGCGAGCAATATCTGAGGGGCATGCTGTCCATGCATATGTAGATTCGAGTGAGCTAGCTAATCCATTTCATGCAACTAAAGACAACATTTTTATAAGGATAGTCGGGTATACAGATACTCATTTCACAACGTTTGATACCGGTTTTAGAACTGAGCAGAAATTCAACTACCTGATTTCTGACTTTATGAAGGCTCTTGAGGCCAGTGGAGGGGATGTATTCTATTTCAGGGATTGACAATACGCTGAAATCTGGTATATTGTTCTGCCTTAATAGTGAATTATGGTAGAGCATGCTGAAAGGCAAATTACGTTCCAAACATGGGCAGAAGTGCAGGATTTCGTAGATCCTGAAGTTTTGGCTGACTATAAAGGCTTATTGGTCAAGACTATTTCTGGGTTGCATGATCACGGTATGACAGCGTTTGATTTTGATCCATGTCATTATGGTGAGAGCTTAGAGTCTGCTTATGATATATTGGCTGGGTTTTTGGATGAGCATTGTGGAGGTTGTGTTGAGATGAATGCTTATGAGGGGCGTTCGTATTTCCTTGAACTTAATGAGTACCCAGGGGTTTTGTTGTCGATGATGAGAATGCATGATCGTTTCGTTTGTTATGCGTCTAAGCTCGACGAAATATCATTTAATGAGGCGATACGAAAATTGGTTGTTCCGGCTCCGAAGGTGATTGAGAAAGCACCCACTATGGCAGATGAGCCGGCTGATCTTCGGCTCATGTCGTTTTGGATAGCTTTGGCTGTGTTGTACGCCTTGGGGGGAGTGGGCATGTGTAATGCGTTGAGGCATACCATTGATCGCCATGATCAAACCGATGAAAGTCAGGCTGAGGAATTCCCTTATGAAACTAATGTTATTGATCTGGAGAACTAGTTTGTCCTCCTAGGACTTTGATGGAGCAGAGACCGAGATCTTTTTCTAGGTAGGTGAAAATTTTTCGGGCTCGAGCTTGGCGGAAGTCTCCTTCAAAATCTATGAAGAAGATATATTTGTTCATTGTTGATTTTTCGGGCCGTGATTCGAGTCGTGTCATGTTTACCTCGTTCTCTTGGAAAGGGTAGAGCATTTTGACTAGCAATCCTGGCTCATCTTTTTCTGGAGTGATTGCGATCGAGGTTTTGAGGTGCTGATCTGGGTTGAGTTTTCCATGTATAACCGCAAATACAGTTTGGTTGTTTGAAAAGTCTTCAATATTTTCTTCCAGTATTGTTAGCCCGTATTTTTCTGCTGCAAACGGGCTACATATTGCTGCCAGTCCTGCGTGTTCTGAGGCGAGTTTAGTAGCTTCGGCTGTTGAGTTTACGGCTTGTATACGCTTCTTTTTGTAGTTTTCCTTCAGGTATCCTCTGCATTGAGCAAGAGCTTGTTTGTGAGATGTGATGATCTCGAACTCTTCTGATGTGCTTGCTAGACAATGATGAACGGGGAGTGTGACTAGGTCCCATATTTTGACTTCTGTTTCGTAGAGTAGGTCTAGGGTTTCTCTTACGGTTCCTTCGATCATGTTTTCGAGGGGGATTATTCCGTATCCATTTTTTTCTGAGCTGATCATGTCAAAAACTTCTCCTATTGAGTCGAGGAAGTTTATAGAGCCTTCGGGGAAATATTTGAGAGCCGCTTGGTGTGCGTATGTACCTTCTGGCCCAAGGGTGAAGATAGACATTAGTGACGATTCTTATCGAATAGAGCGGACTGTTCTTTTTTTGAGTACTCGGTTACAAGATCAAATAACTCGTCGAGAAAGTCGGGATCTACTTTTGTACCTTTAAATGTTTTCTTCCATTTCTTATATAATTTGGCCTCTTGGGCTGGGTTCTCAACCTTCATATCCATCATTAGTTTTGTATAGGCCAATCGACTTACTTGTTTAAACCTAGCCTTGAACAGCTTTAGTATTTTTTTGTCGAGAATTTCGATTTTTTTTCGAGCTCTAGTTACTTCGGGATGCAATCTAAAATCTTCTGGCATAATTTTGTAGTTGAATTGTGTTTATGATACATTTTTTGCGCTCTTAAATTAAGTCCAATGCCAAATCGGTGCTGTGTTGTCGGTCATCCTGTTACTCATTCGCTTTCACCTGCGATGCATATGGCTGGTTATCAGGCTTTGGATCTCGATTTTACTTATGAGAAAGTAGATCCGCATGTGTCTGGACTAGATAGATTCATCAAAGATGTTCGAAGTGGATTTTATGTTGGGGTCAGCGTGACTGTTCCTTATAAGCAGGCAATTATGGAGTATGTGAATGTGCTTAGTCCGGCTGCGAAAGCTTGTGATGCTGTGAATACTTTGTATTTTGATGGTGGATCCTTGGTTGGCGAGAATACAGACTGGTACGGTTTTTATATGGCGTTGGATGAGGTAGTGAATCTAGATAGAAAGACCGTATTGATATTTGGAGCTGGTGGCGCAGCTAGGGCTTGCTTGTTTGCACTTCGAGATTCTGGTGCCAAGGTGTATTTGACTAATCGGACTGTTGAGAAGGGCGAGCAGTTGGCTTCTGAGTTTGGAGTTGAATTTGTTCAGCCTTGTGATCTTCCTGCTGTGGATGTCTTTGTGAATGCTACCTCAATCGGTTTGCATGAAGAGGACTTTTTGTTTGTTCCGGAGGATTGGCTTGCTCAGGTGAAGGTAGTTTTTGATCTTGTATACACGGATACAATTTTGGAGAGGACTGCTCGTGAACTAGGGTGTAAGATTGTGTCGGGCAAGAAAATGCTTCTTTATCAGGGGGCGAAGCAGTTCCAATTGTTTACTGGTGAAGAGCCTCCAATTGAAGTTATGGCGGCCGCAATTGGTCTTTAATTAGCTGATATGAAGATCTATACACGTACCGGTGATGAAGGGGGGAGTAGCTTATTTGATGGGAGCAGGCATAAGAAATCTGATCCGCGGTTCCATGTGTTGGGTGAATTGGATCGTCTAAATGTAATTTTGGGTAGGTGCGGTTCAGATCTTCAGGCAGAGATATTTTCGTTGAGTTCCGAATTGGCACTTGCTGAGTCTGAGATTGATTGGTATGGGCGTGTTAGTGAGATCGAATCTCAGATAGACGAATTGAGTTCTAAATTACCTGAGCTCAAGAATTTCATTTTGCCTGGAGGATGTGAGCTGGCTTTGAATTATCATGAGGCGCGTGTTCAAACTCGATACGTTGAGCGGCTTCTGGTAGAGTTGAAGGATGTGGATGCTTCGATCTTGAAGTATGTGAATCGATTGTCGGATTTGTTTTTTGTTTTGGCTCGTTCGGCTAATTTGGAGGCTGGGGTTGAAGAGGTGATTTGGGATTGAATAAAAAGGTGATTAGGGTATACTTTTGGCCCTTAATCAAGCCAAATGACCCATATTCTAGAAATAAAGAATTTGCACGCCGAAGTTGATGGCGAGCTGATTTTGAACGGTGTGAATCTCGTTATTAAGACCGGTGAGGTCCATTGTATTATGGGGCCTAATGGTTCTGGTAAGTCCACACTCGTGAATACAATTATGGGCCATCCATCTTATACGGTTACTCAGGGTGAGGTGTTATTTGATGACAAGAATATTTTAGAAATGGATCCGAATGAGCGAGCGGTGCTTGGTTTGTTCTTGGCGTTTCAATATCCGAAAGAGATTGCAGGTGTGACAATGTTGAATTTTTTAACTGCCGCCTACAATGCTCATCTTGCTTCCAAGGATCCTGAGGCAAAGCCAATGAAGGCGTTCAAGTTTAGGAATGAGATTAAAGAGGAGATGGCTAATCTGAATATTGATACTCAGTTTCTGGATCGATTTTTGAATCAGGGATTTTCTGGTGGAGAGAAGAAGAAGGCTGAGATTCTTCAGTTGAAATTGTTGAAGCCAGCTATCGCAATGCTTGATGAGACTGATTCTGGTCTTGATATAGATGCCTTGAGAATAGTTGCAGAGGGGATTAACAGTATGAAGTCAGATACATTTGGTGTGCTACTAGTAACCCATTACCAGAGGATTTTGGACTACGTGACACCCGATTTTGTGCACGTGATGAAGGGTGGTCGGATAGTTCAAAGTGGAGATGCTGAATTTGCGAAGGAGCTAGAGTCCAAAGGATATGAGTCTATTGCCAATGGTTAATATTGAACTAGATCGGTCGACGTTTGAGCACCGGAATGATGCAAGTTATCAGGCGCGATTTGATAAAGGTATATCTGAGGAATTGGTGCGACAAATTTCAGCTGAGAAGGGCGAGCCGGAATGGATGCTTGAGTTTCGACTGAAGGGATTGCGATCTTTTCTTGAGATGAAGATGCCTTCTTTTGGTCCTGACTTATCGAAATTGAATCTCGAAGATATTACTTATTATGCGACTGCTGATGCGCCGGCGAATTCTAAAACTTGGGAGGATGTTCCCGATGATATTAAGAATACATTTGAGCGTCTTGGGATTCCTGAAGCTGAGCGGAAGGTCTTAGCTGGAGTGGGGGCGCAGTATGAGTCTGAGGTTGTGTACCATAATCTAAAAGAGGAGTGGACTAAGCTTGGAGTGATTTTCGAGGATTGTGATGTGGCATTGCGAGAACATGAAGAGCTTTTCAAAAAGTATTTCATGCAGTGTGTTCCGTATAATGATCATAAATTTGCAGCGCTTCACGCCGCGGTATGGAGCGGTGGGACTTTCCTTTATGTTCCGAAAGGCGTGAAACTTGATCAGCCACTACAGGCTTATTTCAGGATGAATGCTCCTGCTCAGGGTCAGTTTGAACATACGCTGATTGTGGTAGAGGATGAGGCGCAGGTCCATTATATTGAGGGATGTTCAGCGCCTAAGTATGGTTCGAATGCTTTGCATGCTGGATGTGTTGAAGTTTTTGTTGGAAAGGGAGCGAGGATGAGATATTCGTCGGTTGAGAATTGGAGTCACGATACTTACAACCTAAATACTAAGCGCGCTGTTGTGGAGTCCGATGGAATTATGGAATGGATAGGCGGGAATCTTGGTTCACAGGTTACAATGCTGTACCCTTGTACTATTTTGAAAGGGCAGGGAGCTCATGCGGATCATCTCGGAATTGCTTTTGCTAACAAGGATCAAATTCAAGATACGGGCGCGAAGATAATCCATGCTGCCCCTCATACTTCATCCAATGTCGTTATGAAATCGTTGTCGAAAGGCGGTGGTCACTCAATTTATCGTGGTCTTTTACAAGTTATGCCGCAGGCCCATGATGTTACTTCGAGTGTGGAGTGTGATGCTCTGATTCTTGATGACTATTCTCGGTCTGACACTGTTCCGGATATGAAAATTATGAATAATGATGTGACGATTGCTCATGAGGCGACTGCGGGCAAGCTAAATGAAGAGGATATTTTTTATCTTACGAGTCGTGGGATTGATGAGGAAGCTGCGAAGGCGATGATCGTAAATGGCTTTATTGAGCCGATTGTGAAGGAGCTACCACTTGAGTATGCTGTAGAGTTGAATCGGTTGATTGAGTTAGAGATGGAAGGATCAGTGGGATAGTTAATAGTTTATAGTTTATGGTAATTGTTGCAGAAAAAACGGAAGTGGTTGTAGTAGAGGCTGGAGAGACTCGAGATATCGTATGCCTGAATGAATCCGGATTCAGAAAAGCTGAGGTTCATCGAGACGCGACGGTGAATTGGTATGTTGCTGTGAATGGGGATTCTGACTTGAAGATTCAGTCTCATGTAGTGGGAGAGGGTGGCTGTAGTAATATATATTTTGTTTTTACGGGGGCCGGATCCAGCAAGCTGGATCTTTTTGCTGGCAACATATTTGATGCTCCTAACTGCACGGGTGACATTGTTGTGAAGGGAGTGGTGAGAGACAATGCGAAGTCGAAGTTTGTTGGAGAAATTGATATTACTTTGAAGGGAGGGGGGACAGATTCATATTTAAAGCAGGATGTTTTGATGATGGATCCTACTGCTAGAGTTGATGCTGTGCCGTCGCTAGAAATCAAAACCAATGATGTGAAGGCTAGTCATGGCGTGTCTATTACGCGGCTTACAGATCAGGATATATTCTATTTGACTAGTCGTGGGATTCCAAAAGATGTTTCCGAGAAATTAATCTTGGATGGTTTTTTGGCTGATATTTGTTCAAAGTTTCCGTCTGAAGAAGTTAATGATTTGCTCCATGTTTAGTGCAGCTGATGTAAAAAAGGATTTCCCGATATTTGAGTCCAATCCAGGACTAATTTATTTGGATAGTGCCGCAACTGCTCAGAAACCTCAGCAAGTTATTGATGCAATTACTGATTATTACTCTTCATACAATGCCAATGTTCATCGTGGTGTATACGAGTTGAGTGAGAGGGCAACTCAGGCGTTTGATGATGCAAGGGATTCCGTTGCTGATTTCATTGGTGCGAGTTCAGAAGAAATAATTTTCACACGTGGGGCAACGGAGTCGATTAATCTCGTTCGCTATTCGTGGGCGAAGCCTGGCATGAAAATATTGGTGACTGCGATGGAGCATCATAGTAATTTTGTTCCTTGGTTTGATGTTGGCGAAGTGGATGTTGTTGAAATGACCTGTGACGAGTTGACTGCAGAACAGGTGATTGATCATATCGACGAGTCAGTTGATCTCGTATGTGTGACTCAGCTTTCGAATGCTCTCGGAGTCTCACTTGATGTGAAAAGTATTGTTGAGTATGCCCACAAAGTTGGAGCAAAGGTATTGGTTGATGCCGCTCAGAGTGTTGCACATATGAAGATGGATGTTACTGATTTGGATTGTGACTTCTTGGCTTTTTCTGGCCATAAACTGTATGGGCCGATGGGGATTGGAGTTCTCTTTGTGAAGCAGGATTTAATGGCTGAGATGCAGCCCTTCCAATTTGGAGGAGACATGATTAAGTCCGTTTCAAAATCTGAAATTCTTTTTGCAGATGGTGTCCAGAAATTCGAAGCGGGTACTCCTAATGTTGTTGGGGCAATTGGGTTGGCAGCTGCGATTCAATATTTGGTTGGACTAGGTTTTGAACATATCTATGCACATAGTGTTCAAATGTCGGATTACGCTATGACCAAATTGGGAGTGTTGCCATTTATTAAGATTCTGGGGCCTCAGAAACTGGGGGATCGTGTTTCTGCGGTTTCGTTTAATGTTGAGGGGGTACACCCTCATGATGTTGCTCAAGTTCTGGGTAGTCAAAATATATGTGTT
>PVBE011764034.1_pt1 | contig 11843 bp, 8 predicted proteins | sample 1631181 | NCBI WGS metagenome assembly PVBE01 (sample SAMN08397723, study PRJNA350692) | Marine metagenome, whole genome shotgun sequencing project. | isolation source: water | place: Pacific Ocean | collected 2012-04 | reverse complement strand
CTCGATTCCGGCTTCTGCGTATGGATGGACCCCGTGCTTTTCTGGCAGCGCGCGCAGCAGCTGCAGCGCGGTTTGTGCATTTCGCGGGTGTCTCCAGTTGGGAGCAATGTCGGCCAGCGGACGCAGCACAAACGCGCGCTCATGCACTCTTGGGTGCGGGATAACTAGGTTGGCGCCCTGCAACTGCTGCGCGTCGTAGTCGATGATATCGATATCAATCACACGGGGCCCATACCGAACCGACGCTGTACGCCCCAAATCATGTTCGATTTGCTTGATGAAAGCGAGCAGCGCTTCTGGCGAAAGCTCGGTTACACCGCGCAGCACCATATTTAGGAAGGCGGGCTGGTCAGGTAAGTAAAGCGGTTCGGTTTCGTAGATGGGAGAGGCTGCGCCGATGGTTACCCGGGCGTCTAATGCTTGGCGGGCAGCCTGAAGGTGATTCACTCGCGGACCTAGGTTCGAGCCCAGAGCCAGTAGAACTGTAGGCACAGGCCGTTATTCTTCCAGCAGAATGACTGGCTCCTGGTAGTAACGCACGTTACGATGGGTCAACTTCTCTGCCAGTATTTTGTTCAGCCACGCGTTTTTCCGTGCCAGTGATTCATCCGAGCGCAGGTGGTCGAGACTGACATTCAGGTGGAGCACGCGCCCGGGTATGAGAAAACGGGTGATGCCGGCCGGGAGCACATTCTCAGTGACGGCCGCATTGAGCACATCCTGTAGCGCGAACTGGGGAAAGATTATCAACGCGCACAAGTCCGGATTCTCAGTTCGCAGTGTTGCCAGGTCGGTATTGAGGGTGCGTGTGACGCTGCCCATCTCAGTGTATACAGCCACGATTTCTTTCAGTGGGGACAGTGTATCTTGAGTTTCGTTGGCCACGCGTGCCAAGAATCCATTGCCTTCGCGAGTGATTAGACTACAAAGCGCTGTGCCGCCATCCAATTGCTGCTGAAGCTGGTCATGTGGAGCTTCTTCCAGTATCACGTTCGGAAGCTCATGCAGGCGTGCTAGCAGTCCTTCTGGCTCGGGGCCACAGATTGCGTGGTACCACGTATGAAGCACCAGATTTGCGGATTCGTGCGGCACCAACTGTACTACAATATGCGCGTAGCCAAGCTGGGTGAAGGCTGTGGTACGCGTGGCACCGTCAAGTACTACGTACTTGTCCTTCCACTCGGTCACGACAGGCGGGTTGACAAGGTTTGCGTCGTGTGCAAGCCTGTCCGCAAGGTCGGCGACCCGTTCCGGATCGTAATGTTCGTGTGGGAGAATCTGTTCGACCGGCACCACGCGCAGCGCCAGCGGGTTGCCGCGTCCGTGGCTGTGCAGCAGCTCAAGCAGCCGGCCGACCAGATTAAGAGCGACGTCACGTCTTACCTCAGAGCGGCTGGCGTCCATGTATGGCACTGTCTGCAGACGTTTATGCGTCACTGGCAAGTTTCCATCCGGTCGCACACGGATTACCGCCCCACCCAGACGCTTGTCTTCCAGCGCAGTCCGTACAGCGTCCAGATTAAGGGCATGGTGGTTGCCGACGTTGATGAGCACCGCGCTTTCTCGGCAGAGCGACAGTTCATCTGCGCCGAGCATCCCTGCCGTCTCCTGTGTTTCTGGTAGATGAACGCTGATGAAATCGGATTCGGTCAGCAAGTCTGGTAGATTGCGTAGCTCCACACCAACGGTGAGGGCAAGTTCCGGGGTCAATCTTGGCTGGTGCACTAGCACGTTCATGTCGAAGGCGCGGGCGCGTAGGGCCACCTGGTGTCCGAGACCGCCGAACCCTATTATTCCGAGCGTGCGCCCGGCCAGACCTACCCGCCCATGGCTATGGGCTTGGGTTAGAAGCGCGCCCATAGTTTGTTCGGCGACTGCCAGAGTCTGTGGATCGGGGACGTTGATGACCTCTACACCCATAGCACGTGCAGCACTGACGCTGATGTTGTCGAGTGCCGGTCCTGCTACGCCTATGACCTGCAGGCGGTAGCCATATTCAATCGTGCGGTCAGGCACGTATGTCTCACTATTGACTATGAGCGCATCGTATTCGCCGATGCAGTTCTCAAGATCCTTCTGGGCGAGATTTGGGAGCAGGTCAACATCTGCGTACTTGCGCAGATGCGTGACGGCTGCGTCATCAAAGCGGGATGCGATTAGAATCTTGGATTTGGCGGCGCTCATGTGATCTCAGTATGTCATTGACGTATACTTATTCTCGCTTATTTTTCACATTTTGTCACGGGTGTAACTCGACCTTCGTTGTCGCGGACACAGACCCCCAAATGTTATAATCGTCCCTATGGCTGCGCAGCCTTCCTTTCACGTTGGTGTGGTTCCGGTATTGGGAGACCTGATACTGGCGCCGATGGCTGGATTTTCCGATTTGCCTTTTCGGTCTATATGTCGAGCTCTGGGCTCGTCCATGAGCTACTCCGAATTTGTCAACGTGGACGAATTGCAAGGTCGGCATGGTGGCAGCCGGCGCGCCTGGCAGAAGCTGCGATTTCGTGAGGACGAGCGGCCGGTTGTGTTCCAGATTTACGGTCATGATGTGGAATGTATTGTGGATGTCGCGCAGCGACTGCAGGATCTTGGCCCCGACATTATAGACATCAACATGGGCTGTTACGTGAAGAAGATTGCCGAGCGGGGGGCTGGCGCCGGGATGATGCGCGACCCGAGTCTGATAGCCCGGTTGATGGAACGATTGGTCGTTGCGGTGAATATTCCCGTTACTGCGAAAATCCGGTTAGGGTGGGACGATGACACTCGCAATTATCTGCAAGTGGCGCTTGCATTGGAGCAACACGGCGCCGACCTGGTAGCGATGCATGCGCGTACGAAAGCCCAGGCTTATTCCGGGCACGCCGATTGGGATGCCATTGCGGCGGTGAAGCAGGCGCTTTCGGTGCCGGTGATAGGCAATGGCGATGTGCGCACGTTGGCGGATATCAACCGCATGAAAGCGTACACTGGCTGTGACGGGGTGATGATTGGCCGAGGCGCAATCGGAAACCCGTGGATTTTCCAGCGCAAAGACAGGAATCAGGTTTCACTTGCGGATCGACTGGCGCTGGTGCGGGAACACCTAGATCTAAATCTGGAATTCTACGGCGCAAAAAAAGGGCTGCTTCTGTTCCGGAAGCACGTAGCGCGCTACATTGAGGGTACTCCCACAGCTGTGCGAGACCTGCGGGTAGCGCTGCTCACCTGTGATCGCAAGCAAGATTTCGAGGCCCTACTGCGCCGTCTCGAGGGTGAAAGGCAGTCGTGTTTGAATGCTGGTCAGAAGAGGATGCCCGCCAGTTCGTCGCGGTACTGCCGAGTGAGTGGGTCATCATCGCCCAGAAGAGCGAAAACCCCCAAAATCACCAGTCGGGGCTCTCCTCTACGGAAGTCTTTGTCCTGACGCAGCACCTCCAAGAGACCATCCATTGCGGCTGCGTGCTGGCCGCGAGCCAACAAGCGCGCGGATTGCCAGTACTGTGCCTCTAGCGGGCTTACTCCGTCAACATCATCGCCGGTTCCGTACTCAACTTCCGCGAGCAGCCTTGCTAGCGGTTGCAATTGCTGCGCGGCGACAATCTCGGAACTCGCCGGAAAATCCTCGATAAACGCGAGTGCCGCATCTCCCTTTCCTTGCGCTATGAGTGCGCGCACCAGCCCTAGCGCGGCAGCTGGATTGTGGGACTGGCTGTCCAACACCACGCGCAGCCGCTCCTCTGCCTGCTCCCAGTGGCGCGTCGCCAGTAGGCTGGATGCCTCACTGATGACTGCATCGGCCTCGCCCGGGGCAACCCGCTGGATGAACTCGCGCACAGTCCTCTCTGGTGCAGCTCCAGTGAACTGGGCGACGACCTCCCCGTTATGGTAGGCTTTTACCGCCGGAATTCCCTGTACGCCGAAGCGTACGGACAAGCCCGGGTTCTCGTCCACATTAACCTTCGCCAGCAAGAAAGCGCCGCCGCGTTCCTGTGCCAGCCCTTCCAGGACTGGGCCCAGTGAGCGACAGGGTCCGCACCATGGTGCCCAGAAATCCACTATAACCGGCGTCTCGTACGAACGGCTGATCACGTCGGTTTCGAAGGTGGCTTCTGCTGTGTCGAAGATGAATTCAGAAAATGTCACTAAAACCTTTTCCGTGTATGTTGGTAATTGTACCATTGCGGTCCCCTGCTCTCTACTGTAGCATTGATTTCTAAGCCAACGTTAACACTATGGCTGAGGGGTGGAGGCAGGTGTGCTCATTCAGTTATAATCAGCCTGCAATGCGGAAAACATGCAGGCAAGGGATAAATATATGCGGATAATGGTGACAGGAGCGGCCGGATTCATCGGCTCTCATCTCGCAGAGCGTCTTGCGAGAGAGGGGCATGACGTGCGTGCTGTGGACTGCCTGATTGATAATTACGCGCCTGCGCTGAAAGAAATGAACGTGCGCGCGCTGCGTGACGCTGGATGCGCATTTTTCCGGCGTGACCTGGCGGAGGACGCGCTCTTCGATATGGTAGAGGACGTTGAGGCCATATACCATCTAGCGGCGCAGCCCGGTCTTTCTGTATCCACACCCTTTGAGGCCTATGTACGTAACAACATTATGGCTACGCAGTGCCTATTGCAGGCGGCTGCAGAGGTACCCACACTGCAGGCGTTCATCCACATTTCCACCTCCTCTGTTTACGGCGTACGGGCTACCGAGGATGAACAAGCGGAGCCGAAACCAACTTCGTATTACGGTGTGACTAAACTGGCGTCCGAGCAGCTAGTGATGGCTGCGAGCCGCGAGCGCGGGCTGCCAGCGTGCTCGTTACGTTTGTTTTCGGTCTATGGTCCGCGCGACCGCCCGGAAAAGCTCTATCCTCGCCTGATAGGCTGCCTGCTTGAGGAGCGAGAGTTCCCGCTGTTTCAGGGTAGCGAGAAGCATTACCGCAGCTACACTTACGTGGACGATGTCGTCGCGGGCATGCAGGCGGTTCTTGAGAATATTCCACGCTGCCGGGGAGAGATATTTAATATAGGGGCGGATACGGCCATCACCACGGGCGAGGGCATGAGTATTGTGGAGGAGCTGGTGGGGCGGAAGGTGAGAATCACACTTCAGCCGCCGCGCAAAGGTGATCAACTGGAAACGCGCGCGAATATCGAGAAAGCGCGGCTGGTTCTCGGGTACCAGCCGACTACCAGTGCCCGCGAGGGGATAGCACGTGAAGTGGGCTGGTACCGGGAGGAAATCCTTGGCAAAGTGGACCTGTAGTTCCCCCGCCTCCGGCAGCCATCGGGAGAGTTTGTGTACGCAGAAATCCTTCCTAATGTTCCCCGACTGAAAACCACTTTTCATTACAGCGTCCCGGATGCGCTGCAGAACCGGCTGCGGGTTGGCCATCTTGTAGAGCTCTCTTTCGGCAAACAACGTACACAGGGCATTGTGGTCGCGCTTGACACTGAGCCTCCCGCCGACGTCACCGAATTCAAACCAATCGAATCTCTAATAGATCCAGAGCCGGTGCTGACCGCGAAACAACTGGAGCTGGCATATTGGCTCGCGCGGTGTTACTTCACCTCCCTGATTGATTCCATCGGACTGATGCTTCCGCCCGGACTGAGCCAGCGTGCTGATATTCGCTACCAGTTGCTCGATGAAGCATTCTCTCCACAAACTGAGGCACAGAGCCGCATTGTGCAGTTACTATCCACGCGCGGCGCGCTGCTCGGGCGTCAATTGTCGCGGGCGCTTCCGCGCCGCAATTGGAGGCCTGTGGCTGAGCGTATGGCGCGTACAGGAGTGCTGAGCAAAACTGGAGTTCTGGCGCCGCCTGCGGTCAGGCCAAAGCGTGTGTACACAGTGCGACTGACTGCATCGTCGGAGCGTACTGAGGCTGCGAAACGCGAGCTTACCAGTCGTTCCATGCCGGCTGAGATTCTGGATTATCTCATTGCGCTCTGGCCGGGGGAGCCGGCGCTGGACGACCTGCTCCATGTCATGGGCTGCGATCGGAGGTATGTAGATAATTTGCGCCGCCGTGGCTGGCTGACGATTGTGTCGGAGGAACGAATGGTGCTCAAGACGGTGTCTGATGACGTGCTGCGCAGCTGGATGCAGCGGCGCGAGCACGTCGCCCCGCGCCAGGCACAAGTGGTGCGGGCGCTTCTCGACAGCCGAGACTTGCTGCCTGCCGTCGAGCTGATGCCGGCATCATCGCCGGTGTTGAGGGTATTGGAATCACAGGATTTACTGCGGATTTCGGTTAACCCGAGGCGCGTGCAACTTCAAATAAATCCGGCGCAGGCCTTAGCTGAGGTAGCGCGGTTACGGAAACCAGATGCAAAAACCCGTGTGCTGCAGTTCTTACAGGAGCAAGGTGGCGAGGCCGTCGATATTGGGCGGGTTTATATGCAGACCGGAGCCAGGCTGGCTGACTTGACCGCGCTGGCTGACCGTGGTCTGCTGGTGCTGGTAGAGACCGAGATTATTCGAGATCCGCTTACACATCTTGATTTTGTGCCGAGCAATCCGCCCGTGCTTGTAGAGGGTCAGCGGAGCGCATGGCGTGTGCTGCAGCAGGCGTTCGAACAGCGTGCACCAAAGCCGGTGCTGCTGCACGGCGTCACCGGCTCTGGTAAGACAGAGATTTACATGCGAGCGGTGGCAGCTGCCCTGCGGCGCGGTAAACAGGCCATCGTGCTGGTGCCCGAAATTGCGCTTACCCCACAGACGGTGCGCCGCTTCTTTGCGCGCTTTCCCGGCCGTGTGGGCCTGTTGCACAGTCAACTTTCTGCCGGAGAGCGTTACGACACCTGGCGCCGCGCGCGGTCCGGGGAGATCGATGTGCTGGTCGGTGCTCGGTCTGCACTGTTCGCGCCGCTGCCACGCATTGGAGTGATTGCGGTTGACGAGGAACATGAGGAGGCATACCGGCAAGATCCCCCAGTACAACCGCCTTATTACAATGCCCGTGATGTGGCGGTGGAATATTCTCGGCGGCTAGGAGCGGTCTGTATTCTGGGGAGCGCCACGCCTGATTTAGTCAGTGTGGCTCGGGCGGAACGGGGCGACTACCAGTTGCTCACCTTGCCGGAGCGAATCATGGGTCATGGCGAGCGCATCTACTCACAGGCTGGACGGCTGCAAGTGCGCCCAAGATATCGACCGGTTGCCGGAGATCAGTTGCCGGCCCAGTTCATCCCGCTTCCGCCCGTACAGGTGGTGGATATGCGCCACGAGTTACGCGCGGGTAATCGCTCCATGTTCAGCCGCGCGTTGCAGCGCGCGCTGGAGGAGGTGCTGCAACGCCAGCAGCAGGCCATTCTCTTTCTCAACCGGCGTGGGCATGCTACATACGTTTTTTGCCGCGATTGTGGCCACACTCTGGAGTGTACGCGTTGTGGCATCCCTTTTACCTATCACCGCAACTCGAATCGACTGATTTGCCATCATTGCAATGGTCGCCGTCAGGCTGTTGAGCGCTGCCCACAATGTGGTGGTGGGCGCATCAAGCATTTCGGGGTGGGTACCGAGGCAGTGCAGGCGGAGGTAGAGCGTTGCTTTCCCGCTGCGCGCACGCTACGCTGGGATTGGGACGTCACTCGCCGGCGCGGTGCACATGCGCAGATTCTACGCCGCTTCAGCGACAGGGAGGCGGATGTGCTCATAGGTACGCAGATGATTGCAAAGGGTCTGGACTTGCCACTGGTCACTCTGGTCGGGGTAATTTCGTGCGACGTGGGCCTCTCCTTACCCGATTACCGCGCTGCTGAGCGCACTTTTCAGGTGCTTACCCAGGTGGCTGGCCGAGCCGGACGGGGGCTGCTGGGCGGACAGGCGCTATTGCAAACCTATATGCCGGAGCATCATGCCATACAGGCTGCAGCGGCACATGACCATGCAGCTTTCTACAAGCACGAATTCGAATTGCGCGAGCAGCACGGCTATCCACCCTTCGGCAGATTAGCGCGCCTGATTGGGCGTGACCGCAGCCTTGCCCGCATAGAGGCGGCCGCGCACGAGGTAGCAGCTCAGCTGCGTGGCCGGATCCGTGCCGAGCGCGCCAGTAGCACGGATATCATCGGTCCGGCCCCGTGTTTTTTTGGGAGGGTGGCTCGGCAGCACCGCTGGCAGGTAGTGCTGCGCGGGCCGAATCCGGCTGCGCTGATGAATATCGAGGTGCCGTCTGGGTGGTGGATCGAGCTCGATCCACTTAGTTTGCTCTGAGCTATTGTAGGCTGTTGCAAATGGCGCATTGTTGTGATGTGGCCTTAATGATAAACTGCATCGGCATGAAAACGCTGCTGGGTGCCGTGCTGGCGAAGCGCGTGGTGGAGAGTGTGCGCAAGAACCATGGTCTGGAACACGCCACCATTCACGTGCTTGGCGAACGCGCTCGGCGCGTTGGTGTGGCAGGTCGCGCCGACCGTCACGGCTTTACGGTCTATGGTGAAGTGCCCACAGAAGTGCTCGCCAATGCGTGCGAGCGGGCGCTGGAGCGTCTGCGTGCCGGGGAACGCGCGCTGGCCATTCACCCCTATTGTGGCACAAACGTCGTCACCGCGGGAGTACTCGCCAGCTTGGTGGCTGTGTTGGCACTGGTAGGCGCGGGGCGAGGCTGGCGCGCCCGTCTTGCCCGACTGCCGTGGCTGATAAGCCTGATGACTGGGACGCTTATTATTTCACAACCACTTGGTCTGGCAATCCAGCGAGATGTGACTACAAGTGCCGATCTCGGAGGGTTAGAGATCGTGTCCATCAAACGCCACCGTATCGGTGTGTTCACGCTCCATCGCGTTGAGACGCGCGGATGAGATGAACGCTCTTCCGCCGGTGACGCTGCTGTACGGCGACGATGAATTTGCCATAGCTAAACACGTCAAGGCGCTCAAGGGTGGCCTAGCAACTGAAGAGACCGCCGCGTTCAACATCACCGAATTTGAGGTGGATGGGCTTTCCTTCGCGCAGTTCCGCTCGGTGTGCGAGTCAGCTCCGTTTTTGTGCGGGCAACGGCTGGTGATTCTCGCCGATCTTTTATCCCGTGGGACAAGGAAGACGGACCCTGGGAATGCGCGCAAAGACTTGCTTGGCGCCCTGATTGATTACCTGCCCGCATTACCCGCCTCCACTGCCCTGCTGCTGGTGGAGCGAAGGATGATACCGAAAAACAGCCGTCTGCTAAAAGCGGTGAGCGTGATGGAACGTGCAGAGGTGCGTGAGTGCACACTTCCAGGGCAAAGAGATCTCCCGCGATGGATAAAAGAGCACGCCATCCAGTATGGCGGGAATTTCGAGGTCGCAGCTGCGCAGGAGTTGGCGGTGGCCGGTGTGGATAGCCCGCGTGCACTAGAGTCTGAGATTGAAAAGCTGCTGGCATATGTCAACTGGAGCCGGCCGGTCACGGCGGAGGACGTGCTCTGCCTGGTACCGGCGGCGTCCCAGGCAGATATTTTCCGGCTAGTGGATTCGCTCGGAGAGCGCAATGCGCACCGAGCGATGGCACAATTGCATCATCTGATAGGCTCAGGCGATCGCGATGCTATGGGTGTCTTCGGAATGGTGGTGCGGCAGTATCGGCTGCTGCTGCAAACGAAGGAGATCCTTGAACTGGGTGGCACCTCGGCTGAGGTGAAAGCTAGCTTGGGGCTGCCGCGCTTCGTGTGCGAGAAAATCAGCGCGCAATCTCGCCGTTATAGTATGGGCGCGCTGGAGCGAATCTATCGGCGCTTGCTGGCAATGGATATAGCTATGAAATCGGGCAGCGACAGTCAGGTGGTTTTGGACGTGATGGTGGCTGGTCTAACGGTTTAATTGGCGCGATTTGAGCAGAGTTATTACAGGAGGTAATCTTGAACGCACAGGCATTAACATGGGATGATTTTCAGGATGTGCAGCAGCAGGGCCCAGATCCGACGGTGGTATCCGGATGGCGGCTATGGACGGTGCGGGTGCTGTGGGCTCTGGTGATGCTGGTCACGGTGGGCCTCTTTGTGGCCAGTATAAAGCCGCATTTCGAGTTTGTGCTCTTCTTTCCGAAATTTTGGTTCAGTTCGCCCGATTATGCTCCGGCGCTGGAGCAACTGAGCCTAACGGCCGGGTTCTATCATGCCTATCTGATTGTGCTGCAGGGGCTGCAGGTGCTGGTGTGCCTGATAATCGCAGCGCTGATTTTCAAGAACAAATCGGACGACTGGCTGGCTCTGTTTGTCTCGTTGACGCTGGTGGCCTACGCGGCTAGTCAGGGCGACCAGATTGGCGCGCTGCTGATGAACGTGCCCGTACTGCGGTATGCGGCGCTACCCTCGCTGGCGCTGGCCGAAACCGCGTTGCTGCTATTGCTCTATTTCTTCCCCGATGGAAATTGCAGCCCGAATTGGACTAAGCCGCTGGCAGGGATATGGGTGCTCTGGCAAGTCTCTAATCTGGTTTATGAGGCGTCGCCGCTGAACCCAGCCCTCTGGCCGACGCTGACTCGCAATCTTGTAATGTTGGCATGGTTTAGTACCGGCCTGTTTGCGCAGATATGGAGTTACGCAAAAGAGTTCTCGCCGGTGGAACGCCAGCAGACCAAATGGGTGCTATTCGGGTTTGTACTCTCTGTGGTGGGGATGTACGTGCCTGAGGTGCTGAAAGGTGTCATCCCGACACTAGGTCGTCCCGGGCTGGGTGCGGTGGTCTACGATATCGTCTTCGTGGAAGGGTTTGCCAAGCTCGCGTTTCTGTTAATTCCGGTGGCGTTGATGGTCTCGATAATGCGCTTCGGCCTATGGGAAGTCGATTCTCTCATCAACCGTGCTCTGGTTTATGGCGTCCTTACGATCGTGATGGTAATCTTGTTTGAACTGTTTTCGGGCCTTATTGAGAATCTCACCGAGCTGATTGTGGCCGAGCCACCCGGAATCATCGAGGCCATCACTGCGCTAGCGATCGGTGCGCTGATTCAACCGATACAAGACAGGGTGCAGAATTTCGTGGATACGCGCTTTTATGCAGCAAAGGTCGATTTGGGGAATGCTATTAGGACGTTCTCTGACCAGATTAGCGATGTGATTGACCGGCAGCAATTGCTGCGGCTGCTTCTCGACCGCACAATTGAGCTGCTGCAGATCGGTCATGGAGCTGTTTATGTGCGCGACGGGGACCGCGCCATGACCGCGACCGAGACGCAGAACATTGCCGACGAGCGCTTCAAATCTATTCCGATCAGCGGGGAGGTCTTCGCGGAGCTGGAGCGGGGAGACCCGGTGTTCGAGGGTGATGATACCTTTCAGACGCTGCACCCGGGCATGCGCCAGACTTTTAAGATGCTTGTGCCGCTGACGATTGTACGCGAGGGTGCGCGCGAGCTATCTGGCGTGCTTGCCCTAGGCCCCCGCCTTTCGGGAATGGGTTATACGCGCGAGGATGAAACTCTAATGACCACGCTAGTGGAGTCGGTGTCGCGGGCGCTGCGCGTGGCAGAGTTGATAGAGCAAACCCGCGGTTACGAGCAGGCTACGCCTTAGCAGCCCTGGCCGGCGCGCACATCGCTACGGTGATAACGAAACGCCCCACACGAGTACTCGTGTGGGGCGTTTGTCATTGCTGTCGTGCTGCGCTAGTGCTTCAGCCCCTCATTAGGTTCAAGGCGGACTGAAACGAAGCGTCAGAACAAGCGGCTTTATACTTGAGGCAGTGGCAGCGTCGTCGCTACGCCGCGGTCTGGTTAGTAGTGTCGTCCTCGTCTTCGTCCTCGTCTTCGTCCTCGTCGTGACCGTGGTCTTCATCTACATCGTCCCAGTCGCCGTCCTCGTCCTCGTCATCAATTTCATCTAATCCATCGGCGTACTCGCCGCCATCGTCGCCGTACTCGCCGCCG
>PVBE011498625.1_pt1 | contig 11843 bp, 8 predicted proteins | sample 1631181 | NCBI WGS metagenome assembly PVBE01 (sample SAMN08397723, study PRJNA350692) | Marine metagenome, whole genome shotgun sequencing project. | isolation source: water | place: Pacific Ocean | collected 2012-04 | reverse complement strand
TGTAGGCAGTCGCATGTCGGGCCGACCCTTCACACCGCTACCTCCATTCGGCTGCCCTCACGCGAGCGTCCTCCTACTCGCTGCGGGAACGGCTTTCGGCATACCGCATGCCGCCGTCGGGCAGGAGTCGACCGGCACGCTCGAACGCGTTGTCATTCCCCATTTGAGCGGAAAAATCACCCTCGATGGGCGGGTGGATGAAGCGGCCTGGGAGGCAGTGCCAATCTTCCCGGCCACGATGCACACACCGAGCTTCGGACTAGAGCCGAGTGAGGCGACCGAGTTCCGAGTGGCGCACGACGGGAAGTACCTCTACGTGTCGTGTCGCGCCTACGACTCGGACCCTGCCGGAATTCGCGCCTCGTCCCTCGAGCGCGACCTGGGTGGTTACGCAAGCGATTGGTGCATCCTCATGCTCGACACCTTCGCCGACAAGGAGACCGCGCTTCTCTTCGGCACCACACCCGCGGGACTCCGAACAGACATGATCTTCGCCAACGACACGGAGGCCGGGGCGAACTTCAACTGGAATACTTTTTGGGACGCCGCGGCCCATCAGGACGATCGCGGTTGGTACGCAGAGCTTCGGATCCCCTTCACCAGCCTACGATTCCAAAGGTCGGAAGCCGGTGTGGTCATGGGGATATCGATGGTACGCGTGATCGCCCGAAAGAACGAGTTCTCGACCTTCCCGGCCATCTCCCCGCAGTGGGGTGGATTCAGCGCCTATAAGGCATCGCAGACACGCGAGGTGCTGATCCAGGGCGCCCAACAAGCCGACCCGCTCTACGTCACCCCCTACGGAATCGCGGGGCGGGGGCACAGCCATGCCACGAACGGCGACGGAACAGGATACGATCGTGACCGCGACGCCCTGGGCGAGGTGGGCCTCGATGTGAAGTACGGAATCACCTCGAACCTGACCTCGGACGTCACAGCGAACACCGACTTCGCCCAAGCCGAAGCCGACAACCAACAGGTGAATCTCACCCGCTTCTCTCTCTTCTTTCCTGAGAAGAGGGCGTTCTTCCAAGAGCGGAGTAACGTGTTCGACTACTCGCTCGGCGGAGTAGAGCGGCTCTTCCACTCCCGGAGAATGGGCCTCGCGGAGGGTGAGCGGGTGAGAATCTACGGCGGTGGTCGGCTGGTGGGCCGTATCGGAGAGTGGGACGTCGGTGCGCTGAACATGCAGACCGCCGCGGCTGAACCTTCAGGCTCGTCAGGGACCACGGGGCCCTCCGAGAGCCTGGGCTCTTCTGAGAACCTCGGAGTGTTCCGGATGCGCCGCCGCTTCTTGAACGAGAACTCGAACATTGGCGCAATCCTGACCACCCGCACCGGGAACGCGGCGAGCGAGAACGTCGTGTACGGCCTGGACGCGCTGATCCGCGTCTTCGGCGAGGATTTCCTCACGCTCAATTGGGCACAGAGCTTCGATTCCAACGTGGTTGGTGCGGATGGCTTCTTCGACCGCGGCCTGGCTCGTGTATTCTGGGAACGCCGCGGGTTAGACGGCTTCACGTACGAAGTGGATCTCACCAGATCCGGAGAGACGTTCGAGCCGGCCCTCGGATTCATGTTCCGACGCAACTATGCCAAGGGAGCCGCTAAGGTCAGCTACGGATGGCGGCCCGGCGTTCAGTCACCCGTCCGCACTTCGGGCCTGACGCTTCAGGGCACGGGATACCGGCGTCTGAGAGACGGCTCACTCGAGACCGCCGAATTTCGGCCCGAGTTGGTGGTCGAGTTGAAGACGGGACACAGTCTTACAGCTACGATCCGGGTCACCAAAGAGGATCTCGAGCGCGGCTTCGGGCTTCCAGAAGGCACCGATGTACCCGAAGGAGAGCACAACTTCGCAGCAGGCAGGGTGCTGTTCCGCCAGTCATCGAGCTCTCTATTTCGGGTCACGCTGTCGGCAGAGGCTGGAGGGTTCTTCGACGGCCGACGGACTTCCGGGTCGATGACCGGCACGTGGACCCCTTCGAAGCATTTCGAGTTGGAGGGCACCTATCAGGTCGAGGACGTGCGCTTCGACGATCGGGACCAGGGGTTCAGATCTCACATCCTTCGGCTGGGTACCGCCGGCAGATTGGATACACGGATCAGCAGCGGTGCATTGGTTCAATACAGCAGTGCCGCCAACTCGGTGACCGTCAACCTGAGACTACGCTACAACCCCCGTGAAGGGACCGACCTCTATGTGGTCTGGAACGAAGGGCTGGTCACCGATCGGTTCTCGTTCAGTCCGGTGCGCCCGTTGAGCGACCGTCGGACCCTTTTGGTGAAGTACTCCCAGACGCTGACCCTGGGGCTGTAGCGGCGGGGTTCGTAGCTAGGGCACCCGATCTCCCTTTGCCGACCGCTCTCCTTCCCAGAGCAGTTCGATCCCACCCTCACTGTCACCCTCGATCATCCTGAGCGTCATCTCAGGCGCTACGTCGAAGAGTTGGCCATTTCGAATAAAGCCGATCATGAGTTCTCCCGATTCGGTCGGAATCAGTTCGACCCGACCCCGGCCCCACCGGCCAACGAGTTGATCGCCCTCCGTATTGATTTCGAGAGGCACGGTGAGCGGACCTCCCGTCGTTGGGTCGTTTCCGACGAGCTGGTATCGTCCGATGAACGCCATCCGCTCCGCGACCGGAAGGGTCCGTGCTACGAAGGGTGGCGCCTCGATAGTGAGCGCCACGTAAGTGGTGCCCCAATGCACACGGGCCTCGACCGTCGAAGGACCCACTGACGGAAAATACCACGCGAGCGCCTCCATATGGGCGCCCTCTTGCGGTTCGACCGTAAAGCCGAGTAGCTGCTGATCCTCGGGCACGGGCGTGTCGTGATAGAGACGCCATTCCCGGTTCAGAAAGACGGTCCAGGTATCGGGCTGAGGCTGCATCCACACCGAGTACTTGCCCGCCGGAACCGCGTGTCCGTTCAGCTCGAAGTCATTGTCCACCTCGAGGGTGGTGGCCCAGTTGGCCCCAGGGGTCCACATCTCGCCTCAATGGACGACACCCCCGAACAGGTTGTCTCTACCACGAGCGACCGGGCGTCCGAAATCGAACGTAATGCTCGTACCGTTGATGATCTGGTTCACCGTCCCGCGCTCACTCCCTCTCGGCTGTGCCGACAGCGCTGCGGGAATGACCAGCAGCGTGCAGAGAACGGCTACGAAGCATGTGAGTCTACGTCTGGTGGTCATGAAGAGTCTTCTTCGTCCTGGAAGGCAGCGTCGAATGCTGTATCCGACGGAGGAAAGTCGATGGCGCGAACGTACCGGCAGGACTCGGCCGCACCGTGCTCTCGGTCCATGCCCGCATCTTCCCACTCTACGGACAATGGACCCTGGTACCCGACTCGATTGAGTGCTCGAATGATCTCTTCGAACGGCACCCGGCCTCGGCCGAGAGAGCGGAAGTCCCAATACCGATCTGCGTCCCCGAACGGCAGATGACCGCCGAACACTCCGGAGGGCTTCGGCGTGTCGGACCACCACACGTCCTTCATGTGGCAGTGGTAGATGCGGGACTCGAAACGTTGGATGAACTCCAGGCAGTCCACCCCCTGATAGGCGAGGTGGGACGGGTCGTAGTTGAAGCCGAAGGCCTCACGATATTCCACAGCCTCCAACGCCCTCTCCGCGGTGACGATGTCGAAGGCGATCTCGGTCGGGTGTACCTCGAGGGCGAAGCGAACCCCAACCTCGTCAAACACGTCCAGAATCGGATTCCAGAGCTGCGCAAACTCCGCGAAGCCGTGTTCGATCACTTCGGCACCGACCGGTGGGAAGGCGTAGAGAAGCGGCCAGATGGGACTGCCCGTGAAGCCGTTCACAACCGTGAGCCCCATGTTGGCCGCGGCACGGGCGGTCGACTTCATCTCTTCGGCTGCGCGGGAGCGAACTCCTGCAGGATCGCCGTCGCCCCAAACATGCGGCGGTAGAATGGCCTGATGGCGCTGATCCACGACGTCGGCGACCGCTTGGCCGACGAGATGATTGCTGATGGCCCACACGCCCAGTCCGTGGGACTCCAGGAGATCGCGCTGAGCTTGGCAGTATGCCGGATCCTCAGCACCACGTGTGACGTCGAAGTGGTCCCCCCAACAAGCCAACTCCAGTCCGTCGTACCCCCACTCGGCAGCCTTGCGACAGAGTTCTTCGAGAGGCAGATCGGCCCACTGGCCGGTGAAAAGGGTTACCGGTCTTGTCATTCCGTGCCTCTGGTCTGGATGGTCGAGTCGTGGGGAGGAGGCTCGTAGGCTCCCGATACCCAAGCCCCCTTCCGGTCGCTCTCGACCGCCGCCTCGATGAAATGGACGCCCCGGGCTCCGTCCTGGACTGTAGGGAAGTCGTCGTCGAACGGTTTCGACTCTGCCTCACCCTCGGCGGCCCGTAGAGTGCGCGCGACGTTTCGGTAGAGATTCGCGAATGCCTCGATGAATCCCTCGGGATGCCCTCCCGGTAACCTTGTGTGGGCCTGAGCCCGTTCGGACAGATCCGACCCGCCCACGTGGAGCACGGTCTCGGTTCCTGACGCCGCCAGAAGCCTGAGGCGGTCCGGAGACTCCTGGTCCCAGTCCATCCCGCCCTCTGATCCGTAGATCCGTAGCCGAAGATGATTCCGCTCCCCGACCGCGATCTGCGACGCGAAAAGCAGCCCTCTCGCCCCACCCTCGAATCGAAGGAGCAGCGTGGCGTCGTCCTCGAGTGTGCGACCCGAGACCACCGTGCCCATGTCGGCGAAGAGGCTCTCGAGTTCGAGCCCGGTCACGTAGCGAGCCAGGTTGTGAGCGTGACAGCCGATGTCCCCCAGAGCCGAGGAGATTCCCGCCCGAGACGGATCGGCCCTCCACTCGGCCTGCTTCTGACCCTCAGCCTCCAACAGGGTCGCAAGCCAGCCCTGAGAGTATTCGACCACCACCTTCCGGACGGTCCCCAAGTCCCCGGAGCGCACCCGCTCGCGCGCTTCCTTTACCATCGGGTATCCCGTGTAGTTGTGGGTCACCGCAAAAACCCGCCCGGTCTCGGAAGCCATTCGACAGAGCGTCTCCGCATCTTCGAGCGAGGTGGTGAGTGGCTTGTCACAGATCACGTGGAAGCCGTGTTCGAGGAACAGCCGGGCGACCGGAAAGTGAAGGCTGTTCGGTGTGACCACCGACACCACTTCGATGCGCTGATCCGCCGGAAGCGCAGCCTCGGCACGAGCCATCTCCTCATAGGACGCATACGTCCGTCCCGCATCCAGCCCGAGTTCCACCCCGGTCACGCTCGAGCGTTCGGCGTCCGACGAGAATGCCCCGGCCACGAGAACGAACTGTCCGTCGAGGGCGGCCGCCATCCGATGGACCGGCCCAATGAAGGCACCTGGACCACCACCGACCATTCCATACCGTACCGCCGTCATGGATGGCAGCCCCTGAAGAGATGAGGGACTATCGAACGCTGGCTGTCCCTCGAAGGATCACGGCTTACCCGAAGATGGCGGCGCTCGGATCCGGCGACCCAAGCGCCGAGTGGCATATCGCGAATCATGCCCGGATGCGCTCGACCACGTAGCCACCCGCGCGCCGATCCTGCAAATAGAGGGAGCCGAAGATCAGGGTCAGCACGCCACACAGCGGTACCACGTATCGGAACGAAATCCGCCCCCCATAGTTGTCCGCGGGCCCGAGAATCGCCTGGGCCTGCCCAACCAACTCGCGCGACCCGTCTGAAGCGATCACGGCCCGCAGCGCGTTCGCCGTCGCCGGTTCCGGAAGGGCTCCCGCGCTCCCAAACTGGAACAGCACGCCCTGCGCAGCCGCGGCCGCGGCTCGGGCGTCTGCGCTACCTGCCCTTAGGGCCGTAGCACTCGATTCCAGAAGGGCCACAGTTGCTTGAACGGGAATCTGATCGTGCGCGTATCCGTCAGCGATCCTACCCATCGTGGGCGCCGCTACGAGGCCTACGGTGGCCATTCCTACGGTCCCCATGAGCCCCAATCCAAGCGCTCCACTTCTTGGCACACGCTCCGAAACCACGCCCAGCATGGTCGGCCAGAAGTAGCAGACGCCCACCGCGAACACGGTGGCGGACGCAAAGGTCGCCCATCCCGGCCCACCCAGGCTGAGACCCAGCAGCCCCACCCCTGATACCACCGCGGAGGCCAGAAGCACGCCGGTGGGTGAGAGTTGCTTGACCACGGTTCCGGCCCGGTAACGCAGGACGGCCATGAGACCGTTGATCCACACCAGGATGAGGATTCCGGCCATTCCACCGGCCTCGAGCACCGCCGGCACCCAACGGTTCGGTCCAAGCTCCACGGAAGCCGTCATGGCCATGGCGAACAGCATCACCCACATGAGCGGCGTCGAGAACGCGGCCTTGAATGTCTCGCCCACGCCGACCCCAGCTTGCACACCCTCCGTTGCGGGGAAGGGCTGGGTCAGCAGTAGCCATCCATAGGCGAGCGTAGGAATCAGGATCAGGCCCAACTTGAGTTGCCATGCGCCGATGCCGACGGCGTCCAAGCCGAAGCTGGCCAACCCGCCAAGTACCACGCCGCCGGGAAACCAGACGTGAAACTGGTTGAGCTTCACGGTCTTGTTCTCAGGGTAGAGGCTCGCCACGAGCGGGTTGCAGGCCGCCTCGACCAGCCCGTTGGCCATGGCGATCACCAGCGCTCCGCCAAAGAGCATCCAGAAGCCGCCACCGACCATCATGATCAGGGTGCCGGCCAAGTGCCCCAGAAAGGAGAGCCTCAGCAGAAAGCGCATGCCGAGCGTGTCGCACAACGGAGCGAACACCAACTGCGACACGGCGAATCCCCAGAGCGCGGCCCCGCCGATCCAGCCGACCTCTTGGTTGGTCAGCACGAACTCACGCTTCAGGGCCAGCATGATCGCACCCACAGTGGCGAAGGCCACCGACGTGGCGATCAGGGCGACGCAGCTTCCCAGAAAGAGACGCCGGTCGTCCAGTGCGGCGGCGGCGGAAGAATCAACCCCAGCGGAATCGGTCATGGTCAAGCCAGTCCAAGGTGCTCGAGTACCTCGCGCGGCGGGGGATCCCACTGCGCCAGCGGTACGTTGCCGATGTATTGGAGGTCCTGCATGCCTTCCTCCGTGGTCCAGAAGGCCCCTGCGGTCAGATCACGGACTCGGCCGAAGAAGCGTGCGCCGGCCTCGAAACCGGGCTCGGCACTCGGCACATGCGCGATATCCGCACAGATCTCATCGCGCTGACCAGCACTCAGTTCGCGGAAACGGGATCCTTGCCCGAACCGCCGCCCGGCCTCGGAGTCCAACCAAACGAGGCCTCCTCGGATGAGCACCTGATCCCGACGCATTCCGTCGTAGGGGGCACTCACCCACTCATCAATGTAGTGATGTGCTCCCAACGTGCTCGCAGAAGGGGAGCGGGCATCGGTCGGGATAATCACGTCACAGAGCACGGCGAGCGAACTCAGTTCGTCCGCAGTGAGGACCCGCTCCCAGGGGATCTTGGGAGCCAGCAGGTCCGGATCGGCGGCCGTGCCGGCAGCCAGGACCGTGCGAGCAGGAGCCGCCTGTTCGGTCCCGGCGGCACAGGACGCCAGACCCGGTGTGGCCGCAGCCACAGCCATGACCTTGAGCGCCATGCGGCGGTCCATGGACGCCGACTCCGGTCGGTCCCCGGCTGGCCCTTGACCGTCGGACGGCAACACGGGAAGGGTCTTCTGGCTCATCCGATGCTCCCGCGTTGTAGTTCATCTACCAAGTAGTCCACCGCTCGCCAGGCAATCGCCATGATGCTCAGGGTGGGGTTCTTGTCAGCGTTGGATACGAAGCAGCCCCCGTCGGTGACGAACAGGTTGTCCACCTCCCACGACTGGCAAAACGAGTTGAGCACCGACCTCGAGGGGTCGGCGCCCATCATGACTCCTCCCACCTCGTGGATGATCTGTCCCGGATTCTGGATGGCGTCGGCCCCGTCGTCATGGATCGTGCTCAGGACCCGTCCGCCCATGGAGTCGATGATCTCGGCGAAGGTGTGCTGCATGTGCCGGGCCTGGTTGAGCTCGTGGTCCGACCATTTCCAGTTGAAACGCAGAACCGGAATGCCCCACTGGTCCACGGTGTCTGGGTCGATCTCGCAATAACAGTCGTCGTTGGGGATCATCTCGCCCCGCCCGTCGAATCCCATGAACGACCCGTAGTACCGGCGGCAGTCGTCCTTGAAGGTCTGCCCGTAGGACCCCTCGGTAAAGCGCTCCAGTCGGTTGAAAGAGCCGCCACTCGGCATGCGCCGGCCACCACCGAACTCGATGTGATAGCCGCGGGCAAAATCCAGGCGTCCGCGGTCCTGCTCAGCGTACAGCCACCAGGGCATATAGAGGTGCATCGCGGACGCGCCGTCCGTGTTGTGCGGAGGCATATTCTCCATCGCCGGAATCTGCCCCGAAACCCCAGCCCCCACCGTGTCCATGAGGTACTTCCCGACCAGCCCGCTCCCGTTCGCGAGCCCGTCTGGGAACTGGTTGCTCTTGGAGTTCAGTAGGATCCGAGCCGACGAACAGGCGCTGGCGGCCAGGATCACAACCCGCGCGCTTACGTGCTCGTCGAGTCGAGTCTGCTTATCGATGTAGTGGACACCCGTGGCCTTGCCCTGGGCATCCACCGTCACTTCACGGACCATCGCACCAGTGACGACATCGACGTTGCCCGTAGCGACGGCCGGCGGAATCACGACCGTCGTGGACTGGAAATTGGCTTTGATCGAACACCCCCGACCGCAGGGAGTCGCCCAAAAACAAGCCGCCCTCGAGCGCATGGATTCCGCCAGCACGCGCTGAGCCAGAGCGTTGCCGGGGTGAATGACCCCCGGAAGGGTCTCGTGATTCTGCACCTCGGAGAGGATCGCCAGGTGGGCGGGAATCACCGGAATGCCGAGATCGGCGCAGGCTTGCTGCGTGTACAACTCGTGAGCCCGGGGGGCCGGCGCAGGTTGTAGAACGCCCGGCGACGAATTGGGCGTGTTTTCGAGCCCTTCGTTGGACCCGTAGACGCCGATGAGCCTCTCGGTCTTATCGTAGTAGGGAGCCACGTCGTCGTACGACATAGGCCAGTCGAAGCCCAACCCGTCTCGGGAGTACGGCTTGAAATCGTACTCGCCCATGCGAAGAGAGATGCGGCCCCAGTGATTGGTCCGGCCGCCCAGCATGCGAGCCCGCCACCAACGGAAATCGGTGCCCTCGGCGCTGGTGTACGGCTCACCAGGGACCTCCCATCCACCATCCACCGTGGCGTCGTAGAAGCCAAACGGCTTCTCCGGCGTGCCACCCCCCCGAAGCGGCGCGTCTTTGGGGAGATCGAACATCGGGGTCTCGGTAACGGGATCGTAGTCCCGCCCCGCTTCGAGCAGCAGCACCTTCACACCGGCCACAGCCAGCAGGTACGCGCACATGCCACCGGCAGCACCCGACCCCACGATGATGACGTCGTACTGTTGGGCTTGGCTCACGGGAGTCGTCGGATCTTGATGTTGCGGAAGGACGCCCGATCCCCGTGATCCTGCAGTCCGATGTGCCCCGTCGAGGCCCGCCCGTACTCGGGCCACTCGTTGAACTTGCTGGCGGCCACACGCGCCTCCCAGTCAGGGCTTCCAAACTCGTAGCTCACGATGCGCACACCGTTCATCCAGTGCTCCACGCGATCACCGCTCACAACGATGCGGACGAAGTTCCACTCTCCGGCGAAGCGGGCCAATCCGCGGGGCGCCGGGTGCAGCCCATAGTTCGCCCCAGCCGAGGTCAGCGCCGATTCCCCGTCCGCGTGGTTCTCATTGTCGAGGGCCTGCATCTCGGGCGCCCCCATATAGATCTGCTCGGGGCCCTCAGCCGCACGGTAGAAGATGCCGCTGTTTCCGCCCCAGTTGACCTTCCATTCGAGCGTGAGGTCAAAGTTCTCGAACTGCTCGGTGGTGATGATGTCGCGTCCCGGCCCGGTCCGCGTGAGTTCGCCGTCGATCACTTCCCAACCCTCGGGCATGGCGTCCATCATGTAGCCCCGCCAACCGGCTGTCGTCTGGCCGTCGAAGAGGAGCTCCCATCCGGCTTCTCGCTCGCCGTCGGTGAGCGTGTTGATCGGGGGGCCCAGCGGCGGGACCTCCTGCGCCACGGCCGAGTCCATCGCAAAGACCGTCCCGGCCACTACCAGGGCGACGACCGGGAAGACGCGCATCACGTCGACCACGCGGATCACATCGAGCGCCCTGGTCACATCGACCACCCGGATCGGTATTCTCGCGTCAGATACTGATTGGCCGCTTCGTCATTCGTGATCCTCATGTTCGCTCCGTCGTATTCGATTCTCCGCCCTTGGCCCGCCCGAAGAGCGACGATGCCGAGGAGCATCACCTCTGTCAGCCGGGCGGCGTAGTCGAACGGTGACGTAGCCGTGGTCTCTCCCTTGCAAGCCATCGCCCAGTTCATCTCGTGGCTCTCTTCGACGCGGGTATAGGCCTGTGCCACCTCGGCGGCGACCTCTTGCAGACCCTCCGGGTAGAGGACCGGATTTCGACCGTAGGTCTCGTGCATGAGGATTCCCCTATCCCCGACGTAAATGACGCCCCCTTCTCTCTTCAGCTCGACCTCTGCGGGGAGTTGCTCCGGGCGCTGCGGCATCAGGCCGCCGTCGTACCAGTGCATGTCGACGGGGGGGCGCGCACCTCGGCTCGGGAACTCGTAATGAACCTTCATGGCCATGGGATAGCTCACCGGAGCCTCTCGGGGGCCGCCCCAAGGTGTCGACGTGGTTTCCACGGAAGTGGGGTATCCGAGGTCGAGCGCCCAGAACGGGTGGTCTACGAGGTGTGCCCCCATATCACCCAATGCCCCCACGCCGAAGGCGGTCCAACCCCGCCAGTGGAACGGGTGATAGATGGGGTGATAAGCCACGTCCTCTGCGATGGGACCCACGAAGTTCTTCCAGTCGACGGTCAGCGGCTGGGCGTAGCCGCCATCCAACGCCGATGCGATGCGTCGGTTCGTCGAGCCGGGCCACCAATCGCTCTTGTCCGGCATCTCCTCTGGAGTGACCGGCAACGGGAGGCCCTGGGGCCAAATCGGGCGGTTCGTCCAGATATGGACTTCGCGCACAGGGCCGATCACATCGGCCTCGATCCACTCGTTGATCAGGCGGGCATCGTCTTCGGAATGCCCCTGGTTGCCCATCTGGGTGACCACACCCGACTCCCGTGCGACCCGGGCCAAGAGCCGCGCTTCGGCCACCGTAGAAGTCAAAGGCTTCTGTACGTAGACATGTTTCCCCAACTCCATCGCAGCTTTCGCGATCACGGTATGTGTATGGTCGGGCGTGGCGATGAGGACCGCGTCGATGTCTTTCTGCTTATCGAGCATCTCCCGGAAGTCGCTGTAGTGCGTCGCCTTCTGGTACTGTTCCTGCCATCGAACGCCCTTGGGCCGAGCGTTCCCGTCACTGTCGGTGGTGCGTTCGGCGACCTTGCCGGTCACGTAGTCGAAGTCGATGTCGCAAACGGCGACAATGTTCTCCGACCCGAGCTCCTGGGCGTTCTCTCCGCCCATCCCACCCGCCCCGACGATCGCAACATTAAGAGTGTCGCTGGGAGCCTGATATCCGGCAGCCCCCAACACGTGTCTTGGGACGATCATACCGCCCAAAGCGAGCCTAGAGGCGTCTCCCACGAAGTCGCGGCGAGTCAGTGAGTTTTTGGGCACGGAGCATTCCTCCTCGTGACCAGTGGCCGAAATCTACTCCCGGGCAAGAGTCGGCCCGGGCTCGTAGCGACAACATACACGAGTTGAGCATGGCGGACATGGAGGGGGGTGGTTTGCACTCGTCCT
>PVBE011083093.1_pt1 | contig 11843 bp, 12 predicted proteins | sample 1631181 | NCBI WGS metagenome assembly PVBE01 (sample SAMN08397723, study PRJNA350692) | Marine metagenome, whole genome shotgun sequencing project. | isolation source: water | place: Pacific Ocean | collected 2012-04 | reverse complement strand
TTAAAGAGCGGCGCATATATAACGTCGGAATGTCCGACGACCCACCCCACATCGGGTGCAGCCCAGTAGACATCCCCGGCATCTCCACCATAGATCGCTTTCATAGACCATTTCAGGGACACGACATGACCACCGTTGTCCCTAACCACACCTTTGGGTCGTCCGGTTGTACCGGAAGTGTAAAGAACGTAAAGCGGATCGGTGGCGGCCAGCGGTACGCAGTCGTGGGGTTTTGCGTCTGCCACTGCATCGCTCCAGTCCAGATCCCGCCCCTCGATCAAACAAGCGGTTTCCATCGATCTTTGCAAGATGATGCAGCGGTCGGGTTTTGCAACCGCAATATCGATGGCTTCATCCAAGAGTCGTTTGTAAGGGATAACCTTTGTCGCTTCTATCCCACAGGAGGCTGAAACGATCACTTTCGGCTTGGCATCGTCAATTCGAATTGCCAATTCATTTGCTGCAAACCCACCGAACACCACCGAATGGGCAGCGCCGATCCGTGCACAGGCGAGCATGGCAATAATGGATTCGGGTACCATCGGCATATAAATGATGACACGATCCCCCTTTTGAACACCCTGTGCAGCTAAGGCACCTGTGAAGGTGGCGGCATTATCCCGCAGTTCCAAATAGGTGAATTTCTTGATCGTATCGGTAACAGGGCTGTCGTAGATAAGGGCAATCTGCTCTCCTCTGCCGTTTTCAATGTGGATATCCAGGGCATTGTAGCAGGAGTTAATCTCACCTCCGACAAACCACCGGTAAAAAGGCTTATTGGAGTCGTCCAAGACCCTGGCCCATTTCTTAACCAGTGACAATTTTCTGCAACTTCACCCCAAAACCATTCGGATCGTTTATCGATCTTTCAAAAGCCTCGTTGTATAGATTAACCATGTTGTTCCTCTTCCTTGGCTGTTTACGTTTTTTGTGGTAGAGCTATCTCGAAATTTATATCATATCAGTTGTCCGGTATTCAACCTGAAATTTTTTTTAAAAACTACTATTGTCTTTGGTTTGAAACAGACTATATCGGATTAACCTACCCCTACTAAACCCAGCCCAACAAAGATAATAGTAACACCAATCAACTTTGGGAAATAGCGGGGCTCTTTTAGTAGAACCATGCCTAGCAATGCACCGACAGGGTTGCTGAGCTGGCAAAACGCTGCAACATAACTAACATTTGTGACATAGTTCATGGCAGCTAAAACCATATCATAGGTCAAGTAGATTCCGACCCCGGTTATGGCCGCCGGTTCTTTCAAATAGTGAACAACATCATAAAAACCCTCGCGTTTACGGGGATCAAAGAGCAAGAAAATACCCAGCCACAGCGAACAGGCGCTTCCCTCCAACAACAGGTAAACCAGCGTGGCGTCTGCCGGACGAAATTGGTTGCCCGGAAGTCCTCTGAGATACCGAAGTGCAGTATCATCTGCCACCGTATAACCAGTGATGCCGACAGCGGCCAAGACAGCCAGAAAACAGCGATGATGCACCACACACCCAAAGGTTTTCCATTTCCCAAAAGGAAGGTGATGATAAAAACAAAAATGACCGGCAGGCTGCGTGCAAGGGGATATGTAACGGACATATCACCGGTGCGGTATGAACCTGAAAGCGCTGCCATATAAGTTGCCAAAAAAACCGGATATGACCACAAATATCCATATGGTCACTGGAATAAGTTCTATCTTGTTCAAGTAAAGCGGGAAGATGGCCAATGGGCAGATGATGCCGGTTGTGTTGACCACAAAAAAGAATGCGATGGGCGGACGCGCCTTCTTGCAGAGAAAATTCCAACCGGCATGGGTAAAGGAAGAAATCAGGGGAAGAATTGCGGCGATCACAGACATATTTTAGATCTGTATTTTGTTTCCGCTTAAAAACCTGAGTTTAACTTTTTTTGCTTCCATCGGCATTATATTCATACCACCCTTTGCCGGTTTCAAAAATACCCATTTTTCTTCCTGCTGCCTTATCAACATCTTTTGCTATGGTAATGCGGTTGAGAATGGTTTCGTTGTCTTCATCCACTTTTCCATTTTCAACGAATTTCCCAACGGATCATTCAATATTTTCCATTGTCCTTTCAAGGGCATCCTGTGAGACATCGTAAATAAATACTCCAATGCCGGCCTGGCGCACACCTAGGTAATTCCGCTTCCCATAAGGCCTGACCCAGCGACTGTCACTTTTTTTATACTCGTGATCTCCCCTGATTTTTTACTGTGCAAAAAATACCTTACAGCTACAGCGATAGAGTGGGTAAGTACTCAAGTTTCGCATACCCAATCATGTGTAGTTACTCACTCGGCACCATCCCAGCAGTAAGTACAGACTCTCTCTTCGGGCAGGCCGATTGCGGTGACCTTTACGTTAAGATCCCCTTGTTTAAAAGCGCTTGTGCAGCCTCTTCCCCACGCCCACGAAAACAGCTAAGATCTAGATAGATTTGAACAGGCGAGGCAATCCGCACCCCATGCGTTTCATAGCTGCCGGAGAAAACCCCCCGGTCATAGGGCGACAACAGGCCTAAATTCGCCCCGCTGGTCACCTTTCTTAGACCCAGTTGCCAGGTTATATCTTCTTCCTTTTCCTCAATGTACGCAAAGACCTTTTGATATCTGACGGTTGGAGCCAGCCTGGCGGCGCCTGAAAAGCAGGTTAACGCATAAAGTGAACCTTTGCGGTTGCAAAGTGCAGCCAGTTCCGTTTCAATTTCAGCGACAGTTTTCAATGAATAGTAATCTGTAATCCGATTTTTTTCCAAGGAGTAGTTTTCAGCCCACTCTTTTAAAAGTGACTCCGGTGTGATCAGAAAAAATCCATTTTTTTCAATTTGAATCCATTCCCGGTCAAACAGTAATTTTTTAACGTTTGAGACCTGCCCTAAACTGACTTGTGCTTCTTCAGCCAATTCTTGAATTTTCCATACTTTTTTCGGGTTGTTTAAAAGTACCCTAAGGACCCTTTCCGCCCGGGGTGAAAAGAGAGAACGTAAATCCCGCTTTTTTGTAAAAACATTCGGCTTCCCTTCCTGCTCAATATAAATCTCGCCAAAACAGAGCCGACAATTTCCGGCCAAATCTAAATACCCCATCTCTTCCCGGATACAGATTTCCGCAGACTTCGCAGAGATATACGGGGCTACAAAAACTCCATAAACATCGTGAAACAGATCACGGTGATGCAAAAGCTGATTGACCGCCTGCCGGGCAAGTCTTGGCTGGCCATTTCCCATTATAGCTAACATCAGATATTTTACACCGCCGGGGTGTGCGATTTTGACCATTAAAATTGGTGGATCCCCTTCCGGAAAAGTGTGCCACCTAATCTCTTCGATTTTTAGAAAAGAAACCCTGTTTAGACAGACGGTTAAGGCCTCGACCGCCCTTTTTTCTAGAAGATCAATAGATAATTTCATTATTTAAACCTTTTCAGCAATTGCTGAAATATTTCATTATAGTGAAAATAATATTCTGTCAAGATTTTTTATTGAAATATAATTTTCAACATTTGCTGAAAATTATATTTATAGTGAAATTTAGTTTAAATACCTCAATCTTTTTAGAGCAAAGAAAACGATCCCTTTCAGTCCAGGGCTGCTTCTGTTTTTTGACAACGTTTTTTGTATTTTATCGGTCAACACCTTGTTTTAAGAAAAAAATTTGTTTATTTTATAAACACCGGGGCTAAATTTTAGCAGTCGTCTTCCGTAAGAGGCGAAAGCCTGACCGTTTATAAAGCCTACGCAGCCGTTTAATCAGAAACTTTTGATGAACATCATTGATGCCAGGCATTTATCCAAAACTTATACTATCAGTGGCAGGCAGATCCGTGTATTGGAAAATGTATCACTTTCCGTAACCGGCGGGGAATCCCTGGTGGTGGAGGGAAGCAGCGGCAGCGGCAAGACAACTCTGCTCAGTTTGCTATCAGGCCTTGACAAACCGACAGCCGGCAGGATCTTTATTGAAAAAAAGGATATCACCGAAAAAAAATCCGCTGGTATATGCATGTAGTATTGTGACGATCGGTTACCGATACAGAGTGATCAATGCAGGCATCGGTGGCGAGACAAGCAGCGGAACACTCTCGAGAATAAAATGGGTCTTGAGGATAGATCCGGATATCGCAATCCTTGTCATCGGAGCAAATGACGGACTCAGAGGAGTCAATTCCGACTATATAAAATCTAACATTACAAAGATCGTACAATCGCTCAAGGCCAATGATTTAATCGTCGTACTTGGGCGCATGCGGATCGTTCAAAATCTGGGAGAAACCTGTACGACTGCTTTTTCCAAAATTTACCAGGAGGTTGCTGAAATTGAGAAAGTTATTTTAATCCCCTTTTTCCTGGAAGGAGTTGCCGGAGAAGCTAAGCTCAACCAGGCTGACGGAATCCATCCAACAGCCAAAGGCTACCGCCGGATTGTGAAAAATATTTATCCCTACGTGGTTGAAACGATTAGAATCCACAAAACGAAAAAGAACTAACCCCAATATTTTACAAAATATCCAAGCGGGTATGTTTTGGGCGCTGGCACACGGGTTGCAAAGACTTCTCGACGTGCTTATCACACGATCTTTTTGAGCAACCAGGCCATATTGCGGCCCAGGGTTGCCATCGTCCCTTTGGCTTCTTCGTCCTGTTCCACTTCCCCGGGCTGCCGACCGAAACCGATGTTCCAATAACTTGAACCGGGCACGACCATCTGGCTGATGAGGAAAAAGTGATTCAAGGAGTCGAAGGTATGGATGGACCCGCCTCGTCGGGCTGCCACCACCGAAGCGCCCACCTTGCGCTGCAACATCCCCTTGTTAGCAATGGATACCATGCCGGCCCGGTCGATCAGCGCTTTAATCTGGGGAGTAACGCTGGCAAAATAGACCGGTGAACCAAGGATCACCGCATTTGCCCCCAACATCTTTTCGATGCACGCGTTGGCGATGTCTTTTTCCACGGAACAGCGTTTATTTTTATTTTTAAAGCATTTGTAACAGGCAATGCACCCATCAATTTTCTTTCCACCCATCTGGTAGAGTTCGGTCTCGATCCCTTCCTTTTCCAGTTCATTAAAAACCCATCGGATCAAAGAGGCTGTATTTCCATCTTTTCGTGCACTGCCGTTAAAGCCTATGACTTTCATTTGAAGTCTCCTTTCCATTGTAATGTTGCGGCACCAACACCGCTGATCTTTGTTGCAAAGTTTACTGGGCAGGCAATATCCCAGACATAAAAACCGGATACCATTCGTTTGAGCAGCCCATCGGGCTCCGATGAGCACACCCCTTTAAGCACACCCGGCTTTTGAAATCAAACCAAAAGCGAAAATTCTGGGTCTTGTAATAACTTCTCTGAGAATCTGATCGGGGAATTGCAAATCGATCTGTTTTGAGTTATAGAGAAACGGATATATATTAATTTTTAATGATATGGAGGTAAAAAATGGAGGACTCAGTTTACCAAAAACTTCGTGAGCAGTTGGACCAGTATTCCGTGGGATTTCCCACAACGCATTCGGGAATTGAAATGAAAATACTGAGAAAACTTTTCACGGAAGATGAAGCAGGCATATTCCTTGATATGAGCCTGTTACTTGAAGAATCCGCTTCAGTGGCAAAACGCACCGGACGGGACGAAGAAAAAACAGCAGAAGCCATCGAAAACATGGCTCAAAAAGGACTTATTTTCAGGAAAAGAATGGATGATACCATTAAATATGCAGCGGTTCCCTTTCTTGTCGGCTCCTATGAGTTCCAAGTAGGCCGGATGGACAAAGAGTTTGCCGAGATGTTTGAAGACTATTTTAAAGAGGCTTTGACCAAAAATATTTCAAATGTTCATCTGCCGCTCAGAACCGTACCTGTTCATAAGTCGGTCGATATTGGAGCAAACATAGCCCCGTACCGGGATGCGAGAGAAATCATCGAAATGAAGGACAATATAGCCCTGGCGGACTGCATCTGCCGAAAACAGAAAAGGTTGCTGGGCGAAGATTGCGACAACCCCAGAGAAGTTTGTTTTATGTTCGGCTCCCATGCCGAATATTACGTTGAAAACGGACTCGCGAGAAAGATAACGCAGGAAGAAGCCCTATCGGTTATCGATAAATGCGAAGAGGCCGGTCTTGTTTGCCAACCCGCAAATTCGATTAATCCCGGTGGCATGTGCAATTGCTGCGGGGATTGTTGCGGTATCTTGAGGGCTCTGAAAATTCAACCCAAGCCGTCCGAAATGGTGGTGAACAATTATTGGGCTTCTGTAGACCCCGATATCTGCACCGGTTGTGAAACTTGCGTCGATAGATGTCAGATGGAGGCGGTAAGCATAAATGAAAGCGATATCGCTCAAATTAACACCGACCGTTGCATTGGATGCGGGCTCTGTGTAACAACATGTCCCAGCGAAGCCATGTCACTCGTTTTGAAGCCTGAAGAAAGCCGTTTTGAACCGCCTACAAACGGCCGTGATTTAATGCAGAAAACCGCGCAGAAAAGAAGAAAGACGCTGATGCCGCTATCAATGTCAGGTTAATGAAGAGTGGATTAGCCTTTAAAAAGTTCGACGGGTTGAGAAAAAGGAGTTAAATATGGCGGATGAACAGGGAAATTCAGTTAATTTTAATTTTAACAAAAGTAATCTTTACCGCGAGGAATCTTTTACCGATCTGAAGGTCGGCACAATTCAGCGCCTGACGCCGGTTAATCTGAACGGTTCAGAAGATAAAAGCCGCAACACCATTTTTGTGGGCCAGACATCTCTCATGTCCCCGAACGGACCGGTGCCGCTTCAGGCTAGAATCCAAGCCAAAGAAATCCAGCAGGCGATTAAAAGATTTCCCGAAGCGATGGAAGCGGCCATGGATCAGTTGATTGAGAAGGCCAAAAAACTCCAGGAAGAGGCGAAGTCAAAGAATCAAGAGCCGGAGTCCCGGATAATTCTTCCCGGAAGATAGTCAAACGTAAATATTTCTCCATTCTCGATCTCAGTCTGAAACTGCCCATGCTAAACAGGCATACAAATGATACCCTTTTGTATGCTTCAGGAATCGACCATTCCATGGTCGCCGAAAGACGTTGCCCCAGCGCGGCAAAATGGATGTGGTATGGTTATAGGAATGGGCGGCGGTATTGTGTTCGATACTGCACCTTCATTAAGAATAACGGAAATCATGGCCCGGTACAAAAGGGCATCCGTACCCGGTTTGATAGGTAGATGGATATCAGCAATTTTGGCTATTTCCGAATTGCGCGGATCAACGACCACAAGCAGTTTATCCGGATCCTTGCCAAATTTGGTAAGCACACGGCGTGCCCGTGGTGTATGATGGCTCATCATCGGGTTCCACCCCACAGCCAGCAACATATCCGTTTCGTCGAGGTGGGGGGCGGCGTGAAGGGATTGGTTGCAATAGGTTTTTTCATCCGCCCAAAACCTGCCGGTCAACTCTTGAGCAAAGGCATTGTAATCGTATTGCGAACCCAGTCCACGAAGCTCGTTAACGGCAAAGAATTCTTGCGATACGCAGCAGATTGTGCCGCCCCCATCAAGGCCAAAGAGCGCGGTCAGTGTTTGTTCACAATGGCGGTGAGTTTTTCAACTGTTTCGTCTATGGCCTGTTCCCAGGATATTTTTTCAAAAGTCTCTCCAATCTTTTTTAATGGGTACATGAGCCGGTCGGCATGGTGCTGATGATAAATGATGTTCAATCCCTTACGGCAGACATAACCCTCACTGAGGGGATTGTCCTTTTCACCCCGAACTTTAACTATACGATTGTTTTCGACCCGAACTTCAAGGCCGTAGAGATTTGTGTATAATACACAGGTTGTTTTTTTTCAATCCATTGATAGGAGTTCCTTTCCTTGATGGGCATGATCATTGCTCCTTTGACTATACCTTTCCTCTTTCTTTAGCGATATTTAAAAAAGTATCAATCATGGTTTTTGGGGGGACCCATTTTTCAGTATTTTCTTTTTCTAAAAGCCGAATTGCATCAAAATCGCATGTCGGGACACACAACCCGCAGCCAATACAACGATCGAGATCAATTTGGGAAGTATCATCCACCGCGATGGCATCCATCTGACAGCGTTCCTCACAGATTCCACAAGCTGTGCAAACTTCCTCATCCACAACGGCATAATAACTGCTATTGGCCGCAAGGGCAGGTTTATCTGCACTTTTGAGCGTTTTGAGCATTTGACAGCAACACCCGCAACACAAGCAGATATTTAAAGATTTTTGTGAGTTTCCCGGCTGAACAACAAGACCCGCGTCAACCGCCTCATTTAATATCTTTAACGCTTCATCCTGGGTAATCGGTCGGCCGATCCCCCTCTCTTCATATCGATAGGCACCTCCTGAAAATATCAAACAGTTGTCTATCGGTTTGTCACAGCCATTTCCCCCCATTTTCTGTTCTTTTCGACAAATGCAGGGCGCCACCACAATTTTAGACTGGGATTTAATGATTTGTTCAGCCTCATCATATGGCATAATTTTCATTTCGGCCGAAACACTCTGAGCGACTGGAATCGTTCTGAGTTGTTGGGTTTCCAGGTCGGCCCATTCCTTTGCCAGATAGGGGCTGTACTCATGGAAATCCTTTACTAAAGCTTCGTCCAGTTGATTGACATGGTATTCCCATATTCCGATCATAAACTGGGCAGCCATGTATTGATGCACACCCCCCTTGGAAAATTTAATAACGAGTCCCTTTTGAGCCATTTTTTCCAGTGTTGAAGCCGTACTTTCTTCGTCTGTGTTCAGACGTTCGGCAATTATTGAAACCGGTTCCACCTTCATCTGTAGACCCATTGCCATCTCCGCCTCTTCTGGCGTGAACATCCGTTGAAGTATTCTGAGCTCCACCCCGGAGTCAGTGGCTGGAAATCCAGCCGGCAGACCATCCAAATGCTTTGCAAATCTTTTGTAAACCTCTTCCATGGCATCCTCCAATCAATTATTTTTCCAAATATTACGCACCGCACATCGAGAAATTACGTGTATATGCATATATTAACTAAAAAAAATTAATTTCGGCGGGTCAATGCTACCACGTCGGATAAGGATGTCAGGAAAACATCCAAACCTTTTTCATTTAATTCACTTATAATTTTACTCTGGGCATGTTCCCACAAGGGATATGCCTTGGCCAGTACCTCCTCCCCTGTGTCGGTTAAGATTACGATTCGTTCACGGCGGTCTTGACCGGGCTCAATCCCCACCAGTCTGTTTTTTTTCAAGGGTTTGAGATTGCGAGACAGTGTCGAGCGGTCCATCATGCTTGCCTGGGACAATTTTTTTAAGGTAACGGGCTGAAGTATCTTTGTGCCCAAAAGGATGGTCAATTGGGTCGCCAAAATGCCGCTGGGTTTTAGAAAGTCATCGTATAATCACGTAATGGACCGGGAGGCTTTCCGCAGATTGTAGCAGACGCAGCTTTGTTCCATTGAAATTATCTTTTCCTTTTTAAGGTATTTCTGTGGTTTAACCATCCTACTCAAATTTATACTCCGGACAGCAGATAATGCCCCCACCAATCAATTTGAATATCTTTAGGAAACGGATAAAAAGCAAGCGTTTAATTCCACCCCGGTTCCGGTAGATACCCAACACATGAGAATATCAAAATAGAACCACAATCTTAAGTTAAATAGCATGATCGGGATTACGGGTCAATATGGAAATATTTTAAAATTAGAATCAGCGGCTTGAATACCGTGCATTAGCAATTGGCAAATTCTACCATTTTCAGTCGGGCATCAATATGTTAGGTTAAAGGGAATTGCCTTATTTTTAAATTTGCTCGCTATTTCGGTTCAATAAAAACTGTCGGGAAATGGAAACTGAAATGTATTTTACCAAGCAACACGATATGGTTTGAAAGGCGGTTAGGGATTTCGTTAACAAGGAGATCAATAGGCTGCAGGAACTGGCAGATGTCAACTCGACAGTCTGTGTGCCGGGCGTTTCAGAAAGCATTCAGGAGGGGGCGCATAAAGGGGCCAAATTGCTTATTGAAATTATAGACGATGAGCGAACGGATTCATTTATGATGAAGCTGAAGGCTAATGTGGCGTTAGAGTTCCTAAGTCGGGCAGGGTATGCCCCGATTAAACAGGTAATGGTTGAGTCGGCTTCTATCAGCTATCACAAGGCAGAGGATATCGAGGAGATGAAAATAAAAGCTGGCCTTGCCTGATTGGTGTCCGTTATTCTGAATTGAATATGGTCTAACAAAAAAAACTTGGCTTCGCATTATCAATTATTTTAATTAACCCCTTAAACTTTCAGCTAAGCTGAAGGGTCCAGGCTTTGCTATGCAGTTACCATAGAGATTCACAAAAAAAGAATACCTCCGTAGGAAAAGGGTTGTGGTGACCCTAAAAGGCCAAAGGAGGTATTCAATGAAACAGTTCAAGAGATTAGCACATGCTGTATGGCGGTGCAAATACCATATCGTGTGGTGTCCGAAATAAAAGGCCTTCGACCCGTTCTTTGGCTCGAAGACCTGCCTCCTTCTCTACCAAGTCTCGTGTTCGTACTTCGGGTGTGTCAATCCCTTTAAACCGCACACGGCGTTTTTTAATTATTGTACTGAAACCTAAGTCAATGTCAACCTCTATCGTGTCGCCATCAATTACTCTCAATACAGTTGCTTGGTATTCGTACATATGCTAGAAATATACGTTAACTGATATACCTGCCAACAATGTGCCAGAATTCCAATCTTTATCAATTGGTAATGTTACATTAGGCCGGACAGTGAACCTGTCTGCTACTTGCCAGGTATAACCTACTTGCATATCTAGACCTTTATATGAAACGTCATCGATATCCCAATAGGTTGTGACGTCACCATCTAAATCAAAGATAGTGTAGCCTGTACCTACTTGTGCATCAACTTCAGTATCGTTGACATTCCAATCCAATCTAGTGGCAAAATTTATTTCTCTAAAATCGAGATCGATTGACAATCCTACAACACTGTCGTCGTCATCTGTATATTCATAATGCACCGAACCGGTAAAGCCAGTATAAGGTAATGCGTTCTCAGGTGCCAATAGATTATAAAGATCTACCTCAAGACCTAGTTGAACTTCATCTGATGTATACAAAGATGCAACATCATACCCTATGCTAAGTTCGTCTTCATCTTGGCTTGCGCTGATATAGAAAATTTCACTTCCCCATACAGTAACATCGTTCTGCCATTCAAATGCATTGGCAGTAGGTACAGTAATAAAGGTTAACATGTATGTCTTCAAAAGGTTTTGGACAAATCAGGTATAGAAATAAGAGAGGGTTTCAGGTCCCGGATACCTCTTTCTGTTCGATGAAGCAACCTTTAAAGAGCAATTGTACCTCCTACGTTGAATCATCGTTTTCTTCTTAATTTTTTCACGCCTTGTCAAGATCTCACGTCCGTTACCGTAGTAAACATCGACCGGAATCAAATTATTCAACGCTTCGTGATAACGATGATTGTTGTGATATTCGATAAAAAGATCGATCTGATCTGTCAATTCATCAGAGCTGTAATAATGTTCATTGAACGATGATACCGCTCGATTTTATCCTGGGTCATCGGGTGATACGGCCTGCAACGGGTATGGGCAATACCTTCAATGCCTGAGAAACATAGCAGGCACCATTGTCCGAGAGAAGCCGAGGACGATGCAAAACCATGGGATCCCGAATGCCGGTTCGGTGGACATGCCGGTGCATAGCTGCCAAGCCAAAATATAACGTGAATAAGCGTCAAGAATCGTGCACAGGTACTGTAGCGTTTCAAAGGGAAGTGGACAGACATAAGAAATAAATA
>PVBE011375318.1_pt1 | contig 11844 bp, 12 predicted proteins | sample 1631181 | NCBI WGS metagenome assembly PVBE01 (sample SAMN08397723, study PRJNA350692) | Marine metagenome, whole genome shotgun sequencing project. | isolation source: water | place: Pacific Ocean | collected 2012-04 | reverse complement strand
CATGCTTGGTCGACAGGTAAGTTCCAGCCATTAATGCTATTCAACGCAAGTGCCTTCGTAGCCGCCACTGATTTTGCCTCCCCGGTACTTTACATCTAACCCCAAAATATTTCTAAATGGATATAAAAAACCTGAGTTTCTTCTTTGAGATGTTGAAAAGCAATTTTATGACTTGTCTCTAGAAATTGAAGGCGCTCTTTTTTCATATTCATCTTTTTTTCGCGCCATTTATTTGAGAAAAGCTTCCACCAAAAAGCAGGTTTAAATTTGTGATACCTAAATAACTTTAATATGTATTTACCGTCCTGGCTTATAAAGGCATAAACATGGTGCCCTTTTGCCTTATAGGTAAATTCTTGATCTAAGATATTTAGAATTTTTGTTTTTTGTTCCTCCTCTAAAGGAAGAGACTGTTTTTTGCTTAAAGAAAATAAAACCTTATTCAAGCGAAAATTTCCGCTTACATCATGAAAGACCTTATGCGTTAAAATAGGAATAAGAAAAAAAAAGAGGATCGCTAAAACACTTTTCACAAAAAACTCTCCGAAAAGGATTTTATCAAAAAAACCCTAAAATACCTAAAAATTAATGAGGAATCTCATTTGTAGAATGAGAAAAAAGAACAATTCCTACAACATTTCTATCCTGATCTAAAAGAGGCTTTTTACCAACAAAAACTTCTATGATTTTGTTTGTTTTATCTTTTGCTTTTTCTAAAAAATATTCAGATTTTTTTGATGCCATGACTCTCTTATCTACCTTTCGATAATAATCTGCTAGCTCTTCAGGAAATAGATCATGATCTGTCTTTCCCAATATTTGCTCAGCAGTAAAACCAAACATCTCAAGTGCTTGGGAATTCATCCCTAAATATTTTCCTTCGACATCTTTCCATAAAAGAGCAATAGGCGCAGACATAAGAGCTTCTTTAAAATATTTCACACTAAACCTTCTTTTGTATACGAAGTGTTAGCATACTTTTTTTTTTGCTGCAATTCTCATAGATAATTATTTTGAAACAGATGTAATGGAATCTAAAACAGAAGGAAGAATCCACTGGAGATCCCCTTGAAAAAGAAAATCTTCATCTCCTAAATAACAAGGTTGAGCTAAATCAATGGAAATGATTTTTCCCTGGGGGTAATTTTTTTTGTACCATCCTAAAAAACCTTTATCATCGTAACTCAGTCCTATACAAATTATATAATCAAAACGAGTTAAGTCACTCTTACTGGATTTTAAAGATTCAGGCTGTATTCGATAAGGAAAAACTCCGCTTGCTTCATGTAAACAATCAAGATTTTCTGTCACGATGGGAATATTTTGTAAACAAGCCAAATTTTTTAAAGCAACGTGCGCTTTTGTAGGAGGACTAAACAAACAGGCGTTATGAAAAAGCAGAATTTTTTTTGCAAATTCTTTTGGATTTTGTATCACACCTTCTAATGAGTTTAAAAAATCTTCCCCTTTTCTCAATCCCAACAATTGATTGAGTTCTTCCATAGAAGGAACGCGAGAAGCCATAGAAAGCCCCGCTCCTGTATAAAACAGAGAAGAGCTCTTTTGAATGATCTCTTCTAGTTCTTTTCGATTCAATTGCTTGGGATGTGCATTAACCATGATCCGTCTATCATAAACAAGATAAGAAGGTTCGTTCGGACTTATCTTGTCTTCATTTATTTGAGGTACATTAATTTCTTCAGAACCATCCATCTTACATCTATAAGAATATACCCAGTTTTCTTTCTCAGGTATTTGATGAAAAGATGATGCTTTGACTTGTTCTATAAAATGCTGCGTAGAATGATCTAATTTTTCCAAACAAATTTCAAAATAGACTTCCTCCTTTCCAGCTATAAAATGCAAATAGCTGTTTTCTCCAAAATACCAGGACATATCAAGCGTTTTTTTTTGAAGCGCTTCCAAATATCTCTCAGATGAACAAAGAGATATTTCTGAAAAAGGATCATTGCAAGTATTTGCAAATAACAAAAAGTTTGGGAATAAAAAAAACATTAAAGATAAGAAATAAGTTTGAATTGAATAAAACATGTTTGTGGAAATTTTTTATTTTTAATGAAATAAACCACACCTATCATGACTCAAGAATCTGTTTTTGAGCTATGAAAAAGTGTCTTTTCAAAAAAAGCAACTCTCACTGCTGCAACAATACTTAAAAGGGTAGCCTAATTTCTAACTACCCTGTTGTCGTGAAAGCCGTTTGAAAGTTGAATATTAGGATCGAAATATTCATTTACATACCAGGCAGCTTGTGATGCAATCTACCTTGCCAACGTTGTCATTATTCTTCCTTCTAAATAGCCTCATTAACCATGCATAATATTAGCCAATCCTTTCAAGATCTCAGCAAGATCAATATGAAGAGCGACAAAGAATCGTCCTTCTTGAATGGCTCGTACGCTAGCTATCCCTAAAGAAGCTGCTCCTAAAGCCACAACAGCCCAAGCATAGCCATCTTTACCTGTTGCATAAGAAGCCCCAAAACCAATACCAGCTGCTGCTGTCATTCCAACAGCAACAAACGGAGTTCCAAAAAAAACATATCCGATTGCTGCAACGGTAAGTAGTGTTGCTGAAGCCATTCCAAGAGCTTTTCTAGCCTTTGGACTTAATTGAATAGTTGGATTTTCAGGATCAAAGTGCTCTCTTAAATCCTCCATTACTGTTGGCATTCTTCCTTCCGGTGCTGCTGCTACCATTGTTTCCTCCAAAATAAATTTTGTTAATAAAAAACATAACTTAATAAAATTCTAATTTTAAAAATTTCGAAAGAAAGAATAAATGAAGGTAGCTTTAATGTATACTCCTGGCACTTCAAACATATGGTTTTGAATTACGATGGATATATAGAAATATCCCTATCAGAACTCAAACCATACTTTTGAACTGGAACTAGCATATCTTTTTAAATTTTTATTTTCTTGAGGCGCTCAATTGCAAGTAAAATATCTTCTCTTTTACCATAGGCACTAAAACGAACAAATCCTTCGCCAGCTGGTCCAAATCCTGAACCTGGAGTTGTAATAATATGAGCTTTTTCCAACAATTCTTGAAATACCTCCCATGAATTTTTCCCAGGAAAATGCACCCATAGATAAGGAGCATTGATTCCACCAAAAACTTCATAGCCCATCTGTTCTAAAGTAGTTTTAAGAAAACGAGCATTCTCGAGATAAAAATCGACCAATTTCTCTACTTCTTTTAACCCTTTTTCTTCAAGAACAGCAAGTCCTCCATATTGAGCAATAATAGAGGCTCCATTAAATAAGGTAGTAGCAATTCGATTCCAATCCTCTTTAACTGAAAATCCATTTTCATATTTCAGGGCCTCTGGAACCACCATCCAACCAAGACGGATACCCGTAAAACCTGCTAATTTAGAAAAAGAGCCGATCTCAATGGCCACTTCTTCTGCTCCTTTAATTTCGTAGATAGTTTTAGGCAAATTAGGGCCTTTAATGTAACCAGCATAGGCGGCATCAAAGATAATGATTGAGTGATTTTTCTTTGCATAAGCGACAAGTTTTTCAAGCTGAGAATATGTACAAGCAGCTCCTGTTGGATTATTTGGAGAACAAATATAAATGAGATCTACTCGATCAAGAACATTTAGATCGGGGAAAAATCCATTTTCAAAAGAACAGCTCATCATATGAATTTTATCAATCCCCTGGATAATACTTCCGTCTATATAAACAGGATAAGCAGGATCTTGAATAGCTACGCTTACTTCCCCGCCAAACAAAACCTGCAATCTACCTATATCGCACTTAGCTCCATCTGAAACAAAAATTTCTTCTGAATTTACTAAATTTTTATAAAAAGTATTTGCAATCTTTTGTCTTAAAAGTTCAATGCCTTGCTCAGGACCATATCCAATATATCCCTCTGGAGTTCCTAAGTTTTTTGAAATTCCAACAAATGCATCAACAACGGTGGAAGAAATCGGCTGAGTAGTATCTCCAATTCCCAAGGATATCAACTTTGCTTCAGGATTATTTATTAAAAAATTTTGCTTCCGTTTGTTGATTTCAGGAAAAAGATACCCACTTTTTAACTTTGCAACTTGTTTATTTCTTTTAATCATAATAAATCCTGCGGGACATGAGTTCCTTGAATTAAGTTTTCAAAAGTTTCTCGATCTCGGATTAATTCTGCTTTACCACTCGAGACTAAGACTTCGGCTGCTTTTGGCTGACTATTATACTGAGAACTCATACAAAATCCATACGCTCCTACATTTAAAAGAACGAGCAAGTCTTCAATAGCGATTTGTGACGGTAAAAGACGGTCTTTAGCAAAAATATCTGTATTTTCGCAGACTTGACCCACAACATTAACTGGCTGATCACAAGGAGCATTAAGATCATTGGCATAAAGAATGTGATGATATGCATCATAAAGAGCAGGCCGCAGTAAAGTATGCATGCCAGAATCAACTCCAATAAATTTTTTATACCCTTCTTTGATTGATGTAACACTGGTGATTAGAATTCCTGCATCACTAAGAAGATATCTTCCTGGTTCATGTAAAAGAAGAGGTTCTCCCATCTGATATTGCTTCAATTTCTTTCGAAATTTTTTCACCACAGATTTTGCAATTGCTTGAATATCCAATTCTTCATCTTCAGGGCGATAAGGAACCCCAAGTGATCCACCGATATCGATAAAATCAAAAGTGATATTCAGCTTTTGAGCAATGGGACCCGCAATATCAAGCAATTTTTCTACAACTTCCTCAAAATACCCGTGGGTTAAAATATTTGAACCCGTCATCATGTGAATACCAAATCTTTCTACACCAAATTCTTTGGCTTTAAAATAGGCTTTTTCAATATCTCTTTCGATAATTCCAAATTTAGCATCAGGTCCAGCAAAAATAAGGCCTTCTGCGCCGCTGCTTCCTATTCCTGGGTTGATACGAAAACAAAGAAATTTAGGAACTCCGATCTTTTCTAAACGCTCGAGTTGACTTACATCTTCGAGATTTAAACGTACATTATTATCAACAGCATAACGAAGATCTTTATCTGTATTATATACACCTGAATAAAGGATTTCTTCAGAAGGAATATCAGCTGCTTGAGCCATTAAAATTTCTGAAATACAAGCAACGTCTGCACCAGCCCCTTCGTTAGCTAAAATTTTAATGATTGCAGGGTTATTATTAGCTTTAACTGCATAATAAGATTTAAAACTTGGGTATTCGCTACGGTAGGCCTGCATCAACCTTCGGTAATTTTCACGTATTCTGTTTTCGCTATAAACATAAAGAGGCGTACCAAATTGCTGAGCAAGATCTCTTACATCACAACCATCAAAATAAAGAATTCCCTTCCTATTTTCGAGTTCTTGCACTGATTTCCACAAATGTTTTGCCATTATTTCTTCTCCAAATATCCTTGAGAATATAAAAGTTCTGCATTTAACATGCCTCCTTTCGCAGCTCCTCTTAAAGTATTATGAGAAAGAGCTACAAAACGAAAATCAAGTACGGGACATTCCCTGAGACGTCCAACAGTAATAGCCATGCCAGATTCAGCATTCCTATCAAGCTTAGGTTGTGGACGATCTTTTTCTTTTCTATACAAAATGGGCTGAAGAGGTGCAGAAGGTAAAGAAAGTTCTTGAGGCATTCCTTTAAATTCATGCCATAGCTTTAAAACCTCTTCTTTTGTTGGTTTTTTTTCAAATTGAACTGAAACACATGCAGTATGTCCATCCGTAACAGGAACGCGGTTGCAATGCGCTGAAATTGAAATACCTTCAGTAAGAGAAATTTTGTCCTTTTGAACTTTCCCTAAAATTTTTAAAGGCTCAACTTCTGATTTTTCTTCTTCAGCTCCAATATAAGGAATAATGTTATCAATAATATCTAGAAAAGAAACTCCCAAATAACCGGCTCCGCTCACTGCTTGCATAGTAGTGATAATTAATTTTTTGATTTTAAATTTAAGGTGCAAAGGATACAGCGGGATCAGATAACTCTGTAAAGAGCAATTCGGTTTAGCGATAATAAACCCATTATCCCATCCTCGTTTTTTTTTCTGATGTGGAATAATTTTTAAATGTTCCGAATTTATCTCTGGAATTAAGAGAGGCACATCTTGATCCATACGATGAAAAGAAGCGCTCGAAATAACAGGCATGCCTGCTGCGGCATACAAAGTTTCATACATTTTTGCAGTTTCTGAATTGATCGCAGAAAAAACAAAGTCACATTGTTTTTTAGCTGTGGCAATTTCATCTATTTTATGAACAGGTAAAGCTAATACGTGAGCGGATATAGAATTAAGGGCTCTTTTTTTTTCAGTTAAAGCTTCCGCATAACTTTTCCCAGCTGATTTTTTTGATCCTGCTAAAAAGGAAAGTTTAAAAATGGGTGTTCCTTTAAAAGGTGGACATACTGTTGTCCCACCATACCAGTAGCTCCTAAAATTCCGACGCGTAATTTTTTCATAAATCACTTCAGTCCCATCTTTGAAAGCACTTTTGCAAGCGCTTCTTGATTTTCTTGTTTCATTTTGCATAAAGGTAAACGACAATCTCCTGCAGCAAGCCCGCAAAGATTCATTGCTTGTTTTATAGGAATAGGATTTACCTCAATAAATGCAAGTGTAAAAAGGGGAAATAATTTTTCAAATTCTTTTCTGGATTCATGAAATCGTCCTTCCAACGCAGCATTCACTAAAGCAACAATACGCTCAGGAACAAGATTACTCACAACAGAAATCACACCTGTAGCTCCCAGTGCCATCATAGGCAAAGTCATTCCATCATCTCCACTCAAAACATTAAAAGAGGGATATTTTTTTTTAACTGTCTGCAAAACATCTGCTACTTGTTCAAGGCTTCCAGAAGATTCTTTGACTCCAATAATATTCGGTAATGCCGCTATTTTCAAAAGTGTAGAAGTTTTAATATTTACACCCGTTCTTCCCTGAATATTGTAAACCAAAACAGGAATGTTCACATTTGCCGCAATTGCCTTATAATGCTGATACAGTCCTTCTTGGGGAGGTTTGTTATAATAGGGAGTCACGATTAAAGCGATATCAGCCCCTAGAGCTTCTGCCTTTTTTGTATTTTCTATTGTTTTTTGAGTAGAATTACTGCCTGTTCCTACGATAACTAAGGTCTTACCTTTAGCTTCCTTGATCGCTATTTTGATTACTGTATCCTGTTCTTCTTCACTTAGTGTGGCAGTCTCTCCCGTAGTTCCCAAAAAAACGATACCTGCAACTTTCGCTTTTAATTGCATGCGAATATTTTGAATTAACCCTTCTTCATCAAGCTGATCTTTAAGAAAGGGCGTAATCAAAGCTGTAAAAGTTCCCTTAAGATCCATGAAAAGCTCCTTTAATAAAATCTTCTAAAGTATAGAACCCTATTTTTCCCTTAAGCCATTCAGCAGCATCTACAGCGCCTTTAGCAAAACCTTCTCGGTTGCGCGCTTCATGACAGATAGAAATAGTATCAAAGGCAGAGTCAAACATTACAAGGTGTTTCCCTGGAATGGATCCCAGACGTATTGCTGTCATATCTAAATGATCTATCCGGTCGATACTTTTTTCTAAGCGTCGACATATTTCCAATGCTGTTCCAGAAGGCGCATCTTTTTTTTGAGAGTGATGAAATTCAATACCTGCAACATCATATTCTGTAAAATAATTCATAAGCTTTGCACTGTATTCAAGAATTTTCAAAAATACATGCACCCCTAAAGAACAGTTCGGGGCATAAAGCACCCCAATTTTATGCTGTTTTATAATTTTTTTTGCTTCTTCAAGATGATCCTCCCAGCCTGTTGTTCCAATGACAAGACTTTTACTACGATGCGCACACTCTTTGAGATTTTTGATGACTGTATCGGGATGGGAAAAATCAATACATATGTCAGCTTTTAGAATTTCTTCCCAATTGTTTTGCTGCAAAGTCATACGACACACGATTTGATGACCTTTAGCTAGTGCCGCCTCTTCAACCATCTTCCCCATTTTTCCATATCCTAAAAGAGCAATTTTCATGAACTCATCCCTTCTTTAAAAAAATATTGGTAGAGAATAGACACACAGCATTTTACCTCTTCATCATTGATAATCAAACTCGTATTAATTTGGGAAGCACCATGTGAAATCATTTGTATATCGATGCTCTTTTCATTTAAAGCCCGCATAATTTTTTCTAAAAGCACAGAAGAGTGCTCTATTTTTCCAATAAGAGAAACAATGGATCTAGAATCTTTAATTTTTATGGTGGCAATTCGTTGCAGTTTTTCTTCTAGTAAGGAAAGCTTATTACGATTGCTAAGGGTTAAAGAGATGCTCACTTCACTTGTAGCAATTACATCCACAGAAAGTTTAAGCTCAGCAAAAATTTTGAAGACAGTTGCTAAAAATCCAGATTGCCCGAGCATTCGCGTAGAAGTAATGTGTATAAGAATTTGATGTGATTTATGAGCTATTGCAACTACTCTCTCTTCCTGAGTAGAGGGCTTGTCTAAAATCAGAGTTCCCGGATGATCAGGATTTTGATGATTTTTTACCCTAACAGGGATCCCTTTGTGCATTGCAGGTAAAATGGATGTAGGATGTAATACTTCGGCTCCAAAGTAAGCAAGTTCAGCAGCTTCTTCAAATGAAAGTTTAGGAATAGGTTTTGCATCTAAAGCAATGCGAGGATCTGCGCTCAAAATTCCATCCACATCTTTCCAAAGCTGAACTTCATCAACCCTAAGAGCCCTACCGATTACCGAGGCGGTTAAATCACTCCCTCCCCTTCCTAGTGAAGTCACATTTCCTTTTCGATCTTTTGCAATAAATCCTGTAACAACAGGAACAGAATCTTTTTCTTCTTTAAAGTTTTCTCGAATCCTTTCATATGTTTCAGGCAAAATTTCGGCATGAGTAAAATCAGAAGAAGTGAGAATTCCTATATCCCATCCATCAAAGTAAGAAGACGTAATTTTTAATTTATTTAAATAAGCAGAAACAATACGAACAGAGAGCCTCTCTCCAAAAGACAAAAGAGTATCATGTGTTTTAGGTGTTAAGTCTTTAATCAAAAAGATTCCTTCTAATAAAGAACTTAACTCAAAAAGAAGCTCGTCAACCAAAGTACTTTGTAGTCCTAGTTCTGCAATAATATTACGATGAAACTCTTCGATGCGTGGGGCAATATGATTTTGCTGCAAAGCACTTTTTCCAGCTTCCACCAACTCATCAGTTGTATCTCCCATAGCTGAAAGAACGACTACGGGGCACTGATCAAGATATTTTTGTATAATAGCACTAACTTCTTGAACTCTCTTTGTAGATCGTAAAGAGCTACCGCCAAATTTCATGATAATCATGATGTTATCCAAGGGAAAACTTTAAAAATAAAAAAAAATTCATATTTTTGCAAATATATACGCCTTCCCCTTCAAACGTATCGATTTTGACCGTGCTAACGTGCTATTAGAATAGATTTATTTTCGATTCAAAAAATAAGATGATTCCTCCCCTGAGAAACTCAAGAAAAAAATCGAAACCCTCATCAAGATTTTAGTTTAATATGATATTCAGCGTTATTATCTATATTTTTTAATAAATAATAGGCACACTCTTGTATCAATCTAAACAAAGTTATTTATTTTATGATATTTTCTGAATTAAACATCCTCCCAGCCCTCGTTAAGACTCTTGAAAAATTAGGCTACACTGCTCCTACCCCTGTGCAAAAAGAAGTCATTCCAAAAATCCTCCAAGGCCTTGATTTACGAGTCTCTGCTCCAACAGGAACAGGAAAAACAGCTGCCTTTCTTCTTCCTATAATTACCCAACTTATGAAAAAAGCGCCCTCTGTTAAAGGTAAGAATAAGGGCCCTAGAGCTTTAATACTTGTTCCTACACGTGAACTAGCCCTACAAGTTGCCTCACAAGCAGAGAAATACAGTAATAAGCTGCATCCTATGAAGGTCGTTTGTATTTATGGAGGAGTTTCCTATCACAGGCAAAATAAAGATCTCATGCGTCATCATGAAATTATTGTAGCAACGCCAGGCCGCTTTATTGATCACCTAGAAAGAGGACGTATTTCATTAGAACGTATTGAAACATTTATTTTGGACGAAGCTGATCGGATGCTTGATATGGGATTTTCTGAGCCTGTTCAACAAATTGCAGATGAACTACCTACTGATCGCAAAACACTTCTTTTTTCTGCCACTCTCAAAGGAAATGTACTCAAACTTTCCAAAAAACTTCTTACTAAGCCACTTGAAGTAAATATTGCAGCTGAGGTTGATAAGCAAGAAAACATTGATCAAAGCCTTTATTACGTAGACGATATCCATCATAAACAAACCATTTTAAACCATCTTCTTGATAATACAGAAATTCAGCAAGCCGTTATCTTTACTGCAACCAAACGTCAAGTTGAAAAGCTCACGAAAATTCTATTAGAAATGGATTATCTTGCCGAAAAACTTCATGGTGACATGAATCAAAGACAACGAACAAAGACCATCAACCAACTTCGTAAGGGAAAAATTAATATTCTTGTTGCAACCGATGTCGCAGCAAGAGGAATTGATGTGAAAACAATCTCTCATGTCATTAATTTTGATCTACCCTCTACTCCTGAAGACTATGTGCATCGTATTGGAAGAACAGCAAGAGCGGGAGCTAAAGGAACTTCTTTCTCTTTTGCCACTAGACATGAACACGCTTTAGTCTCTTCTATTGAACAGTACACAAAAAAATCTATGACCTCTGTGGTTATCCCAGGCCTAGAGCCTAAGAAAAAAGTAAAACAACAAAGGCCTCCTTCAAGAAAGCCGACTTTTAAACGTAAAAAGACTTTCGCAAGAGGCAAACCTAGAAAGCCTAGAGAAAATTCTAAAAAAACTAAAAGATTTCCTAAGAAATAGGCTCCTTTAATCCTTTGAATCTTTTTTGAAATTCTTGGAGAGCACAAATAGCACCGAATTGGCGAGCTTTAGGGGATGTGTCTTTGAAGCTAATTTCCAAAAATGAGGGTAATTCTGAACTTTTAAGTTTTTCTTCAAGTTCCTGTTTAGTATAAAGTGGCTCCTCTTTAGTCTGCGATTGGACAGCAAGTCGAAATCGATTTGCTGTAACTACAATTATCTGTGTTGTCTCCTGTATATAAATTTCCAGACTTATCCGCTTTGGTTGCAGCAATCAAAGCAATATTGGGAATAAGATCCATTACAAGACGACCATACAATTCATTATATGTATGGATATTTCCTATCTTTACCTGTTTGTTTTCAATCATCATAGCTAATCGGGTAGCTTGTGTTCCTGCAAATGAGAAATCGACTTCCTCCGCAATGCCTTTTTCGAATATATCTAAGTGTTCAGGTAAAGCAATAGCCGACTGAATCATATGAAGTCCATGAACTTTTTGAGAATCTACCTGAGATAAACTTTTAGCTAAAAAGTTCGCTTGTTTTTGATTATCCCCTTCTATCCACACCTTATCTTTTGGCTTTATAAGCTGTTCAAGAACAGAAACAATATCTTTACTAGCAACAACTTTTCCGTTATTTAGAAATTTTTCAATTTTTCGTATTCGTTCTAAATATTCTTCTTGTTTGTTAGTCCAATGAAGCACAGCAAATAACTCTCTATGAATAATTTATAAGGGCTAATTCAAAAATACCGGTTCTTATTCTCTCGACTTTAGCCATTCAGCCGGTTTGAGATAATAGATCTATCATTGAGGCTATCTCTTTTTCTAAAATAATTTCCTTGGGTTCGTCCTTTTTCATAGAGCTTTTTAAAACCCTTTCTCTCCATAGTAGTTGCTTTACTT
>PVBE010902115.1_pt1 | contig 11845 bp, 7 predicted proteins | sample 1631181 | NCBI WGS metagenome assembly PVBE01 (sample SAMN08397723, study PRJNA350692) | Marine metagenome, whole genome shotgun sequencing project. | isolation source: water | place: Pacific Ocean | collected 2012-04 | reverse complement strand
TTCGCCTTGATCTCGATCCCCGCTTCAAGAAGATCAATGTTGCCCTCTTCGTCCGGCAACAACATGATGTCCGCACTTCCGCCACCGAACAACTGCCGGAACAAACCCTGTGGCCCAGCGAAGTGCTCGCGAATGGCGTTGAATGTCTCCTCGAACCGAGTGCGACTGACCGTCTCAAGTTCAGTGATCAACTCAGCAAGCCGCCTGTGGGCATCGTCGATGTCTGCGACTTGCTGAGCGAGATCGACATTCCGCTCCTCCAAATGCTTCTCTTCTTCGATCGCGTCGATATTGACATTGCCCAGGGCGCGAATTTCCTCCCGGAGTACTTCGGCCTCGGCATCCATCGCCTCGCGATCCTCCGCCGGCCGATCAGCATCGGTGCGGGCTATCCACGCCTCGTACTCGGCGCGAATGTCCAGTTCGAAATCCTCCAGCGAGCGTTCTTCGAGGTTCTCTCGCTTGATCTCCGCTTCCCGGCGGCTCAATTCCAACGCGTGAAGATCGCGCTCCAGATGTTGCGCCTGACTGCGGCGGGCGGCCAGCACCTCGGCAGCACGCTCGACCGCGGCATCCGCCTGATCGACTCGCCCCTGAAACGACGAAAGCTCTTCGCCACAGGCCTTCGCGTCGGTGGCCGCCTTCTCCGCTTCCTGCTCCGCGTCAGCAACCGCTGCTTCGAATTGATCGAGTTGGGACAACCGGCGGCCAACTTGTCCCCGCAGCAACTCGCGTTGCCGCGTGACTTCCGACATGGAGGCTTCCACATGCCGCAACTCGCGGCGATCGGCCTCGTGTTTCTCGCCGACAGTTCCCAGATCCACGCGGCAGGCGGTGAGTCTCTCCGCCGTTGCCTCCGCCCGCGATCTGGCTGTTTCCAGTTGATCTCGCAGCGCCGCTCGCCGAGTCGAGAGTGCTTCGACCTGGCTCTGCAGTTCCACCGCGCGCCCCGCAGATTCGTCTCTCAGTTTGATGCTCTCTTCGATGCGCGTCTCCAGTTCGCCGTTCTCCTCCGCCACCGCCAACAACTGTCGCCGCGTTCGGCGAAGGTCGTCGTCGATGCGTTCCATTGCATACTCCGCTTCCACGACGGCGTTGCGGGCTGCGCGGACCTGTTGCACCGCTTCCTTCTGCTGCTGCCGGGTCTGTTCGCCCTCGTGGAGGAGTTCGCTGAGTTCACCTTGTCGCTGCTCGATCTGTTGATCGATGGCGGCGACTTCGACGGCCAATGCATTCTGTTCGATGCGGCGGGTGAGCCACCCGTCCTTGCCATGCGCGGCGGACTGGCCGACAAAGATCCGCCCGTCTTCCTCAACAAGTTCGCCGCTGCGGGTAACGAATCGCCACGCGGGCATGGTCGAACGCAGTCGAAGTGCGGCGTCCAGTGACGAAACCACCGCGGTGGTGCCGAGCAGTGTCTTGGCGGCGGCGGCGGCATGGTCCGCCACGCGCACCAACTGAAGGAGGGGCGTTGCCTGGTTATTCGGAGGATTCGCGGCGGGCGTGCTCGGGGGCGGAGCGATGAGGCCAACCCGCCCATGTCCTTCGCCGAGCGCCTCCTCGATGCGCTCGGCGGCGGCCGAGTCATCCACCAGCAACAGCTCGATGTTGGTTCCTAAGGCAATTTCGACCAGATGGGCATCGGCATGGTGGGCATCAATCGCCTCGCCAAGCATGCCACGGACTTCCGGGAAGAGTTCGTCATTGTCGAGCACATACTTGACCGCGTCGGTCAAACCTTCCCGTGCGTGCTGCATTTCCTCCAGGAGGTGCAGGCGGGAGCCAGACCCTGCCCGTCGGTGGCGCAGGTCGTCGAGATCGGCCGTCAGTTCCTCGGCCTGCTCGCCCAGCGAAGCGGCGGCGGAATCGTGTGTCGTGAGAATGGACTCGTGGTCGTTGACGACGCGCCGGGCACTTCCCAACGCCGTGTTCGTTTCGTCCCGGCTGTGTGTCAGCGTCGCAAGTTCCGCTCCGAGTGTCTGTTGTTGTTCGGCGAGACGATCATGTTGCTCCCGAAGGGATCGAAGTCGCTCTGCCGCAGAGTCGGCGGCGGCGGTGCTCTGCGATTGCCGGGCCGATTGGGATTCAATCTCGTCCTGCAATTCGCCCAGACCGCCCTCCAGTGCAACCACCTTCTGCTGGCACTCTGCGTGCTCCCTGCCGATGGCTTCGACCTCGCGATCGATATCGGCCAGACGCTCCGCAGACGCGGCGATTTGCTCCGCAGCACCTTCTCGCTCGCCTTCGAGTGCGGTGAGCCGGCTCGACATGTCATCCAGCCGCTGTTTCTCTTCATCGACCTGTTGCCTTGCTTCGCCGATGGAGCGTCCGAGCATCTCTTTGCGCTGCGCGGCGTGGCGGATGACACCCTGTGTTTCGGTTTGCCGTTGGAGGAGAAACTGGTGTCGCTGTTGCAGGTCGTGGCGAGCAACCTCGGTGGCCCGCTTGCCGTCCTCAATGTCGACGAGCGTCTCAGAAAGCGCGCGCCGCTCGTCCTCGAGTTTGGCAAGACGGCTCGTCAGTCCCGTCAACTGCACATGCAGATCGTGGAACTGGTCGAGCGCCAGATGCGTTCGCAAATGTCGGTATCGACTGTCGAGTTCCTGAAAGCGACGAGCCTTTTCGGCCTGCCCGCGGACGATGCGCAGCCGCCGCTCCGTGCTTGCGAGTTGTTCACGAACGCGGACAAGGTTGATTTCGGTGCGTTCGAGTTTGCGTTCGGCTTCCTTGCGGCGAACCTTGAAGCGTGCGATACCCGCAGCTTCTTCCAAAATTCCGCGACGCTCCACGGGGTTGGCCTGCAGCATCGCCGCAACCCGGCCCTGCTCGATGATCGAATATGCATCGGTGCCGATACCGGTATCCAGAAAGAGTTCCTTGATGTCGCGCAGGCGGACTTTGTTGCCATTGATGAGATAATCGCTGCGGCCATCGCGGTAGAGCCGTCTGGTCACGGCGACCTCGTCTGTGTCGACTGAGAGAAAGCGGCGGTCCGCGGGATCGCTCGCTGCGGCGTTGGTGATGGGATTGTCGAAGGTCAGGGTCACCACTGCCGCGCCGAGGGGCTTGCGGGCGGCGGAACCTGCAAAGATGACATCCAGCATCGCCTCGCCGCGGAGGCTCTTGGCGGACCGCTCGCCGAGGACCCACTTGACCGCATCGACCACATTGGACTTGCCGCAGCCGTTGGGGCCGACGATGCCAATGACCGGGGCATCGAGAGTGATGTCGGTGGCGTCCGCAAAGGACTTGAAACCGCTGATTGAGACCTTACTGAGCCGCATGCGGCGGGACCTCCTGTCTACCTTCGCCCGCCTCCATCCTGAAGGGGGGGTTCTTACGGGTGGGTGCTGGCCTTGCCCATTACACAGGTCGGCATGCGGCCCCACGGCACTGGAATGCAGGCCATGGTAGCGTCGAAACGGGGGAATCGGAAGAACTATTCCAACGCCGTGGGCTCGAGAAAGCGGGTTTGCACCGGTTCATCGGGCGGCGTATCGAATTCGGGTCGTGAAAGCGGAGCGCCGCCCTCGGTCAGTCGCTGGATCGCCGCGAGGAGGCGGTCCTGCTCGGCCTTGAAATCCGCTGCCACATACTGCTGCTGCCAGAGTTGATGGAGCGCCCCGACGGTTCGGCCGTAACTGAGGCCGAGGCCGGCGCGGGGTTCTTCGGGAGTGGTGCTGTGCGCAAGGAAGTCGGTGAACTCAGCCAGATCGGGCGACACATCCTTCAAGATCGCTTCGCCGTCGTCGGGTCGGTAGAACACTTCCAGCACATCCGGATTGGCCTTGGAATCGCGAACAAGCAGGCGGTTGGACCATGCCTGCAGAGTGAGTGGCCGTTCAATCTCCAAGTCGCCGAAAAGCACGATTCGGGGGATGCCACGCTGGGTGACATAGATCATCGGGAAGGTCGAGTCGATGGCGACAAGCTCGAACTTGCCGTCGATGTTCCAGCGGCCGACCAGCGGATCGCGGCGATCGATGAGTGCATCGGCCGCGCGGAGCCTGATCTCGGGATCATCATCGCTCAGCAGTGGTCGAAGACCGGTTTCAATGCGGGGGTCGTGCGGCATGAGGGCGAGCAGGTCGATGGCTTCGAGTCGCCCGGCCAGCGATGGATCGCTTGTGGCGGCGGTCATGAGGTGAGGGATCACCATCGGGTCGCCGTTGCCTGCCCCGGCTCGGAGGGCGGCGACGCGCGGGAGATCTTCCGGGGAGTCATACAACTGGCGAATGACGGCCAGTGAGCGATCGCCGATGGCGAGCCACCGCCAAGCGGCTGCATCTGCATTGCGTGGACTTGGGTCTTCCAGCAGAATCCGCTTGATGGTGAGGGCGACGGCCTCGGGGTTCTGTTGGCGAAGCGTGGCGTGGGAAATCAAGTCGACGAATCGATCGACATCCTCCTGTTGGGTGGGTGGGACATGGATGTCGACCATGGTGTCGTTCATGGCGCGAGCGGTCGGGCCGCCTTGTCCCGGCTCCTGCGGGAAGCGGCGATTGATGGCGGTCTGGATGATCGCGGCTCGGGTGTGGCTTGGTTCCAGCAGGACGAGCCGGAGCGGCATGTCCTTCATGGCTTCTCCGCCGTCGAGAACGCGGCCGACTGTGCGAACGACCGAGTCGCGGCCGACCGCGCCCGGTTCGGCGAATGGATTGATGAAGATGGGCCCTTCGGCGATGGCGATCTCGCGGCTTTGCAGGCGACCGGTGACGGGACCGCCTAGACGCAACATCGCTGGAATGAGCAAGCCGCCTTCGAGGCTGGTCGTGCCACTGCTGGGTTCGGTTCGGACGCGGACATCGAAGAGCGTGCCGCGGAGGGCGGGGTGGTTGATGCGGACGCCCGGTGGTGCGGTTCTTCGTCCTGTCGCCGCCTGGGGGACGATGCCCTCCACAATGACGATGGCCGTGTTTGGCGAATCGATGAGATCTTCCGGCTTGAGGGCACCCCAGCCGCGGCTCATTTCGCCGATGCCTCGGCGGGCGAGGTCGGCAATCATGGTGGCCCTCACCTGCGGGGGGACATCTCGCGAGCCGGTTCCATCGAGGTCGACGACGAGCCCGTAGCCGCTGGCGATGATGGGCTGGTAGTTCTCGGTGAACTGTTCCGCGTACCCCATGAATGCCACATGTTGCTTGACCGTACCCCGCAGCATGTCCGGTACTTCGCCGTCGTAGGCGATGTTCGCCCGTACCGGCTTTGACTTCCGATCGGCCCGCTCGATTGTTGAGCAGCTCATCAGGATCACCCCAACCATCATGCCCGCGACCCATCGCATCCCCACATTGTAGCCCCCATAGGCGAGGCGGCACTCGCCTCCTGACGAGGCAGTGACTGATCTCCAGCCAAGGATCCGGTTTATGGTCGAACGCAAACGAGTATTCACAGCACGTCAAATGAAACAGCCCCCAGAAATCCGGGGGCTGTCGTGGTTCAGGGATGTGCGTGTTTTACAGACACGGACCCCAGGCGCTTATAACCGCGAGCAAGTCTTGGATGTTCGTGTCACCATCACTATTGATGTCGGTTGTGCAGGCAACTGGCGGCGGCAAGATGTTCTCGGCGTAGAAATACAGGTCACCATCGACCTGGATGATGGCGTCGACCAAGCCATCGGCTGTGACATCGATGAACCCGACACACCGCATGTCATATGTATCGCCAACCGTGTAACCAGCGTAGGTCATCGCGTTTGGCTTTACGTCCACGAGAGTGGTTACGTGGAGTTCGCCGATTGATGGACCGGACTCAACGAGGTGCGATGGCATGGCGTAGGTTATCCAGGCGTTAACCGGCCCCTCAAACATGCGATATGCAAATGCGTGACCCCTGATGAACTCGGGTGCGCCATCCCCATCAAGATCCCTGTACGCCGGGGTGTGTGAAACGCTAGCAATCCAGTTGACATTTTCGCAATCAACGACCAGTTGGTAAGCGGTGTCAGCGAAGACTCCCGATGGCGGGCAGGGCGGGGGGCAGGCTGCGTCAGCACATAATTGCCCTGCGTAATAGGTCCCCTGTGACAGCTGGCACTCTTGTTCGTACATTTCCTCACAACCACCGGCGGGCAAACAGCAGGCGTAAGTTGGCTCCGGTACGCAGGTGACGTTTGCACAATCCTCCCAGTAGTGGCAAGTGCCCCCCATCATGTCACACTCAAAGCACATTGTGCTGGGAATACAGGAACCATCGGGCAAGCAACACGCTCCCCAGTCTCCGCGTGTGTTTCGATCCTCTCCCGTTTCGGTGCCAGAGGTGTCCATGAGCCTCGGCGGTGTTCGGTCGCCGCCCAGAAGCGTATCTCCACTAGCAACTACGGCCATTGTTCCAATTATTACGTACAGCATTTTCATTAATCTTCTCCTCAACTGAACCACTTGAGATATTAAGAAACGCCCATCCTATCGCGGAGGCGGCTACGAGCATCATGGGAATTCTGCGAATTCTCGGCATAGTTGTACGCTGCACGCCATGAAGGCACCCATTGCCCCAGAATCCGTGCTGCACGTGCCTGGCCATGGTCACCAACCAATCCTTGTCAGAACACGGTCTCCACATGCTTGTTTGGAGGAATTCCGATGACGCTTCGTATCGCGATGTGGTCGGGGCCGCGGAACATCTCGACGGCCATGATGCGTGCCTGGGAGAACCGCGAGGACACCTGTGTCATTGATGAGCCCTTCTATGCCCACTACCTCGATGTCACTGGCCTGGCACATCCTGGCCGTGACCAGGTTTTCGCCTCGCACGAGAGGGACGCTGATCGCGTTGCTGCTGAGTTGACCGGACCTATTCCAGGCGGCGCGGACATCTTCTACCAGAAGCACATGGCCCATCACCTTCTCCCCGGCATGGATCGCCAGTGGATGGAATCCGTAGCCAATTGCTTTCTGATCCGTAATCCAAATGACATGCTCCTCTCACTGCATGCCAGAACACCCAACCCTTCCATCGAGGACACGGGCCTGCCCCAGCAGGTGCAACTCTTCAACGACACCCTGGCATCCACGGGCAAAGTGCCGCCCGTGCTCGATGCACGCGACGTGCTTTGCGACCCAGGGCAGGTCCTTGGCGTGTTCTGCGATCGACTTGGCGTGGACTTCGCCCCAGCGATGCTTGCCTGGCCATCAGGTCCTCGCGAGAGCGACGGGGCGTGGGCGCCCTACTGGTACGATGCGGTTGAGGCTTCGACGGGGTTTAGTCCATGGCGAGAGAGGAGCGAATCTGTTCCACCAGATTTACTGGGGCTACTTGAGGATTGTCAGGTCCTCTACCGCCAATTACACGCCCATCGCTTGATCGGTTGAGTCATTGGGTGATCTAGAAAACAAGCCATGCTGCAATCCTACGACCCACGCAACCGCGACATCTTGATCAACATCAACGGCGTGCTGACGCACCGAGACGAGGCTCGCATCAGTCCATTCGACTCGGTGGTGCAAGGCGGCGATGCTGTCTGGGAAGGGCTACGTGTTTATGACGGCCGGATCTTTCGCCTGCAGGAGCACCTGGCGAGGCTGCGTCGTTCCGCAGAGGCTATTTCGTTCACGACCATTCCCGATGATGAATCGATCATCGAGCAGATCCGCCGGACCCTGGAGGCGAACGGGATGCGTGATGGAGTTCACATTCGCCTGACCCTCACCCGCGGGGTAAAGATCACATCGGGTATGGATCCTCGCCTGAACCAGTCTGGGCCAACCCTCATCGTGCTCGCGGAGTACAAGGCACCCGTCTACGACACGGGCGGGCTGAAACTGGCTACGAGTTTGATTCGGCGGTTCCCGCCACACATGCTCAACCAGAACATCCATTCCTGCAATCTCCTCCAGTCGATTATGGCCAAGAGCGAGGCGACACTGCAAGGTGCAGATGATGCCCTCATGCTAGACCACGCAGGGTGCATAGCGGAGACCAATGCGACACATGTTTTCGTAGTTCGCAACAACGTCGTAAAGACGCCGCGTACGGAATCGTGCCCGGATGGCATAACTCGCGGAGTTGTTCTGGAACTGTGTGATGAACTAGGAATCACACGCGAGGTTTGCGATATGCCGCTGGAGCAAATATATGAGGCAGATGAAGTATTTGTCACGGGAACGATGGGTGAACTGGCGGGAGTGATCAAGGTCGATGAACACATGATCGGTGACGGAGTCGTGGGCCCCATGACCACTCGCCTCTCGCACGCCTTTGCCGAAAAGACAGCGAGCGAAGGTTTCGTTGTGTGTTAATACCTTCTGTGCTGGTAGGATTTGATCATGGCAATCACGCGGCGAACATTCATTGCGGCATCGGCTGCAGCGGCGGCGATGCCACGCGTGTCGCTTGGTAGTGATGGCGAGTCACCGTCCACCGACCGCGTCCGCTGGTGCGCCAACATCGAGATGTGGTGGCGGCGATTTCCAGTTGCGGCCCGCATCGCTGCTGCTGCGGCCGCGGGATTTGACGCCGTAGAGTTCTGGCCATGGCGAAACAAGGACATTGATGAGATTGCCGCGGTGGCGAAGGACCATGGCGTTGAGATTGCCCAGTTCACCGGCTGGGGATTTGTGCCTGGCCTCAACGACCCGAAAAACCACGATCACTTTGTCGAGGAAGTCCGCGCCGGGTGCAAGACGGCCCATCGACTTTCGTGCACGCGGATGACGATCGTCGGCGGCAATGACCAGCCCGGGATGACACAGGAAGAAATGCACGGGCACATCATTGACGGCCTTCGGCGTGCAGCCCCCGTCGCTGAGAGTGAAGGAATCATGCTGATCCTCGAGCCAATGAACATCCGGGTGGATCATCCGGGCCACTGTTTGTACGGCAGCGAAGATGCCGTTGCCATCTGCCGGGCAGTTGACTCGCCCATGGTCAAGATCAACTGGGACCTCTACCACATGCAGATCAGCGAAGGCGACCTCTGCGGCCGCCTGCGAGGGGGGTTCGATCAGGTTGGGTACATCCAAGTCGCAGACCATCCCGGCCGCCACGAACCGGGCACCGGCGAGATCAACTACGGCTACGTCCTTCAAGAACTCCACACCCTTGGATATCGCGGGCCGATCGGCGTTGAGGCATCGCCACAGGATGATGAGAAGATTGCCACGAGGCGGCTTGCCGCAGTCGCCCGCTGGGATGATGATCCCTGATCGCCGTGTTCTCCATCGTCATCCCGGCGCATAATGAGGCGGCAGTCATTGGCCGGACGCTGCAGGCAGTGCAGGTCGCGTGCGACGCAGCCACCGCGCAGTTCAACATGTCCTACGAGATCATTCTGGTCGCCGATGCATGCGATGACGGGACCAACACGATCGCCGAAAACGCCGGCGTGCGGGTCGTGCCGGTGGACCTCCGCCGCATTTCCGCAGTCCGCAACGCCGGCGCCGCTGCGGCCAGCGGCGAGTACCTGGTGTTCGTTGACGCCGATACGGTCGTGCCTCCAGAGACCCTCATCGCGGCGATCGCAGCCATGCAGGGCGGCGCGGCTGGTGGCGGGGCGTACATTTATTTCGACCGGCCGATCCCACTCCTTGCGCGCATGCTGGAGCCCATCGCCGGCCTGCTCTTTCGCCTGTGCGGCTGGGCCAGCGGATGCTTCACCTTCGTTCGCCGCGATGTGTTTGAAGCCATCGGGGGCTACGACGAAACACTCGCTGCTGCCGAAGAACTGTTTCTCAGCAAGGCGATCAAACGCCAAGGTCGCCTGGTCGTGCTGCGTGAGCGAACGATTACCTCTGGGAGAAAACTTCGCACCTACTCCATTTCCGAATTGTTCGGCCTCCTGTTTCGCGTACTGCGACATCCCGGGAAGTCGCTGCGGGAAACGGAACGGCTCGGCATTCTCTACGACGAACATCGCCCCGACCCCCGGAATGACGGCTAGTAATACAGAGCTCTCTCAAGGGACATATCGAGAGGGTCGTGCGTCTTGTCCGTAAGTTTCGGCATGCTATTGATGCACTCGTACCAGACGCGATCTGGATGTTCGAGCCGTTCGATGATGTGGGCAATGGCCTCTCTTGCCTGTGTATCTACCTCATCCGCATGCTGCCGAAGCAGTGGCAGCGCGGGCGGGCCGAAGCGAAAGATCGCCGCTGCCGCAACTTGCCCATCGCCGGGGATCCTGTTGTCGCGGAGGTGTGAGATGAGGATCGGCACCGCGGCATCCATTACTGCGGTGTCACCCGTATACCCCGCGATGGCCGCGGCGTAGAACCGCTGCTGAGGATCCTCGCTGAGCACCGCATCCCGAATGTAGTGCGGTGCGATGTGCGACCATGCTGCGAGGTAGATTACCGAGGAACTCGCATTCCCCATTCTCAGGTACCCGCTGCCCTTGACACCCCGATCATCGTGAAGGTCCGCTATGCAGGCCTTGATCAGCGCCTCAGATGGCGGCGTCGGCCCTGCTTGTCGCAGGATGGAGGCGGCCGCTCGCCAAGACTGCGGATCACCGATGACGAGTTCCCGCTCGAGTGCGTCCCGTCCCTGCGGCAGGAGTATCCGGAACATCATCCACGCATCGTGGGCATTCCACCGTTCATTGTCGTTCCGCAGATCCGCAACGAGTGTCTCCGCGAACATGCGGGCAGAGAGTCCGGTGACTTCGCCATCCTTCACTCGTTTCTCCATCTCTTCACGGAGCGGCGTGCCGTGGTCGCCAATGGGCGAATCAGAGAGCATGACCAGTGGCAGCGTGGGAATTGCTCGCGGCCAGGTACCCATGCGAATGGGTCCGAGGATCAACGCGGTGACCGCCAGTGCGGTGATCGGCAGCGCGATGAGGCCCGTCCGCAGTCGGCGACCATCGCGGAGCATTGTCGGGGCTGCAGTACCGCACTCCGGGCATCGAGCGTTCGAATCCGAGTGCCCGCTCAGGTCATACCAACAGCGGCCGCGGCGAATCCAATGCCACGAAGGAAGAAACGCTCGCCAACGTGTTGCGGGCTTTGATCCAGAGCACCGGCAGTTGTGGCCGCGCGGCCAGGTCAGCGCGGTCAGCAGCCAGAGCGCGGCGGCCAATCCGCCGGTGGCGATCCAGGCCCAATCCAAGACATCCTCAAACACTCCATGAGCACTATCGGACGGCTGTAAGGGTGTTCAAGAAACTTTATTACCACCGGAATTGACGCAGCAGCCGCGTTCTGTTCAAGTGGTGCCGTGCCTGAGGAGTCCAACAACATCCGCGGACACGACGAGCCGACTATCGACCCAAGTCCCCCGTCATCGGGCGGGGCCCGTGACCCCTTCATCGGCCGCAAGATCGGCTCGTGTACGTTGCGGCGGGTGATCGGCCGTGGCGGCATGGGTACCGTGTACGAAGCAGTGCAGGACAATCCCCGACGCGCGGTTGCCGTCAAGATGATGCGACGGGGTATCGCGTCGAAGAAGGCCCTCCGCCGATTCGAGTTCGAAGCACAGATCCTCGGGCGACTGAAGCACTCAGGTATCGCGGCTGTCTACGACGCGGGTTCCCATGATGATGGAGAAGGGGCGGTGCCGTACTTCGTCATGGAGTATATCCCCAACGCAACACCGCTCACGCAGTACGCAATCGATAAGAAGTTAGGGACACGCGAGCGACTGGACCTTTTCACGAAAGTCTGCGAGGCGGTGCAGCACGGACATATGAAGGGGATTGTGCACCGCGACCTTAAGCCTGGGAACATCATCGTTGATACCAGCGGGCAGCCGAAGATCATTGACTTCGGTGTCGCTCGATCGACGGACAGTGACTTGGCGGTCACGACCCTGCAGACGGACGTTGGTGCCCTTATCGGCACGCTGCAGTACATGAGTCCTGAGCAGGTCGCTGCGGACCCCCATGACATCGACACCCGCAGCGATG
>PVBE010349521.1_pt1 | contig 11847 bp, 10 predicted proteins | sample 1631181 | NCBI WGS metagenome assembly PVBE01 (sample SAMN08397723, study PRJNA350692) | Marine metagenome, whole genome shotgun sequencing project. | isolation source: water | place: Pacific Ocean | collected 2012-04 | reverse complement strand
CGACGCGTAACGCGGTCTTCTTCGCTTCACCCATTGGATTCCCCGCTGTCTTGTGCCATCGCCCCGACAACACCCTGTGTTCATAGGGTTAAACGATGCCGGCGGATCTGAAGATGACTCTTCCAAATGGGAAATCCGGGGTTAGCCGAGGGAATTGCCTTCGTGACGGTAGGCGGGACAATGAAAGTGAAATCCGGCTCTTCGGCCGAAACGCCGGTCATCGCGAAGGGGACGACGATTGAGCTCGCGGAGCCGATCTTTCAGCCTCAGGCTAGCGAGGATTTCGATGCAAGCGAACTCGGTCTGACCGACGAGTCCAACGATACCGCCGTCGTGACGCCGGTGGAAGTTGGCGTACCGTCGACGAACGAAGACTTGACTCCGCCGGTAGCCATTGGTCCGGAGCACGTGCACGCCGTGCCCGACGCGTCTGGCTACCCATTTCGAAAGGGTCCGACCGGGGAGATGTGCACCTGTACTACTGCCACGCCACCGGCGACGACCGCGGCTGGTATCCCGCCGAAAATATTGAAGGCTGGCTCGTCCCCGACAGCTACGTGTACTTCGATATAGACGGCGCAACCTACCTGGGTTTCCTCGTTCGCCACGCCGCTATCGTTCAACTGGGGGGCCGGTGGAATGAGTCGAGGATTCCGCTCGAGCGGGAAGCGAGGCGGGCCATCCCTAGCGCGGCGGTGTCAATGTTGTTTCTTGCGCCGTTGTTGGTGGATTTCCCTTCGATAAAGCGCGACGGCCCGGTTATGGTCACGCAAGTTCGACGTGAACGTATGGGTTCTTCCGTCGGCATTGGATACGAAAAAGAGGTAATCCGTCTCGGCAGGCCAAAAGGCCGCCCGGATGCTCGCGACCCCAGGGTTGGAAATGGGGCCGGGCGGCAAACCGCGATTCTTGTACGTGTTGTACGGGGAATCGACTTCCTTGTCTTCGTTCAAGAGGCGTTCTCCGTATTTTCCGAGGGCGAATTGAAGGGTCGAATCCATCTCTAAGGGCATGTTCTTCTCGATGCGATTGTAAATGACGGACGCCACCACGGCTCGTTCCTCGTCGATCCGCGCCTCTTCCTCCACGAGGGAGGCCACGGTGACGATGCGTAGCTTCTCGGCGCCGGTCATCTCGCCGTACTCGTCTGCGAGCGACGCGTACTCTTTCTCGAACTGCTCTAACATGCGGTCCACGAGTTCTTTTTGCGCCGGAGGCTCGGAAAAAAAATAGGTGTTCGGCATAAGAAAGCCTTCGAGCGAATCGACTTCGACGTCCAGCCGCTCGATCAATTCCGGACTGGCTGCGGCCACGAGAAAGGCCTCCGCATCGTCCGTGCGCTGGGCTATTTGTACGATGGTCAGGCCCTCCGGAATAGTGACTCGCAATACGGGATCGGCCACAGGGAGATCCGCATTGGGGGCAGCATCCAACAGGCGCAGCAGTTGTGTCGCGGACACCTCCTTCGGAAGCAAATAGGCTCCGTGCATGATGGAAGGCTCTGCGCCGTCGATATGAATTGCCAATCGGAAGAAGATTTCGTGTTCGATGAATCCTTCGTCGGCGAGCAACTGCCCAATTCGCTGACCCGTGGCCCCTTCGGGCACGGTAAACGCCATGCGCTCTCCGCCCGGAGAGGGCTGCGTGATGTGGTCGTAGACCAGGAAGGCTCCGAAGCCGGCGACAAGGGCAAGCAAGCCGACAAGCAGCGCGCCTAAAAAGACGACTCGAAAGAAGATACGCAACGTCCGGCGCCGCGAACGGCGGGGACTAGGGTCGTCCGCGCTCATGACTGCTGTTTCGCCTTGAAGCCTTGGCGGTCGAGATAAGTCTGTAAGATCTGCTGAGCGGCGAGCTTATCGACGATCTTCTTTCTCCTTTTTGATTTCACGCCCGCGGCCTTCATGGCCTGCTGCGCGGCGGCAGTGGTGAAGCGCTCATCTTGGAAAACAATCTCCACTTCTACGAGTTCTCCGAGCCGGTCGACAAACGATTGAACTTTCTCCGCTTGATGGCCGCGCTTGCCTTCGCGATCCAAAGGCACACCCACCACGATCAGCGCGGCCTCTTCCTCGCGGACGATTTCGGCAATTGCCTGGGCGCCCGCGTTAGGGGACGAGGTATCGACCACCACGCGCGGAGTGGCCACGATACGCATGGGATCGCTCACTGCAACCCCCGTGCGGATATCGCCCACGTCAAGCCCCACTACTCTACCTTCAAGCGCCATGATAGTACCTATGCGTAAATCATCCGAGAAGTTTCTTTACGACTTCGCCTGCCTTCGCGATGGCCTCGGGAATCTTGTCGCCGTGTTTGCCGCCAGCTTGCGCCATATCCGGACGGCCTCCCCCGCCGCCGCCCACGATGGGCGCAAGCTCTTTGACGATGTCGCCTGCCTTGACGGAAGCGACGAGATCCTTCGACACGGCCACGCAGAGTATCGCCTTGCCATCGGTATTGGCGCCAAGAACGACGATGCCCGAAGGCAGTCTCTCGCGCAGCGAATCCATAACCACACGCAGCCCAGACGCGTCCTGCCCGTCCAACGCGGCTGCGAGCAATTTCGTGCCATCGACGTCCTGAACCTGCGACATGTAATCGGCCGAACCGCCCGTCGCGGCCGCTTGCTTCCAGTTGGCCACTTCTCGGCCAAGGCGTTTGTTTTCCTCGAGCAAAGCCGCGACGCGCACCTCGATATCGTCGACCGGCGCGCCCAACGCTTGCCCGATGGCGTGCAGCGCGCGGTCGCCCGATTGAATCGTCTCCACACTAGCCTTTCCGCACACAGCCTCAATGCGCCGCACGCCGGAAGAAATCGCCGATTCCGACAGGATCTTGAAGTAGCCAATCGCGCCCGTCTCGGAAACGTGCGTGCCGCCGCACAGTTCCATGCTGATGTCGCCGACGCTCACTACGCGCACGACGTCGTCATACTTCTCACCGAACAAGGCCATCGCTCCGGCGGCTCGCGCCCGATCGATGCTTTGCTCTTCCACGGTGACCGCGCTGTTTGTGCGAATATGCTCGTTCACGAGCCGCTCTATATCCTGAAGCCGGTCCGGCCCGATGGCCTCGAAATGAGTGAAGTCAAAGCGCAACCGGTCGGGCGCAACCAACGAGCCCGCTTGGTGTACATGTTCGCCGAGTGTCTGCTGAAGGGCCGCCTGCAACAAGTGCGTGGCTGTATGATGGTTTTCCGTTGAGGGCCGTTTCGACTCATCCACCTGAGCGCTAACTTTGTCGCCCACTTTAAGTGCGCCGCCGGTAGCGCGCGCATGGTGGGCCGGGAGTCCATTTAGGAGCGATTTCGTGTTGGAAACGTGGGCGTTCCCTCCAACCGCATCGAGTACGCCCGTGTCGCCCACCTGCCCGCCCGATTCGGAGTAGAAAGGCGTCATGTCGAGAACGACTTCAGCTTCTTCGCCTTCGCTCAACTGGTTGACTGACTCGCCGTTCCGCACGATGGCGCGGATGACCGCATCGGTTGATAGCCCATCGTAGCCGACAAATTCAGTAGCGCCCAGTTCGTCGAGCAACGTACGGTATACAGGCGCAAGCGCCTCTTCCCCGCTACCGGTCCAGGCGCTGCGCGCTTTCTTGCGTTGACCTTCCATCGCCGCTTCGAAGCCTTCGCGATCCACAGTATAGCCGCGATCCTCGGAGATATCCGTAGCGAGATCGAGGGGGAATCCGTAGGTATCGTGCAACTTGAACAGATCTTCGCCGGGCACCGCGTCACAGTCATCTTTCTTCATAGACTCGAAGGTCTCTTCGAGAATATCCATGCCCCGCGCGAGGGTGCTTGCGAAACGTTCCTCCTCAAGTTGGACGATCTTCTGAATCTGCATACGCTTCTCGAGCAACTCGGGATACTGCCGGCCCATCAGCTCGACAACCGTCTCGGATATCTCGTGAAGAAACGGCCTTTCCAGGCCAAGTTCCCGGCCGAACCGAGAGGCACGACGGAGCAAGCGCCGCTCAACATAACCGCGTCCCTCATTCGAAGGAAGCACACCATCGGCGATCAGGAAACTGACGGCGCGCGCGTGGTCGGCGATCACGCGGAACGGAGTTTGGATATTGGCGTAAGACTTGCCGCTCAGGCTCTCCGTTGCTTGGATGATGGGGAAAATGTGGTTCACATCGAACACGGTCTCTTTGCCCTGAAGCATCGTGGCGAGCCGCTCTAGGCCCATGCCCGTGTCGATGCCCCGATTGACTAGCGGCGGCTTCGAACCGTCGGCCTGCTGATCGTATTGGGGAAAAACGAGGTTCCAGAATTCGAGGAAGCGTTCGCATTCCTCGCAGCCCGGCCCGCATTCGGGGCGTCCACAACCAACCGCCTCGCCGCGGTCGATATGCAGTTCCGAGCAGGGGCCACACGCGCCCGTCTCCCCGGCCGGACCCCAGAAATTATCCTTTGCGCCGAGGCGTGAAATCTTGTGAGGAGCGATGCCAATCTCTCTTTCCCAGATGCCGCAGGACTCGTCGTCGTCTTCATAGACGGAGACCCAGATATCATCCAGATTAAGCTTGACTTGGTCCGAACAAAACTCCCAAGCGAACGCGATGGCCTCCTGCTTGAAATAATCGCCAAAAGAGAAATTCCCCAACATCTCGAAGAAGGTCATATGCCGCGAAGTCTTGCCTACCTCGTCAAGATCGTTAGCCTTTCCGCCCGCGCGCAAGCATTTCTGCGAGGTCGTGGCGCGCCGATATGGTAACGGCGCTTCGCCGGTGTAATACGGTTTGAACTGCACCATGCCAGCGCTCGTAAATAACAGCGTTGGGTCGTTGCTCGGCACGACCAGGTCGCTCCGCTCGACGGTATGTCCACGGGCTTCGAAAAACTCAAGAAAGCAAGTCCGTATATCGTCACTCTTCATGTGTGGTGTCTCCGTTGAACTTCGTGCCGCACCGGATGCAGGGTCGGGAAAATGGATCGCGCCAGAGAAAGATCGGGTCCGACAGGATCAAATGTACCAAAGATAGCCCTTTTTATGCACACTTGCGATGCTCTCTAGCCCGGACATTTCACCGATTTTTGTAGCGAGACGGTGGAGAAGGTTGCTATGGCGAAACGTATTCGAAGGCTTTCGGAGGGCAGCGTCTCGAACTGCTCATAAAAGAGTAGGAATTTGCGGAAGCCTTTCACAGGCCACATTCTGGCGTTCGCCAACCGGGGATTTTTCTCTCGTTCCCACGGTCCACCGTGGGAACGCAGACGTTCCGATTTGCCTTTTTCGCGTCGCTCTTCGCAAAGAGCTAACTGAACTGGACGCAGAAGAGGTCAGAGCAAGACCCGAACCGTCGGTATTCTATGAAGAACCGGCATCGGCGCGCCGTCTCCAAGTCCGCCTGTTCCACGAGATACACGAGATGCTTGACGAGGTCGCGCCTGCCCTCCGCGCGGCGCACGACGCGCCCCGTCACCGAGTATTCTTCGCATCAATCGCTTTGAGGGCCTCTAGCTCGATGCCGTCCCACTCCACCGACGTCGTCTCGGTGTCCTCGCCTTCGAAGCCCTTGAGCAATAACCCTTCCAGCAAGTCCTGTGCGGCAGCGCCTTCCTCAGGAGTTCGTCGGTGGAAGTGTACGGCTCTTCGGCCAAGCGCCGATCAATCTCATCTTTGAGTTCATATGAAATCGTATCCATGGGCACACTATAAGCCATGCCGCAAAGTCCGCACGGGCAATAGGCAGGGCAATCGCACTAAATCCTAATCGCGGTTCATGTCTTATCTGACGCCCCCCCCCGTTTATTCCATACAAATGTCGTGCAAGTAGCGATCTGATCATTGTGCTTAGTGTGACATATAACTACTACCTACACTATAATCTCTTCAGATTGAAACTGCCAGGAGATGGACTATGAACAAGAAACAAGATGGCGTATTCCTGACCTGCTTTGGACAACTGGAAGACCCCAGAATAAATCGCCATAAAAAACATCGCCCCTCGATATCGTCGCCATCACCGTGTGCGCCGTCATCGCGGGTGCAGATGGATGGGTCGATGTCGCTAAATTCGGAAAGGCCAAAGAGCAATGGCTGCGCGGCTTTCTCTAGCTCCCCAATGCCATCCCCTCTCATGACACCTTCGGACGCGTCTTCAGCCTGTTGGATCCAGCTGCCCTCCAAGAGGCCTTCCAGGCTTGGGGGGGCGCCACTCAAGGACGCGTGCAAGGCGTGGTCGCCGTGGATGGAAAAACCGTTTGCCATTCTCACGACCGATCGAAGGATAAGTCGGCGATTCATGTGGTGAGCGCGTGGGCCTGTGAACACTCCGTGGCTCTGGGGCAAGTCAAAGTGAATGATAAGTCCAATGAGATGACGGCGATCCCCGAACTATTGCGCACGCCTGATTTGAAGGGCTGCTTGGTCACTATCGACGCCATGGGCTGCCAAGCCGGCGTCGCGAAGAATATCGTGGAGGCGCACGCCGACTATCTACTGGCTGTCAATGGCAATCAGGAAACCTTGGCTGACGATGTGGAACAAGAATTCAAGCAAGCCATGACCGACGACTTTGCCCATATGGACTGCCTGTATTATGAGACTTTGGACAAAGGCCATGGACGCATCGAAAAACGTCAGTACTGGTACACCCATGACATACATGGCTTAGGGACACTAGAACGATGCCACACACTCGCCTGGATGGCCATGTGCCGCGCCTCGCGCACCATCAATGGCGAGACCTCCACCGGGGAGCGCTATTTCATTACCACCTGTACCCACAACAATGTGGAAAAGATCGCCGCCGCCGTCCGGAGCCACTGGGGCATCGAGAATAGTCTGCACTGGATTCTCGATGTGGCCTTTCTCGAAGAGCAGTCCCGAATACGAATCGGGTACGCCGCCGAAAACATGGCCGCGATTCGAAAAATCGCCCTCAACATTCTGAAAAACAACCAATCAAAGAAAGGCGGAGTCAAAGCCAAACGACTACAGGCGGGATGGGATGACGGCTATCTTGAAGAAATCCTGCTGGCCATGTGACTTTTAGTGCGATTGCCCTGCAATTCGTGTGTCGAGAAAGACAGGCGAGTCAGTTTGTGGCCAGTAGCCTTATCGCTCCCAAGTCTGCCTCTCCGCCTGGGGGAAGCGCAACATCCGAAATCTCGAAGGCACCCACGTTTTGCACGGCCAGCTTCGCGGTGTACTCGCCTGGGGGAAGTGATGGGAATTCGAGGTTGCCCAGGGCGTCGGAAATCGCTTGGTCGGGCCACCAGGGGCCTTGGGCGCCATGTTCCAACATGATATTAACCGGGGATTTGAAAATCGGTTCACCTTGCGGATTGTAGACGGTGGCCCGGAGGGACGCGCCTTTCGCCATGACGAAATCCATCTGCCTGGTTTCGCTGCCCGCCGCGGGGAGTACTTCGAAGAAGTTGGTGGCGAAGTAGCGGAAAGTGGGATCCCAGGGGCGAATGTACAGAGTCTGTCCTGTGGGGAATCGCAGTTCTCCGAGGCCCTCGGCGTTGGTGGGGCCGCCGTGAGCGATGGGCCGGTCGAAGGCATTCGCGCTAAACGTCGCGATGGGCATGAGATCAGCAAGTGGGTTGCCATCGAGATCGATGGCGTGGAGCGTTGCTGTGGCCAGGTTCGGCGCTGACGGCGTTTGCGGTTCCTCCAGCGCTGGCTCGGACTTTTCAGTTGCTGTCGGTTCGGGAGTGGCGCCGTCCTCGCCGCATCCAGTGAGGATGAGGACGAGGAGCAGGAGGCCCTTCTTCACGGGGCGTATTCCTGACCCGCGCCGAATTGGACGTCGTAGAGCCGCGAGTAGATTCCGCCTTTGGCCAGCAATTCCTCGTGTGAGCCTTGCTCCGCCACGCGGCCCCCGTCAATCACCACGATGCGGTCGGCCCGCTGGATGGTCGAGAGCCTATGCGCGATCACGACAGTTGTTCGCCCTACGACGAATTTCTCGATGGCCGACTGGATGGCCTTTTCGCTTTCCGTATCCAGGCTCGATGTCGCCTCGTCGAGGATGAGGATGGATGGATCCTTTATGATCGCCCGCGCGATGGCCAATCGCTGGCGCTGACCGCCGGAGAGATTTCCGCCGCCTTCGTCGAGCGGCGTGTCGAATCCCTCGGGCAACGCTTCGATGAAACTGGTGGCGTTCGCCGCCGCCGCCGCCGCCCGGACGCGCTCGTCGGAATACGCATCACTGCCGAAGGCGATGTTGTTCCGGATGGTCTCATGAAAGAGGATGGTGTCCTGGGTGACGACGCTAATCTGGTCGCGCAAACTCGCCAAGGTCACTTCGCGGATATCTGTTCCGTCGACCGTCACACGGCCGCCGGTGGGGTCGTAGAAGCGGGGAATCAACTTGGCGACGGTGCTCTTCCCCGCGCCGCTGAATCCGACTAAGGCCACCATTTCCCCTTTCGCTATCTCGAAGTCGAGTCCGCCGAGGACTTGGGCGTCGCCGTTGTAGGAGAAGTCGATGTGTTCGAATCGGATGCTCTTTTGCAGCGGCGCCAAGTCGGCCGCATTCTGAGCCTCGATCACGTCGGAACGCGCGTCGATAAACGCGAATACACGCTCGGCGCTGGCGACGCTTGTTTGGACCATGTTGTTGACCGTCGCGAGTTTTCGGAGCGGGTCGAGCATCATGGCCAGAAGCACGAATAGTTGCCCAAGTTGCACCGCGTTCAAATGTCCGCTACCGGGATCCACCCGGTTCAGCATGACTTCGCGATGACCGAGCATCATCAGCGCCACCAATCCCAGCACCATGATGATTTCGGTAATCGGGCCGACAGTCGCGTCGGCACGGGCCATCCGCACGAGGTACTTGCGGAGCTTCTTTACTTCGCCGGCGATGCGGGCCCTTTCGTAATCCTCCATGCAAAAACTCTTGACGATCGCGATACCCTGGACCGTTTCGTGGACGACCGAGGCCATGGCCGCTACCTTTTGCAGGGAACGGCGCGCGCTTTTCTTTACCGTCTTGCCCACTTGGGCTATCACGAGCGCGACAAGCGGCATGACGACCAACACGACGATGGTGAGGGACCAACTGATGCTGAGCGCGGCGGCAAGAAAGAAGGCGGCCTTGATAGGTTCGCGAATGACTTTGACAAACACGTTCGCGAGGCCGCGGTTGACCATAAACGCGTCATTCGTGAAGCGCGCGACGACTTCGCCCGTCGTATGGCTGTCGAAGAACCGGTTGGACTGTTCGACGACATTGCCGAACATTTCCTCGTTGAGCCGAACGGAAATACTCGCGCCGATGAGGCCCGCCATATACTCTTGAAGGAATCGCGCTAAGCCGCTGATGAAGACAAGGGCCACCAATAATGCGCAGAGGGCAGCGAGCCCTTTCGTCTTCCCGCCGTGGGCCCATGTAAGGGCAGACTCGAATCGCCAGACGAGATCGAATTTCGCCCAATAGCCCGGTTCACCATCGCTATTCTGTTCCCACTCCTGAAGTTTTTCGGTTACATCGCCGGCCGTCGTCCCGGAATCTTCGTAGAGGAGGACGAGTCCGGTGCCGACGGCGAAAATGATGCTGGTGAAGGATCCCGCGATGACGATGGAAAATACGACCACGAGAGCCAATTGCTTCTTGTACCAAAATGCGTGGCCCAGCAAGCGGCGGTAGACCGCCCACGTTTCGCGGACGCTGCCGTCCGTCTTGTAGTTGTCTTCGTTGCCGTATTCCAAGACGCGGGTCATGGGCGATACCTGGTGCTTTCCGCCGTGTCAGTCGGTCGTCACATCATAGCCGTAGAGAGGAAGGACTCGCTAACTAGACCGGGTGGCGGATTCGGGGGTGTCACGACGCGATGTTATCACAGGCTTTTCGAGCGTATCAAAGGAACAGGGGCGGGTTGGGGTCGCAAGCTATCGATTAGCCAACGGTTGGTTGATAGTTATGCGGCCCGAACCGGCGCGGGTCCTTGAGTTAGCGCGCGAGGTTGAGGCGCGGATGAATGGGCACGTCGCCGGATTCGAGTAGTCTGAGCAGCGTACGCCATCGGACATCGCGAGACGGCTCCTGCCGGTCTCGTCTCGTGGCCGCGCGTTGAGGTCGATTGCGCTTGGTACGCGGCTTCGCAACCGGATGATACACACGGGTCTTGCCGTTCTGCCGCACGGTTATCGGGCCGTTACGCCGGTTCGAAATGCTGATCACGCCGCGGCCCTTGGGTTCTGGAACGTTGACTTTCATCTCTGTTGGCCGCGGATCGGTAGATTCGGTTTGCGCGGGAGCGGTCCGGTAAATAAACGACAGCGCGACCGTAACGGCCGTAGGTGGGGTTGGTTCCGGAAAAGGCGACCACCCCATTCGCCGTCGCGCGGACTTTGGATCTTCTGAGGACCGCGATGTCCAGGCCCTTGTGTTGCCGCCTATCGCTTTCGATCGGGTTTCGGCGCGAGCCGAAGCCGCTCGAGATTACGCGGTCTGCATGAGAGGTGGGCCATGCCGATGGCACGAAGCGCGCGGCGTCGCCGGCCCGGGAAGCGCAGCCGCCCGTGAGCGCCAGGATGCCTGCCGCCGCGCCCAACGCCATGGTGGCGAGCGTTCGCTTCGCGGCCTGGCCATGGGTAGATGAAGAACGCATTCATCTCCTTTGAGTCGGCGAACCGCGGGGCGGACGGATGGCGCCCCGCGGTAGGGTTGTTGCTAGTCACGCGACATGAACAATTGCAGGATGTACCAGAACAGAAGCGCCACGGCGGCGAAGAGCGCGAGCGATGCCGCGACGTGCTGCCCGATGCAATAGGAGTGAATGATGTTGGATGTGGTGTAGAGAATATAACCGGCTGCGAATGCGATCATGACCGCCGTGAAAACGATGCCAAGGCTGAATCCGAACAGGATGCTGCAGACGATGAGGCCCATGGCCGCCAGTCCGGCAACGCCAAGAACGGGACCGAGGAAGGAGAAGTTCTTGCGCGTGATGAAGACGATCGCGGTCAGCCCCGTGAACGTAACCAAGGTGACGATGGCAGCGGACGGAATGACATCGGCGCCGCCGAAATTGCTCGCAAGATACAGAATGGGAACGAAAATGATCGCTTCCGCGAATACATATAACGCCAATCCCATATATTGCATTGAGGGCGACGCGCTGGAGTGGGCCCAAGTGTTTGCAAGCCAACTCATGCCCATGAACGCGCCCAACACGATCAGCCAACTGTATCGGCCCCCGAGCATCGTTTCCGTCATCGCCTGAGCGAAGGGCAGGCTCAGGAGGACCGCCTCAAGCACGATGAATGCGAGAATGGCGCCAAACAGGTGCGCATAGGTCTTGACGATAAACTGGCCGCGCGCGTCGGCGCTCGCCCGGTCGGCGAGTGTGCCCTGCTGGGGCGCAAAGGTTTCGGCTCCGTAGCTCATGGTTATTCATCCTCTTCTTCGGCCACCCAAGGGTGACGCTATGGGGTTGGACCCTAAATACGATCAAAAGGTTTCATATGGGGCGGGGCCGTGCTCCCGGCCTCGACGCTACGTTGGCGGCTGTTTCGAAGCAATTCCTCCAATACAGACTCGATGCCTTTTGATAGAGTTCGACCCATGAAACCCGGGCGGCGTACGAGTCTGCCCACAAAGTTTACCACGAAGGGCACGAAGAGCACGAAGGTTTGGGAACAACCGCTTTGGCGTGGTCTTCGTGTCTTTCGTGTTGAGGGATCTGGCTAGTGGACCGATTCGCAATTGGCGGCCATTATCTGTTCGGGAAATCCAACTCCCAGATCGAGCGATCAATCCCCCTCCCTAAACCAGGGAGGGGGGTTAAATCTGTCATTCTGAACGAAGCGAAGGGTCTCGATACGCTAGCCTAGAGTTTTGCGGTTTCTCTACCGTATTTTGTTGCAAATG
>PVBE010143043.1_pt1 | contig 11847 bp, 12 predicted proteins | sample 1631181 | NCBI WGS metagenome assembly PVBE01 (sample SAMN08397723, study PRJNA350692) | Marine metagenome, whole genome shotgun sequencing project. | isolation source: water | place: Pacific Ocean | collected 2012-04 | reverse complement strand
GCCCGCGGCTGGTCAAATCCCGCCGCTTCCGTGGACTAGTTTGTCACCGCCCGATACATTTAGCACAAAATAGAGTGCCAGAGCGAAATAGTAGCCCCTGCAGCGGTTGGGCCCGGTTACCGCGACGATAGAAGACGTATAGCTCGTGCTAATAGCCCAATTTCTCTGAGGTGCATAGCTGTTAAGAGTCGATCAAAAAGGAGCACCCTAATGCCCGAACCAATCTTGATTTCCGAAGACACGCCGGCGGCTTGGTCCGAATATGGCAAGTACTTCGATTACGTCCCCGATCCAATGATTATCCGGACCGCCGAGCTATTCGTAAGTGGACGCGAAGGATGTGCAGAGATCATTCGCCAAGAAAAAGGGAAAAAGGGAGAATTAGATCAACAAGTGAAGGATTCGGATCTGGAGGATATTTGGTCCGCTATAGACTCTAACTTACATGGTCTACTTACTTTCTTTAACATCTTAGTGAACCGTGAGGCTATCCCTGGCCTTGCTTATCGGGAAACCTATCCAAGGGAAGGTGTTCAGCAATTCTATCGACTGCTGGAACCAATATGGACGGATGTTTGCGTTGCCTCGGACGTGTACAATCGCGTCAAAGGAGCGGCACTCGAACGCTTGAGAACCTTGCAAGTGAATCAAGCGAGGGACCACGATGTTGCCGATGTTTTGAATGAACTTCAAGCTTTCAACTACGAATGGCAGCCGGACGTTGGCGAGTTAAGCTTCGCCGATAAGGGCCATGAAAGCCTGGCTCGGTTTCTGTTAGGAGGTCTAATTTTTGGCCGTTATGCTGAAGCGACCGATAGCGACCACATTATGCAAAATAAGAGATCGCGCATATTCGTTGCACTGACCAAACCAGAATACGAAGAAGGCGCTGTTAGCTATGATCGCGAGGCCAATCTCTTTGAGAATTTCGTTATTGCCTGCCGGAGAAGTGAGGCGGTTCGGGTCGATGAAATGCCATCTACACCGAACATTGTTCCTCATCTTCTCTTGGGTGCGGAGTCGCCAATTAATTCGCCGCTCGATCTACTGAAAGCAGCGCTCGATTTGCGTGGTACTGCTAATGGCGACGCACTTATGAATTGGTTTCGTGATCTCCGAAACAAAATTAGTGAGGGTCAGTACGCTGCAGCTGAAAGGAAGGAGATTGAATCCGTTCGGAAGGAGCTTGTGCATCGCCTCGAGGATCAATACCCGAAATGGAATGTCGACCTCGAATTGGAAGGCAAAGTAGGGCCCTCGGTAGATTTGCACGTTCAGGAAAATTTAAAATTTAGTGCCGAACTCGCGTCAGCGAAGGCAAGCGCGAAGGTTAGGGTGGGGATACCTGACTGGATAAGGAACTGGCTCCTCGATCTGGCTCCAATCGGCCGGCATCGAAAGCTTCTTCTGCGGGTTGGGTTGGCCGAGGCTGAGTATATGAATTTGCCGAAGCGACTTAAAAAGTTGTGGATGGAAGCTGATTTGCCGGGTCAAGCATGATTGTTCTCACGTGCAGTCCATTGCACATTTCTGTGATGCTTACGTAAGGATGCTGAGAAAGCCTCGGGGTCATGAGAAAGCCGCGGAGCCGCGGGGTCAGGTCTTGCATCCGCGGAGCCGCGGGGTCAGGTCTTGCATTGCCGTATTCGAAATGCCGTATACCGTGTCGCGTTGCTCTCGAAGTATTTGCTCACCATGGCCGCGAGCCGGCGTCTCGATGGTGCCCAAGGTCCGGTCCCGCGCGGTCCGGCGCACCGCTGGGTCGACCCGTTGGGAGCCCTCAGCGTTCTGGCGCTTGGTCGCTCGCAACCGCTCCGCCAGCGCAGGGGTTCCACCCCTGCACCCCGGAATTGACGCCGAGAATGGCATCGCCCGCGTGCGCATTCTGGCCGAGGGGGAGGCGTGGTGATCGGACCGGCGCGATCGGCAACCGGGGTGCAGGGGCAGCGCCCCTGCGTCGGCTGGCCGTTTGCCGGAGCCTTGGCGTCAGATCGCTGGAGGCTCCCATCGGTTCACCCGGGCGAGGCGCCGGACCGCGCGGGACCAGACCTTGGGGACCCGCGAGGCGCTTGCCCGCGGCCATGCCGAGCAAGGGATGTGTGCGGCTCGCGTGGTATTTCGCGCTGTCGCGAGGTATGGGTTACGGTCCCGGAAACCTCGTCCGCCAGCTCGTTGAATCCGTCCGCTGATCGATGTCGAGCGGACGTGGTGAACGGGACCGGCCGTCAGCTCAGCCCGCCGGCGGCATCGCTGCCCTCATAGAATTTCGCGCGCTTGATATCGAGGAGCGGCGTGCCGTCGAGGCAGTCGAGGCCGACCACGTCGAGCTCGTCTTCGCGGGCGGCGAGGATTTCGACCACCGCCGCCGCGATCGGGTTGGGACGCGGCGGAGAGCGCGTGGAGAAGACACCGACCGGCTTTTCACGCACGCTGGCGCGCGCCGGAAGCCGCACCATGTCGCGCCGGGCTTGGTGGAGCCAGTAAAGCACCAGCGCCCGCTCGCCGGCCTTCAGCCCGACGAGACCGGGCGCGTACTCCGGCGCGAGCCGGATCGTGCACGGCAGGTATTCGCGCTTGTTATGCCGCGAGGGGCAGTCTTCCATCCGCTTGTAGGGCGTCTGGATGGCGCCGATGACGCGGCACTCGATCGAATCGCCGGGCCGCGGCGCATCGCCTTCGGGCTGGTAGATCGTATAGGTGGGCGTTTCCGACATCGTCACTCCGAATTTTATTACCATAGTCGCAGCCATCAGCGTGCGCAATCGGGCCAACGCCGTGCGCGCACAGACATCCCATGCTCATCATGGCCGCGAGGCGCTGGCCCGCGGCCATGCCGAGCAAGGGATGTGTGCGGCTCGCGTGGTATTTCGCGCTGTCGCGAGGTCTCGTGTTCCGATCACGACACTGGCTTCGCTAATCCCGCTTCGGACTTCAAACCACATGCAAGGTTCACCCGTTCGGGGGCCGACACCAAGGGCGACTTGTCGCTGTACTACAGGGTGGACGGGCTCGTCCGGCTGTTGGCGCGGCGTGCTCCTCTTCGGCTCATGGGATCGGGAGATTATCGCAATGCTCAACACCACCGAGACCGCCGACGGACCGGCTCCCGGCGACGCAAACGTAATTCTCGTATCGCTCATGCCCTGCCTGATGCCGTACTACGCCAACGGCCATCGGATCGATCTGTCGTTCGCCGTCGAGGGCACCGGCGAGACCTCGTTTTGCTTTGCCATCCATGGCGAAGACGAAAGAATAATTCGCGCCGTGGCGGATGACTTCGAGCGACGCCTGCTGTCCGGGGAAATCTCGTTTCCGTTTTCGCTGTGCGTCGGCAAATTCGTTTGCGAGGGAACGCCCGACACCATGGATTCCGCGATCAACGCCGAGCGCGACGGCCGTTGGATAGCCTCGTTTCGCTTGTCCTTTACCTCGTTCGAGCCGCTCGGGCTGGATGGATCTCTTGCCATACTCACCGAGGACGAGATCAGCGAAATTCGGACGGACCCCAGGCCGCATGACGAGATCGCCCGCGACTACGGCGCCAGAATGGCGGACCGGATCGGCAAACCGGCCGCCCATTGACCGCCATCACACCTCGTAGCTCGTTATCCGCATGTCGGCGCCGGCATCGCGGATTGTTTTGAGGGGCTGGTAGGCGTCGGAGCCGTACCATTCGTCGAGCTTCGCGAGGCTCGGGAATTTCACGATCACGGCGAGCTCGTGGTCCGCGCTCTCGCCGGTCAGGGCCCTATCGACCTTGCCGCGATGGACCAGCTCGGCGCCGAAAGGCGCTGCGACGGCTTGCGTCTTGGTGAGATACTCCTGGAGTTTATCCGGGTCCTTGACGATGATGCGGGCGATCATCAATGCGCTCATGTCTCTCTCCATTGCGTGGTTCGTTGAACAGCAACGAGGATGTAGATAGTAACTTGAAAATATCAAGTGGACAATTGATATTTTAAACAGACCGATGAAATTCCTCGGGTCGACGATGGTGTGAGGGCATGGCAGGACCGCGCCGATATCAGCTTCTTTGTCCCATCGCCCGCGCGCTGGATCGCGTCGGAGACCGCTGGACGTTGTTGATCCTGCGTGATCTTCACGCCGGGCCGGCGCGCTATTCCGACCTCTTGAGTGGGCTCGAGGGCATTGCCTCGAACCTGCTCACGACCCGGCTACAGCAGCTCACGGCGGACGGGCTGGTACGGCGGCGGGAGGCGGACTACGGGGTCACGCTCTATGAGCTCACGGAGCTCGGCGCGCGCTCGGGGACTCTCCTGTTCGAGCTGGCGCGGTTCGGCCGGCGCTTTCCACCGGATGAGGAAACCCGCCCGCCGGGCAATCTGCGCAACATCGCCGTGACGCTCCAGACGGCCTGCCAGCGCGTGGTGACGCCGGACGACGAGGTGACGGCCGGGTTGGTGGTCGACGGCCAGCCCTTTACGCTCAGCGTGCGAGACGGCGCGGTCGACGTCCATGTCGGTGCGCCCGGCGCGCCCGACGTCGTGCTGTTGACCGCCCTTGAACCGATGATGGCCATCGCGGACGGGGCCATCACTTTGGAGGAATACCGCGCCGAGCACGTCACGCTGACGGCCGACGACCCGGCTCGAGGCGCTCGGCTCATGAGCCTGCTTGCGCGGGCAATGGCCCTCCTCACGAGCGACCGGTGACCGCGGGCGTCAGGCGACCTGGTCGAACGCGGTGCGCCAACGTGCCGAGCCCGCCGCCGCGAGCCGGCGCCTCGATGGTCCCAAGGTCCGGTCCCGCGCGGTCCGGCGCACCGCCGGGTCAAACCGTTAGGAGCCCTCAGCGATTTTACGCCCGGTCGCTCGTAACCACCTCGCTGGCGCAGGGGTTCCACCCCTGCACCCCGGAGTTGGGGACGGGAATGGCGTTATCGGCGTGAGTGTCCTGGCCCGACCGAGAGTCGCGGTGATCGGACCAGCGCGATCCACAACCGGGGTGCAGGGGCAGCGCCCCTGCGGCGGCTGGCCGTTCGCCGGAGCCTCGGCGCCAGATCGCTGGGGGCTCCCATCGGTCAGGCCGGGCGAGGTGCCGGACCACGCGGGACTGGACCTTGGGCGTCCGCGAGGTGTCAGCCCGCGGCCATGGAGAGCATTGCGATGGCTGCGGCTCGCGAGGTCTAGATCACCGTCACGGGTGAACTTGTCACGGCAAACTCGACTGACCACGGAGCCGGTGTGCCCGAATCTCCGGCAAAAGGTCCGTTTCGCGCCGTCACGGCCGCGCCCGTGCATCTATTTCAATCTTTGCGGCTTGCCGTCCGTTGTCAGACACCAATGGGTTGTACGTAGAGCCGTTTCGTGCCAGACTTTACGGCCTGGCGGGCCCCACGCGGGAAGTATCGGGGATAACCGCACGAGCCTTCGAGGCGTGCGCGGACATGCCGAGGGCGAGGGTGAAGGATCGCCGTATGGCGATATTTCGGATCGGACAATGGGATGGCGCGCGTACATCCCAATATTGGTTCGAATCTCGTACTGAACGTAGACCTTGAGCCAGAGGAGCGTCACGCATCCGAACGGCGCCGGCTGCAATCGAGACGCTTGCCGGAGCAACAACCGAATTGGGGGGTCATGATGGCGGTTTCATGGACGGACCGGGCGAAAATGGTGATCGAGCAGTTCGACGCGCAACGGGATGCCGGACAGCTGCTTTTTGCGCTTCAGGAGTTTCGAACCGAGTCGACGAAACAGCCCTCGGCGGAGCGGCGCACCATTCTCGAGGCAGGCCGCCCGATAGCGGCGCGCGCGGCCGAGGCGGCCGACAACGAGGCCCTCGTCGGCGACGTCGCGGGCCTGATGGTGGAGTCCGGGCTGTATCTTCTTGAGTGCGCGCGTCCGACGGTCGCGGAGGCCGACGTCCCCCGCCACATGTTGCCGGCCGACATGCAGGACCCGAATGCCCGGATGGGGCCCTCGATGTTCGCCGAAGAGCTTTCCGAGGGCCTCATGCTCATGACGCGCGGGTACGCGCACGCACGGGAGAACGATCCCAACAACGCGCAGCTCGACAGCCTGCGCGATTACATCATCGACTCGGCCAAAGGCCTGTTGGTCGGAAAGGGCGAGATCGAGAGCGATCGGGATCGCCTGGTCCTGCTGTGCACGATCACGCGCGCGCTGGGCGACGTTCGGCTGTTTACCCAGGCGATGGTCGAGCTGTCCGCCTTATTGCGAAAGGCGCAACAGCCCGCCGCCGCCGAGGCGGTCCTGCGCGAGGGGCTGGATTGGCAGCTCCTGGGACAGGAGCAACGCAATAGCCTGCTGGGCGAGCTCGCGTCGGCGCTGTCCGAACAGAGCAGATTTCCCGAGGCCGAAGCCATACAGCGTGAGATCCTGGGCGAGTGAGCATGGCCTTCGATGCCGTGATGGTGCGCATGAATCTGGGCAATTCACTGCTCCATCAAGGAAAGTACGCCGAAGCCGAGACGGTCTATGCCCGCGCCATCGACGAGATGACCGGCCGCGCGACGGACGGCGCGAGCCGCATCGATGGGAGCCTCGGCCAGGCGCTGATGCTGCGGGCCCATGCACTGGTGAAGCTCGGAGACACCGAGACCGCCCGCAGATGCCTGAAGGAGGGCATCGTCCGCTACGAAGCAGCCGAGGGTTACCAGTCTCCGATGGACGAGGCGATGGAGCGGATCGATTTTCACGCCCGGGCCTCGATGCTCTATGACGCGCTGGGCGAGCCGCGAACCACATTGGAACACGCCGACGCCGCGCTCGGTTGCCTGGACAGGATCGTGAGAATCCAGAACGCGGACCAATATTGGGAAAGCCTTCTCGGACATTGGCAGCGCCTGCCGGGCAGAAAGGTCAAAGGCGAGATCACCACGCGACGCCCGGGCTTCGCCCGCCGCGCCTTGATCGCCGCCGAAGCTGCCAAGGGCCGCCTGTTGTACAGACAGTTGAGTCCCGAAAAGGCGACGGCCGGATTTGATGCCTTGGCCGAGACGCGGCAAGCCGAGGCCCTCGAGCGCGTTCAGTCCTGGTGCCAGGACTCCCGGAGAGTGCGCCGCGTCGTCTCCGTCTTCGCGGATCTGGACGGGCTCGCGATATTCGTCCTCGGCGCGGATGGGCGAATCTCAGCCCGCTGGGAGGCGAAGTTCTCCTACCTGGAATGGCTGAATACGCGGATGGACCATTGGGACGACGCGGTCGAGGCATACGATTCGGAACGATTCTCATTGGTCGAGCAAGGCGTGCTGGGCGATATCGGCAGCGCGCTGTGGCGCGCCCTGGCCAGCTTGGCCTCGGGCGGCGACGAGCTCGTCGTGTTACCGCACAAGGCGATGAGAAACCTGCCTCTCCAGCATGCCACGCTGCCCAACGACGCCAGATTGAGCGATCTGTTCGAACGCGTGTTCGTCTATCCGACATTGTGGGATTTCGCGGAATGCCTGAGAGACGGCGCGACGGCGCCGCGCACCGAGACCGTTGGCGGATGCGTCGATCCCGCAGGCAATTTGCCGTTCGCGCGTCTGGAGGGGTGGCTCTGCTGCGACGACGGCGGTCTGTCGTGCGGATCGGCGGTTGGCTGGACGACGATAAAGGAAACCGCGCGCGCGGCCGACGTTCTGCTGCTGTCCTGTCACGGCACGTTCGATGCGCTCGATCCGTGGAACAGCGCCCTGCATGTGGGGAGCGACGACCTCAACGTCATGAGGTTCGTGGCCGAAACCGATCTGCCCGACGTCGTCGTTCTCGGGGCATGCGGGGCCGGGCTCAACAGGCGTTCGGCCTCGGACGAGCCGGTGAGCTTCTCGTGCATTCTCCTGCGACGGAGGGTCAAGGCGGTTATCGCGCCCCTGTGGTCGGTCGACGATTGCGCCTCGGCGGTGTTCATGACGCTGCTGTTCGATCAGCTCGGCCGCGACGGCGACCCCGCGCGGTCCGTCGCGTCGGCCGCCAGGGCCCTGCGCGAGATGACGGCCGCTCAGGCGCTCGAGCGCTTTGATTTTTGGTGCGCGACGATCTCCGGCGCTGGACGGGGCAGTCTGATCGATGCCGACAGGGTCATCGATCGGCTGTCGACGATGAGGACGTGGCTGGAGGGCCGCGAGGCGGATGCGCGGCCCTGGTCGATGCTCGACTGGGGCGCCTATCAGCTCGTCGGCGGCTACTCGGAAACCGGTTAGGCGAGAGCCGCCGCCCTACCTCTCTAACCAAGGAAGCGACACATGCCTGAAACCGACGATCTCGAAATTTATGTTCTGACCGCGCCCCTTGGCCGGGTCGCGCCCGACGGGCGCCCGGTCCAAGTTCGCGGGGGCGGCGGGCCGAGCCTCGATCGCGTACCGATGGGCGCCTTCAAGTCCGGCATGACCCGGTTCATGGACGCCGTGCACTCGATGGTTGGCGAGATCAAGACCAGGTCGGACGGTTTCGAGATCCATGAGATCGAGATTGCCGCGAGCATCGGCGCCGACGGCAAGGTCGCGTTCCTGGGAAGCGGCGTCGGCGTGGACTCGAGCGCAAGCTTCAAGGTTAAGCTGACCAGGCCGAAATGAAGACTTTACGGCACGCCTGACGACGCCCGGGACACCGTTCCGTCGAGCGTTGGGCCATCGGTCGTCCAGACGCCCCGTGATTGCTCGGTAACCTTCAACTCGGGCTCCGTCGCGATGAACAGGTCGAAGGCGACCTTGTCGGCCAATGCCGTGTAAGCCTTTTCGATCTCGGCGCGGAGCGGTGCTCCGCCCGAAGCGGCCAAATCGAAGTAACCGTGGGTCGCGCCGCGATATTTCCAATTACGCCAGTATATCGTCGAATTGTCGCGCGTTCGCACCAGCTTCGCGACCGCCGTTGCTTCCAGCGTCATGTCCGGGTCGATCTCGCCGAACAGGGCAAACGTGAATTCGGTGCGGAGCACGAGAGCGGTATCCAGACCGTCGTCCGCCAGCTCATTGTAGCCGCCTTCATCATCGGTTCGCGATCGGCGAAGGAATTTCACATCCCACTTATCTCGCGCCCGCTCGATCAATCTTTCCGCGAGCCGGTCGGAGAAATCGGATCGGGCCAGCTCGGCGAAGGCCTGCTCGAGCTATTTCGCCGCGGCCTCCACTTCGTCCTTCGTGCGCGCTCTCAGGGCTCCCAAGGTGCCACCGATCACGGCGGCCGGAGGCGTCAGCAATACCCCCGCCACCAGCCCAAAGGCGCAAGAATAGGGTTCTTGGGCCAGGCACAGGCTGGCACCTCCGGCCAGGCTGTATCGGGCGCCCTGCTTGATGCCGGAATCCATGCCTTGTCGCGCGCCCTTGACCGGTTCGCCGGGCGGTTTCATCGACGGCGCGGTGACCGCCACGACCCCGACCTCGCTCAACCGAGACCGCAATTCGGGGCTGGGCGGCGCAATATTCACCTGCGCGCAGCCGGAGACGGCGAGAAGCGACCCGGCGACCAGGGAAACGATCAGACGACGAAAGAAATACGTTCGCATCGGCTCCGCCCCGGCGCCGCTCGATCACGATGACAAGCTAGGCCTCGCCCCTTGGCAATGCAAAGCGATTTGCGATGCCAGGCCGGTCCAGGAGGCTGCAACGTCGAGCCCCTTTCAAGCCGACGCCGTGCCGCGCACGTAGAGCCCATGCTCACCATGGCCGCGAGCGGGCGCCTCGGCGCGAGCAGGCGCCTCGCCTCGCGTTGTCCGGCGCTCCGCCGGGTCGAACCGATGGGAGCCCTCAGCGTTCCGACGCTTGGTCGTTCGCAACCGCCCCGCTGTCGCAGGGGTTCCACCCCTGCACCCCGGAATTGGGGACGGGAGTGACGTCATCGACGTGAGTGTCCTGGCCTGAGAGTCGCGGTGATATGACCGGCACGATCCGCACCCGGGGTGCAGGGGCAGAGCCCCTGCGTCGGCTGGCCGTCCGCCGGAGCCTCGGCGTCAGATCGCTGGGGGCTGCCAACGGTTCGCCCGGGCGGAGCGCCGGACCACGCGGGACCGAACCTTGACCGTGCGCGAGGCGTCGGCCCGCGGCCATGGAGAGCAAAGCGGTGTATGCGGCGGGCGAGGCCTTCGGCGATACCACGCGGTTTAGGTTACTGTCACCGTAGATAGGCCGTGCCGCCTGGAGCCGGAACCCGGACATGCGTGCTTGATCCGCGAGACCTGCCCGGCGATGATCCTCGATCGCTTGTATCGCATGCCGAAACGGGACGTATGACGCATGGCATTACTGGACGCACCCAACGCCGGAAAGATCCCCCGCACCCCTCAGGGCGTGACACCGCTTCAGAAAATATTCATGCGGCGTTTCCCCGACGAGGCGAAGCGCTGGTCGTATATGAAAAAGGCAATCCTCGATCCGCAACGGAACCCGCCGGCGAACCCCGCCAAGACGCCGATCGAGGATTTCGCCGCGCTCAGCGAAGAGCTCAAACAGATGACGCTCGATCTCGGGGCGGCGGCCGTCGGCATCGCCGATTTCGACCCGCGACTGACCTTCACCGATGCCGACGAGCTCGATCATAAATCGGTGATCGTGTTCGTCATGCCGATGTCTTACGACGTCATGATCGAAATCGGCCCCCGGTCCCAGGAGGATGTCCACAAGACCTATTTCCTGCTGGATGAGCTGGCGACCCGTTTGGCGATCCGGATCAGCTCCTACGGTTATGACGCAAGGGTGCAGGCGAACCGGGGGGAGATCCCTCTTCCCGCCTACGCCCAGCTCGCCGGTCTCGGCGAGCTCGGCAAGCATGGCAGCCTGATCTCCCCCGAGCATGGCTCGGCCATCCGGATCTCCGCCGTTTCCACCGACATGCCGCTGACCGCCGATGGCCCGCGGGATTTCGGCATCGATGAGATTTGCGCCAATTGCGACATCTGCTCGCGGTTCTGTCCCGGCGAGGCCATTCCATCACAAAAGGTCAACGTCGACGGGACCGTGCGATGGCAGATCAACACGCCCGCCTGTCACCCCCATTTTCTGCGCCTGTATGGCTGCAAGGTTTGCCTTTCCGTCTGCCCGATGAACGCGCGCGGTGTCTTGAAGAGCCAGTTCAAGGCGGTCGCGCGAGACATTCGCGAGGCCAAGGACGCCCCCGGAATGCTGACCCTTCTGAACCAACGCGGCGACTTGAAGCTCGAGGAATTCAACACCGAAGCGCAAACCTTGACCCCGGAGGACCGCGAGCTCGAATGGTGGGGCAAGAAAATGCCGCTCAGGACGCCCAATTTCGGCGACCTCGGCGACTAGAGCGATTTCCGATCAAATTGAATCACCTATCCGCACCCAACCCGTCACCCCCGGACTTGTTCCGGGGGTCCACCGATGCCTGCAATTTTGTTATAATTCAACGGGTTCGTGGATGCCCGGAACAAGTCCGGGCATGACGTCTGTGAGGCGGTGAGGGAGTGCGAAATGATCCAACGAGATCGGATTATGCTCTAGATCCTTGCATTCCAAAGAAAACGGCGGCCCTAAGGGGACCGCCGTTTCACGCATCAAGCGATTAACCGCAACTTTTTGAGCAGCACCACGACAGAATAGGACTACCCAAATCTCGTCAACACCACCTGTTGTATTGCGGTTGCCGTCCTCCTGTAATCGCACCGGCTGGTGCAGCGAATCTGAGCCATGCTCTAAGAAGTCTCCGTCGGCGGTAGCGCCACCTTTTCCATCATGTTGATCGAGACATGGGGCCAACGAATCCGCCCCGGCCGGCCGTCGCGGCGCTGACCAGCCCCCATTGTGTGGTCCGGTTTGAATGTTAGTTCATGGTGGGCCTCGGTTCCAGCCGCAGCGTGGCCGGTGGAGCTGGTCGGGATTGCGCAGCCGGCCACGCGGTGAGCGCAGGCACGAACACCTCCGGAGCG
>PVBE012282086.1_pt1 | contig 11848 bp, 12 predicted proteins | sample 1631181 | NCBI WGS metagenome assembly PVBE01 (sample SAMN08397723, study PRJNA350692) | Marine metagenome, whole genome shotgun sequencing project. | isolation source: water | place: Pacific Ocean | collected 2012-04 | reverse complement strand
GATTACAAATTCCGTCCGCACTGACAGAGGAGATCCAACCGATTGGTCGGGGGGCAATCAGTGCCTTAAACGGGTCGTGCTTAAGGCCGTGTTTATTTTCAATTGAATCGTAATACATGTGTTTCATCCATGATGGCAGGATTGTGTTTGACAGTCAGATGTAGATAGCAAGCCCCGTCTGAGTATCTGGTGAGTCCTCTCTGAGTTTAACTTATGATCGGATAAATATAAGCAAATCGGGGTATTTCAATGTTCGAGCATTTTAAGATTTTACAGATACACCGTATCTGGTACCAAATCACTATCATCCACACACAGGCAAGGACGTGACGGAAAGCCTGATGCAGGCGTACCCCCCCCAAAGTCCGTGAAACATCTTTGGCCTACTGCAATTTAATTCCCTAGGAGACGCCGATGGGTCAATTACCTCACAGATTAAGTTTCTATCTTAAACAAGAAAGACTAACTGTAAGAAACCAACCCATATCAAACCTATTCTTCGATTACTGCCTCTGCCTCTATCTCAACTAAATAATCATCTATCAACTGCGAGATCTCGAACGTCGCATTCGCTGGGCAAACATCATGGAAGTAGCGACCGTGAACCAACGATACCGCTTCACAATCTTCTGCATTCTGAAGATAAACTCGTGTTCGAACGATGTCAGACAGTGACCCACCAAGAGACATTACACTTGCCTTGATCTTATCAAGTACGTAAACAGCTTGTCCCGCCGCATCCCCACGGCAAACGACAACATCCTGACCATGGGTTGCTGTCGTACCACTAACCAGAATACGATTCCCAATCTTTACAGCGCGAGAATGTCCACAAATTTTTTCCCATTTAGTACCACTGAACACTTGAATACGGTCGGCCTTTCCAGGCACAGCTATTGGTTCATAAACATTGGGAAATGAATCGAGATGATGACTAAGATCACCCGACGCGGTTAGAAAAGGAGGTTCCCGATATTCATCACCACAATCACCTTTCAAACGTCGGTTATTGGCCACTGATTCAGCTATAAGACTCCGATCATCTTCATCTAAACTAAAAGAAAATATCGCTACATTGTCTTGGCGGTGTTGATTCTCCGTAAGCCTCGCACCAACAATTACTGCACCGACAGCTGGATGATCCAGCACCCAGCGTGTAGCAACATTGGCGATTGACACACCATGACGTTGAGCGACAGATTTTAGCGTTCGCAATATATTTTGCAGATTGGCCCACCCTCCTGTCTCATCGATAAACCGCTTATATTTCATTTTGCTCCAATCACTAAGATCAGAGTTCGCCGGCTCTGGTTTATCTAACCATTTTTCCGTTAGAAACCCGCCGGCCAAAACACCATAAGCTAGAAGTTTTATGTTATTTTCCAAAACAACTTGTGTCATCTCTTCCAAACCACGTTGGTCTAGCATAGAGACCACTACCTGGTTAGATACAATTGGAAAACCGTGGCGAACGAGTACCCGCAGATGATTAGTGTCAAAATTTGTTAAACCAATTTTGTTAATTCGACCACTCTGTTGCGCCAACACCAGACCTTCCATAGCATCTAAATAACCTGGATGCTCAAATGTCCACCAATGAAACTGTAGGAGGTCTATCGATTCAACTCGAAGTCTATCTGCACGTTCATCAATAGCGCCTCGCACAACTTTGGGCTGCATTACACCGGGTTTCGGGCACCATTTTGTGTGAAACCGAGCGGGATTCAGACTATCGACATTCTGTTGCTGGCGCTGAAGTATTTCCTGTGCCCGACCAGAGATCAGTTCAGCACTTCCGTAGTGGTCTGCCATATCAAATGTATCGAATCCGTCTAGAGCATATTGAACAAGGCTCTCTGCGGCTATTTCGATGTCAAGCTCTGATCCATCTTTTTCAAGGTCCGCCACTTGCCATAGACCCGTAATAACTTGACTGATCTCGTAGTTTGGGGACAAACAGAACCGTTCCGGTTTCATAAGGTGGTACTCTGATATGAAAATCAATTGGGATAAGATAATTTATCTTCTACGATCGTGTTTTCTCGGTCTTTGATTGAAATCCGTAGTGGCTATCGCATGTAGTTTCTCAATCATGGCCGCCAGTCATTAAGTTCTTTACCATTTGATTGACTTCACTACCACTGTTTGCAAATTCATCCATAACAATGTCGACATGGTTGCGGTTTGGAACGACAGTTGCCAAACTCTTCAAACCACTATCAGACCAACTCTCATTCATTTCTAACTGCTGTAACAAAAATTCTTCAGTCTCATTGGCACCAACTGCGAACAGTAATTCGCCAGCCATAATTGGAATATTATGGATGGGGCTAAATATTCTTACATCTTCCTTTGAAAGGCACAAAATCTCATTTTTCGTGCTCTGACGAACAGGTTCTAGATCATACAATCCGCTGATCGCACACCCGGTGGAAATTACATTAGCAGGAAGATTCTTTCCTAAAGGCCATAACCTATCCATCAACAAGGTTACAAGATGTCCACCTGCTGAGTTACCTGAAATTGAAATGTTCGTCGGGTCAATTCCCAACTCTGATCGATGATCATAAACCCATTGAACTGCTTGCTTGCACGAGTCGACAATCATCGGGAAGTCAGCAGCTGGAAACATTGGATAATCGATGACAATTACGACGGTCCCATCTTCACAGAACCCATCTGCAACGAAGCTGAAAGTCTTGGCGTCTAGCGTGTGCCAAAATCCACCATGGATAAACACCTGAGCTAAGCCACTTCGCTCAGCAGTTTTATCAAAGAAAACATCTAGGGTCTGTTCGTGATGAGTGCCATAGGGCACATCGAGTAGTGCTTCGAACCTGCTCCGCGATCGAATACTTCTCTTAAGCCTTTCCTCAAACAATTCGTCTAAGCATGGTACGCCGTCGAGAACAAACTGCGCCTCAAGTTCATCTTGGCTATAGTTTCTATAAACCATATTTCACACTTAATGTTGTTGATTATCGAAGTAACATCCGATAATTCAAATTAGTCGAGATTACGGTAATTAACTCGAAAGGTGTTTTTTCTCGGGCAGTATTCCTGATGGCCTAAAGAGCAGCATAAGTACCAAAACCACTCCGACAATGATTATTCGTAAGGCTGCTGCTTGTGTTTGATAGTCAGGGGCCACGATAAAATTAATCAGACTATCACTTGCAGACCATAGCGCCCAGATGACTATTGCTCCAACGATAGCGCCTAAATTATTGCCTTTCCCACCAACAATCAACATCACATACACCTGAATTGTGAATATCGGGAGAAAATCTTGCGGACTAATAAAACGAACAAAGTTAGCGTACATCGCACCTGCTAAACCCATGATTCCACAACCAAGTACAAAGGCTTGCAACCGATACATGAAAACATTTTTGCCCAAAGCCTCGGCGGCCACTTCGTCCTCTCTGATTGATCGAAGCACCCTACCCCAGGGCGATTTCACGACACGTTCAAGAGCATAGTAGATCGCTACTATGGTCATAATACAGATAATGAGATAAAACAAATTGCTCATGACTGCAGAGTCTAAGAATCGAGAAAATGGCTTGGGAATTGCATACAGGCCGTTTGGCCCACGCGTAACTGACTCCCAATTCAGTGCTACCAACTGAATACATATTGCAATTCCAAATGTAGAAATCGCGAGAAAATCTTCTCGCAACCTTAAAGTCACCAAACCAACCAGTACTCCAGCTAGACCAGACACAGCAATCGCACATAGCCAGCCCAATATGATTGGCAATTGAAAGCCGCCGAAAATTGTATCAGCGTATTCAGGGCCGGTAAGGATCGCACTGGTATAAGCTCCAACCGCAAAGAAACCCGCGATTCCGACATTAAACATGCCCGTAAACCCATATTGGATGTTTAATCCCAAAGAGCTAATAATATAAAATGAACAAATGATGAAGAAAAAAATAACAAATGACAGAATATCAATCATCTCTTTCTTTCTCGCCTAGAATTCCCTGAGGTCTCAAGATCAAGACCACAATCATAATTAGAAATGCTATACCACCACGATAAGCAGAAAGATCTATCGCAACTGCAAAAGCTTCCGTTAGACCTATCAAGAACCCACCGAGTACCGCTCCATAAACGTTTGTCACTCCACCCACAATCAGTGCCGCAAACATCGGGAGTATGAGTTCAAATCCCATTTCTGGATCGAGCTGCGTTACGTGGGCATGCAGCGTTCCCGCGATTGCAGACAACGATGCACCAATGATCCAAGACCATCGGACAACTGATTTCACGTTAATTCCATTGACCATCGCCAAGACTGGATTCTCGGCGACCGCGCGCATTTTCTTACCCACGGTAGTAATAGACAAAAATGTGTGCAACGACACTACACAAATAGCGGTGATAATCAAAATCAAAACATCGTCTGGTACAACTTTGAAATTGTCGAGAACTGGGATTGCTTTTGGAATATAGAAACTTAGGAACATCTGGTCTGCACCGGCAATCAGCGTGATGACATTTCGAACAATTAACGACAATCCAAATGCAGCAATAATAAATGTAATCCTTGATGCCGATCTCTGTCTGAGTATGCGGAAAAGCAACCAGTCAATCGCCAAGACAACTACACTCGTAACGAGAACAGACAATATTATTGATGCAATCAGTGGCCATCCAAATGAGACGGGGCCAATAGAGCCAATGCCTACTCCCATCAACACTATAAATGCCATCGAGATATATGCCCCGATCGCGAGAATCTCACCCTGTGCGAAATTAGCAAAACGTAATACGTTGTAGGTGATGCTGAGGCCTACCGCACCAAGAGCGATAATCGAGCCATTAACCAAACCGTCGACAACGTACTGAATCATGATTTCTCAGCCGTCGACCTAGCACCGAAATAGATCTCGGCAATTTTTGGATCTTCTAGAAGCTCCACCGCATTTGCTATTAGCCGAAGACGGCCGTTCGCTAAAATCATCCCTCGATCGGAGACAGACAGGGCTGCATACGCATTCTGTTCCACAATTATTACTGTTACACCACTGTCTCGGATTTGAACTACTTGCTGAAAGACTTGATCCCTAAGTTTTGGAGATAATCCGGCTGAAGGTTCATCAATGAGAAGCAGAATAGGATTTGCCATTAGTGCGCGACCCAAAGCCAGCATTTGTCTCTGACCACCCGACAGTTTTCCAGCGCTGGTATCTCTAAATTTCTTCAAGTCGGGAAATAAATCAAAGACCTTGCTTAGGCGATCCTGGTAAGCATCAAAGTTTGATATCGCACCCAAATCCAGATTGTGTGCAACAGTCAACTTTGAAAACACATTGTGTGTCTGAGGAACATAAGCAACTCTGCGGGCAATGATCTCATGCGTCTCTAAGTCCGAGATATTTTCTCCCCGGAACAACACTTCACCTGAGATAACTTCGACCAAACCACAGATTCCTTTTATAAGTGTTGACTTGCCGGCACCATTTGGACCTAACAATGTCAATATTTCACCTTGAACAACTTCCACAGAGACATCTATAACGATCGGCAACACTCGTTGATATCCTGCTACTAGGTTAGTCACCTTGAGAATCACATTATCTGAGCTGATATCAGAATTCGTCACAGTTATTGACCTCTCCGATTACCTGCATCAGCCATTCTTAAGCGATGTGCCACCGCCTAGAAACGCATCTATAAGACGAGGGTCGGAGCGAACTTCCTCCGGGCCCCCTCGCATTAAAATATCACCCTCTGCCATCACCAAGATTGATGAACACAAGCGCATTACCAGCTCCATATTGTGTTCAATGATTAGAAACGTCACACCTTGGCTGTGTATATCTCTTATTCGATCGATAATCTCCTCCAACAAAGTGGGATTCACACCTGCAGCAGGCTCGTCCAACAAAATCATCTTTGGATCAGACATTAAAGCCCTACCGAGCTCTAATAGCTTCAATTGTCCACCTGAGAGGTTCCCCGAATACTCATTCTGAAGGTCAGATAAATTCAAGAATTCGAGTAACCCGTTTGCCTTCTCTCTAATTTGTTGCTCTTCCCTTTCTACTGCATTATTCCGCAGCCAATTGTTCCAAATTTTCTCACCGATTTGGTTGCGGGGAACCATAGTCAAATTTTCTAGAACTGTCATTCCAGAAAATGGTCTGGGTATTTGGAATGTCCGAACAATACCCAACTGGAATGTCTGATGTGGCCTCAGATTTGTAATCTCCTTACCGTCGAAGTAAATCTTCCCGCCGGACGGTTTCAAATGACCAGCAATCATATTGAATGTTGTTGTTTTACCCGCACCGTTCGGACCAATCAAACCAGAGATAGTATTTGGCTCGACAGTAAAATTGAGGTCATTGACAGCCGTCAGACCGTCAAATTCTTTTGCTAGGTTCTCTACCGTGAGCATGGTCTAGGCGACCGCAACAATTAATCCAAAACTAGACTTTCTGATGGGAATTAATGGAGTTGCTTATTCAATAACCAAGAGGCCAAGAAGCTAGCTTCTTGGCCTCAAGTCGTCATAGAAATTGAATTCAGACTAATTCGTCATCGCTCGTACCTTGGCTTTAACTTGAGAAACCTCTTCAAGCGAGATACCACCAACATCAACATAGTCACCATCCTTTATTTTCATCATAACAAATGGTCCGGCGACGTCACCGTAGGGATCAAAATCGATCGGCCCTGTTGCACCAACATACCAAATATTCTTACCTGCTTTGATAGCTTTGATCGCAGCTTTTAAACCGTCGACGCCACCATAATGTTCCTCACCATCCGGGCCAGTGATTTCTCGAACGATCTTAGCAAGTGTTGGACCACTCGTGTCCAGACCACGCATGTCTGCTGTGACCATCGCCAGGCCAATTAATACACCGGCGTCATATCCTGAATTCCTACCCGGTCCCTTCGGGGTCGCATCCCAGCGTACCTGGAAGTCGGATTCCATTTTTTTGAGTGAAGAGTTCGCTGGAGTACCAGGGCTGATAAACCATGCATTCTTCAGAAGCTCTTGACCAACAGTATCTACAAATGCACTGTCGTTCATACCTTGCGGCATGATGAAATTCTGCGGTCCATCAAATCGAATCCAATCCCTGAAATGTTTGACGCCGTCCTGAGTATTACTAAGCATATACAAGCTGTCGGGATTACCCTCCAGTGTTTTTGTGATTTCAGACCGGTAAGATGGTTGATCTGGATTAAATGCCACGGAATTGCCTATCTCTCCACCCAAGGCCTTAAATGCATCTATAAAGCCAGCCTGGTTATTTTTCCCCCAATCATTATTAAAATAGATAATCGCTGGCTTACGAAAACCCGCCTGATAAGCCATCATAGCTGCAGCAACCGCTTGTAGTGAATCTGACGACAAAGTGCGAAAAAACAGTCCTTTCGTCTCCCCTCTTTTAGCCATATTCGTAAACGTTGACGACGTCGATGCGGTGGCTACGACCAAAACATCTTTTTCAACCGTTACCGAACTGAGTAGCGGCGCAGTAATACCTGACGAAATTGGACCCACTAAAGCCGTCACACCTTCAAGGTCGATCAGCTTTCGAGCGGCGTCGACAGCGAGAGACGCCTGAGTATTTGAATCTCGAACGTCGTATACCAGATCACAACCGACTCCAAGTGCCGCTCTAGCTTCATTTACTTGCTCTACTCCTAGCTGAGCTGCTCTAGAAATAGGCACGCCGTGAGCGCCGTAAGCACCAGTCAACGAAAGTACAGCACCGACTTTATGTTTACACGCTGCGATAGACGTATTTAACAAACCCGAACCGGCCATACACAACAGAACTGCACCCAATACTCCGACGGTCTTCTTTTGTAGCATTTTCATCTCCATTACTCCTTATATTTATTAAAGGCAAACAATAAGTAACTAATATATCTTTCAAATCTGGACCTGATTGTATAACGAACTGACTCTGAGCCAAAACCGATTCCACGGTCATTCTGAGGTTGCAAGTTCTAATAATAATCCGTCGCGGTCGGCATAATGATCCAGAATTGAAAAATGATTTGCATTTTCAATCAACGCTGATTGACTGCCTTTACCTCGGCCAGCTTGCATCATCGCAAAGTCCTGCATTTGCCGAACTTTTTCTGAACCTTCATGTGTGCCGACAGCTAGAACCAGTTCGCCGGCGAAGGGTTCACTATAAGCAATCGGAGAAAAATCGTCGACATCATTTTCGGTTAGTCCTATTTCCAAATTACGATCAATATAGATCACTGGCTGGAGATCATAGATACCACTAATGCCCATAGTCCTACTAATCAGTGGGCACTGGTTTTGAGTGTGGTGATGCCACTGGGTAGTAGCCAGAATTGAAACGATTTGTGCCCCCGCAGAGTGTCCAGCTAAATGGATGGCACTGCCATCGAATCCCCAAGTGTTAAATCGACCAAAAAGATCAACAACCATTTTCCTACATGAGTCGACAAGCTCAGTCATGGTCACGTCGGGACAAAGAGGATAATTCGCACCGACAAATGTCCAGCCCTTTTCTACGAAAGCCGGGGGCCATAAATTCAAAGTTTGACTTATCCTGAGAATACCAATATCCACCATGGAAAAATACGTGTACCGGAAACCCGGGTTTGCCAGGAAACACATCATAGGTCTCGAGACTGTGATCTCCATAACGAACATCTAATTTTGTCTCTAGTCCTTTACGGGCACGGTCACTATCACGCTTCCAATTAATCGGATAATCGTCGTAGCCTGGGATTCTATGTTTTTGGTTATACAGATCCTCCAGTTCGTCCTTGTTATATCCACGATAAATTTTTTCAGTCACCAAATTCTCCAGCTATCTATATCGGAACTTCAAACATTCAATAACACAATCGGGAATAAGCTTTTAAGGATACTACGTACGACACCCAAACAGTAACCACTAATTTTGTAGAGAGCCCGACACTTGTTACTATCAAACAATGAACCATTCTTTATAAAGGCCATTTCTATAACGGTAAAGATAATCAGCCGAATACAATGATTCCTAAAGTCCAACTTGCTCCAGATTACGCCGTTAGTCAATTGATTGTTGGAGGCTGGCAGCTTCAGAACCGAGGTGATGACGCAATTGAAGATCTTCTGCAACTCAGTCGATTGGGGATTACCGCTTATGAAACGTCGGATACCTATTCCGACGGACAAAGTCTCCTAGGTAGGTTTCTATCCAAAGCCCGGCAGTCACTCCCTAGCGAGAATTTTTCAGGTATTCAAATTCATACAAGATACACCGCACCGGTAACAGGTTCGGCGCCGAGCAAAGCCACTATAGTCGCTTCTGTCGATCGCTCACTTAGAGAATTGAACCTCCCTCGATTAGATCTGTTACAACTCCAATGGTGGAACCTTAACGTACCAGGCTTCGAGGAAACTCTGTCACTGATTGGTGACCTTCGAAAAGCCGGAAAAATACACCACATCGGCACGACAAACTTTGGCATTCAACTTCTAGGCCGCGCAATAGCTACCAATGTCCCTGTAATAACAAATCAGGTCCAGTACTCGATCCTTGATCAACGAGCAGATAATCAACTTTCAAGCTATGCAGAACGATATGGTATCAATTTGCTGACCTACGGTGCATTGGCTGGTGGGTTTCTTGCACGGAAGTGGATCAGCACCCATGACCCAGTCGATCACCGGATGAACTCTACCCAATTTAGTCATGAATATCGTTCCATCATCGATATAGCTGGAGGCTGGAATGCTTTCCAAAACCTACTGCATGTACTTAGTGCCATCGCCTCTAAACACGGTTGTTCACCTTCTGCAATCGCTCTGCGATGGGTACTACAAAAAGGACCCGGAAGCGGCATCCTAATTGGCGTTTCCTCACCGAAACGACTGATGGACCTTCTACCTGCGTTTAAGATCAATCTTTCGCCAACCGATATGAACGCCATTCAAAAAACAGTACTACGCTCAAACGAAGATGTGGGAATACTCGAGCGTGATGTTAATTCATCGCTATTTGCCGCTGTACATTCCAATTAGTTTGGATCGCGGCCTCAGTTCTATCAGATAGAACTAAGTTAGATCATTCTGGTTGTAGCGCATTATTTGGCCGTGGCGTCCAGACTTATCTCGCTCGAGGTCATAACAATCACCCGCTGGTCCCGTCCTTTTCTTCAGCACCGAATCTATGAGCAAATTGTCTTCATCCGTAAGTACAAATTCAAAGACTCGCAGATTCTCTGTGATGTGGCGCGTAGATGTTGCACCGACTATCGCAGCGGCCACTCCAGGCCTGTCCAGAATCCAACGCAACGCGACAAGTGGAACAGTAACCTCATATCTATCTGCTATGGTTCTTAGACAGCGTAGCAGCTGCTGAAACATGTGCCAGCCTCCAAAATCTTCAATAATTAATTTGTATTTTGTCAGGGATCTATTCGAGAATAGCCCCATGGGCTCAGGCTTCCCGATCCAATCGGAAGATAAAAACCCACCAGCAAGAGTCCCGTAACACAGCTGACTGATGTTGTTTTTTAAGCTGAAAGGAATGAACAAATTCTCAGGTCGAACGTCAATCGGAGAGTATTGGGGTTGGTTCGTTGTTATTGGAACATTTGCCTCCAGCAGCGCCCGCAGATGTAAAGTATTAAAGTTCGTAATTCCAATTCTTGCGATCTTCCCGGCTTCTTTTAACTCATTGAGTACAAGCGCAGCTTCAACAAAACCGGGAGTTCCATCGGGATCCCACCAATAATATTGAACCAGATCGAGCTGCTCTACCCGCAATCGCTTGAGAGAGCGATCAATAATACTTTCGATGTATTGGCGATTGACTGTAGCCAATCGATCATAATCAGGCACTATCTTAGTATGTATCTGTACGATTTTCGCAAGCTCTGGGTAGGCGATCCGGAAATTGCCTATGAGATCTTCAACTCCGGTGTAGTGATCTGCACAATCAAATGTTGTAATTCCATGCTCAACAAATGTTGCCATATCTTTTATCGCTTGGGCTGGATCAACATCACCATGCCCACCAGCAAGGTGCCAACCTCCCTTAATCAGTCGAGAGATTGAATATCCTTCCTCCAACTCAATGCGCTCAGTGTTCATTTTTCACTGTCTCCAGGAAGCGGATTGGCTGTTGTTTGAGAATGAGAAAACGTTCGCCGACCCAGCCTATTGATCCTAAATCTTGATCCACAATTCGGATCAGGGCACGCAACAAGATTATCTGTTGACATCCAATCGTTGAGACTAGTTTCTCTCTGCTTGGCTGGGAGAAGAGGTAAGAGGGCAGCTAAGGTATAAATCGACCAGGTTTGTGATTCGGGAAACTCTAGGTGCTCACCTCTTAAATAGAAACAGTCGCCGGCTTTAGCTCCACACCAACAGGGCTTGTCTCCCTCAAGCCACTCTACCTGTAAATCATAAATTGAAAATGTATCTTCAGTCACGGATATCTCCTATAGACTGGATCAGGAATTTGAATCTGACTTAATACTCCACCCTAGTACGCAAACCCTTGGACGATGTTGCAGCATTGTGCCTACCATTCTAGCTGAAGCGATATTTCGATTGTTCTCGCTTACGGAGCTACAACAGTACAATAATTGTCTGTGGGATAATTAGTAGTACCTGTAGTCCCTGCCGTCAGGCGTTGTATCCTTTTAGGGTTTCCCCTAATAAAGATTCAAATGGCAATCGGGCGCGCCAGCCGAGTTCTCGTTCGGCTTGTGCGGTACTGAACATCGATGCATTGGGGTCAACACGATAACGATCTGGGTCCTGCACGGCACTGACCGGAATGCCCATCGCCTGTGCCCGCTCCAGCGTGGGCAGGGGACTCATGGACCACGG
>PVBE012309258.1_pt1 | contig 11849 bp, 7 predicted proteins | sample 1631181 | NCBI WGS metagenome assembly PVBE01 (sample SAMN08397723, study PRJNA350692) | Marine metagenome, whole genome shotgun sequencing project. | isolation source: water | place: Pacific Ocean | collected 2012-04 | reverse complement strand
GATCTTGTTTTGTAATTCGTTCAGCAAGGATTGGTGCGAGATCGCCAATAAACGCTTTTGGTTTGTTTTCGTCCTTGTCGTATTCAAGCTCAACTATTTTTTGTGCTTCAAATATAAAGTTTTCTTGGTCTACGACACGTCCGTATTCTGGCATGTCTACAGGTCCAAGTAGTCCAATAAGATCTGCAACATACGTTGCATTGATGGCTACAACACCATCAACGGTTGGCCCTCCAGCATCTTCAAAAAATTGAAGTATCTGTCTTGCTGTTGAAGGGAAGTCCGGGAACCAGTTTGCGTCCTGGAATTGCCACTGTGCATTTATGAGCTGTAGCGGCTTTGGTGCAATGAGTTTTGTACGAAGACTGCCTTGCAGATCGTATGTACCTCCGCCTGGAATTTCGATGTGCTCAATGACACCATCGTGCACTTTAACTTCAGCATAACTTCCCATGAATCCTCCTGTTGGACGTATTTCTGTGTTGTTTTGGAAGACTATGATGTAGCGCTTCATTCCTTCTGAACCAAGAAGTTGTTTTACGAAATCTGTGAGAGATAGAAATTCTTGAACTGAAGTTTCTACAAGCGGCAATGTTTGTTTTGCTGTTGTGAATACATCTTTGTACTGATCTGGGAGCAGAGAAATATTCACGTCCTGTATTTTTTCTTGAGCAATGTGGATATGTGGAAGTGTGTCTCTAAGATAAAGTTCAAGGATTTCAATACGTGAAACGGGCGTAGGGTTTAAGTCTCTTTCCAGTGCGCTGTATGCTTTTGATAGTTTTTGAGCTGCAGCTGTGAGTTCCTGTCCTGTCTGTAGCAGTGCTTCTGCAGATGAAAAATTATCTTTTGTTTGCGGAAGAGCTTTAAGTACAGCTTGTGTAGTGAGTCCAATTGATTCGATTTGTTTCTGTGTTTCAGCAAAAGATTGTTCTGCACTGTCTAATGATTTTTTTGACTTGGAGAAGTTTGCTGCTACGCCTTGTGTTGCTGCGTTTTTTAGGTTTTCAAAACCACTCTGCCCCTCTTCTTGAATGAGTTCAGAAGTTTCATTCAAGCCTGAAAACATGTTCATTGCATGAAGTGGAAGCACGATGACAAAAGAAACAATTACAAATGCCGCCACTGTTCTCATTAGTTCGCTTGGTTGTAAAACAAAGTATTTACTAAGTGAGAATTTCGGTTTTAGATTAGTAAATTCGAATTCTTCGCTCGTCGCACTCGTTGGTTCTTCTTCTTCTTCAAACATTTCCATCTCTATCATTTCGAGTGTAACAAGAGGTGCTTCAACATGCTCTTCTTCAGTTTCTGGAAGATCTATTAGAGCGTAAATGTCTTCTGGAGTTGCATTTGGAATTACTTGGTCGATTTGGAAAGACTCAAATACGTTTGATGTATCGATTAGAATCGGAAGAGATTCTTCAAACATTCTTACAGGTTCGTGTTTTTTGGGAATGTTTGTCGCGAAACTTACAGGCAGGCTTAATTTTGACCATCCAAGATTGTAAGCCTGTGATTGTGTAATTTGTGTGTAAATTTCTTCTTCAGTGAGTTGTAGATCGTTTGCAGTTACGTTTTCATTGAAGGCAGGAGAATATCTTTCTAGGAGATTGAGCCCTGTTGGAACAGACTGTGTCTCAAAAAGCGGGGTCGGTTTTGCTTGAGTTTGTGCTTTAAAGCTGAGTACGTAAGGAGACAAATTTGCTTCTGTATGTGTTTTTACTACAGGTGTAGTTTTGTGCATTGATGTTTTTACAATGCCGGCAAACGTTAAATTACAAGGAAGAGCGGTATCGTATAGATGCGTTTTATTTTGTTTTGCTGCCCGTCTTCTGTGCGTTGATTCGAGGTATTTCGAATCAAGTTTTGATGTGATGACGGTTTTCTTTTTGTTTGTCTGTGTGCGTTTAGGCATGTTTTGTGTAGAGTTTTTGAATGCGTGAGGTCATTTTCTCCCAACTGTATTCATCAAGAAGCGTTTGCGCATTTGAAACAAGTGAATTTTGAAGATTTTGATTTTGATAAATTTTTTCCATTGCGCCAAGAAGTTCTTCTTGTCTGTTTGGATTGAAGTACAGCGCGTTGTCTTTTAGAATTTCTGGAATGGATGCTGCGTTTGATGCAAGTACTGGTGTTCCAAGCGAGAGTGCTTCAAGTGGTGGTAGTCCAAAACCTTCGTTTCTGGAAGGGAAGACGAAACATTGTGCGTGTGCAAGCAAATTAGCCACTGATGCATCGTTTGGATCTGGTATAAACTTTAGTGCGTCACCTAGTTTTTGCGCAGCATCAGATCGAAGAACTTTTTGATAGAAGAAGTTGTCGCTTCCAGCAAGAATGAGCCTTGCCTCACCATTTGATTTGTGAAATTTTTGAAAAGTCTCTAGAAGAAACGAGATGTTCTTGTGAGGATATGCGTTTCCTACATAGAGGAAGTATCCTGGTGGATACTCAGGCTCTCCTGATGCTCTTAGTTTTGTAACCCCCTCGTAAATGACATGTAGTTTTTGTTCTTCTGTTTCAGGAAAGAATTTCAGTATGGTTTTTTTTGTATGTTCTGAAACACAGATGACAGACTCGCTTTTTGTTAAGGCGTGTTTGAGTATATGTCTATATGCCTGGTACTTGGTTTTGAAAATGAGCGGGTGTCGTGTGCTTACTTTTGAAGAATTTGGTTCTTCGAGAAGTATGAGGTCGTGGATTGTTACGATGAAAGGCGTTTTGCATCGCAATGGAACATTCCAATGTGGGTAATGGATGAGATCTAGCTTGTGCTTATCGATAAGTCGAGGCATGACGAACTGTTCTTTGAATGTGTACCAGTGACAGTTGGTTGTTTCGACTTTGAAATTTTCAGAACGTTCTTGGATTTGGTTTTTGTTTTTTTCAAACAAAATATAGCGGTTCTTGTTATCGATTGTCTGTAGTTTATCTACAAGTTGTTCAACGTAACGTCCAAGACCGCCACCTCCCACTTGAGGACCATACATCCGTGCGTCAATCCCGATCTTCATGCTTGAATTATAGCAAAAAAACCCCCGTAAGTCCCCAAGATATACACAGGAGTTTTGTTATTTTTTTGTGAAATTCTCTTCAAAAACGTTCAGTGTTTGTTTTGCAGCTTTTTCCCACGAATATTCACTTGTCTGAGCTATTCCACGCTCTTTCATTTGTGCTTGAAGCGTTTTGGAGTTCAAGAGACTTGAGATTGCTTTTGTTATGTCTCGTGGATTATAAGGCTGGACTAGAATTGCCGCATTTTGTGTGATTTCAGGAAGACTAGATCTTCCTGATGTTATGACAGGAGTTCCGCATGCCATTGCTTCTACTACTGGTAATCCAAATCCCTCATAAAGAGATGGCCATACAAGTGCATTTGCTGATCTGTATAGTGCGGGAAGGTCTTTTTGATCTATAACGCCGAGTGAATGAACCCAACCTTTCGTGTCTCGCTTCCAAAGTCTTCGTTTTACATCATGCGATTTCCAACCCCATGCGCCGGCAAGAACTAAGTGTAGATCGTCTCTGTTTGTTTCACGATATTCTTTCACAGCCTCAATAAGTGCGAGTACGTTTTTTCTTGGTTCGATTGTTCCAACAAAGAGAACGAACTTTTTGGGAAGTTTTAGCTTTGATCGAACTCCATGATCTCGTGCTTGCATTACTGGAGAAAAATCCCTACTTACTCCATGGGGGATTGTGCTTATTTTATTCTCGTTTTTTCCAGTGAAATGCACAACATCCTTTTTTGTGGAGTTGGATGGTGTGATTATGTGACTTGCTTGTGAAATTAGAGTGCTTGGTTTTGCTAGCTTATGCCAGAGTTTCATTTTTTGTGAAAAACATTCTGGGTAAATTTCAAACGACATGTCATGAATTGTTAAGATGGTCGGAATATCTGCTGGAAGCGCGCAAATGGAAAGGTTTGGTAAAAAAATACAATCGATTGGGTCTTTTAGATACCAATTGATTGTTGGGTGCTTAAAAATTGCGACACGCGACTGGATGATTCTGTTTGACTTGTTTATGTGTAGTGTCTTAAAAGCATCTGAGGCTTCGAGTGTCTGAAGGTATTTTTTAAACCAATTCTGTTTTCCCGTTATGAGAAGTGTGAACGTATGAGGATGTTTAATTTTTGATATTGCTTGAAGAAGCTCGAGTGTGTATCTCCCGATTCCCGTAAGGTGTGGTGTATTTAAGTGCCTAGCATCTACGAGTATCCTCATAGTTTTTTTCAACAAACGATGCGAGTTTTTGTTTGAAGTGATCTTTTGAAAATTTACTTGCGTGCACCTTTATCTGGTGTGGGTCAAATTGAGATTCGTTGAATCGAATCATATAATCCGCGAGTTCTTCCCAGCTCTGTTCATCAAATAAATGTCCAGTAACTCCCTCAATAACTGTTTCAGTTGCTCCGCCTTTGTTATATGCGATGACTGGTCTTCCAGAAGCCATTGATTCCACTGGTGTGATTCCAAAATCCTCCTCCTGTGGGTGAAGGAACGCTTTTGCGTTTGCAAAAAGTTCTGCTCGCTTTTCGTTTGAGACTTTTCCTAAAAATTCTACGTTTTCTTTTGCGGATTTTTTTAGTTCTTGTTCAACAGGACCACTTCCAAAGATTTTTAATGGCAATCCTGTTTTGTTTGCAGCTTCAACCACAAGATCAAACCGTTTGTAAGCGACGAAACGTCCTCCTGTTAGGAAATATTCTTTTGGTTTTGAAGAAAGGTGAAAGTTTGAAAGGTCAACTGGTGGGTGAATGACGTGTGAGTTTCTTTTATAGTATTTTTCAATACGATTTTGAATCGTCTTTGAGTTTGCAACAAAGAAATCTACCCGCGCGGCTGACTGCGCATCCCATAGTCTTAGTTTTGACAGCACTGGTGGAAGAATAGCTTTTACTATTTTTGGAATTCGCAGTTCTTGTATGTAGTTATGTGTGTCTGACCAAAGGTATCGTGTAGGTGTGTGGCAGTAGCATATATGAATCGCTCCTGGCTTTGTGATAATTCCTTTCGCAAATGCACTTGTAGAAGAAACAATGACATCAAATTCACTTAGGTCATATCCCTCTGTTGCGGACGGCATGAGTGTGATGTACCACTGATATTTTGATTTTATAAGTGGCATTCTTTGTAGAAAGGATGTTCGAATATCCCGACCGGCAAAGGTTGGCAATTTTTTGGGGTCAAAAAAGAGGGTGTAGGTAGGAGCTTGTGGCCATAATTCTTGCATGACCTCTAGCACCTTTTCTGCCCCTCCATCTTGCATGAGATAATCGTGTACGAGTGCGATTTTCATTAGTGTATGTTTTCTCCTTTTTTAAAGAGAACAACGAAAGGAGTTTTAAGAAGGATGTATAGATCCAACCAAGGACTCCAGTGTTCAATGTAATAGGTATCTAAGCGGACTTCGTCGTCAAAATCAAGGTCTGCGCGACCGCTCGTCTGTGCCATGCCTGTAATGCCTGGTTTTATGGTTAAAACCTTTCTGTGTTCTGGTTTGTATTTATCAACTTCTTCTGGGAGATGTGGTCTTGGTCCTACAAGTGACATGGTTCCATTTAGAACTAAGAAGAATTCTGGGAGTTCATCTATTGAGAATTTTCGTGTGATTTTCCCTACTTTTGTAATTCGTGGATCGTCTTGAATTTTTACAAGTGGTCCTTTTCGTGTGTTTTGTTTTGATAGTTCGTTGTAACGCATGTTGTGCGTTCCTGGTTTCATGGACCTGAATTTGAAGTACTTGAATGATCTCCCGCTTTGACCAATTCGAAGTGTTGGTTTTCCATCGTCTGTTTTTGCGTATAGAATCGGACCTTTTGAATCAAGTTTTATTGCTAGGGCGGTGAGAATCATGATTGGAGAGGTGAGTAAAATGAGAAGTCCTGAGAAAAAAATATCGAACCCTCTTTTATAGATTGCTCCCCATCCATCAAGAGGGGTTTTTCTAACTTCTATTACTGGAATTCCTCCAAAAGTATGTATGACTGATTTTCCAACTGCTGCAGTGAAAAGATCGGCAGAATATTTGAAGTTGAGATGTTCTATTTCTGTAAATGAAATAAGCGCGAGTGTCATCTTTCTTGCTGCTTCTGGATCCGCCAGAATAACCTCGTCGATTTTGTCGTCTTGTTTTAAACGTTTTAGTTTATCTGCAACGCTTTTGTTGAATGTTTGAAATGTTGTAATCACAGAAAATCCAAGTCTTGGGTTTTGAGCGAAAAGTTTCTTTAGTGTCTTTGCGGTACTTGTGTCTCCTATGATTACTGTTCTGTGAATACCGATTCCGTAGAAAAGAAGCGAACGCTGCAGGCCTCTTATAACAAGACGGCCTAACGCTACAAAAAAGATGGCTAGAAACCACCCGGCAAGAGCGATGAATCTTGATTCAAAGAGCACTCGTGAGAAAAAAGTGATTGCAAAAATGACTGTCATCGCTGCGCTGCTTGCTAGGGCGATTCTGGAAAGTTCTGATGCAACGGATACCTTACGTGTTGTATAGAGCCCCGCTGCTGCAAACGTAATAATGAAGATGAGTGTAAGAGGTATTGCGACGGTCAGGTAGTTTTCAAAATTGAGATCAAAAATGATTGGACGGATGTTTGTGAAATAAGGGTGGAAACGAGAAAAATATGCTGCGGTTGCCGCGGCAAGAAGTGAGAAGAAATCTATGGGAACAAGTGCAAGTGTAAAACCTAGTTCAGATCGTTTCATATGTCATAAATCTTATCAAAATACCCCGCAATGAGCGAGGTGCTTTGGTGTCTCAGGAGGTATCTGTAAGCCGAATTTTGTCTGCTTTGAGCAACTACTCAAAGGAGGTGATCATCTATCTGGACCAATCATTGCTGATTGGTTCAAGCGAGCTACCAAATTTGCTCTTACACCGGAGAGGGTTTACCGCGCTTCCATGTCGCCATGGAGCGAGAATCGTAGCTTCATAATTACTATTATGTCACACCGATTCACTTTTCACGTTTCGCCGATTGCTCGGTTAGTATTGTCTCTGTGGCACTTTCCCTAGACTTGAATCCGAGGTCGTGGATCTATAAGCCAGTTCCACGCTCTCTGAGTATATCTGGTCGCCGTTAGCGACTCTCTTTTTCGTTCTATTTTGCAATAAAACGAGTGTTCGGACTTTCCTCGCGATAAATCGCGCAATCACCCGATATTCCTAAGACTTTCGGATGATAACACTCATTTCGTTGTTTGTCAATGCAAAAAAGCAGTAGGTTGTGCGCAAAAAACCTGTTTTTTGTTATTGCTTTATTTTGCCTAATAACCTTGGCATTTTGGGTGAAATACACTAAGTTCACAAGCTGTTTTTGCGCCATTTTGCGTAAGAAAACGGGTTGTTCATCCACAACCAGGAGAGTACAGGTGAAACACACAAGGTGGCTTCTGGCCTTTTTGGCCATCATGTTCAGTTCCAACGTCGCGTTGGCGGATGGTCCCCTGCGAGCCCCAAGGCTTCAGGAGGGTCAGTTCGTCTGTCATGCCAATTTCTCCTTTTAACCTTTTCAGGCTGGCAAGCGCGAACACTACGCGAACTTTTTTGTTATGTCAATATAAAATTTTCAAATGAAAAATCCTCAAGCGTTTTGCTTTGAGGATCAAGAAGTGCAGAGAGATCTGCAAGGATTAGTCCAGGGCCGTTTCTTCTTCCTGGAATGACATGGTGCTGAAGACGGCTCCTTCGTGGAGACCTTCGTAGCTTCCAGCACGAACAACGAGAGAGTCCTCGTTGTTCTCTTGGAGGCTCGAGACCACAACCCGACCGTTGCCGAGCTGGTCCTGCACCGTGTAGATGCCGTCTGGAAGCGACTCGATCGTCGGATCCGTTGACACTTGATCACCGTCAGTGCTGGCGGTGGTGAAGATGGCCTGCTCCTGGAAAGGAGCCTCGGTCGAGGTGACCGCTGCTGCGACCATGACGACCGGTGTGAGAACCAGAAGTGCCACCAAGATGATTAGCAGCTTCCGAACGCCTTCGTGATGCGTTTCGTTTGTCATACCTACCTCCCTATGTCTTTTTGGGCTGACAAACGCGAATACTACGCGAATAAGTTCGATCTGTCAATAGATATTAAAATCCAATCGTTTTTGTAATGAAAAACCCCTGCGTTTGCAAGGGTTTTGTTCACGTTTTCGCTATTATCTGTATCCAGGAGTATATCCTGGTGGTTTGTATCCAGGTATTTCGTATCCCGGTGTATAACCTGGTGGTATGTAACCTGGTACATAGCCTGGCGGCATATATCCAGGAGTATAACCCGGTGTATAGCCTGGTGTGTATCCGGGGGTATATCCAGGAGGTTCATAACCTGGAACTTTTTTTACTTTTGATGGGATTACGAACCTGTTTCTGGCTGGAGCATTATTTGTAAATCTTCTGCAAATTCGTTTGGCAGGGTTGTTTTCACAGTATGCTGCCAATCTTGGGTTCAGAGCGGCAAATCCAGCAAATCCTGCAGCAGCAATTGAGGTAATGATTGCGAACGCAACAAGTGTCCTCGTTTTTGTGCTTGTCTTAGTCTGTGTCTCCATATGTTGGGAAATGGTAATAAAAGATCGAAATTTGATCGTCTACATTATAGGTATCGTCGCTATCTATGGCAAGCGAGTCTCTTACTATATCGAAATATGGATGGTAATTATGTACTAAGACATACACGTGCTCGGTCTGTGCAAAAGTGGCAGCATTTACTATTGTGCTTCGTTGAGGTCTTCGATAGGTTGTTTCAATAAAATGTTCATAGAGTTTTCCTCCTGTTGGAATTGCGTACCACAGAGCTTTTCCTCTATCTGTTTGATGATACCTCCTGAAACCCAGTTCTTGAATTGCTGCACCTGATGTCATTTGGTTTGAAAGCACAATGTGATTGCTTGGTGCGATTTTTTCTATGAAATGGACTGCTTTTATGTCGCTTGATGAAACAGATTGTCCCACGTTTATAGATTTTGGATTTAATTGAGGGTAACTAAAGTACCATGCAAGAGGTGAAAATATGCTTATGAAAATAAATAGCGGCAAGTAGTGCTTTGGATTTGAGAGTTTCGTTTTAAATTTATCTAAAACTACGAATAACAAAGGTATTGTTGAAATGACTGTCATTTGTAGCATGCGAGCAGCAAATTCCGTTTGCTCATAATAAATAATGTCCTCAAAAATGAAGAGTGTACTTACAAGAAATATACTTATAAGTGTTCCAGTAATAAAAATAAGGTAACTTGCAGAGTTTTGTATTTTCTTTCTCAGCACCACAAGAGCAACAATTCCAATTGAAAGAAGAATGATTGGTGTAAAAGTTCGGTAGTGATAAATAATTTGCCAAAACAGAGGGATCGGAAAATGGTCGTGAACGAATGGATCTTTGAAAAGCCCAAGAAAGTAATCAATGCGCTCAAATGGATTCAGAAGAGTGAGATTGTTCTTTTTTTGAATTTGATAAAGCACAAAGAGAAGCGGTGTTCCAATGATTGCTATCAGAAAACTGATCGGTGTTGTAATTTTTTTTGAAATTGGAGAAAGTTCAAGGAGAGATATTCCTAATAGAATAAAAGATAGGGCTCCTGCGATTGGGTGTATAAGAAGTGTCAACAAAGAGAGTGCTGCAAGTAATTTTTTCGTCTCGATCTGTTTGAATGGTAAAAGAAATATGGTCCAAATGAACAAAAGAAATGCGATGTTGTTTGGTACTGTGAATGTTAATGCCATGAATGGACTGAGAAGGAAAATTGGTGTGAGTTTCGCTGTGCTGTTTGATAGCTTCCATCCATGTTTTAGGCTTTTGATTAGTATCGATGGGATTGATACCGCAGCAAGTATTGGAAGAAGAAGAACGTCTATCCAGAAAATTGAAGTATGCGTTATGAAATGTATGGCTGTGACAATTGCATATTGCCCTGCGTAAAGAATTTGTTTTGGATCGATTGTCCCTGTTTCTGCAATTGCGGTTTGCGCAGCTCTATGAAGAAATGGGTCAAATCCAAATCCTTCCTTTATTACAATTGCGCTTACCCAAAAAGCCAGCCCAAAATACAAAATGTGCAAAATTAGATGATTCTTTTTTGACAACCTTGTTATTAATAAAAGCAAGAGTGTTGAAAATCCAAAAAGGATGAATATAAGAGGATCTATTTGAGTCCATGGACTCGATATAGGTGTTCCGGTTCTTGCTTGGAATAATAGAAGTAAAGAAGTTGATAGTGTCAGTAAGTATGTGAGTGTTGCAATGAAAAGAACAGGGGATTTTGAAATCTGAAAACGGAAACAGTTTTTTGGGGATTCAATGAGGGACAGAATAATAGACAGAACGGATATTCCAATTGCTGTGCTTGTCTCTGTGTATGTCGGAAAAAAAAACAGGAGAGTAAAAACAAGTGAAGATGTTATAAAAAGACTAAGATGACCGTATATTTTTTGTAGAGGAGATTCTTTGAATAACAATGAGCTTTTTTGAGCTCCTAGAAAAAACCAGACACATAATAAAGACACCCCGATAATTGGTGGGGTGCTTAAAAATATTTGCAGTACAAGCAGGATTGATACTGCAAGAAACTTAATGTCAGGAAATTTCTTCATGCCGCGCATCTCGTTGTTTTTCTTCTTTTGTATGAATGATCCATTGATCTACAACATCTTCAATGTCTTGTTTGTTCACAATAGCGACGTCTTTACTTGATGCTGCGTGAATTGCTCCAACAGCTGTTTGTCCCTGTAGCTCTGCCTCTATACTTGCTTTTGCTGACGCTTCGTCCAGAAGGTCGATTGCCTTGTCTGGGAGAAACCGTGTGTGAATGAATTTGTCGCTTAGCTGCACAGCAGAAGAGAGTGCTTCGTCTGTAATTTTTACATCATGAAATTTTTCATAGAGAGGTCTGAGATGCTCTAGAATTTCTAGCGCCACATCAGGAGACGGTTCATCTACTAGGACGACCTGCAATCTACGATCAAGCGCATCGTTTGGTTTTATGTATTGTTTGTATTCTTTCCATGTTGTTGCTCCAACTATTCGAATTTCTCCTCTTGCGAGCGCCGGTTTAAGAATGTCTGTTATGGCAAGTGCGCCTTGCGAGGATCCTGCTTGTTCGATCAGGTGTATTTCGTCAATGAACAGAATATCGTCTCCTCCTGATTTTTGAATTTCATGAAGAACCCCGTTGAGACGTTTTTCCATCTCTCCACGAAGCTGTGTTTCGCTCATGAGTTTACTCATTGAAAGAGATAGGATTCGTTTATTGAGAAGAGTGCTTGGAACCGTTTTGTGAACAATACCAAGAGCCAACCCTTCTACAATGGCTGTTTTTCCAACACCAGGCTCACCAATGAGCAGAGGATTGTTTTTGGTGCGACGTTTTAATACATGAATAATTCTATCGATTTCATCATCTCTTCCTGTAATAGGGTCAATGTTTTCACTCCTGGCTTTTTCTGTGAGGTCGATAAGATAATCGCTGTGCATTTTTGCTGATTTGGTGCCTTGCTTTTTAAATAATTGCCAAGCAAAAAATACTAGACCACCTAGGATTATGATGTAGAAAAATAGGTCTTCCATAGATTATAATTGTACACCAATTTTGCTTCGTACGTTTTTCATTTTTTCTTCTGCGATTTCTAGTGCCTGATTCGCTCCTTTGTCGAGAATTTCTAGCAATTGACCTTGATCTTGTAGATATGTGTTTATTTTTTCTTGCAGAGGACTTAAGTAAGTTGTCACACGAGCAGCGAGGTCTGTTTTGTATTCTCCAAAACGGTTGTTGAATCTTTCTGCCAAGTCTCTTGTGAGTTCAACATGTTGTTTTTGATCTGATCCAACAGGCACGACATTTGTATCATAAAGAAGAATG
>PVBE011236741.1_pt1 | contig 11849 bp, 13 predicted proteins | sample 1631181 | NCBI WGS metagenome assembly PVBE01 (sample SAMN08397723, study PRJNA350692) | Marine metagenome, whole genome shotgun sequencing project. | isolation source: water | place: Pacific Ocean | collected 2012-04 | reverse complement strand
ATTTGTCCCATCAGAAGTGGTGTTACCCAACAACCAAATAAAAAACCTAAAAAATGAGAAGAACCTAGTAAACCTATCTCAGTGGTAGTGAAAGAAGCATTTATTCCAGCTAAAGCATCGAGGGGAGCAATTGCCCCATTACCAAGTTGAAGAAAGATAGTAGAAACTATCAGGGCTGAAAAAGATAACAGAAGTCCCAATTAATTCTTCCCGTTTAAATGAATTAATATTAATTATTTAAATGCTCAATGGAACTTTTATGGAATAGTGTCAATAAAAATTATAACTAATTAATAATAAAAAACTCTAATTTAATAAAAATTGTAGGAGCACATCATAATGTGCTCCCACTATTAGCTTAAAATTTAATTTAAAGCTGCATTTGTAATATCATGTGTCCAAGCACCTGAAGGTTCTTTTGTAATAACTGGATCAGAAGCTCCTGACATTAAAACTTTAACAGTTCTTTGATAGTCTGCAGGATCAAGCGCTCCATTAGAACCAGCTGTCAATTTTGCAATCTCTCCCATCATTCTTACTTGATGCTTTTCAGTTTGAACACCTGCATCATCATTATCTAATATTATTGATGCTGCCTCTTTTGGGTTAGCCTCTGCATATTTCCAGCCTTTCATTGAAGCACGTACGAAACGAACCATCTTATCTTTAAAGCTAGAATCACCTAGATTTTTTTCCAAAACATATAAACCATCTTCCAATGTAGAAGCACCTTCAGCTTGATACTTAAAAACTGTAAGTTGCTCTGGAGAATAACCTGCATCTCTTACAACCCAGTATTCATTATATGACATAGTAGAAACGCAAGCAGCCTGACCTTCAGTCAGAGGTTCAACACCCCAACCTTGTTTAAGTACAGTAACTCCGTCAGCACTTCCGTCAGTTGCTAGACCAAGCCTACTCATCCAACTTAGAAATGGGTACTCATTTCCATAAAACCAAACTCCAAGAGTCTTTCCTTTTAGATCATCAGTGCTATTTACGCCCATATCTTTTCTACACGTAAGCATCATTCCAGAACTTTTAAAAGGTTGTGCAATATTTACTAATGGTAAACCTTTTTCTCTTGCTGCTAGAGCAGAAGGCATCCAATCAACCATCACATCAGCACCACCACCTGCTAAAACTTGAGCTGGTGCTATATCGGGACCACCAGGTTTAATTGTAACATCTAAACCTTCTGCATCATAAAATCCCTTATCTTTTGCAACATAGTATCCAGCAAATTGAGCTTGAGTTACCCATTTTAATTGGATAGTCACTTTATCAGCGGCAAATGCTGTACTGACCATTGCAGTAAACATTATCGCAATTAATGATATTAATTTCTTCATATTAATCTCCTCTCTTTTCTAACTTTGATTTTAATCAAATTTCAAATCTTGGCAATTTTTATTTTTGTTGGCTTGGATGCCAAAAAGTAAATTGTTTTTCCATTAATGCTATAAAGCCGTAAAATAGACAACCAGCTAAAGCTGCAACAAAAATTTCTGCCCAAACCATGTCTAATGCAAACCTTCCTACTTCCGAGGATATACGAAAACCCATTCCCTTAATTGGAGAACCAAAGAATTCAGCTACAATTGCTCCAATTAATGCAAGAGTAGAACATATCTTCAAGCCATTAAAAATAAAAGGTAAAGCAGATGGTAATCTTAATTTTAAAAGGGTTTGAAAATATGAAGCACTGTAAGTTTTCATTAAATCCTGTCTACTCTTGTCAATAATACTTAAACCTTGAACCGTATTAACAAGCATAGGAAAAAACACCATCATAACAACAACTGCACACTTAGACTCCCAATCAAACCCAAACCACATCACGAAAATTGGAGCCATACCAACAATTGGCAGAGCTGAAACAAAATTTCCTAAGGGAAGAAGTCCTCTCTTAAGAAAATCAAATTTATCAATAAAAACAGCAGTCAAAAATGCTGCCCCACATCCAAGTATATAACCAGATAGTGCTCCTTTGATTAGAGTTTGTGTAAAATCTATCCACAGGGTTGGTATTTCTGAAATAAATTTTGAACCTATTGCAGTAGGAGCGGGTAAAAGAACAGGATTTATACTTAACCCTAAAACTAAAAATTCCCACATCAATAAAAAAACTATCCCAAAAATAGTTGGAACAAAGAATTTTATAAAATTTGAATTATTTTTTTTTGAAAGTATTGAATTTAAAAACCAACCAATAAACCAAACGCCAAAAAATGAAAAAAGATATATGTTCATGTTATTATGGCCATTTTTTTGAGTGTTAAATTTTGGATAATATTTATTGTAATAACTAATGAAGCAGCTAAAAATGCGGCAGTAAATAAAGCACTCCATATCATTATAGTTTGGCCATAATAAGTACCAGCAAGCATTCGCGCACCTAATCCAGCTATTGCTCCAGATGGAAGTTCACCTACAATAGCCCCAACTAAAGAAGCAGCAATACCAACTTTCAAAGAGGCAAACAAATAAGGAACCGAAGAAGGAAACCGAAGTTTCCATAGGAGCTGATTTGAGCTAGCTGACCATGTTCTCATTTGGTCGATTTGCATTTGTTCTGGTGATCTTAATCCTTTCACCATCCCAACTACAACCGGGAAAAAAGATAAATACATTGAAATTATTGCTTTTGGTAGTAGCCCAGTTATTCCTACTGAGTTCATAACAACAATAATCATTGGTGCAATTGCTAAAATAGGAACGGTTTGACTTGCTATAACCCAAGGCATAACGCTTAAATCCATAGCCTTATTGTGTACTATCCCTAGTGCAAGCAAAATACCAAGCGCCGTACCAAGGAAAAATCCTGCTAAAGTAGCTTCTAGTGTAATCCAACCATGGTATACTAATGAACGTTTAGAAGTAATTTTCTTATAAAAAACTGTATTTACAATTTCTTTGACTATCTGATGAGGTGTTGGTAATTTAGGCTTTTCTAAATTCCAAGATCTAATTATTTTTTCTGTTGTATTTAAATCTTTGAATTTTCTTTCAACTTTTTCGGCATTCATAGGTAAAGCTATTAAATACCAAAAAATACCTATCACTGTGACAATAATTAGTATTGGAAAAAAATTTCCCTCAAGAAAGAATTTATAAATAGAATTAGAGAATTTCATCTTGGTGTCCAGACTTTAGTCCTTCTCTTACTCTTTGTGCAATTTTTATAAATTCTTGGCTATCTCTTATATTTAAATCCCTTTTTGATGGTAAAGTACTTTCAATAATATCTGTTATTCTACCTGGTCTAGGGGACATAACTACAATTTTAGTGGAAAGAAAAACAGCTTCAGGAATTGAATGAGTCACAAAACATATTGTTTTTTTTGTTTGCCTCCATAAATCAAGTAACTCACTATTTAAACGATCTCTTACTATCTCATCGAGTGCTCCAAATGGTTCATCCATAAGTAATATATTAGCATCAAAAGCTAGGGCTCTAGCTATAGACGCACGTTGCTGCATTCCAACAGGACATATTGCAGATTCTGCGCCTCCAACTATCATAACATCAGCTTTACCCCTTCTAATCATCTCAGCACCTTCACAAATTGAATGCGTTCCAGATGAACATGCAGTTACTGAAGCTAAATTTGGGCCTTTGAAATTATTCCTTATGGATATTTGACCTGAAACTAAATTTATTAATGCACCGGGAATAAAAAAAGGACTTACTCTTTTTGGTCCCTTTTCAGCTAAAGTTAATGATGCTTGCTCAATACTTGGTAGCCCACCTACACCGGAACCTACACCAACACCAATTCTAGAAGGATTATAATTAGAATTTGTAAGTAATGAATCTTTTATTGCCATCTCAGCAGCTGCGACACCAAAAATAATAAAATCATCTACCTTTCTTAAATCTTTTGATGAAAACCAATCACCTGGATCAAAAGATTCATCTAGTAATTCATCATCATTTTTAATAGGTACTTCACATGAAATTTTTGTTTGAAAATCAGTAGTGTCAAATTTACTTATAAAATTCGCACCAGATTTATTTGCAATTAGATTCTTCCAGGTAGATTCGAGGTCTCCACCTAATGGTGTTACAGCCCCCATTCCTGAAACTACAACTCTTCGCAATTAACAAGATCCTTTAATTAAAAAAGATTACTATGTATTAGAATTTATAAAGTTTACTGCGTCACCAACCGTTTGAATACTTTCAGCAGCATCATCAGGTATTTCTATACCGAACTCTTCTTCAAAAGCCATTACTAGTTCAACAGTATCTAGACTATCTGCGCCCAAATCATCAATAAAGCTAGCTGTGTCTGTAACTTTGTCTTTTTCAACACCTAAATGCTCAACAACGATAGCTTGGACTTTCTCTAATGTATCACTCATATTACCCTCTTTTTTTATAATTAATAAACACAGTTATTTTTGATTGTATGGGCTTTACCATATCCCAAATAAATATTCAACTAACACATTTAATTCATATATAAACCGCCATTAATATGAATAGTTTGACCTGTTATATAGCTTGATTCTTGACTTGCTAGAAAAATAACAGCAGATGACAAGTCTTTTGGTGTACCAATTCTATTCGCAGGTATAGAACTAATAATTATATCTTTTCTATTATCATCCAATTTTTCAGTCATAGGTGTTTCAATAAAACCTGGAGCAATACAATTAACCGTTATATTTCTTGTAGCCAACTCTTGGGATAAAGATTTTGTTAGCCCTATTAATCCTGCTTTTGAAGCTGCATAATTAACTTGACCTGCGCCTCCTGTTGCCCCAACGACAGAGGATATATTTATAATCCTTCCATATTTTCTTTTTACCATGCCTTTTGTAATTAATTTAAGAATGTTAAAAGTTGAGTTTAAGTTTATGTTTAAAACATCCTCCCATTCTTGATCAGACATTCTAAGAAAAATATTATCTTTAGTTATTCCGGCATTATTAACTAAAATATCAATTTGTCCCAATACCTCTTCAGATTTTGAGACAAGTTCAGAAATTTCATTTTTATTACTCAAATCACATGGGACTATATGGCACTTATCTCCTAAAGATTCTTTAAGTTCATTTAATTCTTCAACATTTCTTCCGGAAATGCAAACTTCAGCATCGTATTCTACCAAAACTCTTGCTAATTCTTTGCCAATACCGCCACTCGCCCCAGTAATAAGTGCTTTTTTATCTTTTAAACTAAACAATTTTAATATCTCTCATAAAGTTTTCTATGCTCTCTTTACTATTCAAAGTAAATCTTTGCAAGTTTGGGCAACTTCTTTTAGCTAAATTAGAGAGCACATTACCCGCGCCTACCTCAATTATTGACTCAACCCCTAATTCCATAAATTTTTCCATTGTCTCACGCCATCTTACAGTTTCAGTGACCTGGTTAATTAAATTAATTTTAATTGTTTCTATATCTTGCGTGGCATTAACAGTAGTATTTTGAACAATTGGTATATTTGGTTTGCTTAAATTTATATTTGCGAGTTCATTTTGCATAACAAGTTTTGCATTATCCATTAAATCACAATGAAATGGAGCGCTAACAGGTAATTTAATTGCTTTTTTTGCTCCTTTTTCTTTTAACAAGCCAATAATATGATCAACTGAGCTCGTTTCTCCAGATATGACTATTTGACCAGGCGCATTATCATTTGCCACCTGACAAACATTGTTTGTTTTTGAAGTATTTATTGTTTCTTTTACATCATTGATATCTAAACCCAAGATCGCTGCCATTGCTCCTTTTCCAGTTGGAAATGAATCTTGCATAGCTTTACCTCTTAATTTTAATAATTTTGCTGCATCAGTTAAAGAAAGTGAATCTAGGGCAGCTAGAGATGTATACTCGCCTAATGAATGACCAGCTGAGATATTAGCAATTTTATCAACAGTAAAACCTCTTAATTTTAAAATATTAATAACAGAAATTCCTATTGTCATGATTGCTGGTTGTGCATTCTCAGTTAAAGTAAGATCATTTTCAGGTCCTTCAAAAATTATATCTGATAATTTTTGCTCCAGAGCATCGTCTACTTCTTCAAAAATAACTTTTATTTCGGGGAAACTATCATATAAGTCCCTTCCCATACCAACATATTGACTTCCTTGACCAGGAAATACTAGAGATTTCATTAAGTTTCCTCCATTACTTATATTTGATTAGCATAGTTCGTTATTACAAGCTTGCAAATTTATCTTTAATACATTAATGAATGCTTTAAATTTAGTTTTTTAAAGAGGAAGTATGTCTTATTACGAGCATGTATTTATAGCAAGACCAGAAGTTGCCCCGCAACAAGTTGAAAATATTGTTGAGGATATTAAGAAAATTGTTTCTGATGAAGGTGGTAATACAGTCTATACGGAATATTGGGGGTTAAAGAGATTAGCCTATAAAATAAATAAAAGTGAAAAAGGACATTATTCACTTCTAAGAATAGATAGTAAAAGTTCAACAATTGATGAAATAGAAAGAATTCAGAAACTTAACGAAGATATATTAAGGTTTATTACAGTAAGAACTGAAGATATATCAGAAGAGCCATCAGTGATGATGAAATCTTCAGAGAAAAAGGATGTTTATTAATTTAAGAAGAGTAGTGAAATGAAAAACTTTTTACCTGATATAACGCAGATACCTATTAGAAGTCCTTTTTTAAAAAGAAAAAAATCATGTCCTTTGTCAGGTGAAAATGCACCTAAAATTGATTACAAAGACACAAAATTACTTAAAAAATATCTCTCAGAAAGAGGTAAAATAATTCCTAGTAGAGTTACCTCCGTATCAGCAAAAAAACAAAGAGAATTAGCGCAAGCTGTTAAAAGAGCTAGATTTATGGCTTTATTGCCTTATAAAATGGATTAATCATGGAAGTCATCTTACTTGAAAGAATTGAAAAACTTGGACAAATGGGTGATGTTGTAAAGGTCAAAGATGGCTTTGCAAGAAATTTTTTACTTCCACAAAAAAAAGCTCTAAGAGCTTCAGAAGATAATTTAGCATATTTTGAAAAAGAAAAAGTTACATTAGAAGCTAATAACCTTAAGCAAAAACAAGAAGCGGAAGTTATCTTAACTAAATTGGATGACTTTAACTTAATAATAATTAGACAAGCTGGTGAAACCGGACAATTATATGGTTCGGTTAATACGAATGATGTAAAAACATCTTTAAATGAAAATGGTTTCGTAGTCGAAAAAAATCAAATCAAGCTCGATAAACCAATTAAAGAGCTCGGCATACATAAAGTATCAGTAAAATTACATCCAGAAGTTCAAGCAATAATTTCAGTTATCGTATCACGAACTGAATCTGAAGCAGAAACTCTGATTAAAGGTGATGAAATTAAAATAGAAAGCGAAGAAAACTTAATTTCAGAAGACACTATTAATCTCGAAGAAGTTTTTGAAGAAGGCGCTGTACCAGAAGATATCAATGAAGAATCTGCAGAAATAACTGAAGATAATGACAACCAAATTTCTGAAGATCTAAGTAATGAAAATAATTCTGATACAGACGAATCTGAAAAAAAAGATGATGCTGATTCTTAAAAAGAATTTAATATAAATTAACCATATATTTTAATCATTTAATTCATTTAACCCCAATATTCACATTTATCCACAGTTTTTTTTCTTGGGTTATTTTCGTTTACTGTTAAGTTATAACGATGAACACTTCAACCCCTTATCTTGTAAATGAAGACACGAATTCCGAAGGAAATTCATTGGAACTTCCTCACAATATCGAAGCTGAACAACAGCTTTTAGGGGCATTAATTAGAAATAATGATCTTATAGAAAAATGTAATAATACAAAATTAAGCAGTGAACATTTTTATAATAAACTTCATGGAGAAATCTATGAAAAAATAAATAAATCACTCTCAACAGGTAAAACTGCAAATATAATTTTTCTAAAAACTTTTTTTGAAAATGATGACGAATTTAATTCTGAAGAATATTTTGAACAGTTAGTCATTAACGCTGCACCTGGGCCGGCAATAGAAGAATATTCATCATTAATTTATGATCTTGCTTTAAGACGAAAATTAATAGGAACTGCAGAATTCCTACAACATTCATCTTTTGATTTAAGTCAAGATGATATGACAGCAAATGATATTATTGAAGAAACTGAGAATAAGTTATTTCAAATTGAAGTTTCTGGAGATTCTGAAAAAGGGTTTAAATCATTTGAAAACGCTTTAACAGAATCATTAACAACTATTGAGTCCGCGTATCAATCTTCGGGTGGTTTAGCTGGTCTATCAACTGGATTTAAAGATTTGGATAAAGCTATAGGTGGACTTCAAAAATCTGATCTCATTATTCTTGCTGGAAGACCTGCAATGGGAAAAACTGCACTAGCCACAAATATTGGTTTTAATGTTGCAAAGAAATTTTCTGAAACCTTACAAAGTGATGATGTTAAGACTGATAAAAATGGCAATATTATTTCAGATGGAAGCGTAGTGGCTTTTTTCTCGTTAGAAATGTCTGCTGAGCAACTTACAACTAGAATTGCCGCAGAACAATCGGGTATTGAATCTAACGAACTAAGAAGAGGTAACATTAAAGAAGATCAATTCATGCACTATGCAAGAACGATTTCTGATCTTAAATCTGTTCCATTTTATATTGATCAAAGTGGATCTATACCAATTGGAGTACTTTCTACAAGAGCTAGAAGATTAGCAAGGACTTTAAAAACTTCAAAAAATCAAGAGCTTGGACTTATTATTGTTGATTATATCCAATTAGCGGCAACATCCTCAGGAAAATATCGAGATAGTAGAGTTCAAGAAGTAGCAGAAATTACTCAAGGCTTAAAGTCTCTAGCAAAAGACCTTGATGTACCCATAATTGCTTTATCGCAATTATCAAGGCAGGTCGAGGCTAGGGATGACAAGAGACCTCTTTTATCTGATTTGAGAGAGTCTGGTGCAATTGAGCAAGATGCTGATATTGTTATGTTTGTTTATAGAGATGAATACTATTTACAAAATAATCAACCTCCCCCCGGAACAGAGCAACATACTTCATGGCTAGCACGTATGGATGAAGTACATGGAAAAGCTGAAGTCTTGATTAGAAAACATAGACATGGACCCACTTCAAATGTTCAATTACAGTTTGAAGAGCGTTTAACAAAGTTTTCTGATCTTGCTAGAGAGAATTATTTACCAGAGAGAAAAATGGAGACGAGAGGAGGAAGAAGAGGATTGCGCGAGAGAATGACACAGGAGCGCGCGTAGCAAAAATAATAACAGTATTACTATAGTAAAGTAGTTTTAGGTACCTACCAACCACCTAGCAAGGAAGATTGTTCCATTCTGTAATAACAACGATGAAACGTGTAATGCAAATAGAAAAAACACATCCATTATTACGTTCGAATGACACCGCCCGTCTTTTTTCGCTCGCCGCATATTTTATAACGCACACGTGTATGCATGTAACACAAAAGTAACTTCACAAATTCAGCACAGCGCGAGAGAAGCACTTTAAAAAGCACCGACACGCGTATGGGTAAAAATGTCGCCATCATCGGTGGTGGCATCAGCGGTCTCGCGTGCGCTCAGCGTTTATCGGAAAGCAACGATATCATCGATTCCATCACCGTCTTTGACACGGGAAACCGAAGCTGTGGTGGACGGGCATCTTCCAGAGTTTATCCGAAGGCCGGTTTCGAGTTCGATCACGCGGCGCAGTATTTTTCCGTGAAGGACGAGAATACGCCATTTTCAAGATATTGCCGAGCTGCGATTGATAGAAACGAGTTGTACGTTATCGATAACGATCGATACGGGATTATATCGCCCGGAAATAACGCGCAAAAATTTGATGACGGTTTGGTTAGATACGCTTCCGTCGACGGGTTTCGCGCGTTCGTCAGGCATTTAGAGGATTCATTTTTAGATGTCGTCGCGAGCGATAACAAGAACAAAATAGAGCGCCCGCAATGGGTTGGTTCCATGCGAAAATGTGGTAATAAGAAGTGGGTCTTAGCGAACACGCAAGATCAAACGAGAAAAAATTATCGAGAGTTGGGCGAGTATGATTTTGTCGTCATCGCGCACAATGGTAAATGCGCGTTTAATTTGATGAAGACGGCGGTGAACACGGAGAATGCGAATGAAAGTCCGAAGATTTTGCAGGCACTGAAGGCCTCATTTGGAATAAAACCGAGGGAGGTTTTGTATAAGAAACGAGAGTTGGTGTTGTCGAGTATTTGGTCCGTGAATGTGGCGATTGGGAACTTAGACGAAGAGACGATGCAAAAATTGGACGCGTTTGATGGCGCGCACGTGGTAGAGAACGAGCGTTTAGCGTACATTGGTAATAACACTTTGAAAAAGAAGAAGAAGAAGAAGACCGAAACAGTGAGAGAGATTACGCTTTTGTCGACTCCTTTATACGGCAAAAGGAACAAATGTCCGCAAGAAGCCATTCCGGAAGCGGTCGCGATTAAAGTTAAGTTAGATTTAGTAACCGAGTTGGAGAAGACCTTAAATATAGCTCCGGACGTGCTTAATAACAATGTCGTTTTCTCCAAACTGCAATTGTGGGGTGCAGCGAATGGTTTGACTAGCGAATACCGAGTACTTGCTGGACACTAACGCCTCCGTCGGCGTGTGTGGTGATTGGCTCACAACCGACGACCAGTCCCCGAGTGTGGAGACAGGAATGCACTCGGGTTGGCTCTTAGCTGAGGCTATTTTAAACAAGCCGACCGAAAACCATCTCCAAGTCAAATGGAAACCGGTTCAAAACGCATCTGCACTCGGATTAACCGTCCCGGGAGCGGATCTCCCAGATCCTCCTCCGGAAGAAGAGGCGATGACGAGAAATAACAAGAAGAGCTATAATCGGCAAAGGCAGCGGGGACGGCGTAAGCCTACTTCTTCCGCTCCTCGAGCCGTGATGCCTTCGCGAGCTTGCGTGCGGGTCGCTCGTTTTTAGTGATGTACAATTTTTAGAATGAAAAGAAGCTTTTTTGTCTTCAAATGGAAATTTGCACAAAAAAACACGTTCATCGTAACGACCTCTTCATAAAATAAAATATGTCGAGACTTCTTCATGTATCCGGCGTCGTTGCCACCGCCTCGACGCCATCGAGACGACAGTGCCGGTGCCGTTCGAAATCGTTCGTCGTCGCGTCATCTTCGTCGTCGTCATCGTTTTTATCATCAACATCGACAGAAAAGTTCAGCTCTACATTCTCTTTAGGGGAGAGAATTACTTTCCAACTCGCAACCGCGCAAAACAGAAAGCGATCCAAAACGAGAACGACGACGACGAAAACAAGCGCTCAACTCTCTCTCCAATCTCTCAAAGACTGGTGGAAATCCTCCGCCAAAATCGACAAGAAGACGATAGCCTCTTTAGGCTCCGCCTGTTTGCTCAGTTATGGGTTCGTATCTAATCTCTTCTACGTCTCCAGTTTACTCTTAGCGACGTATACGTCGATCAAAACGACAGGACAGTCCCCGGTGACCTCCACGGAGTCGTTAAAGATTTTCGCGAGCTCTTATTTCGGATTGTGGATGATACAGAATGTTATCAGGCCCGCTCGATTCGCGTTTAGCGTCGCCATCAGTCCCAAAACAGATAAGTTGGTTGAGTTTTTCCAAAAGTACGTCCCTGGGAACAAAAAATCGTACGCTTTTGGGCTCACGGTGTTTTGCGTGAACGTTTTAGGAACGTTCGCGTACATGTTCGGCGGCTTTGCATTGATATATGCGCTGACTGGAGTCCCATTGGATATAGGGAAGTTGTTTGGGGCCGCCGTGGCAGCGAAGAAAGGAGGCGGCGTGGTGGCTTAATAAATAAATTTGTAATTAATT
>PVBE010834135.1_pt1 | contig 11849 bp, 4 predicted proteins | sample 1631181 | NCBI WGS metagenome assembly PVBE01 (sample SAMN08397723, study PRJNA350692) | Marine metagenome, whole genome shotgun sequencing project. | isolation source: water | place: Pacific Ocean | collected 2012-04 | reverse complement strand
GGAAGCACTGGCCGCGTCAATATCTGACGAACAGGTCAACCGGTTCCGCCGTGAAGGAGGGCTGGTACGATGAAGATGCAAATTAAGACCAAACCATGGAAAAACCTGGCCATGATCGCACTTGTCGCGATTCTCGCGTTGCTGACGGGTTGCTCATCAACGCAGCTCGGACAACTTGTCGAAGCCGGTATGCTGGCCACGGGGCAGGACCCTGAAAGTGCAGCGCAGGCGCGACAGGCTGCTTCCTCGCTCTCCGGGGCATTGGTCCCGGTTGACGAGGAAACCGAGCGCTCACTGGGAAGTGGCGTGGCTGTTCAGGCCTACTCGACGATCGGCAAGCGCCATCCGAATGAAGCCCTGCAGCGTTACGTCAACCTGGTCGGCCGTACGGTGGCTGCCAACAGTGACCGGCCCGATCTGCCCTATACATTCGCGGTGCTGGAGAATTCCACACCGAACGCGTTCGCCGGGCCCGGCGGCTACATCTTCATAACGACCGGATCGCTGAGCGTGATGAAGAGCGAGGCCGAACTGGCGGGTGTGCTGGCGCACGAGGTGGCGCATGTGTCGCGGAAGCACATCCTGCGCACCTATCGCAGGGCGTCCATGGTTGGCGCGCTACAGCAGAGCGCTGCGGTCATGGATGCGAATATCACCCAGTACACGTCGCTGGTGGATGCCGCATCCGACACGCTTTTCGACAAAGGGCTGGATCAACGATTCGAGTACGAGGCCGATCTGGTCGGCACGGAGATAGCCGCAGTGACCGGGTATGACCCGCGCGGGTTGCTCGTGTTCCTGTCTAAACTGAACAAGATCTCATCGGCAGGTGGCGGGTGGTTCAAGACGCACCCACCCATGGATGAACGGATCAATCGGCTGAACCAGTTTTTGACTCGTGAACTGGGCGGCGAGAAGGGTATCCAGCAGAGCGAGCGGTTTCAGCGAACTATCAGTGCGCATTTGAGATGACCGCAACCACGGACGTTGTATGGGCCAACATCGTAAGAGGAAGCCCGTGAAAACAGAGCCGCGGACCAGGCTCCGCCGCTTGGTGCGGCGCGTTCTGTTGGGCTGTCTCCTGCTGCTGAGCGTGCTTGTTCTGCTGCTGGCATTGGCGCCTGCTATTATCTGCTCACAAGCGGTACAGTTTCGTCTGACGCAGTCTGTAACCGGCTTGCTGGGACGCACACTGATTCTTGAAGATCTGGATTTCGGATGGAGCAAACCGCTCAGCATCGGCCGTGTTGCCCTTCCACCCGGGGCAGGGGAGGGTGACTTGCCACTGGCTGAAATCACCGGCTTCTCTATCCCGCTCTCCCTGATCCGGTTGGCTTCAGGCCCGCCATATCCGCTTACTGTCGACGTCCAACACCTGGAATTGAACCTGGTACGAGCAGAAAACGGAGAATTCAATACGTTCACAATCTCCTCTCATGCCGAACCCGGGGTGGAGACGGCGGCCGAAGCGCCGATTCTGCCCTTGTCCAACATCCATTTTCGCATCCACCAGATGGATCTACTATACATCGACCACATGTCCGGCGTGACGGCAGCGTGGGAGGCGGGCGAGCTCATCGCAAACTGGCCTGGGCCCGGACAGCCGCTGTCGCTCGATCTGAACGGAAAACTGCTGCTGGGGGAGAACAGTCTGCCGGTGGAACTCAGAGCCGTGCTCGACTCGTGGATCGATGCCAATCGGAAACTGACACCCGGCTCCGCTCGAATCACGATGGAAAGCGGAGATCTTGAAAAGGGCGGCATCCAGCTCGGAGGCGAGGTGCAGGACGGAGGCGAGGTCTTTGCGCGCGTCCGTGTACCCCTTGCAGAGGTCGAACGGATGCGACAGGGCTTGCCGCTGCCGGATGACATACCGCAACTGACCGGCGACCTTGATTTCCAATTCAACGGACATCATGCTGCCGGTTTTCGCGATTGGCGTATCAAGGCCGCCCTGGCGGCGCACGAACTCACGATTCTCACCGCTAAAGAATCGCAACAAGTCGACGCGATGGCGGTAACCAACAGCATCGCGCTGACGGGCGGAATAGAGATCGAGACCGATCTGGTAGGCCTGTTCCCTGCCGAGGGGTCCGACCCTGCAGAGCACGAAATGCGCGGATCCGGTCGCGTGACCACGGCGATCCAGGTGTTGGAAGTAGCTGCGGGGGAGCAGGGCCTTGTAGCAGAAGGGGTTTTCGACCGGCGCCGATTTGAGCTCGTGATGAAGCACGGTTCGATAGACGAACTCAGTTACAGCGACGAGGCCAGCACCGGTTTCGAGATTGTCGAGGATTCCCAGGGCTTGGCAGCAGGGGAACTCAGCGTGAAGTCAGAAATGCGTGTCGGACCGGCAGGAGCTCTGGCATTCAAACTGACAGGTGCAGATCTCGGTGAACTCTTGTTCGCGGGGGAAGAAATGGAGCTCATGCTTCCGGCGCTCAGTCTTGACGGCGCCCTCTCGGTCGACGTCCCGAATTGCGAGATCCAGGCGAAGAAACTCCACTTCGGGCTGAGTGGAGTTCTCGACGGCAATGCCGACGCAGCCTTCAACTGGACCAATACACAGTGGCGACTGAACTCGGCGATCGCCGTAACCAATTTGTCGCAAGCACTCGGACTCGTAACTTGGGCAGAAGGTGCGGGGCCGGTTATCCCTGCGCTGCAGGGACAGCTCAGGCTGGCGACCGAGCTCGATGGCTCTCTGCCTGACGGCGCATTCGACATCCTGTCACCACTTCCGCTCGAGGGCGTTCTGCGACTGCAATTTCAGGATATTCTCATCGATGATGAGAGCCGCGCCTTTCGTCTGAGTACATTGAACGCGACATCGCAATTGGCTGTATCCGACAAGGGGCGGACAGTCGCGCTCGAGCTTGATCTGGAGGCTGACGACGTGAGCATCGCGTCGGGTCCGCCGCTGCAGGGAGTGCAGGTCTCGGCCAAAGCCAGAATGCGCGAAGTTGATACGCTTGAGTTAACTGTTGAGCGAATTGCGGTGTCGAATCTGCTGACAGAGATCGCTGCCCGAACCAGTCTCTCGGGCCTGCGCGCCGTCCTGCGACCACAGTCCGACACGACCGGCCTTCCAGCACTGATCGAAGAACTCGACCTTGATGCCGAGGTCAATCTGACGCAGGAACTGGGCGGGCTGAGCAATGTTGTGCCGGGACTGACAGGACAGGGGCGTTGTTCCCTGGACTTGGACTGCCGCAACGCGCCGGGCCGTCGGCTTGCAACCAGCCTTGGCCTTAAGATCGAGAATGCCAGCGCATCTTGGGGCGACCGGCTGAAGGTTACGGATCTGGCGGGAGCCTGGACGCTGACCAAGAACTTTCGCTACCGTCCTTCGGACAGGCCACCCGAGCGCCCGGTCAGGGGGCGTGTAACGATCGGTTCGATCCACCTCCCCATGCTCGGGCCCTCAGCAGAAATCCGGGATACGGCCATCTTGGTGAGGGGCATTGACTATGGACTGGACGTGAACATCACGATGCGTGATTTGATGGGCGGTTCAGCAGCCGCAGTCTGCGAGCTAACCAGGGAGGGTGGCGATCCCGTGGTCGAGGCACAGGTGTCGATTACTGGTGTTAATGGCGCCACACTTATGCCGGACGTCAAGTTCGCAAATGCAAGGGACGGTGAGATCCATGCAGTTGCCGATGCGCGGCTGCGCCTGCCCGGCGAAACACAGGGAACATTGCTGGACGCTCTGCAGCTTCGTGCAAGGACAATCAGAATCGGCAAACGCGCTTTTGCCCGCCTGCTGCATGCCATGGATACGCGCCAGCAGACTCCTCAATTCCAGAATGCGATCGTCGCACTCACCCTTGGTACGCCGGTGAAGGCGGAATTGACCATTGCCCATTCCCTTGTGACGTTCGGCAGCGAACTACGCCTCGCGGGCGGCGCATTGATCCCTTTGCCGATTCTGGACCATGAACCGATCGGTGAACTCATGACAATCTACGGAACAGACCAGGACGAAACTCGAATCCAGTCAACGCGCCTTGCATTGCTCATGTTGCTGGAAGAGGACATGAATGAGATCTGGGACGCCTTGGGCGGAAAGTGGGGAATGACCAGTGGATTGGGAACTGAATAGTGCGAATCCGAGCCCCTGAACACGGGGATGGCGGGAAGTTGGGGAGAAAATGATGAAACGAAGCAATTGGCAAAGAAGACACTGGATACTACTCGCCCTTTTCATCGCGTCGGGATGCAGTACGCCGCTTGTTGACGTGGATCTGTCTGTGGTTGGCGAGAAGACTGCCCTGGAGAAACAGGTGCTGGGTACGTACCACGCGCTGGGCGAGGATCTGCTGATCTACGGCAGTGTACGCGGGGTTGATGAGGACGGAGGCCTGAAGCTGGCACCACCGGCCACCGCCAGCCAGCGAGCAGCATTCGCTGCAATGCGTGATCGTGAGTACAACCGCGACGATGTTGAGCGGATACTGCGAGCCGGCGTTGCGGGAGAAGCCAGCACTGGTATGCTCGTTGTCCGCGATGAAGCGAAACTGGACGATATCGACCGACTGAGTCGTGAGCAGGTGCAGGCATTGATAGGAGAGGAGAACGAGAGCCGCGAAGCCATCCTGGGTCGCCTGGTCGAAACGACACCCGAGTTGGCGGATGCACAGCGTTCCGAGATTGTGAAGATTTTTGCAGAACTCAACCGGGACACGGCACCGAAAGGTGCATGGGTCCAGAACCCGCAGGGAGTCTGGGAGCAGCGATGAAAGCACGCAAGCACATAGGGACTGCCCTGGCCTTACTGCTGCTGGGCTGCTTCGTGACCCAGGCGGCTCCGCGACGCGACCTCTCGGGACTTCGCCTGCTGACTTCCGTTCCCGAGAACGACTACGAACCGACGCTGAGCCCGAACGGTGAATGGCTCGTCTTTGTCTCCGAACGCACCGGCGACCAGGAGTTGCTCTCCGTGCGATTAGCTGACGTGCCGGCAGCAACACCAATTCAGATAGCCGAGAGTCCCGCGGACGATCACTCTCCTCGCTTCTCGCCCGACGGCAAGTGGCTGTCCTGGGTGTCGACACGCTAAGATGCACTTGGTGATATTTGGGTAATGTCGTTCCCGCACGGCAAGCCGGTCCAGGTGTCAACCCGCGGCATCCGCGATGCAATGCCGCGTTGGCTGATCCGGGGCGGCGGCACACTGCTGCTTTACGAATCTCGCGATCTGCATGGCAGGGCAACGCTTTTTGAAGCTGTGCCCGGACGCTGGACATCCTCGGCGTGCTTGACCAACATCATGCGGGATGCCAGGATCCCCCCTTTCGGCGCCACCGTTGTACAGGAGCCCGACACGCCTGGTCAGCCCTGGGTTCTGGCAGCGGACGATACGAATGGAGACGGACGCCTCGACCGTGAAGATGAACCGACGGCCTGGATCCGCTCTGCCGCGCCTTCTTCATGGCGGCAGCTTACCCCGCCCCTGCGAGGGATGAACAGCCCCTGCCGGGCAGGGGCTGTGTTCGTGCTGAGTCTGGCGGTTCGGGACGATCTGGACGTTGCAATTGTGGAGACGCCGTTTGCAATCGCTGAGCTGAAAACGGCCGGGGATGCAGTTGAGAGTGCGCGACACCTGCAGCAGAGCTTTCCATTCGATCCGTTCACCCCGGTGGCGTATCTGCGTCAGGCGTACGCTCTCGAACCGGGCAACCCCGTGGCCGTGTCAGCCGTATTCCAGGCGGCCAGACTCCTGCAGAACGCCAATCGGCCTGAACAGGGGCTTGCCATGCTGGCGTACATGGAAGAACAGTCCGAACTGACGTCGATGCAGACAGTCGAACTCAGGTACCTGGCGGCAGTGCTTGAGTTGGCCGTGTTTGGACGCTCCGCACCCGAAGCAAAGGAACTCAGCGCCAGGCAGTCCAGCACTCTTGAGGAGTTGGACGCGTTGAGCCAGTCTTCAAGCGATCTGCCGCCGGCGCTGCGCGCACACATCATACTGGAGCGTGCCGCGCTCATGCTGACCATGGGAAAGGCCGCCGGTGCACTGACCGTTACGCGTGAGTTGCAGGCTCTGAAGCGCGCGCCACGTGAGCTTCAGGGTAGGGGCGCGCAGCTTCGCGGAAAAATCTATGAGAGACTTGGGCTATCGGCTGAAACGTCGCGCGCGTACCGAACACTCGTCTCGGAGTACGCTGATCTCCCTGATCTGGCCGAGCAAGCAGCGCTCCGTATGGTATCGCTAAGCATCGGCAAAGACGTATCGCCTGCGGACCAGGCCAAGGCTCTGCGCCGACTGCATGTAGACAGTCTCTTGGCAGTACGCGCGGCAGCGGGTCTCTCGGAAGGCAGGCTTCTGGCGAAGCAGGGCGAGGAAAGACGAGCAGAGCAGGTGTGGCAGAAAGTGGCGGCGTTGTCAGCCGACCAACCTCGCTTGGCCGCTCGTGCCGCCTTTGAACTCGCAGCCTCCTACGCGCGAGCAGGCAAGTACCAGCAGTCGATCGACACGTACGACTCCGTGGCCACCGGCCTGCGGAACAAGCTGTTAGCTACGGCCCCCTCCCTGTATCGCATCGCGCGCGAGGGACGCATCAGCGAATACCTGGCTAAAGGAGACAATGAACTGCGGGTGGGCGATCCTCAGTTAGCGCGCGCCACCTTCACCAGTCTTACCAGGCTGGAGCCTGCGGTAGTGGAAGGATGGCGAGGCCTGGTGGAAGCTCAATCCCGCTGTGACCTGCTGGACGATGCTGCACTCGCCGGCTATCAGCGCCGGGCAGATGCCGAACCCGACAGCGCGCTCGTCCAGTACCTGTACGGCCTTGCCTTGACGTACCGGCTTCCAATCACCCCGGAGGCGGGGCTGCGGATTCGGCGTGCGATTCTGCTCAACGGCGCCGTACCGTACTTCCACCAAACACTCGGGTTCATCCACGAACACTACGCGCGCACAGGGGACCGTCATGAGGATCGCGTCATCGCCTTGCAACAGTACGAGCGCGCACTCGCACTACTCACTGCAAGCAAAGACATTCGCCCGACCGCGTACGCGCGGTTGTTGATCAATTGCGGCAATGCGGCGTTGACACTCGGCAACTCGCAACGCGCCGCCGACCTTTACGAGCAGCGACTCGGCCTTGGTACACAATTCGATACCCCCGCAAACGAGTTTCTTATGTATCGATCCGCGGGCACGGCGTGCTTTCGCGCCGGACGGCCTGACCAGGCAGTCGCCCACTTCGTCACGGCACAGAAGTTCGTTCCGCAGATTGCAGCGTTGGGTCTACTGGACACCCGACAGGAATATGCGCTGACCACCGAACTACTGGATCGCGAGGCGCTGGCGTTGCTGGACTTGGGACACAACGCAGAAGCAGCGGCCCGCTTTGCTCAGGTCGTGAAACGGACTGAGTTGACATCACTGAACCGTGTCCGCGCGCTGCGCAACAGGGGGTTCGCGTTGCACCGGCTCAGTGGCGAACAAGTTGGCATGGACCGTGAACTCTCGCTCAAGAACGCTGTGGACGCGTTCCGCTCGGCATTGCAGCTGCTCAGGAAAGGAACGCTCACCAGCGCCACTGACCGGGGAGGCGGACTCATAAACCTCGACATCGCCGTGTCTGCCGACGAGGAGCGTGGGGGCGCGAAACTAGACCTTTCACCTGACGATGAGGAAAGGCTCGTGACTGCATCGCTTGCCAGTACGCTTGAGCAACTGGGAGAGCAGGCCGGCGCGGTCGAACAGCTCCGCGCTCAGCTCAGCTTGTCCGCAAAGCCCAGCCGGGTAAAGGGTGCCTACGAGGCGACGGTCCGACAGGTTGCGCTGGACCGGCTTGCCGGCAATCTGGTTCAACTCGGATTGTACCGGGAAGCGGCTCGAACTCTCATAGAGGCCATCGACGGAGCGCGCTTTCGGACCGGAGACCGTGAGCTGGTTAACGGCAACGCACTGTCCATTGCTCTTGCACGCATGGGCGAGGTCGCGCTGGCGTCGGACGTACCGCCCTTCACTGCGGGGGAATTGCTGGGCACATGGCTCCTCGCGCCCGACCGCACGGTGTCCAATGCAGCGACCATGTCACCGCTCAGAGCACTGGATCGCACAGCTGCTCGTGCTCTTGCTCTACGACGGGAGGATACGGGTGAGCCATGGCTGGAAAACCCGACCCAGCGCGCGCGCGTGCTCCTGGCCCGCGCACTCGTGCTTGAACGACAGGCAGGGCAATCGACCGGTCCCGGTACGGACCCCTTGTCCGCGGTCCGAGCCGCCCGAGATATGACCGCTGCCGATCGGTTGGCCCAACGTGCTGTCAACACAGCCGCTGCATCGCGTGAAGGGGGAGAGATCAAGCGGGTGGCAATTCTCGCCCGTGCCCTGCTTCTACGGCAGGCGTTCAGATCGTCTGATACGAATCGCGCGAGCCGTATACTGGCCCAGGCACTGAAGGCAGCCGATGCCGCGGGCCTTCCGCATTTGCGATGGTGGCTGGCAGCCCAGGGCAGTCTCGCGGGCGCCGACGGCGCACGCTACGCGCTGACAGCTTTGCGTGAAATCGAAGCCTTCGCCCCCGGGGCGTCCGACACGGAAACAGCTGTGCCACTTGCGCTACTCCGCCACTGCGAGAGACTATCAGTCGCAGGGCACATTGCCCGGGACGCCTGGTCCGAAGTATGGTCTCTCACTGAGCGATGGCGGGTTGCCCGTCTGAAACTGCTGCTGGGCACGGCTTCACCCTCCGTCGGATCCGGCCGTCCTGAAGAAACTGAGTGGCTGGATGCCGCCCTGGCGCTGCGGGCAAAGTTCCGGCGCAACCTGAAGAAGATCCACGATCGCCCTGCCACCGTACCATTGCCCGACGACCTGGCGGCGCTGAGCAAGGCGAAAGAGAACTGGCTGGCGCATCTCGACTCCGGTCGCGAAGCAGGATTTGCAACTGCTCTCATGCTTGCGCCACAGGCCGCACCCTTTGATGAAGCCACGACGTTGCTTGACAACGACTTGCCTCTCCCCGGCAAGGCTGCGTTGATCTTGTCGACACAGGGCCGTATTCGGGCCTGGACAGCAAAAGGGCCCGCAGCATTGAGTGACGAGTCAGGTTGGGCCAGGATCCGTGAACAGGCGCCCGTGTGGTTTGTGCTCGGCGCCCCTCTACCGCCTGGTCGGACCAAAGGGGTCCTTGTCGTGAACATGCTGACATTCGAGACAACGTTTGCGCGGCTCGAAAATCCACGCCTCGATGTGGAAAGCAGAACAGTTTCCTGGCCCGGCCCAGGGACGCTCTCCGGCGGACCGCTCGATTCGATTGACAAGGCCGTACTCGGCGCCAACCACGTGCAGCTCACGGCTGCTGTCAGCGTCAGGTCAGCCGCGGACCCATGGCAGTGGCCCCTGGTAGAGCCCGCCCTCATGCTCGGGCAGGTGCTCGAACGCCTTCCGCAGCTCACTTCCCTGGACGTAACTTGCCTACCTCCGGACGATCCACAGCGCGAGCTGGAAATGAAAATAGTGTTGGCAGCAGCGCTCGCCACAACCGACGCTGCCACGGTCCGAATCAACTCCCGGCAGTGGCTCGGGTTGGGCCTTCCCATCTCCGCACTGCCGCGCGTGGCCGAAACTGAACTGGCTGTCGCCATAGGCCGGGCCATGGCGTACCTGAAGGAAAGTGCATTTGAGGAGGCCGTGGCACCGTTGCGTCGCGCACTGGCAATCCGGCAGGCGCTGAAAAAACCGCCTGCGGAGGTCGCCGAGGTCGCACAGGCATTGGCCCACGTGGGGGGGCGGCTGAAGCGATGGGACGATGCGGCGCAGGCAGCAGGAATCCTTGTCAGACTCCGCAGCGCAGAGGGTGACAGTGAGGCAGCGGCCGAAGCCATGAGCCTGCGTGCCTCTTACCTCAACGATGCTCGCCGGTTCAAGGAAGCCCACGCTCTGTACGAGCAGGCGGGGGCGATATACGGAAACCATGGCCAGGCGCGTCCCCGGCTCGACATGCTCGCGCGCTCCGGTGTTGTCCTGGAGAACGGTGGTGAGTACGAGCGTGCTCTTTCGGTCTTCGAAGAGGTCCGCGCGGGTGCTAAGAAATCGGGCGACCGCGGGCTCGAAGCGATCCAACTGCGCCGCAGAGGCCGTATCTACCTTCAGAGGCAAAACCGATACGACGCGGCGGAACAAGCCTTCCTCGCCGCGCAAGAAGCAGCCCAGGCAGCCGGCGACCCCGAGCTGGCGGCGCTTGCCACGCTGGACCTGGCACGGACATACGAGCGGCTCGGGCTCTACAAGAAGGCAGTGGCAACTGCCCGGAAAATCGCGACCGGCGCTGCCGACACGAAGCAAACACAACTGCAAACGGATGCCCTGCTCGTGCAGGCCTACATCGAATGGGCCAGGGCCGATTATCTCAAGGCGTTCAAACTCAAGGCACAAGCGCACCGGCTTGCAGAGAAGCTCGCAGACACACCGCTACGAATCATAGCGCACAACACGGGTGGTCTGATCGCCTGGGCTCTGAACGATACTGACGCTGCGCTCAGGGAGTTCGATGCTGCGCTCACGCTGGCCAGGCAAAGCCTGTTTCCTGCTGAAGTCGCATCTACGTTGAACAACCGCGGCCTGGTCCATCGATCCGTCGGAGCATTCGAACAGGCCCTGGATGACTTTCGTGCTGCCCTTGTCATAGATCGTCGGCAGAGCAATGCCTGGGGCATTGCCTACTCGCAACGCAACATCGGGATAACGCACGTTCAACAGGGGCGGCCGAAAGCTGCCCTGCTGTCACTCGAGGAGGCCATCCGCCTGGCCACAAAGATCGGTGACAGAACAAACAGGACAAAAGCGCTTACGGCACTCGGGGATGCACTGCGCGAACTGGGGAAGGCAACGCGCGCGCGCGCAACGTACACAGAGGCTCTCGACGCGGCCCTGGCCATACCCCTTCCCGAAATGCAATGGCGAGCAATGCACGGCTTGGCCCTCCTGGCGCGGGAGGCAGGCGAGGCCGAAGAAGCACTACGCAGGTTTGACGATGCGATCACTGTGGTAGAGCGTCTGCGGGCCGGCATTCGCATTGAGGAATTTCAGGATGGATTCCTTCTCGACAAACAGGGGCTGTATGACGAGATGATCGACCTGCTACTGCAGGAGGGCAAAGGTAGGCAGGCGTTCGAGTACTCGGAGCGGTCCCGCGGCCGCAACTTCATCGATCTCCTGGGCAATCAGAAGATCAACCCGAACTCGACCCAGGACCAGGAGTCACTGGACAGGGAGGCATCGTTGCGGGCCGAAATCAGCGTGCTGGAACGGCGTGTGGCCGCCGCGACCGGTACGGACCGGGCTGCCGCGGTCCAGGAGTTGGATGACGCGCACCAACGCTATACCGCGCTGCTCATCGAACTTCGGGCCGAAAACCCGGAGCTGTCGAGTTTTGTGTCGGTACCGCCGGTCGATCTTGCCGCGTTGCAGAGACTACTGGATCCTGCGACCGTCCTGCTAGTCTACCATCTTTTGCCCGACGAGATCGTCGCATGGGTGCTCAGTCGGACTTCACTGAACGTTGTCAGAACGCCGGTGAGCAGGAAGGAAGTGGCCGACACATTGCTCCTGTACTGCCAACGCCTGCAGCAGTTCGACGACATCAGCGTAGAGCAGAAGATGCTCTCCGGCTGGCTCATCGAGCCGGTGGCGCCAATGCTGGTCAACGCGCGGCGAATCGGAATTGTCCCGCACCGCGAACTGCACCGGCTGCCGTTCGCTGCACTCCAGATCGGGGAACGCGCTCTCATTGACGAACACACGCTTTTCTTTACTCCGAGTGCAAGCGTGTTGCGCTATACATTCGGGCGTCGTGCTGGCCGGAAACGCGTAGATCGTGTGCTGGCCG
>PVBE012894620.1_pt1 | contig 11850 bp, 14 predicted proteins | sample 1631181 | NCBI WGS metagenome assembly PVBE01 (sample SAMN08397723, study PRJNA350692) | Marine metagenome, whole genome shotgun sequencing project. | isolation source: water | place: Pacific Ocean | collected 2012-04 | reverse complement strand
TGCATTAATAAGAAACGCAATTTGTAATCGTGTTTCAATTCTAGAAATTGTTTCTGATGCAACACGAAAATCTTGAAACTTGTTGACTTGCAAAACGCTTACATCTGCCGCATTGCCCTCAATTATATCTCCACTATTACTTTCAGCTAATTTTCTTGCACGAGTTGTCGAGTTAGGATTGCATAAAAATAAAACTTTTGCTGCAGCAGCAGACCCAGAAACTATGCTCTTAGTTAAATATTCTAAAGAGGATAAATCTCCGAGGTACTCCTCGCAAAAACTTCTGCCGTAATTTTCACCATCGATGCGTGTGAAACGCAATGCGATGTAACCAAGCTTGTCTAAAGGAAATCTTCCAGTTGAATTAGGTACTTTCAATCCCTTGACTTCTTGATTGACTACATAAAATTTCTTTTGTCTTCTAACGTGAGTAAATAATTCAACAGTCTTAGCATCTTCTTCTAATCTACTTTTAACTGCTGACTGAATTTCTAAAGGGAGTGTTTCTGGTGATAATGTTTCTTTCGTGATAATTTCTAAAATGTTTCCAGTTTGATCACGCTTAACTACATATTGATTAAGATTAAATGTGCGTACACCTTCATCCGTTATATGAAGTAAACAATTACCGCCTACGATTAAAATTTTTAAAGCTTCAAAGACTGCTACTCTATCTGCGGACATTTCAATGTCCGTCATTATTGCTCGTTCTACTTCCGATAACCCTTTTTCAATATCAGTTTTTAAATTCTGATTACCTTCCAATTCTTTCAGCGTATAGTCATCTATGCGCAAACGAAAGAAAGGTGAATTGGGAGGAAGTAAAGCAATTAATAATTTTGATGCTAGATTGTTAACACCTCTAGCTCCAACGCCGCTATATGGAGTTGGAAAACGAGTTGTACCTGTCGTATCACTTTCAGGTATTAACATAGGAATAGTAAACCTAGAACACTCTCTTGCTCGTTCTAAATAATTATCCCTATCTCTAGATAGATTTTCGTAACGACTTTGTGCTGTTCCTTTGTCGTTATCCATTTACTTAAACAGGAACGTTAATTCCCGTGCCTGTATTGGTAATCAAAGGTATGCGTAAATCTTTTCTGCCCTTCTTTTTAGCCAGAATATCTGTTGCCGTACTTTGTGCAACTGTTTGTCCTGCACTTCCTGCAGGAGCAGCAGTTACTTGCGTCACCTTTCTTACTGGTGGTGGCGCAGGTGCAACCGGCTCTGGTGTAGGTGGAGCAGAAGCTCTACCGCCTAAACACATAATATTACTCCTCTTGTTGATCTTTGTAAGTTTGTTGTAAGAAGTGGATTACAGAACGCTGTCCTGCTTTGTACCAAATTTCCTTTTCTTCCCACGCTAAGTCCGCAGACTTCTCAGGAAATAATTCATTAAGTTTTCCAAGTAAATTCTTATCTATTGGAGGTAATTCAGTATCTTTATCCATATAAACCGCAGTTTATTCTTCTATAAGTGACCCTTAATTATTTAAGAGCCGTTTTCCTTGAATAAATCCATTTGTGCGTCTTGATTATCGTGTGCGATTTCCCCGGCTATAGCCATATATGCAGCACCATCTATGTAATCATCATCATCGTGTCTGCCTAGTTTAGTTCGAGCAATTTTTAACAGAGCCATCATTAAAGAAACATCTCTTGCAGTAATTTCTCTTCCTAAATACGCTGACCACAATGCGCCAATGTTGCAATGATTTTTACTTTTATCACCATAACTATTTTGTCTATCATTGGCGGTTAATCTCAATGCTTCATTTAAATAATCTTTTGTAATCATAGAGGTTGCCTCCATAAGATAGGCGTGTTTGTTTTCATATCATAGTCTGATGCTCTGCAAATTCGAGCTACTTGCGCTTGAACTAAAGCTTCTTTTTCTGACAACTTTGCATTCTTAAAAGTTTCTAAAACTTTGTGCCACATTGCTACCGGGTCGTGCTTAACATCAGCTAAAATTTTCTGTGCGGTTTTTATTCCGCATTTAGGAACGCCTGAATATCCATCAGCCACATCTCCGCTTATTGTTTGCAGCATATGATTATAGTCTGCGTCTTTTTCTGTAATCTCTTCATAGTTATTGCCTTGCATAAACCAAATAGTTGAAGGGATTGTTCTTAAATCTTTGTCTTTAGTCAGAATAACTTTATCGCCTGAAATCATACCTGATGTTGCAAGTAAGCCCAGACAATCATCGCCTTCCAACCAAGGAAAAGTAAAAGTGTCATAAGTTTTAGTTACATATTCTTTTAAAGCTTCATATGTTACAGGCTTACGTTTATTTTTACGCTTGAATTTATAAGTAGGAAGAATTTTTTTCCTAAAATTTTTCTTGTCAGTAAATGTAAAAACAACATTGTTTGCTAAAAGCATTTCTTGATAAGATGAAACTAAAATTTCAAATTTGCTTTTCACTTCTTTAAAGTCTGAATGCAAAGTCCATAAATCATCTTTCCAATTTACAGGAACTTCACATTGCGTTGAGATCATATAAGCTAAAATGTCTCCATCAACTAACATAGTTCGTTTTCTTCTTCTTGTCATTTTACCTCTTGGTATTGATTGTATGTGTAATCCATTTTAATAATTCAGTGCGTTGTAAAAGTTCTGTCATTCCATTTGCAAAAGCAGAAACAACTGCTTCTTCATCTTTATCCTTTAATGAGTACATAGAAAAAATTGCGTGAGAGAGTTCGTGTAAAACTACATTGACTGCTCTTTCCTTATCTTCAAAAATATCTTCTGATAAATAGATGGTATTTGTTTTTTCTATATAACTACCTTGCTGTTCAGCAATTTCATAAGAAAGTATACTATCAAGAATTTTAAATTTGATTGTAAAGCATCCAAGCTTAATTTCTTTTGGGAGTTTCATTTTTTATGATTAATAGTTTAGTGAAATCATCACTATTTAAAATGTAGGCTGACTGATCAAAATCATTTCCATTATGGCGACCTTTATACTGATGCTCTGGTGCGTCTTGCACGAGCTTATCCAAATCAGAAAACGGCAACCACCACACACCTTTTACAGTCTTAACTTTGGTATTAAATCTTTCGCATTTAGACCAACCACGCCACCAATAAACATTGATGTCAGGGTATTTCTTCTTATATCTGCGGTAATCTTTACTGTTAAAAGTTATACTTTTCTCAGGTTTTACGCCGTATTTACCAGATAGGAAAAAGGGCGTAGCCTGTGTCTTTAAATCAGATAATTGTCCTTCAACAAATAAATCAGGAAGTTTGACATCCTCTTTTTTGTTAGGATTAACAATGGCATTTACGCCGTTCTGATTGCAGACAATACAAAACAACTCTTCATAGAGTTCGCCCATCGTGTACCAAGATGATTTATTATTGGCATCAATGGGTTTCACTCCAACTACTTCCAATTTTGTATTCACCTTCGAGAGGACATCGGAATTTAAAGTGTTCTGTGGTGTGTCGAATGGATTGAACAGCCGTAAGCCCAACGGCTTCGGCATATTTATCCTTCACCAACAACTGCATCTCATCGTGTATGTGAGCGACCATTGCGAAGTCTTCGCCATAGACGAGACCTTGCTTTTCTAAATCTTCGTGAAGAAAAATGGTTGCTTGTTTTACGATTAAACTAGCTGCTGATTGTAAAATTAAGTTAAGTGATGAGTGCGTTGACCTGCAAGGTAAAAATCTTTGATCTATACCTTTCAGGAAACCTGTAGTTTGTGCTTTGTGTATGACTGCTTCTCGTAATCGTTTGAAGGCAGGATTAGCTTGAAAGAATTTTTGTTTTAATTTTTTGCCTTCTGCTTCTGAAGCTCCAATAGCTTCACCTAGTCTTGCGTTTCCACCGCCATAAATCAGACAATAGATTACCCTTTTGGCTTGTGATCTTGATGCAAGTTTAAGTTCTTTTTGGTTTTTTGTGTGTATGTCACCAGACAATAACTCTTTAATAAATATTCCACCATCGAATGGATGTAACATATGACCGAGACAACGCAATTCAATAGAACTTGCATCGCATCCAACAAGTTTGTAACCATCAGGTGCATAAAATAAAGAACGAAACTCACGACCATAAGGAACGCTAGAACTAGCCACCTGAGAAATATTTGGGGAGTGATGCCGACAACGCCCAGAAGGAGTGCCGTTAGTAATAGTGTGATGATATATTCTTCCATTGTTTTGTACTTTCAACCAACCTTGGTTGCCTTCTGATAATTGTGCGATGCGTTTTTGTATTAATAAATATTCTGCTAAATCTTTCGCTTCTGCATAATCTAACTTTTCGAGAATGCTATCATCGACTTTAGCTCTTCCGTCATTTGTAAATTCTTTCGGTTTCCAATTATATTTTTTAATTAACCGGTCTGCGATATGCAATCTACTGTTCGGATTAAAAATAACTTTTTCAACTTTTTCAAAAGCCACACCTTTTTGATACCCACGAGTTTTATTATTAACTTTCGGAATAAAAATTGATTTATTTTCTAAAGGTGGAAAACTTTCTTGAAGATTTTCTTCTATGCCTAATCTTTTTTTTACTAACTCTGAATAGAGTGTCTGTGCTTTTTCTACATTAAAGGGAAAGCCGTGCTGCTCTTGTTTGTGAATGATTTGAGCGAACTTGTGTTCAAGTTCTACGGCTTGTAAGGAATAATTTTTTTCTTTTATCTTTTGGTATAATTTAAAGGCAATCGCCACATCTCTTTCGCAATATGATTGCAGTTCAGGAGACCATTTGGAGAAGTCATTATTTTCTTTGTAGTCTCCCTTCAAGAGATGCAGACGATAACCCCAAGCTTCAATTGAATGCTTACCAATAAGACGAGTTGGAAACTCTGTCTTATGCTTAAATCTGTAGTCATTTTCCTTGATATCGCTCCAAATTAAGCGACTACAGATAAGGGTGTCCACGTAGGATGGAAAATTAAATCGAGGGTAAATCTTCAGAATAGCAGGAATATCAAAGCCTATCGCATTGTGAGCGACAATTTCATCAGCCGTTTCAAGCATTTTGAGAGCTTGTTCAATTTCATCTGGTGGAAACTGAAATACTTCTTGTGTCTCTATGTCTTGGACAACAATGCAGTGAATTTTTGACAGTGTATCTAAGAGACCATCTGTCTCTACGTCAAACACACATTTCATATTTTGTCCTTTAATTAACTACGACTACTTCTATCCTCATTACTTCAGGAAATTTTTCACTGAATTTAGATAATGCTTTTCTAATGGCTTCACCTGATTGTGCTTCAGCTACCATTATTAAAGGCGTTACATTTGGAAATTCTAAAACTTGATATATTGCTGCAATAATTTTGTTGTAAGTTGTATGTACTCTTAATTTTTCTTCTTCTGGTAGTTCTTCGTATTCTTTGTCATTAGTAAAATACTCATTAATAAAATCAATAATCGTTTGATCTGGCGTGATCATCATTAGTATTCTCCTCTTGGAAATTTACGTTAGCTTCAGTCATACGAAAAGTTTCTTTATTAAAGACAAGAGTTGCAGCCAAACCTGTCTCTCCTGTAAAACGATTTTTCAAAACTCTGACTTCTGTTGCATTATCGCCTTCACTCATATTTCTAGAAAGTGAACAAACAATATCGCTGAGTTGAGCTATGGCGTGGGATGAGCGAAGATGAGAAAGTGAAACACTTGCTCCTTCTTCGTGTCCTCTGTTGCTGTTTACAGGTCTTCTTAAATGACTGACTATAATTAAACCTATTTTTAAATTTTCAACTAAACCTCGAAGCTTAGTCATCAGCATATCAATTGTTCGTCTTTCATCAGAAGATAAGTCTAATGCACTGACAACAATTGAAATATGATCAAGTATAATCCACTTTCACTCACAAGCTTGTGCGAGGTAGCGTATTTTATTTAATAAATTACTATCATCGGTGCTACCCCAACTGTCATAGAAAAAACAATTCTTAGAAACTAACTTCCAAGCTTTCTTTAATTCTTTTTCAGGAATAGTTTTATAGACTTCAGGTAAATGAATAGGTTTGTTTAAAGCCAAACCAACAAGGCTTCTGATTGACCTTTGCACGTTCTCTTCAAGTGCAATTACGCCTACCTTTTCATCTTTGCGAATTAAATCAAAACAGATTTCTTTCGTGACTTGTGATTTTCCTATTCCACTTCCACCACAAAAAGTAACAAGTTCTCCTCTGCGCAATCCACCGCCTGTCATTTCTGTCAGACCATTCCAAGGATAATTAACTGATTGATGTTCGGAGACTTCCGTTAGTAAGTCCCAAGTATCTTCCCCGGAAATAATACCATCCGGTCTGAATACCTTTGCATTAAAGATAGCGTCAGTAATTTCACTGCCTCTACCTGCAACAAGTACATCACTTGCATCTTTTAAAGGTAGCTTTGCAATTTTTGCTTTAGATGGAGTAATTAAATTACAGCATTCAACAGCAGCCTCATATCCCTGTGTGTCGCTATCGAACATAAAAATGACTTCATTAAATCCTTCAAGCCACTCGATGTTTGCCGCTACAGATTTTGCAGCAGCTTTAACTCCATTAGGTATGGAAACGACAGGGTAACGATTATTATGAACAGTGCTGACCGACATTGCATCGATTTCGCCTTCTGTCACAACAATCTTACCCTTGTCTCTCCATTGTGATTGCCCAAAGAGTTGAAGCTCCTTGGTATTCCCTATCCAAATAAAATCCTTATTCGGATAGCGGATGTGCTGTGCTGCTAACCCGTCTTTATTATTATAGTTAGCAATATGAACTGTCTGATTGTTATGTGTGCCAACTTGATAGTTGAACAATTTACAAGTCTTTGCAGATATTTTTCTTTTAATTAAATCTTCGTATTCGCCTTCGATCATCTCAGTAGTTTTGTTGTTAAAGTATTTAGAAAAGTTTTGATTTTTTGCAGTATCAGAATGATAAGCTCCACAACCGAAGCAATAAGTAGAAGAAGTATTATCAGGATTAAGGTAGCGACCCACATTATCTGTGCTTCCACAATCGTTGCAAGGCTCGTGGCGTAAGAAAACACTTTCTTCATTAAGCTTTTGATTAAGCACTTTCTTTTGCTTTCTTATTCAATTCTTCAATGTATTCTTTTGTCTCCCTGCCTCTTCTGACACCTTCTTCTTCGTGTGTTTTTGAGTGTTCACAAGTGCAACTTTTAAAATGTCTTTCTACATCTCTTTCCAAAGCCATTAACCTGCTGTGATAAACTGATAGCTTGTCAGCTAAATTTGAAATTCTATCTGCAGTTATCTGATTGGTATAAAACTTTTCTTTTTCTTCTCTCATAATTCTATTTATTCTTGTTAGGGCAGTTTTCTTTTTTGCATTCTTCAGTTAGTGGCAGTTGACAAGTTTTGCAGACTTTATCAACTGCCTTCGGAGCAAACTTTGTTGTCTTTAAATATTGAGGAACATCGAAAGAAGGACAAGCCTTATTTGATATTTGATTGTGACCTATGATGTAAGCATCAGGAAATTCTTCAGTAAGTTCATCTAATAATTTTTCAAGAGCGATCCATTGCTCTTCATTAAAATTACTTTCAGGAACTTTAACGTCTTTTTGAGAAACACCACCGACCATACAGAGTGCAACCGATTTATGATTGTAATCTTTATTGGCTGCTTGAATGTCGTAGATGCTACGACCTTCTTGAATTTTCCCAGAGCGTGTTATAACTTTCGCATAACCGCACCCAAGAAATCCTCTGGCTAAATGCCATTCAGCTATAGTGTCTACATCAATATTTTGATTTGGTTTTGTCGCTGAACAATGAATAATTATAAAATCAGTCCGCTTTCTTGCCATTCTGTAACCATTGTTTGGGGATTTCTCCTTTCGCCCATTTAAACCCGTAACGCTCACACCACATTGCGTAAGTTGTTCGTGATTTTTTTCCTATGCGTTGATTTGGATTTGAGAATACAAATCTAATGTCGTATTTATTCCCAAACTGCTCTCGTATCAGGCGATGCTTTTTTCTATCGGAAGTTACAAACTGTCCTTTAGTTTCAATTATTATTTTGTTTGGAAGTATAAAATCAGGTGTATAGGTCGAGGGCTGAGAAGGTTTAACATACTTAATTTTCAGAGTTTCATATTGAAAATCAATATCCAACTCTTCTAATTGTTCTGCTATTCTCTCCTCTAACCCTGACCTATATTTATTAGAAGTCACTCGTAGATTGAATGACTTCTTCCTTTTCTTGTTCTATGTGTTCGTATCCGGTTTCTTTTGCAAAACCATAACTATCACTAGTACCACCACTGCCTGTAACAAGTTTTAAAATTTGCACTGCTTTCATTCGCAATGTAATTCCTGCTCCAAGCATCGGAGTATACCAAGGCACAATTTGATAACTAATCTTGCCTTCACTGCCGCCATAGATAATCTCTTTGATTTCCATTGGCTTTCCTGCAGCATCAAAGATGGCAGGTTTCTGAGACCAAGTGTTGCCTGTCTTTGCAGACTTGCCAACCGCTTTTAATTTAAAAGTGGCTTCAATCTCTTTAGTCTCTTCATTTACTTTAAAAGGCACTTTAGCAGTCTTGATAGACTTACCTTGGTTTTTCTTCTTTGCTAATTCAACTGAAGTTTTATGTTCAGTTTCCAATAAATTAACAAAGTCTTTTGCTTCACCATTTTTCCAAACAAGAGAAACCTTATATTCTCCGTCAGGATTAAATTTCGTGTCCGCTCTGGTGAGATGAGGATATTTGAATAATCCTCTAGGCGAGACATAGTTCTTTAGTTTATCGACCATATTAAACCTCCTTGGTTTAGTTTGTCATTAGTGTTCCCTAAATAATGTATATGCGTTATGTCTATGCAAAAAAATATTCGCTCTCCAAAACTTGATCTAAATCCAAATTGCCGTATTCTGGCAACGCCGGGATTTGGTCAACCTTGCTTCTTGGAATGCAGAAATATTTGATTAAATCGTTCTTGAACTTTTCTAAAAGGTCTTCTCTCTTATACATTTCAACAAAAACCTTCCTGATGATTTCTGACATTAATTCCACATCGGCTGCGTGAACTCCGTAGCTGTCGTGTATGAGTGCGAAATCCTTGATGCCATAAGCTTGTGCCGTGTTTACAGAAATATGAAGTGCTGCTGCATCAAGTGAATGAATATAATTCGCAACAATGCCATTGGCACTTTTTCGTCTGTTAACTCTACGCTCTGATTTTACTCTTTTGGTGACAACAACTGTACTATCACCTATTTTTGTCTTTACTCTTTTAGCATCCATTGAAGGATAATCCTGTCTGACATAAAAACCACTTGGAGTAGTCCAAACCATAGGTCTGTTATTTCGTGCCGCCAATCTTGCAACTGCCTGTAACCAATTCATTAGTTTAGGAGCAGCTTCAATATTGTCAGCGATGGATTGCCATAAGCGATTAGAAAGAAATCTTGAAGCTTCAAATAAATCGTCACCCCACACTGTCTGTTTTCCTTTTTCTTGTAAGTCTTCAATATGCTCTTCAACATATTTTCTAGCGGAGAAAGGAGTTAAGCCATAATTGTAAGTCATCATGACTTTCTTTGTCGCTTTTCGATCAATGCCAAAATTCAACCACTCCTGACCAACTCTTGAAGGATTGTCTTTTATTTGTTTAACGACATTAGATGCAATGATTTGATAAATGTCTTCCGGTACTTCTGAAGGAATGAGATTAACAGCCTTACCGCCTACCTCATCTTTCATTAACGCACACATATGTTGGTATGCATTGCAACTTCCGTCAAGATGAACGGGAAGATGGGATATAAAACCTAATCCCTGTTCCCAAAAACCTTTTACTTCAAAGCACCAAGCAAGGAATTGAAACGGCTTATCCGCTTCGTGCCACCATCTGTTATTAAACGGGTCTTCAGCACAGGCTATGACCGCTTCTTTATTCTCTTCAGCCCAAGTTACCCTGTCTTGAAGAGAAACTTTATCGTAACCAAAAAGATTAGCTCCATTGATTAAAAACCAACAAGCAGCAGTTTCATTGTCTATGGCTTTCCCGTCAGCAAATTCAAGCATACATCTTGCGTAATCAGCAGATTGAAAATTAAGGAAGGGAGAGGCGCAGTAAAATCTTCCTCTGAAATCACATTGTATGACAAACCAGATCTTATCCCTGTCTTTGTACTTTCTTGCAATATTAAGGATTTCAATGACCTGAATGCGTTTAGAGCTTAGTTTGCTGTTTATACGCCTGATCTTAGCTCTTTTAATGTTCACTTCCCTTGCAAGTTCAGGATTTTCTTTTTTCCATTGCAGATATTTTGGTCTGCTTTCTTTCGCCATTCTTTTTTGCTCCTTATCTTTCCATTCAATATGAATTGGATAAGGCGGTACTTCCAATGCGTGTTGGTAAGGCAAATCCCCTATGGCGTGATTTAACTTCCATACATTTTCAACAACCTGAAAAATCTTATTATTCACCCTCCAAGGTGTCTTTTGAACAGTATTCGCTGCATCGTAAACCCCTTGCATTTCTTCTACTCTTTTTTCCATTTCTCTTTTGTAACCTTGGCTGTGATTTAGAATGAAAGATAATTTTCTAATGCATTCAGAAACATATCCTCCACCCCAGAATTTTATCCAATCATTAGGCTCACAAATCATCGGTTGAAGACTTGGCGTGGCAACAGAAGCGGATATTAAATTCTTCTCAATTTTTTCTTGGGTGTCTTTTGTCGCTGCTACAATATCAAGATAGCCTTTTTTATTCCTAGCTCTTACTTGATCATAGGTGATCAAAGGGACAGCTTCTTTATTTTTCTTCTTAAAGAAGATTTCCATCCTGAAAATTTCAAGAAGATAAATGCCGACATTGATATATTCATTATCTTCCCATTTCTCGAACTCAATACCCTTGGCGTTCATTCGATGCACCAACACTCTTCTCTTATGCCTGTATTTTCCTTGTGAAGGAGAAGTCCCGATATTCTTAATAAGACGATTGAAATACTGCGGCATTCTATGATAGAAAAATTGAAAACGGGCTTCGTCTTCAATGCTATGTCCTATCTTTTCAGCTACTTTAGCCTTGGAGCTACCTAATGTGATGTTTTCAAGGATGTTCTTCAAGGCGATAAAAATGATAGTTTTAGGATTTAAAGGCTGAAGCCTTAAAGCCGCTCTTGATCTTCTTCCTGCCTGACCACCCAAAGCCTCATTGATTAGCTCCTCTAGCACCTGTGCTGCCGGGTTAATGCATCTCTGCATCAGATATTGACCATAAGAGGTGTTGCTCTCCTGACCTTTCTCTTTTGCGTTATTCACTTTCTTGAAGAAATTATCCCTGCCTAAATTCTTCATTTCAAGCTCCAGTATTTCTTCTTCCGCTCTTAATTTGTTGTATTCCGCACTGACCATCTCCCTGAGAGCGTTGGCATCCGTGATGTCAGCTAATTTAAATATTGCTTGTTGCATTTTTTACTCCGAATAAATTTTTACTGCAGGTCATTCAACCACACCTAATCATCCGCAAATAACCGCAGACAAGGGCTTCCAAAACCGCACTCATCCACACTTCAATACAGACCATCCACACCGATTTGGTGTGGTTATGTAGTTCATCCTGCAATAGATGAATATAACAATGTATATGCGTTATATAAGAGAAAAATTAATTAATTAAAATGGCTTATTCTCTAGTGTTTTTTTGTAGCGTTATAATGTATATGAGGTGAGATTGCAGAACTTTGAATTATAATATAATATACTAATTCCGAAATTTATCACAGCGTGTCATAAAGTTTTTCTTTATTTTTAGCCATAATAAAATCAATCTCACCTCGTTGCTTACCCACCCACTGTGGTTAATGCGG
>PVBE011606683.1_pt1 | contig 11850 bp, 5 predicted proteins | sample 1631181 | NCBI WGS metagenome assembly PVBE01 (sample SAMN08397723, study PRJNA350692) | Marine metagenome, whole genome shotgun sequencing project. | isolation source: water | place: Pacific Ocean | collected 2012-04 | reverse complement strand
AGGATTCGAACCTCCGACACCAGGGATCGAAACCCTGTGCTCTATCCAAGCTGAGCTACAGGCGCATTTGAGGGTTTTGGCAGGAAAATGGGGAGCGGACGCCAAGCTGGAACTCTGGTGGTTCCGGACCAGACTTTTGCAACCATTCCAAGGTGATCACTTTAGCAGGAGCGAGGGGAAAGGGCAATGCCAGACGTTGCGCCCAGTGGGATTCGCTGAGGAAGAGCAGTTCCTCCCACATCACAATCGGGGATTTCTCAAAAACCGTGTCAGCGTCCGCCCAATGCACCTGCCAGTCACCCCTCAGCACCTCGTGATCCAGTTGTCCCGCCGCCCAACCCGCATAGCCCGCATAGCCCCGGAATTTTGGGTTCTTGGAACCGTCCTGCCGGAGGGTATGTTCCAGAATGCTGGGGTTCCTGCCGACATAAACCCCGTCAATGAGCAGGGCCGAATGCTCTCGCTGCAAGTTGGGGGTGTCATGCAGCAGGAAGACCTGACTCTTCGCCACAGGGCCTCCGAAGTGGAGAACGTCGAGCCGTTCCCGCAAATCTTCAACCTCGGGAAAAACCTTCACCAGCGGGACATCGGTGGGGCGGTTGAGGATCAGTCCCATCGCCCCGTCCGGGCTGTAGTCGAGCAGCAGGATGACGGTTCGTGAGAACATTCCGCTCCCGATTTGCGGGGTGGCGATCAGCAATTTGCCCCGTGCCAGTCGTTGACGGTGGGCGAGGCTCTTGAAGAATTGAAACGGGTGAAGTTCTTTGACGGATTGCTCCGGGATCAGAAAGGAAGGCGGCAGCGGTAGAGGGGCTGAAAAGGCCGGAACGGTCCAGCCGGAGAGTAGCAGGGCAGCGAACAGAACCATGAGACTTGTTCGGGAAAGCAGAACGCTGGAGAGCCGCAGGTGGAAAATCGTTGTTCGGAAGTGGAGGCTGGGGCGAGGGAAGGGACTTGAACCCTCGACCACCGGGATCACAACCCGATGCTCTACCAGCTGAGCTACACTCGCCACCAAGTGGAACATTAGACGAAAATGCACAGGGAACCTCAACACAAAAGTCATGTGCCAGCTTCGGAATTCTGGCTCCACGGCAGCATCACCTCAAAGCCCGCTCCACCGGATTTTGCAGGAGCGTAGCGGATTTGCCCGCCGTGGGCGCGGATGAGCCGATGTGTGATGGGGAGGCCGAGGCCGTGTCCGGAGGACTTCGTGGTGAAGAACGGCTTGAACAACTGCTCCACATGTTCCGCTACGACACCGCAGCCTTCATCGGAGAGGGTGATGAGGAGGTAAGATTGGGAGGGATCAAGCGCGGTTCCGGCCAGTTCCCATCGTGAGCAGGGGCGGGTTTCCAGACGAATCCACCCTTCCGGAGGCGAAGCTTCCACCGCGTTCCGCACCAGATTGAGGAAAATCTGGTGGAGCTTGTCGCGGTCGCCGAGGACCGGCGGCAGCGAGAGATCGAAGTGGGCGTGAAAGCGCAGCTTGGGCGAGTGCTGCTTTTCAAACTCAATGATGTTGGCCAGCAGTTCGTGGAGGTCCACCGGTTGGAGGTGCAGCGGGGCGGGATACGCAAAATGCTGGAGGTTTTGCAGCAGCCGCTCAATGCGCTCCAACTCACCCAGCATCAGTCTGAACGCATCTCCATGGGGGCGGGACACCTGTGAATCGCGCTGAATGAGTTGCAACGCCCCCTTGATGCCGCTGAGCGGGTTGCGGATTTCGTGAGCCAGCGAGGCCGTCATCAGCCCAAGCTGCTCCATGATACGCTCCTCGACCTCCCGTGCTTGGGCCGCATGGTGATGGGTGGTGTCCAGCAGACAAAGCAGGACATGTGTCACGCCTCCGGAGTCGTTAAGCACGGGGCTTGCGATCACGTCCAGTGCCCGTTTCGCCAGCGGTTGGCTTTGGGGGTGCAGTCCGGGACGACGGATGCTTTTTCCCGTGGTGAAAACCTGCTCGACATGTTGCAGCACTTCGGGGTCGTCCGGAAACAAATCCTCTGCGCGAAGCTGCTGAAGTCGTTCCACATCCAGCACCCAGAGCTGCGCCGCCGCTTCGTTGCTGAAGCACACCCCGCCTTCGTGGTCGATCACCACAGCCGCCTGCGTCAGCAAATCCAGTGTGAATCCTGCTTTCATCTGTTTCTACAACTTTCACCTTGGGGCCTTGCCCTTTAGTCTTTTCCCTGTGGTCCCAAGAATTTAAAGTGACCGAGTTACAAGAACAAGCTGGAGCAAGCCGAGTGCCCACTGTCCGGATTGTGAAACAGTCGGATCTGTTTCGCCCCCAACCCTCCCAGCCCCTGCTGGACATCCACACCGACCGCAAGATCGTTGTGGAGGCGTCTGCCGGTACGGGCAAGACTTTCGCCATCATCGAGTTGGTGCTGGAACTGGTCTTGGAAGCCGGGGTGCCCCTCAAGGAAATCCTGCTGGTCACCTTCACCGAAAAGGCGACCAACGAGTTGCGAGAGCGGCTGCGAAGCCGTCTCCGTGAGTTGCTCCACCAACGGGAGTCCGGAAAATCAGACCTGCTGGAAGCCGGACAACCCCACTGGGTGCTGGACGACATTCGTGCCGAGGAACTCCAGCGGGCGTTGCTCGATTTTGACGCGATTGCGATTCACACCATCCACGGTTTCTGTCTGCGCGTTCTCCGGGAGTTCGCGTTTGAGAACCGCCAGCTCTTTGCACAGGAGCAAACCCCTGTCCACGAATACCTTCCGGATCTGTTGGACACCTTGCTGCGTCAACAACTGCTGCAACCACACACTGCCTTGGGACGGATGTTTCAGCAAGTGATGAAACGCTCAGGAGTACGGCCTTCCAGCTTGCTCAAGGACATCGCCGAACTTCAGAAGCATCCGGATCGACTGATTCCGGATTTCCCGGATTGGGAAACGTTGCTCGCCCAATTCCAACCCGTCTGGGATCGTCTGCTGAAGTGTAACCAGCAACAAGCGGCAACCGCAAATTCCGACGCGGCTCATCCCGTCCGAGTCGCCTACGAACAACTGAATCTCAACGGAACCTCCAGCAAAAAAATGTTCGTGGGGCTGGACTCGCTCACGCATCTGCTGGAGCAAGCGCAGAAGGGTTTGGACCCGGATGAGGTGCTGGGGCAGAGCATGGCGATGGACTTGGGTAAAGTTGCGAACCCCAAGCTCAACAAATCGCTCAAACCAGACAAATGGAATGCTCTTGCTGAATTACCCCCGCAAGTTGCCGAATGGCGAAACGCCGTGGAAACCTTGCACATTCTGCTGAGCAAGGCTGGACTCTCCGGCGCGCAGAGCAAGCACTGGAAGGCGTGGTTGCTGAAAGCGCTGATCGGCCAGTTCCGCCTCAATCTAGATGCCCACAAGGAGGAAGCTGCGATTTACGACTACGATGACATGCTCACGCGGGTGCAGGCGCAACTGCGTCCAGCAGTTCCCGGAGCCGCCGCACTCCGCAACGCCCTGCGCTCCCGCTATCACTGCGCGGTGGTGGACGAGTTTCAGGACACCGACCCCGTGCAGTGGTCGATTTTCCGGGAACTGTTCCTGAGCGCTCCGGAGCAGCGCTTGGTGGTGATCGGCGATCCCAAGCAGGCGATTTACGGATTCCGTCGTGCCGACTTGGCGACGTACCGCGAGGCGCGTCGGGAATTGCTGGAACATTCCGGACGCAGTGCCCCCTTCACGCTCGACAAAAACTTTCGTTCCTCCGCCGCGCTGCTTGAAGACGTGAATCGGATTTTCGGGCGTCTGGAGTTTTTTGACAATGCGGGGGACGGCGCGGACGGCATTGTCTATCAAAACCTCAACTGCGGAAATCCGGCGATTGACCTGAAAGTCGCCGGGGCAGCAGCGGAGCCTCCAATTCAGTTACTGGTTCCGGAACCGCGTTTTCGCCTGCAAGCGAGACATTTTGAAACAGGCACCAAAGCCCTGCCTGCGGAGTTGCAGGAACCTCTTGATCTACTGCGGAACCGCACGTTTCTCGGTGAGACCACATTTGTCGAGCAGGTGCAGGCACACTTGCCAAACCCCGAGGACGCGCAAGCCGTGCAGGCCGTGTTGAAACGGGCGTTGGACGAAAAAACTGCTTTTTCCGAAAGTCAGCTGCGGGAGTTGTGCGCACAAGAAATCCGCAGGTTGCTCCACGATCCGCCGACTTGGTTTGACAAGGAAAAACCGGAACATCGTCTCCTGCGTGCAGGAGACATCGCTGTGCTGTGCCGCAAACGCAAGGAGGCGGATGCGCTTGCCTCGACCTTCCGGAAGCACGGGATTCCGCACACGGTTTACAAGCAGTCCGGGTTGTTTCAAACTCGTGCGGCGCAGGAAATCCTCGTTTTTTTGCAAGCCATTGAACAACCAGAAGGCTGGTCGCGGATGCAGCAGGCGTGGCTCACGAGTTTCTTCTGTGCCCGGCTGGAAATGCTAGGAGCGCAACGCTCGCTAGGCTGGAGTCATCCGCTACGTCGGCAGTTCGTGGAGTGGCAGGAATTGGCTGAGCAACGCCGTTACCGCCGCCTCTTCAGCACACTGCTGAAATTCACGCAGGTCGTGGAGCGGGATTTGCTCCATAATCTTGCCGAACGGGAAACGACCAACCGCCTGCATTTGATTCAGCATCTGATCCAAGATGGACTTGCCCAACACCTCGACCTCCCGGAACTCATCCAAAACCTGCAACGCCGCATCGAAGTGTCTGGCGAATCCGGCAACGACAACACCCTGCGGCGGGACAGCGAACAGGACGCCGTGCAGGTGATGACCATTCACGCAGCGAAGGGGCTGGAATTTCCGGTGGTGTTTGTTTGTGGTGGGCTCACAGGCCCGCATCCCAATCGGCTCCACCGCTATCACGATGATCAGAAAACCGTGGTCATCGACTTGCTCCGGGGAGCCAAGGAGCAGGTTGAGCAGGAAGAGCAGGAGGAAAACGAACGGATGCTCTACGTCGCCCTCACCCGTGCGTGCGGACGGCTCTACCTCCCGGCTTTTCCCCGGCTGGAACACTGCCCGGAACTTCGGACCTGCAAGCTCTCAGCAGGGGCGCCGCTGGCCTTGTTGCAGAACGCTTTGGATGAATTCACTGATCCGGAATTTGTGGTTAGTGGGCTGCACGAAAAGGCAGAAGACCGAAGCCAGAAGCCAGAAGCTGTAGGAGCGGGCCCTGTCCGCGAACCAATGACCAACCATCAACCACCGTTCCTCCCATCCATCTTCCAAGCACTGAAAACGCAGCATCGGGGGCTGGTGGCAACGTCCTTCTCGCGGCTCAACCGCCAAGACGAGACGACAGACGGCAGACGGCAGACGGCAGAAAATGCAGGAGCAGGGCAGACCCACGAACCCCTCCCCAAACCGACGCAAATGCTTTTGCCGGAACAGTTGGAGGAAGCGAAAGCGGGTGACGAAGTTTCTGTGAGCGAACCGATCCGCACCCTCGCCAGCCCGGAGCCGTTGCCCGGTGGAGCCAAGACGGGAACCTACTTGCATGAACTGCTGGAGCGGGTGGATTTTGACGACCTGAATCGAACGGAGGGCTTTGAGGAATGGACGGCGCTGGAGCGGACTCAATTTCTGTTTCAGTCGGTTTCGGTTCAACATGGCATCGATGAAACCGGGCGAGACCATGCGGCCTCATTGGTTTGGCATGCGCTGACGCGCCTGGTGCCGATCCCTGCAAGCGGGATAACACTGAGGATTTCAGAATGCACCCGGAAACTCGCAGAGTTGACCTTCCACCTTCCCATTCCGGAAGATCACCACCCCGCATGGGGAATGCCAGCCGCCGGCAAAACCTGGCAAATTGAGCGGGGCTATCTGCAAGGTTCCATCGACCTGCTCTTTGAATACGAAGCATCGGAACCGCCGGAGAGGAAACGCATCTACCTCGTGGACTGGAAAAGCAATCGCCTCGACAATTACGAACCAAAGACGCTCGCAGCAACCGTGCAGGAGCATTACGCTTTACAGGTTGAGATTTACACGCTGGCGACCGCCCACTGGCTGGGCATCCAGACCGCCAAGGCATGGGAACAACGCTTTGGTGGAGTGCTGTATGTCTTCCTGCGGGGAATGCCCCACGGGCCTGCCGTTGATTTTCAGCAGCCGACGTGGGCGCAAGTGCAGCGCATCCGCGACACTTTGCAGAGCAGGGAATACTGATGCCGAAAGATGCCGAACTGCTGCTGCTCTCCGCCAACCGCTTTTTTGCGGAAGGGGTCCACCTCGACCACAAACAGCACAGAGTCATCGGCCACCAGTTGGTGTGGACTCATCTTCCAGCAACAACCGACATTGCAGAAGGCGATCACCAGCCACCAGCCCCTGCTTCCGCAAGCTTGGATCTGGCAGGTGCTCTCGCCCGGCTGCTGGAGTCGTCCGGCTGGAAAGGACTGCCCGTGGTGCTGGTATTGCCTGCGAATGAGCTGATCTTCCGGAAATTGCACTTCCCGTTTTCCGATGCCCGCAAGATCAGCAAAGCGCTGCCCTTTGAACTTGAAAGCGAACTGGTTGAGGATTTCGCACAACTGGAGTACACGCACCACCTCCAGCCTGAAGGCGAGGGGACACAAGTTTTGGCGGCGTTGGTGCCACAAGTGCTGCTGGAGTCTGCCGGAGAAGTTTTCTTTGAACACGACCTGCACTTGCGCAGCATTGACCATGCGGCGGTCGCTCTGCACCTGATGCGTCCGCTGACGGAAGGGAAATCCGGCTTTCTTGGTTATGTGGGTCCGGAGGAGGCGTTTGTCGTGGTCATCCGGGAAGGCAAGCTGACCAACATCGTCCACTTCGCCCACGGGATGGGCAAGCTGCTGCAAACTCATGGTGACACTCTGCCCACGCTGCCCCAGTTCCTTGGTGGTTTGGCGAATCACGGCAACAAAGTCAGTGCTTCGCCGGATACTGCATGGCTTGCCGGAGCCGATGAATTGCAACAGGAACTCGCTTGGCTTGCAGCTCAGTTCACCCGCACCTTCCGGTTGCAAGGGCTGGTCGCCGAATCCGAAATCCGCTTCCACGGCGTGTTCAGCCCCTTTCTGAAGTGGGATGGCCTTGCGGTGAGACTCCGGAACTTGCCGCTGCCTGAAGCCGGGGATTTTCTGCAAAATATTCCGGACCACCCTGAACCGCCTTCCGAGCCAGGCGACGAGGCCGAAGATGCGCTGGACCTGCTGTTCAATGAGGAATTGGACGATGATCCGGAGATTTCCGGAAAAACGCCTGAAACGCTCGCAGAACTCAAGCAACAGGCCAAGCAGCGGAATCAGGCAGTTCCAGCTCCCGACTCGTCATCGGATACCGACCCCTTGCCTATGCTTGCCGAAGCCGGACTGCCTCCGGAGGGCGGAACACCCAGCCTGAAGGCGTTGGAGGGCCGCAAGGCGTGGGGCATCGCGGGTGATCTGCACACCCTCGCCGCGCTGCTTCAGGACACCCATCCACTGCGGCTGTTCACGCAAACGCTGCCGTGGCGTCGCTTTGTGAAGCGGCATCGCTGGGGGTTGGCAATGACGGCGCTGCTGCTCGTCGCTATTGTGAGTACCTTTGGGTATCGCCTGCACAACGCCCAAGCTCTGCTCCAGCAGGAAATCGCACAAAGCGAGCAGCAGGTCCGCTCGCAGCTCAAGCAGGTGCTGGGTTCACCCATCGCCACCACGATTCCAGGACAACTGGAGGAGTTGCGCACGTTCATCGAAAAACGCCGCCAGCAGATCGAAGTCAGCCAGTCCTTTCTGCAACGCGATTACCGGATGCTCGATTTTCTCAACCGCTTTTCCGGACTGCTTGAGCAGGAACCCGGTTCCGGAATGTACCGCATTGACCGCCTTGAATACGGCGAATCCCGCTTTTCGATCAGCGGCCTGATCAACAGTTACGACCGGCTGCAGCTCCTCAAAACCCGGCTCAAGGCGCTCCCGGAATTCACGGACAAGCGTGTGGTCGAGAGCAACCGCAAGAGTTCCGACGGCATCGTTTTCCGCATCAGTATTGATTTGTAATGCTCACGTCCATGTCCACAAAAAAAACAACTCCCGCCAAAAACACAAATTCGCCTGCCCTTGTCCAGGGCTACTTCCGCCAGCCCGATGTGCAGGGCGAACGGGTGGTGTTCCAGAGCGAGGACGACCTTTGGGAAGTTCCACTCGCCGGTGGAACCGCCCGCCGCCTCACCAATTCCCGCAGCGAGGCCCGCAGTCCCCGGATTTCTCCAGACGGCGGTTGGATCGCCCTCTGCGCGATGGAGGAGGGCGACCATGACGTGTACCTCATGCCCACCTCCGGGGGGGAGATGCAACGACTCACCTGGCTGAACTCCGTCATCCATGTGGTCGGGTGGTCTCCAGACGGGCAGGACGTGCAATTCGTCAGCGTCCACGAGTCGATGCACCACCGGGGGGCCGATGCGTGGATTTACCGCGTTTCGTCCGCAGGGGGACCGGTGGAGCGTCTGCCGTATGGTCCGGCGATGACGGTCAGTTATCAGGGGCCAAGGCAAAAGGCAGAAGGCGGCAACCGGCAACCGGCAACCGATAACCAACATCCCACCAAAGTTGGCGTCGTGCTGGGCCGCAACACGCTCGTCAACTCGCGCTGGAAACGCTATGCCGGGGGCATGGTTGGAGAGCTTTGGGTGGACGTCAGGGGCACTGGCGCATTTCAGCGCATCCTCAAAAACCTGCCTGGAAACCCCGTGCGGCCCCAGTGGATCAACAACCGCATCTGGTTTGTCTCGGACCACGAGGGCATCGGCAACCTCCACTCCTGCAATTCCGACGGCAGCGACCTCCAGCCCGAATCCTTCCAGCAGGAGTACTACGTCCGGGAACCCGCCTCTGACGGCAGGCATGTGGTTTACCACGTTGGCGGCGATCTTTGGCGCATTGATGTACAGCAGCCACGCAGTCCGAAACGCGAACAGCGCATCAACATCCAGTGGGCGACGCAGCGCTCACGGATACAACGCCGCTTCTTTTTTGGAGATCACTACCTGGAGGACATCGACCTCCATCCGGAAGGGCACGGCGTCGCGCTCACTGCACGCGGCAAGCTCTTCGGGATGCCGCTCTGGGAACTCGCAGCCACACAGCTTGGAGTGCGGGACGGAGTGCGCTATCGGCTCCAGCGTTGGCTACCGGACAGTCGCGTGGCCGTGATTTCCGACGCAAAAGGGCAAGAGCGGCTGGAGGTGTTTTCGATGGAGCCGACCCTTGAACCTGCAGCCAGTTTTCGGCTGCCTCCCGGACGGGTGCAGGACTTGGTGGCGTCGCCCCGGCATCTCCACCTCGTGATGACCACCAGCCGCATGGAACTTTGGTGGATGAACGCCAACACGGGGCGCTTGCGGCGGCTGGATCAATCCACGGTTTCGGAAATCGACGATCCCGCCTTTTCTCCGGATGGCCGCTGGCTGGCGTACAGCAAGAACCTCAGCGTGGAACTCAAGGCGATCTTCCTCATCAACCTCGGCGTCCAGAAAGAGGGCAAGGCGATTCGTCCGAACTCCCCTGTGCAGGCCAGCGATCCCGTGCGCTACGACTTCACCCCCGCGTGGGATCCGGGGGGGCATTGGCTCTACTTCCTCTCGTCACGCACCTACAACCCGATTTGGGACACCGTGCAGACCGCAACCACGTTTTCTCGCTCCATCAAACCCTACCTCATCACGCTCCAGAAGGATACTCCCAGCCCCTTTTTGGAGTTGCCCCGCCCCCCCGGGCTCAAGGACGAACCACCACCTGCTCCGCCTCCCCCCGACAGCAGGGCAGAGAAACCCAATCCCAAAGGAGCCAAATCCCAAAAGAAAGACACATCAAACCCCGATCCAACTCCCAGCCTCCAGATCACCATTGATCTTGAGGGCATCCAAAAGCGGGTGGTCGAGTTTCCGGTACCAGAAAGTCTTTACGAGCAGGTGGTCGGGTTGCCCAACCGCGTCCTCTTCACCGAATACCCCATCCGTGGTTCGATGGACGAACCTCCGGACAACCTGAATCAGGAGGAGGGTTTGCTCTGGGTGTGGGATTTCGAGAAAGGCGAGCGGGAAACGCTGGCACAAGATGTGGGCACCCTGCAAGTTTCCGTGACGGGCCGGACCCTGCTTTACACTTCTGGAACACGAGTGCGGGTGCTGGAAGCCGGAGTGCCGGTTCCAGAGGATAGCGACGACACGCCCTCGCGCCGCACGGGTTGGCTGGATTTGTCGCGGGTGCGGATTTCCATCAACTATCCGCAAGAATGGGTGCAAATGTTCCGGGAAGCGTGGCGGCTTCAGCAGGAATTTTTCTGGACCGAAGACATGTCCGGGGTGGACTGTCAGCGGGTGTTCAAACGTTACGAGAAGTTGCTGCCGCGCATTGGCTCGCGCTCGGAACTCTCGGATCTGATTTGGGAAATGCAGGGAGAACTCGGCACCTCCCATGCCTACGAGTACGGCGGGGATTATCCGTTTAGTCCACGCTATCCGGTGGGCTGGCTGGGCGCGGATTTGGATTACGATCCGGAACGCTCGGCGTGGGTGTTTCAGCACATTTACGCCGGAGATTTGTGGTGCCGCAACGGGCACTCCCCGCTGGCCGAACCAGGAGTGCTGGTGCAGCCTGGTGACTTGCTGCTGGGAGTTGCCGGAATGCCGCTGGATGCCCAAACCACTCCGGGCGCACTGCTCGTCAATCAGGCTGGAGAACAGATCATCCTCACGGTTGCGTCACAGGACACGCCGGACACGCCGCGCCATCTGGTGGTCCGCACGCTTGCCTCCGAGCGCAACGCCCGCTACCGCGAATGGGTGCAGACGAACGCGAAGTTTATCTCCGAAGCGACCTCCGGACGGGTGGGATACCTCCACATTCCGGACATGGCGGAACTGGGAATCTCTGAGTTTCACCGGGGCTATCTCGCGCAAGTGGACCGGGACGGTCTCATCATCGATGTGCGCTACAACGCCGGGGGCATGGTCTCCCCACTGATTCTGGAAAAACTGATGCACCGGCACCTTGGTTACGATGTGCCACGCTGGGGGACTCCGGAACCATACCCCTACCACACCCTGCGCGGCCACCTGCTGGCACTCACCAACCAGTTCACGGGTTCGGACGGCGACATGTTCACCGCGAGTTTCCGGGAGCTCGGCTTGGGGCCGGTGGTCGGCAAACGCACTTGGGGTGGGGTGATCGGCATCGACAGCCGCTACCAGCTTGTGGACGGCACCACCACCACCCAGCCGCAATACTCCATCTGGTTCCACCACGCCGGATGGTCCGTCGAAAACTACGGAGTCGATCCGGACATCGAGGTGGAGGACTCTCCCCAGTCCTATCAGGAAGGACGAGACTTGCAGCTCGAACGCGCCGTTGCGGTGATGCTGAAACGTCTGGAGGACGAGCCGATCACTCCAATGCGGTTTGACCAGCCGCCTCGACGCCCACTGCCGAAGTAGCCGTTGAATGCTGCCGCGGATTCAACTCGTCAGTGCAGCAAGTAAAACCAATCCTGCACCTGACAAACCGCTGGCCCTGAAGTCCAGAGGGGTGGTGGAGTTGACCGCAGATGAAGGATTGGTGACCCGCAACAAGTCCACCAGCCCTGTTTTTCGGTGATCCCTGCTCAGAAGACACCCCAATTTCATTATGGTAAAAGCTACTAGTTCTAGGACAAATTTAGACTGGGACACAAACAGTCAAACAATTGATATTAAACAATATTTGACTATATCATAGTGTTCGATTTTTAACGGATTTTACTATAACTTCCAGCGCCTCCTTGCTGTCCGTGCGACCAATCAGGGTATAGCGCGTGCAACGTTCCACCAGTGTGGTCAGGTTCCCCGTTTTGTGCGCCCCGT
>PVBE010460045.1_pt1 | contig 11850 bp, 12 predicted proteins | sample 1631181 | NCBI WGS metagenome assembly PVBE01 (sample SAMN08397723, study PRJNA350692) | Marine metagenome, whole genome shotgun sequencing project. | isolation source: water | place: Pacific Ocean | collected 2012-04 | reverse complement strand
CAAATTGTAAAGTGCACTGAGCACGATCGCCTTGAACATCATCACCGCATCCCATGGCTTGCGACCCGCCGATGATTTGCACTGATTGGCCGGTTTGCGCCAGACCGCTTCAAGGTGAGGACGGAAGTCTTACCATGTACGGCGCTGTCTATTTTCAACAGTGAATAATTCTTCGCATCCAAACCAGCATAGTGATCAGCAACATCAAAAAATCCAAGCTGGCTCATATTTTGTCCCCATAATCTCAGCAGCGTGATATCGTGATTCTATCAGATCAATGAGGGGAGGGAGGGTTAGAGGCCCCCTTAAATAAAAGGAGCTGTCCCAGATAAAAAATGAAACAATGAAAAGCGATCTTCGAACCTATTTGGATTATCCGTTTGTCGGCGTCGGTGTTGTCGTATGGCGTGACGGCAAATTTCTTTTGATTAAGAGAGGCAAACCGCCGCGCATGGGTGATTGGTCTATTCCCGGCGGTCGCCAGGAACTGGGCGAAACCCTGGAAGAAACTGCTGTCCGTGAAGTAGCCGAGGAAACGGGGGTCGATATCCGGGTAATTGGGCTCATTGATGTCGTTGATTCGATCCGCCGTGATGAATCAGGCGACATAGAATTTCACGCTTCCCTCATAGATTACGCAGCAATCTGGATAAATGGTGAGGCTGCGGCCTCTTCCGACGCCAGCGACGTTAGCTGGTATGATCTCGCCGAGCTGCCCGGCTTGAAACTCTGGACCGAAACGGAGCGAATCATATTAAAGTCGGCGAAAATATTGAAAGATTATGCGGAAAAATCGGCATAGTTCTGCGGCGTAGCCAATTGCCACTGATCTGGCTATAGGTGGCAGCGGCTTCGGTGATTTCTGAAATATCGAAATCGGTGACAATGCCGTTTTTTTCACGCCGTGATTCATTGTGGGCATCAATGTCCGCTACCTCCTCTGCCTCCTGACCGCGCTGTTCAGCCTGCACCTGCTGTTTGATCTGTTCGGTCGCTGCGGCTACGGCCCTGTCCTGGGATGAAGGATCAGACGGAGCAAGGGCCGCCCGCTAGATGCCTTCCATTTTTTGTACCATCGCTTCTGGATTTCCGGCCGGCCGGACGTCGATTTTCACTTCGCCGCCAATGGCATAAAGCCTGCCGTCGGGGCCGCGTTGGTATTCGAATGAAGCCGCGCCTGAATAGGGCCCCCGGCCAAGGCATGCGCTGATTCATGGTGCCTGACTTCTGCATCTCTCTTCCGCGAATTTATGACCTGTGCCTGTTGCTCCTGCGTCGAACCTCCAGCATCTACTTTACCGTTTTGACCGTGCCCTCCACGTTGCCCCGCTTCCTGCGCCGCCACGAGAGTGGCGCCATTGGCCAGAATGTTCTGATAAAACCCGGTCGTCGCGGGCTGCCTAGCCGGCAATTCAGGAACGGGCGCAGGTCGCCCGGAGACTGGCGTTGATACAAGGAGAATAGAATGAACAGCGGCTACTGATTCGATCATGATACGGCCTTAACCTTCTATCACACGGCCACCCCGAATTCAGCAAGGCTAAGGGCTTGAATTAAAGCAGAAATGGGTCAAAAGTCAAAGCCAACCGATGGTTTTTCATATCAACTTTCAGAGAGCGCTGCCGTTTTCGCCAACGAAAAACACCTGTATTTTTGCCCTTGGGCAGTGCAGCTTGTATAAATATATCAGAATTAACTGAATGGACCGAGCTGACATGCCTAGTGTCGCACTTGTTTCAATTTTCTGTCCCGACCGGACAGGTTTGGTAGCATCCATCGCCGGATGCCTGTTTGATTTGGGTGTTAATTTGGGCGACATATCCTTCGCGGTTCTGGGGAGTGGCGCGGAATTCACCGCTGTTTGCGAATTGCCCGATTCCATCAATGAAGCCGATTTGGACAAGGAACTGTCTGGACTATCAGATCTCTCGGCAGCAAAAATCACTATCGCCCCCTTCACCCTGGACCCTTTACAGGATCCCGCCGGGCAAATCACACATCGTATTACCCTGAAAGGTGGCGATCAGCCGGGTCTTATTGCCCGGATTTGTGAGGTTTTCATCGAGTTCAAAGCCAATATCGCACGCCTTTCAACAGTGAAAACATTCGGCGGCGATTACGTTATCAGGATTTCCGTCGCCATCCCCAAAGGCAGTGCCGCGGCTTGCCTGGCCACCATCGCAAATACTGCTGAGGGACTGCAGATGTCGTGCCGGACACGCGAAGTTTGAAGAAAATTCACGAAAATATAGCTACAATTCGAATAGTAATTATCTAGTTAAGGAGTATTTAGGCCCATGCGGCACGCGTTAAAGGTGCCAATAATCCGATGATTGGTCCGCAGAAGGCAGCGATTTTCATGCTAGCTTTGGACGCGGAGCATTCCAAGGTCCTGTTTGAGATGATGGACGATGAGGAAATCAGGGATTTGTCCAGCGCCATGTCCAATCTTGGCAGCATCGACTCTTCGCTAGTAGAGCAACTGTTTGTGGAGTTTGCCGACCAGCTATCATCGGGAGGCTCATTGGTGGGAACCTACGATACCACGGAACGGTTGCTATTGCAGTCCTTGGGGGACCAGGAAAAGGTTAACGCGATCATGGAAGAAATCCGTGGTCCGGCTGGGCGCACCATGTGGGACAAGCTGGGCCATGTGAATGAACAGGTTCTGGCCAATTACCTCAAGAACGAATATCCCCAGACGGTGGCGGTGGTGCTGACCAAGATAAAACCGGATCATGCGGCCAAGGTATTGTCGGAGCTGCCGGAGAACCTCGCCATGGAAGTGATCATGCGGCTATTGCAGATGGAGACGGTGCAGAAAGATGTGCTGGACGGGGTGGAACAGACGCTGCGGTCCGAGTTCATGACCAATCTGGCCCGCGGCCAGCGCCAGGACAGCCATGAACAGATGGCGAATATTTTCAACCATTTTGACCGCTCGACGGAGGACCGATTGATGGGAGCCCTGGAGGAGCGCAAGCGGGAGAGCGCCGAACGGATCAAGAATTTGATGTTCACCTTCGAGGATCTGATTCGGGTTGACCCGGCTGGCATCCAGGTGCTGCTGCGCCAGGTGGAGAAAGACCAGCTGGCCATGGCCATGAAGGGGGCGTCGGACGACATGAAGGACCTGATCTTCAAGAACATGTCCGAGCGGGCCGGCAAGATGATGCAGGAAGACATGGAAGCTATGGGTCCGGTACGCCTCAAAGAGGTAGAAGAGGCCCAGGCCGGCATTGTCAATACCGCCAAATCCCTGTCCGATGCCGGCGAAATCGTCGTTGCCGGCGGCGGCGACGACGACGAATTGGTGTTCTAAGTATGAAGAAATCGGAATGCAATTTAATTCAGCGGCAGGCTTAGTATGCCGGTAGTTGAGAAATTTCTCTTTGACCGGATATTTGATGAGCTTGAGCCGATCAAAGTTGCCAAGCCTATAGACGGGGGAATCGAAGACAAAAGCCTGCTTATGCCGGAACCGGAAATAGAAATACCAACCTACAGCGAAGAGGACATTGCCCAAGCGCGCCAGGAAGGTTTGAATGCCGGAAAGGAAGAAGCAAGAGCGGAAACACTGAATGGAATAGAAATGAAAATTTCCGATTCCCTGGACGTTATCGGTAATCGGCTTGCAAACTTAAATCAAATTCAGGCGGATAGCATTGCCCGGATTTCGGAAGATGCTGCTTCCTTGGCCTTTGCTGTCGCCAAAAAAATATTCCCGGTTTTAAACGAAAAAGGCGCGCTAGAAGAAGTCACAACAGTAATAGAAGATGTCCTGCAGCGCCTAGTTCAAGAGCCCCGTATCTCGATAAAGGTCGCCATTGAACAAAGTGGGAAAATTAAAGAAAGAGTGGACAATTATGTGCAGGAAAAAGGATTCGACGGCAATATTTCGGTGATCGGTGAGGAAAACTTGTCACTGGGTGATGTTACGATCGAATGGTCCGATGGTTCGGCGAGTCGTAATTCAGCTTCTTTGATCGAAGAAATTGACGATATAATAGCTCAAAATTTAGGAATTTCAGCTGTCTCGGAGGCTCAAAGCATCGAGGATACGCCGAAATATACCGCTGAGGACGTGGTCTTGGAACCAGCCGGAGATACCAATGAGACAGCCGATTTAAGTACGGAAGCAGAACGGGAAAAAACTGAAAATTCAAAACAAATTGAAACTGAATCTTCATCTCTAGCGGGCGATAATGATCAGGAAGGAGAGGATCAGGCATGATGACAGGAGTCGAAAATGGGTGACCAGGATTTAGAGTTATCCGAACTCGAAGACGATGCGGCAGCGCCGGAAGCCGGAACTCAGCCGTCCGATGATGCGGCGGCGATTTCCGATGTACCCGATCTACCGCGCAGTGGTCAGGATTTAGAAGCAGTCTACGATATCCCGGTTCAGGTCTCGGCCGTTCTAGGCAAGTCGACCATGGAAGTCGCTCAATTATTGCGCCTAGGCCGCGGCGCGATTGTCGAATTAGACCGCAAAGTCGGTGAGGCGATCGATATCTACGTCAATGACCGACTGGTAGCCCGTGGTGAAGTCGTCGTGCTAGAGGACCGTTTGGGTATCACCATGACGGAAATAATTAAAACAGACCGGAACTAAGGCTTAGTGAATGGCTGACGACGGCGAAGTACGCATAAAACCGGTTAAAAAGACTTTCATTTTCGCGACAGTTTTCGGAATTTTGATTGCATTTAAGTTGATAATCGCGGCCATTACCTTGGGCGGGGTCGCAGGTTCTTTCTTCAATCTTCCAGTCGTTCTAATTGTTCTCGGTGGTACATTTGCAGTTACAACAAATTGCTTCTCGTTTCAGGAAACCGACCGTACCTTCAGTGTTATCAAAAAAACCATTTTTTATACAACCCGCGATCCAGCTGACGCCGCGCTGCAAATTGCGCAATTTGCTCGGTGCTTGGGCGTCTTGTCGTTGCAGGACATCTTGAATTCATTGAAATCAGAGCCGTTTCTCCAAAAAGGCGTTTCAATGCTCGGTGCCGCTTCGGTCGGACGGCAAGAAAATCCACGGCGGCTGGAAATGTTGCTGAACAGCATTATACCGCCATCAAAAAGGACCCAGTTTTATCAGTAGAAATCAGGAGATTTAACTTATATGCGCTTACTCATTATTGGCGCTTTAAATGGACAGATCGGTGCCGCTAGCCAAATAGCGGTATCCCGCGGTGCAAAAGTGTCCCAGTCGGACACGGTCGACGCCGGCCTCAATGCGTTGCGTGCCGGCCAAGGCGCCGACCTGATAATGCTCGACACCAGCTTGGATATCGCGCTGCTGGTCTCACAATTAGACAGCGAGCTTATCAATGTGCCGGTGATCGCCTGTGGCATTGAAGCTGACGCCAAATCGGCTGTTGCCGCCATTAAAGCAGGAGCGCAAGAATATATCCCCTTGCCGCCGGATGCGGAGCTGATAGCAGCTGTTCTAGAGGCAGTCACCGAAGACAACCACACTATTGTCCACAAAGATCCGAAAATGGCGCAGGCCTTGAAGGTGGCAGCGCAAATCGCCGATAGCAACGCCAGCATCCTGGTAGTGGGTGATTCAGGCACCGGCAAGGAATTACTGGCTCACTATATTCACCGCAAAAGCCCCCGTTCCACAGCACCGTTTGTAGCTGTGAATTGTGCGGCCATTCCGGAAAATCTCCTCGAATCTGAGCTTTTCGGTTACGAGAAAGGCGCTTTCACCGGCGCCGTCGCGCGCCGAATCGGTAAATTTGAAGAAGCAGATGGTGGCACGCTTCTATTGGATGAAATCAGTGAAATGGATTTGCGGCTACAAGCCAAGCTGCTCCGCGCCATTCAAGAACGTGAGATCGACCGCATCGGCGGTAAAAAGCCGATCAAGGTGGATACGCGTATTATCGCTACCAGCAACCGCAATATGGAAGAAGAAGTAGCGGCGGGTAATTTCAGGGAAGATCTGTACTTTCGACTGAATGTCGTAACCATCGAAATACCACGCCTTGCTGAACGACCCGGTGATATCGAACCATTGACCGACTACTTTGTCGCCAAATTCGTTGAAACCAACGGTATTAATACTGTCAAAGTTCCACCAGATTCCTGGGTGGCGCTGAAAAACCACCCTTGGCCCGGCAATGTCCGGGAATTAGAGAACACCATCCATCGTGGTGTGCTGCTGGCCACTGACGGCGTGATGGATGTCGATGCCCTGCAGCTAAAGTCCAGCGGGTCTGGCAGCGCAACTGAAACAGCCAACGACGATACAACTGGCGGATTGGTTGGGCGCACTGTTGCCGCAGTCGAACGCGATTTAATTATAGATACGTTGGATCACTGCCTGGGCAACCGGACACATGCAGCGAATATTTTGGGAATCTCAATACGAACACTGCGCAATAAACTCAAACTGTATAACCAAGAGGGCGTAAAAGTGCCCCAACCCGGCGAGGGCTAGCAACAACCCTCTGCATGAATTAATAATTTTGGACGTGAAAAACTGTAAATGGCAGAGACAACGCCAGATTTAGAACCAGCTGCAGCCGGTGGTGCGTCGGCGGTGGAATATTCCACCGACGCCGACGACGCGGAATCGTTTGCCGACGGCCCGCATGCGCCCCCGCCCAGCGTGACTGAAGAAGCCATCGGCGCCATTAGTCAAGATCTGTTCCGGCGCCTTACGCTACCGGGCAGCCGCGGCGATATCATACTGGCCCTCGGCATAATGGCTATCCTGGTAGTTCTTATTCTACCCATGCCGACTTGGATGTTGGATGTCAGCCTGGCATTTTCCATTACCTTTGCAGTTCTCATTTTGATGACCGTAATTTTTCTTGAGAAACCATTAGAATTCAATGCCTTCCCAACAGTCCTCCTGATTGCAACAATGCTCAGGCTGGCGCTGAATTTAGCTTCCACACGGTTGATCCTCGCCAATGGCCATGAAGGAACGGCGGCAGCCGGTAAAGTGATTGAGGCGTTCGGCGGATTCGTCATGGCTGGCAATTTCGTTATCGGCATTATCGTTTTCGCCATCTTGGTAATCGTCAATTTTGTGGTTATCACGAAAGGTTCCGGCCGGATTGCCGAAGTTGCAGCCCGGTTTACCTTGGATGCCATGCCGGGTAAACAAATGGCTATCGACGCTGATTTATCTTCAGGTTTGATCGATGAGTCGGAAGCTAAAGCCCGACGCAAAGAATTGGAAGACGAAAGTCAGTTTTTCGGCGCCATGGACGGTGCCGCAAAATTTGTACGTGGCGATGCGGTTGCGGGACTTCTGATTACCTTTATCAATGTAATTGGCGGCATCATCATCGGCGTCGCCCAAAAGGATATGGCGTTCGCCGATGCCACCGACACATTTACGCGTCTGACTGTTGGTGATGGCCTAGTATCGCAAATTCCAGCCCTCGTGGTATCCACTGCCGCCGGTATGCTGATTACCAAGAGTGGCGTTAGAGGCCCCATGGAAAAGGCCGTCTTTGGACAATTGGGGGCAAAACCGAAATCGCTGGGCATGGCATCGGGTCTTTTGTTAGCGCTGGCTATTTTGCCCGGCATACCGGCCACGCCGTTCCTGGTGTTAGCGGCTGGTACCGGAACGATTTGCGTTCTGACCTTACGCAAAACCCGCAAGAGAGAAAAAATCGAGCGAGAGCAGATTGAAGCTATCGAAGCAGATGCTGTGCCTGTTAGCGAAGAACCGATTTCACAGGTTCTTAAGATCGATTTCCTTCGCCTGGAACTGGGTTACGGTCTGTTGGCACTGATCAACGAAGGTGGCGAAGGTCAGCGTCTGACCGATCAAATCAAGGCGCTACGCCGGCAAATGGCCCAGGAAATGGGGTTTGTGATGCCGGCCGTACGTATCCAGGACAATATGCAGCTAGCGGCCAATAACTACATTATCCGTGTTAAAGAAATAGATGCCGGTAATGGAGATCTTCGGCCCAATATGCTCTTGGTTATGGATCCCCGCGGGGAAGACATTACCTTGAGTGGTGAATCAACCCAGGAACCGACCTTCGGTTTGCCGGCAATGTGGATTGATTCCGGCTCCCGCGAAGAGGCTTTGTTCCGAGGATATACAGTGGTCGACGCACCGACGGTGATAACCACTCATCTAACCGAAGTCATCAAAGATAACATGTCCGATCTCCTGTCCTATGCGGAAACTCAGAAATTGCTAGATGACCTCGATAAGGATCACCAGAAACTGGTTGCCGACATCGTGCCTTCGCAGATATCTGTCGGTGGTATCCAACGCACTTTGCAGAATTTGCTGTCGGAGCGCATTTCCATTCGCGATCTGCCGACAATTTTGGAAGGTATTTCAGAAGCTTGCATCCAAACACGTAATATTGGGCTGATAACCGAACATGTACGCTGCCGTCTTTCCCGTCAGATCAGCGACGCCAATACGGACATGAACGATATGATCCTATTGGTCACCTTGTCGCCGGAATGGGAACAGGAGTTCGTCGAATCACTGGTCGGTTCGGGCGAGGAAAAGCAGTTGTCCATGGCGCCCAGCAAACTACAGGATTTCATATCCGCCATCCGACAAACCTTTGAACGGCACGCCATGATGGGAGAAACGCCGGTTCTTTTGACCAGTCCGGTAATTCGCCCGTTTGTCCGGTCAATCGTCGAACGTTTTCGGCCATCAACTGTCGTTATGTCGCAAAATGAAGTTCATCCAAAAGCGAAAATTAAAACCGTCGGCCAGATATAGCCTAATCGACAGCGATGATTCACTCCCGCTTAACTGTTCTTCGTATATGCTTCTGCATATGATAACTTGACCATGAGTGGTACTTCGTTGGAAAATTCTCTATGAACCAATTGGGGTTAGTTTCCAGAGGGAACTTTTCCGGGCCTGAAGGTAGGAACCTTTAGACAGGACTTTGACTGAAGCGCATGAATACAGCCCCTTCTCAAGCTAAAGCCTCGAGCCCTTTGACCAATTCCCAGGGCATGATTGCCGTTGCCTCCGGTAAAGGTGGCGTCGGGAAGACCTGGTTCGCTATTACCCTGGCGCATGCATTGGCGAAAAAGGGCCGAAAAACGCTTTTGTTTGATGGTGATTTAGGTCTAGCGAATGTTGATATTCAATTGGGCTTGATGCCTAAGCACGATCTTGGTGCCGTTGTATCGGGCCGTCTCCCTCTCAATCAGGCCGCAACGACGTATGAGGACGGCGATTTTGATATTATCGCCGGCCGGTCGGGATCGGGAAATCTGGCAAGTATCTCAGCCAATCGACTGCATACTCTGGGTGATGATCTACTTTTATTATCAGCCGCCTACGACAATTTGATTCTTGATTTGGGTGCCGGCGTCGAACGAACGGTTCGAAACCTGGCGAATGAAGTGAACACAGTATTGGTCATTACCACAGACGAACCGACTGCCCTGACTGATGCTTATGCCTTTATCAAGCTAACCCATATGGAACGGCCTAATTTGGATATCCGTGTGGTCGTAAACATGGCAAACTCCACTACTGAGGGCGAACGGACCTATAATACAATTCGCAAGGCCTGTGAGGGTTTTCTAAAATTTTCTCCACCCTTGGCCGGTGTGATTCGAAGGGATACCAAAGTGAGAGAAACCATTCGCAACCAAACATCTATTTTGGTGCGATTCCCGAATACGGAAGCCGCAACCGATGTGGGAGCTATCGTCGATAAACTTACCGGGTGACCGATGACGACCGTTGTTCCTCCACCCCCACCAATGCCGGTGCCTGCTGCAGGCCGGACGGCTACACTAATTGTTCCAAATCCGCCGGAAGCGCTTACGCAATTGCCACCCGGCTCCATTATCGATGCCCAGTTGATATCCGCGTTGTCGAATGGTTCAGCTGAAATCCAAACGGCCTTTGGCAAACTTGATATACGCACGTCTTTTCCGCTGCCGAAAAACGCCAAGCTTGAAATACAGTTGCTGCGACTGACGCCTCATCTATTGCTGGCCATAAAGGCCGTAAACGGCGGCATAACGGGTGCCAATACCGGACATCTGGGCTCGTTAAATACTACCACACCCGGCGCATCTGGGGCCGGGACGGCGGGACAGGCAGCGGCTGTTCAAAATACCGCTGCCAGCGCCAACGGCGCAAGACCCGTAGTGACCACCCAAAGCCAAGGCGTTTCAGCAACAATCAACCTGGATATCGGTTCTGTCGTCAAAGCGACATTGCTACGCTCACTGGGGGCCGGAGGACTCGCTGGATCAGCATCCAGCAATACTTCTACCAACATTGGCCAATCTTCCGGTCAGGCAGGTGGGCAGGTTACGACGATGCCAGGACAGCAGGCAGGTATACAGCCGGGTAGTTCTTCCTCAGGTCATATAGACATGACCCAATCGGCAAATACCCAAGGAACGGCGAACCCAGGCGTTGCCGCTAGCGCACTGGAATCCGGTGCCACACCGAAACAATTGCCGACTGGCACCCAATTTAAGTTACGGATGTTAGCGACTTCATCACATTCGACGTCGCCAAGCGGGTCGGCACAACCGAACAGCCACAATATTGCCAGCGGCCAAACGGGCATTACCGGTACAGTTGTCGCCAGCACGCCGTCGGGACAACCGATTGTATTCACGTCCATGGGAATGATCGGACTGGATAGCAAAACATCCCTCGAACCAGGCACTAACTTGCAGCTCGAAATTGTTTCCACTCTGGTTAAGTCTGCCGGAACCCCAATTGTTGAAAGCTCTGTCGGTAATCTTTACCACACGCGTGAATGGCCTAATCTGGAAACGGCCCTCGATCAGATTTCGCAAAGTGCGCCCAATGTCTCCCAACAAGTCGTCAGCAATACGATACCCCAAGCCAATACCCAGCTGACAACCAATATGTTGTTTTTCATGAGCGCCCTCAAAGGCGGTGACGTCAGGTCCTGGATCGGCGGGGAAGCCAGCAACATATTGGATCAGACCAATCCTGAACTGCTGGGGCGCCTAAGCGATGATTTTGGCCAGCTGGGCCGGGTCTTTACCGAGAACCAACCCAATGACTGGCGGACGGCGCTGGTGCCGTTTTTTACCGGCTCTGGGTTTGAACAGGTGCAAATGCATATGCGCGGCCAAAAAGATCAGGAGGGACCGGACGGTGAAGAGGATACGTCCCGTTTTATTATTGACGTTGAACTGAGTCAATTGGGCCGTGTCCAGCTGGATGGATTGGTTAAATCAAAAGGCAAAAAATTTGATCTGATCGTCCGCACCGAAGCCCCCCTGCCGGCCGTCATGCGCAAAGAAATCAATCATATTTTTGCCGATTTCACCGAAGTGACCGGCGTCAATGGTGCCATTGTATTCCAAGCTGACAAAAAATTTGCTGAGATCGAATTACCGTATTTGACCGATGAAGATCATAGCGGCGTGATTGTCTGAACAACAATAGGAAGGGACTGAAATGGATTTATCAGTCCGGCGGTCTTTGCTGAAAACCGTCGACAATACCGAATAATGGCTGGACTACGTCATTACCCTTGAGGGTTCGTTTCCCTTGGAAGGAGGCGATGATGAAGCCATTGTCCAGCTTAGCTGCATTCCCAATAATTAGGTTCTGATAACAGAAATTTCTTCCAAGTATTTAAAGGTTTCGGCGGAACTGCATTGGGTATTCCTAGAGCATTTCCTAATTTGAATGAATCGAAATAGTTTTTTTGAAACTCTGTTAATATATTTTGTGGTTCCCTTGCTATTGAACAACAAGGGAGCGTTATGATGACGATATCGCAAGATTTACGCGTTCGTTCAGTTCAGCGGGTCGCCACTGGCGCGTCGCGCCGGCAAGCTGCGGCTTATTTTGCCGTGAGTGTCAGTACCACCAT
>PVBE012884392.1_pt1 | contig 11851 bp, 9 predicted proteins | sample 1631181 | NCBI WGS metagenome assembly PVBE01 (sample SAMN08397723, study PRJNA350692) | Marine metagenome, whole genome shotgun sequencing project. | isolation source: water | place: Pacific Ocean | collected 2012-04 | reverse complement strand
GCTCCGGCTTCTCGACCACCTTGGGCTCGGGGGGCTTTACGGGCTCGGGCTCGGGTTGCTCGACCGCCTTGGGCTCGGGAGGCTTTACGGGCTCGGGCTCGGGTTGCTCGACCGCCTTGGGCTCGGGAGGCTTTACGGGCTCGGGTTCCGGTTGCTCGACTACCTTGGGCTCGGGGGGCTTTACGGGCTCGGGCTCCGGCTTCTCGACCACCTTGGGCTCGGGGGGCTTTACGGGCTCGGGCTCCGGTTTCTCGACCACTTTGGGTTCTTTTACCGGCTCGGGAGTGGGCTGCTCCACAATTTCGGGTTTGGGCGGAGTGGGCTCGACCGGAGTAGGCTCGGGCGGGGGGGGGTCGGGAAGAACCTTTGCCGAAGGCGGACGCGCCAGCGTAGCGACCTCCGGGGCATTTTCCCCACGCTTCGCCGGCAGACGCTCCTCTATCTCCCGCCTCAGCTTCGGCCGGTCGGCGGGCTTTCCCTCTCCGCTCTCTTTCCGGTTGGCGTTGGATATAAATCGGCTGTCGGGATTGGTGGGAATGTTTTCTTCCGGCTTTGGCAGATCGATCGAGACGATGCGGACGGATACGGGCTTGTTGGCGGAGACGCTTTTCGGCCAGAGGAAATTGAGGCTGAACCCCATGAAGAAAATCAAATGAAGCAGAAGCGATACAAAGAGAGGGACCAGCAGGGCTTTTTTTGTCTCACTCATGGCCCGTCCCTCGATTACGGTCCGGATGGCGGCGGGAAAGCGCCCCCCCTCCCGATTTTTCCGGGCAGCTGGGAAACCCTCCGTTTGGCGCTACTTTGCCTCATCCCGCAGGGATAAAAAAGGGGGGCGCCAAACCGGCGCCCCCCGATACATCCGAACCCCGATGATGCGGGTCGTTACATCATGCCGCCCATGCCGCCCATGCCGGGATCGGGCATTGGGGGCATCGCCGGCTTCTCTTCGGGCTTGTCGGTGATGATGCACTCGGTCGTGAGCATCAGGCCCGAGACCGAGGCGGCGTTCTGAAGCGCCGAGCGCGTCACCTTGGTCGGGTCGATGACGCCGGCCTTCACCAGGTCGCCATAACTGTCGGTCTCGGCGTTGTAGCCTTGGTTGCCTTTCTCGCCCTTGACTCTCTGAACAACGATGGAGCCTTCGACGCCGGCGTTGTTGGCAATCTCGCGCAGAGGCGACTCAAGCGCCCGGGACAGGATATTGATGCCCACCTGGCGGTCGCCTTCGAGTTTGAGGCTGGCAAGCGCCTTCTGGCAACGAACCAGCGCAACACCGCCACCCACGACGACGCCTTCTTCGACCGCCGCCCGCGTGGCGTTGAGAGCGTCCTCGACGCGCGCTTTCTTTTCCTTCATCTCGGCTTCGGTCGCGGCGCCGACGTTGATCACCGCGACGCCGCCCACCAGCTTCGCCAGACGTTCCTGGAGCTTCTCGCGGTCGTAATCGCTCGTGGTCTCCTCGATCTGGTTGCGGATCTGCTTCACCCGCCCTTCGATTTCCTTGGCCTTGCCCTTGCCCTCGACGATCGTCGAGTTGTCCTTGTCGATCGTCACGCGCTTGCACTGGCCCAGGTCGTCGATGGTGACGTTCTCGAGCTTTATGCCGAGGTCTTCGCTCAGCATCCGCCCGCCGGTGAGGATGCCGATGTCCTCGAGCATCGCCTTGCGGCGGTCGCCGAAGCCCGGCGCCTTAACGCCGACGACGTTCAGGGTTCCGCGCAGCTTGTTCACCACCAGCGTGGCCAGCGCCTCGCCCTCGATGTCCTCGGCCAGGATCATAAGCGGCTTGCCGGTCTTGGCGATTTTTTCGAGGAGGGGGAGCATCTCGCGCATATTCGAGATTTTCTTTTCGTGGATCAGGATGTAGGGCTCGTCGAGGGAGGCTTCCATCCGGTCGGGATTGGTCACGAAATAAGGGCTCAGATAGCCGCGGTCGAACTGCATGCCCTCGACGATATCGAGCGAAGTCTCCATCGACTTCGCCTCCTCGACCGTGATGACGCCGTCCTTGCCCACCTTGTCCATCGCCTCGGCGATGAGGTCACCGATTGTGGGATCGTTGTTGGCCGAGATGGTGCCGACCTGGGAGATCTCTTTCTTGTCCCTGATCGGCTTGGAGAGCTTGCGCAGCTCGTTGACCACGGCACCGACACCCTGCTCGATGCCGCGCTTGAGGGCGATCGGGTTGGCGCCGGCCGTGACGTTTTTCATGCCTTCGCGGTAGATCGCCTGGGCGAGAACGGTCGCCGTCGTGGTGCCGTCGCCGGCCACGTCGGAGGTTTTAGAGGCGACTTCGTTGACAATCTGGGCGCCCATGTTCTCGAACTGATCCTCGAGTTCGATTTCCTTCGCGACCGTCACGCCGTCCTTGGTCGAGGAGGGTGAGCCGAACTTCCGGTCGATGACGACGTTGCGGCCCTTCGGGCCGAGCGTCACCTTGACCGCGTCGGCCAGCTGATCGATTCCCCGCTTGATTTTTCCACGGGCCTCTTCGTCGAAGAGAAGAATCTTTGCCATTGTTTGGTTTTCTCCTTGAAAGTTTGTAGGTGGGGCCGCTACTTCAGGACGGCCAGTACGTCATCTTCGCGCATGATCAAAAGCTCCTCGCCATCGACCTTGACCTCCGTGCCGGCGTACTTGGCAAAGAGAATCCGGTCGCCCTTACCGAGTTCGGGAGCCTGACGCTTGCCGTCATCGGTGACTTTGCCCGCGCCCACCGCGATGACTTCGCCCTCCTGGGGCTTTTCCTTGGCCGAATCAGGAAGGATGATCCCCCCCTCGGACGACTCTTCCTCATCGTCGAGACGGCGCACCAGCACCCGATCCTGAAGCGGCGTAATTTTCGTTTTCACCTTCGCCATTTCGTTTATCTCTCCTCTGGGTTTCGGCGGACCAAAGGGTTTGGGCCGCCTTTGAAATGAAGATAAATATGAGTCTTTATCACTCATGTTTTTTTTAGCTCTCCAGGCGATGTCTTATAGACAATGGGCCGGGGATTGTCAACAAGCTTTAGCACTAACCTGGTTCAAGTGCTAACAAGATGCGCCTTCTCCCGGAAAACCTTATTCAAAGGGCAAAAGGCCGGTATCGGGGGCCCCGGGGAGGGAAGTGAAGCCCCCCTGCCCCGCCGGCGAAAATGCTTCCGGCCCCATTGATACACGTAACTCTTCATTATTCCTCACCGGCGCCCAGGTAATATGCCCACCGGCACTGGGGCGGCGGGGACTCAAGCCCCCCAGGGGGAGCCCTATGCCCGCGCCCCGGCAGCTCGCCACCACCGGGGTCAATGGCTTTCCCTCCTTCAAGGAAGCTCAACCGGGGCCAGGAAGGATGGTTTACCCGCCCCACGGGTGCCCAACAACCGCCGGCGTGAATGGCTTTCTTGCCCACGGGTGGCCCCTCATCGTCAGAAAGGATGGATTTCCCGCCTTCATGGAAGCTCAACCGTAGTCAGGAAGGATGGTTTACCTCTCCAAATGGAGGTTCACCCACTGTCAGGAAGGATGGTTTACCCATCTTAATGGAACTCATCCGGCCCTTAGATAGGGAGCGCAGACCGTCCAGTCGTTTTATTATTTATATTATCGTCCCAGATCTATTTCGGATGATCGGAATTTTCGCCTATATCCCCAGGATACCCTCCCCAGGTGATCTTCTCTGCCTCATGGGCTATCTTCCCCTTCATTCAAAAAATAAAAAGCGGCTCCGGAGGGCCGCCTCGAAATCCACTCTCGGAGGGCAGCGCCGTGACCTACGAAAACGTAATCGCCGAAAAATCGGGGGGCATCGGCCTCATCACCATCAACCGCGAGGAGGTCCGAAACGCAATCGATCCCCACACCTACGGCGAGATCATTGAAGCGATGGCCTCCTTCGAGGCGGACGAGGAGGTGGGCGTCATCATCATCACCGGGGCGGGCGATAAGTCCTTCGCCTCCGGCTCCGACATCCGCCAGATCAGGGAGCGCTCCCTCCTGGACGGTCTCGCCGCGCCGCCCCAGCGCCACCTCGCGAAAATCGAGGACATCGAAAAGCCCATCATCGCCGCCATCAACGGATTCGCCCTGGGCGGGGGCTGCGAGCTCTCGATGGCCTGCGATATCCGCATCGCCAGCGACCGGGCCAAACTGGGCCAACCCGAGGTGAACCTGGGCATCATGCCAGGCGCGGGGGGCACCCAGCGCCTGATCAACCTGGTGGGCCTGGGCAAGGCGAAAGAGTTGATTTTAACGGGAGACATCATCGACGCCCGCGAGGCCGAGCGGATTGGCCTCGTCAACAAGGTCGTACCCCACGAGGAGCTCATGGCGGCGGCCCGAGAGATGGCCGGGCGAATCCTCGAAAAGGGCCCGCTAGCCGTCCGCCTCGCCAAGATGACGATGAACGCCGGCGTCAAGGGCGGCCAGGAGGCCGCCATGCTCGTCGAGCGCTTCGCCCAGAGCTGCCTCATGACCACCGACGACAAGGGCGAGGGGACCTCGGCCTTCCTCGAAAAGCGAAGGCCCGAATTTAGGGGAAGATAGCCCGGGGAAAGTAGCCCGGAGAAGATAGCCGAGGGGAGGGGGGGGATATTCCCGGGAGGGTAGCCCGAGCGCATAGGGAGAAAATATCGATCATCCGAAATAGGTCCGGCGGGAATTGCCGGGAATTTCGCGCCCGCCGCAGGAAATTCACACACCCCGGCCATGGAAAGGCCCCAACCGAAGCCCCTTCGTTCCATTCGGAACGACCTCCGCCATCACCGGGTTCCAGGGCTAAATAACGCAGATCCCTCCCCTCCTCCCCTCCCCGGCGGGGCCGGCTTGGCCCCGTTCCTTGAGCGGCGAGAGGCCTCCTGCTATGGTTTTCCCCATGAGGCGCTTGTCCATTTTCATGAAAATTCCAGGGAAATCGAGCGCGGCGGCATCCTCCCCGCGAAGGCCCGCCTTACGAAGGCCCGCCTTCGTCTCCTTGTTTTTCGCGGCGGCGATTGCGGTGGGAGGGGGAGCGGTACCGCTCATCGAGCCCGCGCTGGTCCCCCCCATCGCCGAGGCGCGCTTCGGCCGGGGGGGCTCGTTCGGCTTCCGGGGCTCGCGCTCCTTTTCCCGGTCCTCGTTTGGCCGCAGGCGCTCCTTCGGCCGCTCCTCCTACAACCGGGGCTACCGGGGCGGGGGCTTCGGCTTCGGGATGCCGTTCCTCATGGGGATGGGCTTCGGCGGCTTCGGCGGTTCGTTCCTCATCCCGATGATCCTGTTCTTTGTTTTGCGCATGATGATGCGGCGCAGATGATTCTCTAATCCTTACTGGATACTCAAATCCCCACTGGAGGTTTTCCCGCGATGAAAAAGATTAATCTCACGGCCCCGGCGGCGATGCTGGCGGGCGCGCTCGCCCCGGCCCTCGCCCTTGCCGCCAGCGCCGACCCCGCTCCCCGGCTCGGCCTGGGCGGCGGCCTCCTCCTCTCCGTCGTCTACGGGCTGGTGGGCATCCTGCTCCTCATGATCGGCTACAAGATTTTCGAGTGGATCACACCCTTTTCGGTAAACGACGCCCTCTCGAAAGATCAGAACAGCGCGGTGGGCATCGCCGTCGGCGCGATTTTCATCGCCATCGCCATCATCGTCGCCGCCGCCCTCGGGTAGGGCCCCCGGGTAGCGGATTCGGCCCGGGGATATAGGGCGAAAATCTCGATCATCCGAAATAGGTCCGGCGGGAATTGCCGGGAATTTCGCGCGGCCTCACAGGAAATTCACACACCCCGGCCATGGAAAGGCCCCAACCGAAAACCCTTCGTTCCTGCCGGAGCGACCCCCGCCATCACCGGGTTCCAGGGCTAAATAACACAGCCCCACCTCCTCTCCCCGGCGGGGCCGGCGGACCGCGCAATTCCTGTGGCGGCGTTCACCTGGCTTCGGCCTTCCCGCTGGCGCTTTTTACAGGGCTGTGCCCGGATATGGCTGATGAGAAGCTGCAAGCGTTGTTGAGTCATGAGGAGAAGGGTTAATTGCGCCCGGCAAGAAGAAAGACGCTTATACCCCGTGATTTTGGCTATAGGAACTGCCTCGGAGGTATCTATTAGCGCCCTTGATGGACTTCTTGGTGGGAAGCAGCGCCGATGAAAAGGAGAATGTCCGAATTTGCTCTGATGAGAGCGTTGCCACACAATTCCGGGTGACAATATCAGGGGAAATCCTTGGAAGGAATCGCCCGCTATGGCGGACCGGAAACTAAAATATTGGGGTTGGGGCTACGAGGACTCCGGCCTCGATGCGGACCAGACGAAGACCCTGCTTGAAACTTTTGCCGAGGGATTTGGCATAAACCCGGCCAATGACGGTGCGTTCCCGGCGCTCGACGCGATCGATCTGCCGGCGGCGCGCCTGGAGGCGCCGGCGAAGCTCTACGGCGTGTGCACCAGCGACACTCATGATCGTGTGGTGCATGCATTCGGCCAGTCCCAGCCGGACTCGATCCGCATCTTCCGGGGTGACTTCGCCCATGCGCCTGACATCATCGCCTACCCGGAGAGTTCCGAGGACATCCAGGAGATATACGATTGGGCTGGCGACAAGGGCGCTGCGGTGATCCCTTGGGGCGCGGGTTCGTCCGTGGTCGGCGGGGTCACCAGCGACGTCGGCTCCGGCTATAACGGTGTGATTTCCGTCGACATGGGGCGCATGAACAAGGTGCTTGAGGTCGACGAGGTGTCCCGTGCGGCGCGGATTCAGGGCGGCGCCCGGGGGCCCGAGCTGGAGGCCCAGCTCAAGCCCCACGGCTTGACGCTGCGCCATTTCCCCCAGTCCTTCGAACACTCGACCTTCGGCGGCTGGGTCGCGACCCGCTCGGGTGGCCATTTCGCCACCCTCTACACCCATATCGACGATTTGGTGGAGAGCACCACGACCGTGACCCCGGTCGGAGACATTGTCTCCCGGCGTCTGCCGAGGTCCGGCGCGGGTCCGAGCCCCGACCGCTTCATGATCGGATCGGAGGGCGCTCTCGGAATCATCACAGAGGGCTGGGCCCGGCTCCAGGGCCGGCCGACCTTCAAGGCGACGGCCGGGTTCCGGTTCGCCGATTTCTTCGACGCCGCGCGCGCTGTGCGCGCGGTCTCCCAGGCCGGGCTGTTCCCGGCCAACCTGCGCATCGTCGACGGGGTCGAGCTGCAGGTGAACGGAGCGGGCGACGGGTCCTTCACGCTGATGGTGGTGTCGTTCGAATCCGCCGATCACCCGGTGTACGCCTGGATGGCACGGGCCGAGGAGTGTTGCCTGGACCATGGCGGCACGGTCGATGTGGAATGGCGCGACAATCCCGAAGCCCATCTGCAGGGCGCGGTGGGTGCGTGGCGGACAGCCTTTATTCGTATGCCCTACAATCGGGAACAGTTGACCCCGCGGGGAATCCTCTCCGACACCTTCGAGACCGCGATCACCTGGGACAGGTTTGAGGAATTCTACAACGCGATCAAGGAAGCGACGGCGACTGCGCTGCGCGAGGTGACGGGAAAGGAGGGCGCGGTGTCGTGCCGCTTCAGCCACGCCTATCCGGACGGCCCGGCGCCCTATTTTGCTTTCCACGGACAGGCCAACCCGGATGCCATGCTGGAGCAGTGGCAGGCGATCAAGGATGTGGTGTCGGATGCACTTATCGCCAACGGCGGCACCATCACCCACCACCACGCCGTCGGGCGCGATCATCAAAAATGGTACGAACAGCAGCGCCCTGGCCTGTTCGGCGACGTGTTAGCCGATGCCAAGAAGCGGCTCGACCCGGCGAACATCCTCAACCCGGGCGTGATTGCAAGGTAGACTTTCTTGGAATATCGCATTAGTAGCTCGTCAAGCTCATGACGTGAAGACCGCAGGATCAAATCCTGCCCCAGTCAGACCGCAAAACGGAAAGGGCCCCGAGGGCCCCGTCTCCGCCGCTCTTGCCGGTGGTGGTTCGGCTGCGCTATAGATATCCTGTTGATAACCAAGGCGGCGTGCCGCCGCCGATCAGGGAAGCGTCAACCGATGACCACTCTTTCCGATATTTTTGCCGGCCGGCGGGGCGCTTTTCGGCGTTGCAGGCCTTACCTGTGCCCCGCCAGGCACGTTGTTATCGGGAAATTTTTCTACCGGATATATATAGCCGCTTGAGGGCGGGGCCTCCTGGGGCGAGGCCTCTCCTTCGCCGCGAAAATCCGTAAACGTATATTTTTCACTTTCTAATTTTCGAGGCACGCCGGTGGTCGCGTTTTTTCGCGGCCGCCGCTTAAGCCGTGCAGGAGGCAATCATGGCCGATCATGTCGGACGCATTCTCACCGTTGACCGGGTTCGCGAACTCAACGCCAAGGACTGGTTCTATCAGATTTTAAAAGACAGCCCGCGCATCCACGAGATTTACCCCGGAATCGAGGACGCCATCCTCGAGGGGGCCATCGATCACCACATCCACGTCTACCCCGATTTCGTCCAGCGCAATCAGGACATGATCCAGGTGGCGGTCGAGGCCGCCCGGGCCGGGATGCGATCGGTCTGCTTCAAGGACCACTACAACCTCACGGCCGGGTGCGCCTACCTGGTCCAAAGGCAAATAGACGACATGGTGACCCGGGAGGAACTCCCCCGGGGGGTGGAGGTTTACGGCGGCATCGGCCTCAACTTCGGGATGAACCCCGAGGCGGTGCGAATCGCCCTGCAGTACCCCAAGTGCAAGATGGTCTGGTTCCCCACGTTCAACTCCTCGGGCTACTACCGCGCCCTCGGCAAGGAGAGCGGCATCAACCTGGTGGACAAGAACAGGAAGATTTTCCCCGATGTGGTGAAGATCATGGAGCTCGCCGCCGAGGGCGGCGCGGGAGTCGGATTCGGCCACACGGATTTCCACGAGCTCCTTCCGCTCGCCCAGGCGGCGAAAGAGGTGGGGGCCCGGGCGATCCTCGACCACCCGCTGCTCGAGCTGAACAAGCTCACCCTCGACGAGATGAAGGAGCTCGCCGATCTGGGAACCTATGTGGGCACCTATTGCCAACCGATGATCCCGAGCATGTACCAGCCCGTCGTCGATCCGTTCGAGACGCCCCGCGTGGTCGAGGCGATCGGGGCCGAGCGCTGCATCGCGGCGAGCGACTTCGGCCAACTGCTCCATGTAGACGCGCTCGCGGGCATGCGCATCTTCATCCGGGCGATGCTGGCCTTCGGGATCGGCGAGGATGCGATGGAGCTCATGTTCAAGACCAACCCGGCGCGGCTTCTCTATCTGGACTGAGATTCGTAGAGTGGAGAGCCGATTGTTTTTTACAAATCAACCGGAGCGCCGATGGCAAATTTATTGATCATCGATGCGATCGCGGACCAGTACAAAGCGTATTTGCAGCCAAAATTTCCCGGCCTATCGATCACCACGGCGCGCACTCCGGCCGAAGCCGGAGAGTTACTCAATGACGCTCAAATCCTGGCCGTACTGGCTCCCAGGCTTCGCGGCGATGACATTGAGAAAGCCCGCCGGCTCGAATGGGTCCAGGCCTTCACGACAGGGGTGGACAATCTTTTAGCATTTCCATGCCTGAAAAAAGAAACGGTGGTTACCAACTGCCGGGGGATACATGGTCCCCAGATGTCGGAATTGGCTGTTCTCCTCATGCTCTCCCTGAGCCGCGGCTTCCACAGGATCGTCAAGAACCAAGAGAGAAAGCTTTACGAACGCTGGCCGATGCCGCTTTTGGAAAAAAAGACCGTGGGCATTTTCGGCATCGGCGCCATCGGAGAGGAGGTCGCCAGAAAGAGCAAAGCGTTCGGCATGCGCGTCATCGGCATCACGTCGACAAAAAGGGATATCGAATGGATTGATGAATTCTACTCCCGGGAGGAACTTCCGGCGGCGGCGGCCGAGTCCGATTTTTTCATCGTCGTCGCCCCCTTGTCGCCTGAGACCGAAAAAATCGTGAACGAGAAACTCCTCTCGGCGATGAAGCCCACGGGCTTCCTGATCAACATCTCAAGGGGCGGCGTTGTGGACGAGGAAGCGCTGATCGCCGCTTTGAAAAATGGCCAAATCGCCGGCGCCGGTCTCGACGTCTTCCAGATGGAGCCCCTGCCCGAGGAAAGCCCACTTTGGGAGATGGAAAACGTTATCATTACGCCCCACATCGGCGGATATACGGATAACTATATCGAGCAGGTGATGCCTATTTTCGAGGAAAACCTGCGCCGGTTCCTGGATGGCGAGAAGGATAATCTGATCAATACGGTGGATAGGTAGGCGAGGCGGCCTGCCATCCCCGAAACATCGGGAGACGGATATGAGCGAGCGGGAGAGATTGGTTCTACCCATATCGGACGGGGAGCTGAAAAGAAGGTGGGCCGCCGTCAGAGGGGCAATGGAAGAGCGCGGCGTCGATGTGCTTGTGATGCAGGGTTTTAATGAATTTATTGGAGGTTATGTAAAGTATTTCACCGATATCCCCGCGCGGAACGGTTATCCGGACACCGTGATTTTCCCCGGGGACGACGGCATGACGATCGTCCGCCAGGGGCCCCGGGGAGATATCGTCGTTCCATCCGGGGAGGAGGAATCCCCCGACCGGGGCGTTAAGAAGGTGATGTTCGCCCGTTATTTCGCCTCCGCGCATTACACGAAACACTATGACGTCGAACTCGTGGCCGAAGAAATCAAGCCAAGGGGCGAGTGCACCGTCGGCATCGTGTGTCCCGGGACGATGTCCGCCGCCTTTTCGGAGTATTTAAAAGGAGGCGCTCTCCCTCAGGCGAAATTCGTGGACGCGACGGAGATGGTCGATGAGATCAAGGCGATCAAGAGCGATGAGGAGCTGGAAAGAATCAAGGAGACGGCTCTCCTGCAGGATGCGTGCATGGAGGCCGCTTTCAAGGCGTTGAAACCCGGAAAAAAGGATTTCGAGCTCGCCGCCATCGCCCAGCATGTGGGACAGGACATGGGCAGCGAACAAGGGATTTATCTTTGCTCATCGGCGCCCCTGGGAACTCCCGCGAGGCTCAGGCTGCGTCACTTCCAGGGCCGGGAGATCAGGGACGGCGATCAGTTCACCCTCTTGGTGGAAAATAACGGCGGCGGCGGATTTTATGCGGAGTTGGGCAGGTCATGCGTCGTCGGGAAAGCCTCGCAAGAGCTTTTGGATGAGCACGCCATCGTCCTGGAGGCGCTGCGGAACACGGTTGATTTGTTGAAGCCCGAAACGCCGTGCAAGGATATTTACGAATCCCACAACGCCTTGATGAGGAGCCGCGGCCGGCCCGAGGACAGGCGCGTCTATGCCCACGGCCAGGGCTATGACCTGGTGGAGCGGCCCCTGATTCGCGACGACGAGACGATGAATATCCGAAAAAATATGAACATGACCGTTCATCCGGGATATGCGACCGAATCCCTGTTCGTCTGGAATTGCGATAACTACATCGTCACGGAAAACGGGGCGAGCGAGTGCATCCACAAAACGGCGCAGAAAATTTTCGAGGTTTAGCAGAAACGAAGGTAATCCACTACACCCTGATTTCCCATATGACTTCGAGATATGACTTCGATATTTTTCCATCCTTCGGGATGATTACGGTCTTTCGTTCAACCCGTTAATCCTTCCTCACGCCTGACGGCGTAGCAGGCCCGGTGGCGGAACTTCGTTCAAGGATTTGGTCCGAAATGACCAGAGGGGGTGATTTGTCATTCTGAACCTTTCGGCTACGCTCAGGACAGGCTCCGTTAAGAATCCGCTGTTTCTGAGAACAAAAGCAGATTCTTCGCCCTTCGCTTTGCTCGGGACTCAGAATGACAAGCACCCCCAGTCCGGAACTGTGACGACCGCTGCCGGCCCCGCGAGCCGCCTTCAACTCCGGTGGCTCGGCTGTG
>PVBE011714211.1_pt1 | contig 11852 bp, 12 predicted proteins | sample 1631181 | NCBI WGS metagenome assembly PVBE01 (sample SAMN08397723, study PRJNA350692) | Marine metagenome, whole genome shotgun sequencing project. | isolation source: water | place: Pacific Ocean | collected 2012-04 | reverse complement strand
CCACACGCCATATTTTTCAAAAACATAATATTTTACAACAAATGATTTATTTTTATACCCCCTTCACAAAACATAAGTTTTTACAATGAATTTGACGACTTTGCTATAAAAACAATCTTTTTTACAATGAATTTGATTGCCCGTTCCAAATAATTTCAAAATCAAGCAAAAACACAATGTTTTACGATGAATTCTGCACATGTTTCAAAAACACATGTTTTTACTTTGAATTATGCACTTTTTTAAAAACTAAACATGATTTTTCAAAAACATAATGTTTTACCATGATTTATGATCCGTTTTTCAAAAACCTCAGTTTTTACAATGAATTATACACTGTGCGGCTGGGAGCCATTTTGAGACCTTTTTGGCGCCGGGAGGGGTCAATGGCAGAGCTGAGCCGAGCCGAGCCGGCCCGAGACGAGCCGAGCCGAGTCGAGCCGGGCCGGGCCGAGCCGAGCCGAGCCGAGCCGAGCCGGGCCGAGCCGAGCCGAGCCGAGCCGAGCCGAGCCGAGCCAGGCCGGGCCGAGCCGAGCCAGGCCAGGCCGAGCTGGCCGAGCCGAGCCGGGCGATCCAAAGGCGATCCAAAAACACCGACCGGGCGATCCAAGCGTTGCCCAAAAAGTCCTGGTGTGATGGCTGCATCACATCATTTTTGGGATGGGGACCCACCCAAGCTGATAGGAGTGAGGGGACAAAAAGAAAAGAAGAACAAACACACCCAAACACAACAAAATACAACATCTACCTCCCACCACCCCAGAGCCCATGGGCCAATAGCCACCCCACCCTCCCCAACCCTGAAATTCGTAACCCCCCGTGTTGAATTCGTTTTTGTGTAACTTTACGACCGGTGCATCTGAGATTCCCCCATATATATATATATATATGTTGTCCCTTGTTGAGTTTCGATGAATCTCCTTCAAGTGGTTGTGAAAAAAACAGAAACGCAGGATGCAAACTTAATTAAACCTTGTGATGGCTCAAACCACCGCTCTGTACACAGGCAGAGGGTAATTGAGTCCATTGCTAGGCATGAATTGGCACCTGGGGTCGCGAGTTGGCCAGACCTCAGGCCACACGGCAGGCTGCCTGCTGAATAAGCGGGCCCTGCTGTGGACGTTTTTCATGTGAACGATACACTCAGAGCAAGAATCGCCACACAAAAACCAAGACAATAGCCATTTGAGCTCCATATCCTGGGCTCCATGGTTACAGCCGTGTGCAGTCAAAGTTATTGTTTGAAACATATATGCGGAATACGCCCCTTGGAGCGGATGGCCCCTGGCGTAAGGCTTTTCCATTGATGCTTGCGAGGGCTTTGCGATTGAGGGAAAAGGAAGCTGGGATGGGAGGATGGAGGAGGAGCCGCTGGGTTGCCAGGGGCTGGTAGGAGTGAGGAGGGGGCGCTGGGTTGCCGGGGCTTTGCGATTGAGGGAAAGACGGCAGGGACGAGGGAGGAGGGGGCTGCGGGCTGCTGGGGCATTTGCAATTTAGGTTTCTGGAGGCTTTGCGATTTGGCCCCTGGCGTAAGGCTTTTCCATTGATGCTTGCCAGGGCTTTGCGATTGAGGGAAAGGAAGCTGGGATAGGAGAAGGGACGAGAAGCCACTGGGTTGCCAGGGGCTGGAAGGAGGGAGGAGGGGGCGCTGGGTTGCCGGGGCTTTGCGATTGAGGGAGAGACGGCAGGGATGAGATAGGAGGGGGCTGCAGGCTGCTGGGGCATTTGCATTTGAGGTTTGTCAGGGCTTTGCGATTAAGGAATTAAGCCAATGTGTCTAGCGATCTCCGGGGGGCAGAACATATTCAAACACAGACTCGGCAGAGGGACAGCTGCAGAGTGTAATACCACACGCCGCCGCAGCCCAAACTCTCACTTTTTGGGTCCATTTCTTTTTACTCCCTAAATCGCAAGCTTAAAAACAATACCCATTTGCTCCAATAGTTGTTCATTGTTTTACCGGAACGATCTGATTCCCAACTCGTAACTTGGGGACGCTGAACATCCCAATCCACACGGTTGCCGACGTGAAGCGCACCTGCAATTCGGGGAGATCAGGTCTGCAGGAATGCACACCCCACACTTCTTTCGGCAAGCGCTCACGTTGTCCTGAAACATGGTGGGGGTTCTGCGCATGCGCATCATTAATTTCTACGTCAGCAGAAGAGTCGCACTGTCAGAATTTATCTGAGGCAACCGAAGAAAGCGTCGCAGCTGGATGTGAAGTTAAAGGGAGGCGCGGGGAAAGCACCTCTGCCCACTGAGTGTGTCCAGATGCAGCGTACGTGACGATGACTTCCTGCAAACGCTTTTGGAATGCAGACACAGACTTGATTTCAACCACGCTGGGCGGCAGCATGTTGTAAATCGCTACCAATCCAAATGCTGACCTCTTGATCAGAGGAGATTTGCAAGCGTGACGAGGATCTCTTAGAGTACCGTATCCTTGCGGATCTCGCTTGAAAAAATCTTGAAACTGGTCAGGCCCTTTGCCCAAAGTAGTCCTATGGATCAAACCTAACATTGCAATGTGCCGGTGAACGCATAAAGGAGCAAGACGAAACTCGATAAGGGCAGTGACCTCATCCACTCCTATATCTTTTAAAAATCTGGTCTGCACGGCATCAAGCCTACCGAGCACTGCGCGGGTTGCATGATAAATGGCAGGCGTTCTGTATTCAAGGTAGCTTAGCAAGTGCGCCTTGTACAAGACAATTAAGTCTGAGTCTGTGTAGTATCGTCGCGTGCGCAGGAGAGTCTTAAGCTTCCACCCTGCTGCAGCAACAATCTCAGAAATAGCGTCTGCCATCGAAAGTTCGGGGTCGAAAGGTACTCCTAGCAACTTAAAACTGTTCCCGAATGGGTCAGACAGAGACAGCACATGCTGGCTCTCCTTGCCTGCATCAAAATATGCTTGGTTTGCCGCGCCCCATTTATGGAGCTCTTGCTGGCAACTATCCAACGACTTCTTGATAACATTGTTTGGCATAGTCGATGGTAGAACTCTATACGCGTTTAAATCATCCGCGTAAACCACCTCTGTGAAAGAAAAACATTCATTTATAGCGCGGCGTGCGTCCTCGAAAAATAAATTCCTAAGAATTGGTCCCGTGACCGTTCCTTGGAAAACCATGTTCATAAGACTCATCTCGTTGGACATAGCCCCGCCAACAACTATACGAGCAAAGCGTCGTCGCAGCCATGAGGCCAGTACTGCAACTATCTGTGGGTGCAGCCCTTTCTGCTTAAGTTTTGCAGTGAGCCGCTTCATCCGCACCCTGTCGAAAGCCCCAGAGACGTCCGAGCAGTATACTGCAACTTTGCGTCCGGTCGCTAACGCCTGCACCCATGTGAGGACTAGGATTGCCAAGGCATCACGAGCTCCTCGTCCAGTAGCGTGCGCAAACTGGCGCGCTCCGAATGCAGATCTTTCTTTCAAGTGAGGGTAGCATAACGTCTTCAGCAAACGTTCGACCACTTTGGAAACGTTCCCAGGATGATAGACACTTTTCTTTTTGTACAGAGGGGCAACCCAGTGCTGTAGCCAAAGTTGGGGCCATACGCCAGTCGTCAATATGCACATCGTCAGTAACAGGACAGGTCTGGCAAGAGCAGCCGAGCAGTATCTTAAAATACGAGCTGGTAGTAAGTCCGGTCCAGTGCCGCTGTTGATATCCAGCTTGTCCATCACCTTCTGCGCATCCTTTTCTTGGAGCTTCTGTATTTTTCTCTGGATACTTCCCTGATGTGCGGGCAGCTCTGTGTATTCGTTTTCCTCCTCCTGGTTCAAGGAGTGCTTCTTCGAAAACGTGTCCGCAAACAAGTTTGCTTTTTCAGTGGCAGGTAATACCCATTGGTTCTTTGTGTTCTTCGGTGCTGGTATTGCCGACACAACTCCTTTCTTCTGCATGAGGCGTTGGGATCGACTCCACCATGCTTTTGCACCTTTTGGCATGTCTTGCAACTGATTTCGTTCTCTCATCACGTGCTTGCCATACTCTTCCATAATGCATGCGCTACATCGCTTTCTGCATTCTACCTCCACGTCTGTCCATTCAACTGCTATCTTTTCCTTTACCATTCTTATGACCCTGTCATTAATCCAAGGATGTGTCGATCTCCGTTCATTTAGACAGCGTCTTGGAATGAAGTTACGTGCCTGCTCTAAAAAGCACGATGTCATCATCTCTGCCGCAGTGTTGGCATCAACCGTGCTGATCCAGGACGAATCCAAAGAAAACAACACATTGCTCAAACCTTCCCAGTCAGCATCCTTGAATTGCCAAACATTGGATCTCTACTCGAGGTACTGATAAAGGCAGTCTCAGGGATACTCCTTTGTGGTCTGCGATTTTACTGACAGTCTTGCACTTAACTTCATCCAGATCCGTCATGGCCAGATCGAGTAGGTTCTCACCTCGTGTGGGTTCATGCATCAGTTGTCGGAGTCCCACTCTATCACAGAAGTCTCGAAGAACCTCACCTTCGGCACTATTTCTGGAAGAATAGCGCAACCACCTGATGTGATGGACATTTATGTCGCCAACGAGGATCGTTCCCAACACTTCAGGACTAAGAAGTTGCCACTCTTCTTCACAGAACTTGATGGATTCGATCTCTCCTTGATCAGGAGGTCTGTACCAAACTCCAATCAAGTAGGGTCCCGTGTCGGTATGGAGCACTAACCACACTCTCTCACTTGGATCAGATTTTCAACCATTGTAATCCTGCTGCAAATGAACTGGAGTGCACACACAACCACACCACCGCCTTTCCGGCCAATAGGGGTCAATCTGGTCGAAGTAGTCCTTAGACAAGTGGTATGGAACTGGTTTCGCACTGGCCCATAAAGTGCGAAGCCACACTGGTATTTCGGAATCGGCCTGCCATACGGTGTGTATGTACTTTGACTCAATGGAATTGTGATCTTTCCACGCATTGGTGATGACCTCATGGACAGGTCGGGCTTGCCAATCAACATCTCGAAATAGGGTTTCCTTGGCTGCCTGGTCAATCGTAACTTCTCGAAGTGCGCTATCGGATAGCAATGATCCTGGCATTGGTGGTGATGGAGGAACTGGAGGCATAGGGCTCGGGTACCTGGCTGGGCTCCTCGAGGCCTGGCTCAGGGATTCCCATGATCGAGGCGAAGGTGGTGGTGGAGTAGGCGGCGAAGGTGACCTTGAACTTCGCCATTGTGATCGATCACCGAGCTCCGAGCGGGCCCCAAAGGATAGGGGCAAATCGGGCGTTATAGGAGACTGAATGTTGGTCGGATTCAACCACCACTGGAAGTAGAAGGGTTAGGCTGTAGATTAGACGTGAACCATTGCCCTGTAGACTGGTCATACCAATAATTTCCATCTCTGATAGTGTTGATCTTGCATTTGCACTTGTAGCACCAGGTATAGTATTGTCCGTTTCCTCTGTAACCGCAATTAAGGCAAGGAGGTACAGGAGGAGGAGGTGGTAGAACATGTTGAAGTGAAGGCGGAAACTGGTTCCTCGTGATGGGAGCCATCTGTGAACTCATAAAAGGCGTTGTCATTGACTCCATCCTCCTCTGTAGCTCAATGTAGGCTCTGGCTGGTGCTTCTGAACCGTGATGTACTTCAAGTCGTTGTATAGCGCCGAACAAGCGCTCGTTGGATAGGCTTTGTGGGGCACGAAGCACTCGACGTGCTCTCTTACGTGCCGCGCGATGATGGCAGTGCCACGACGGCTCCGCGCAATGTCGACCGCAAAGTGCGGCCGTTTAAGGTCTTTGGCTGCGGTTGGACTTGCAAGAGCGAGGCTAGGCGAAGCGGATAATTTGAGCCGTGGGACTCTGAGTCCCACTCGGTATCAACGAGGAGCAATGCTGCAGCCAAAACCCTCTCGGGAGGACAAGCCTGTATCCGCCGACCCCTTGGCTGGCATTCCCCGAGTCGGGGAATGCCAGCCAAGGGGTCGGCGGATACAGGCTTGCCCTCAAGAGGACTCACTCTTGTTCGCCTACTGGTTCTTCAGTTGTACAGAGTCCGCAGGCCTCTCCAGAGTTCAAGTTTTGCCCAGTTTGTCAGTACAGGTGTCGAATCTATCATCAACGATGTGGAAAATGTTCCCGTGCCTTCCAGAGAGGCAGTTCACCAGTTTGTGTGCCCCCTCCAAATTGGATCAACACCCCAGGAGGGTCAGTCGTTGGAGCAGGTGACGCAGTCGCAGATCCATACCAATCTCCAGAGTCTGACGACCTCGCCTGCCATCCAATATCCGATAAGCCATCCGACAAGTTCCAGTTCAAGCAGATTACAATTAAGGGCAAGAAGATGTATGCTGCTGTAAATGCTAAAGGAGAGACCGTCTACCATTCGCCAGAGGTCAAAGATACCATAGGTAAAAGGGCTGATGACATGAAGAACCCCATTTTGGGCAAATCCTATAATGACTTTGTTGATATTCCTCCATACCTCGTCCAGGCCATAACCGTTACGAAGTTCGTTGATGTCACAGCCCCACCAAAGTGGTTCCTTAAGCTCTGGTGTCTACCTAAATTGAATGAGGCTGTGTTCTTGAGTATGCTTACAGATGAGAGGCAGATTGTGCCTCCTTGGTTGTCGGGTATCATTAAACAAGGTAATGTGGCAATTCCTCGGCATGTTGTCCCCAAGGGTGTCAACCACTCGACAAGCAAAGATCCTTCAGCAAATTCGTCCTTCGGCCCCCTTGGCAGAGCCTTGAACGTCGATAATGAGCTTCTCTCCTCGTACATCAAACAATACGTCGAAGTTGATGCCGTAGTCTTTGCACATCCAAGTTCGGTGATACCACAGACCACAGAAGCTCTTAAGCGTGTCATGACACAATCCCATCGTGGTCTTGATGCACAATCAACCAGATCCCTTGATCTTGAAGAAGTGCAACGTGTCCTCGACGATGCCAAATATGTCACCAATAGTAACATCATCACGTACAACCTGTACATTGATGAGCTCAAGGAACAAATGCTGCATGTTGCCAAAGTTGAAGAAGATCAGTCGAAGGCGCGTAAAGAGTCTGAGAAAGTTGATGAGGAGATGCCATCGTCGCGTGATAATGAGTTCCCAGCAAGTTTCGCAAAGATTACCCAGTTCCTTGAGATGATCATGAATAGCACCATACAATCCGATGCCCAAACCAGCCTTTCCAAAGTCATAGGATTGCTACAAGACCCAAAGTCCATAACAGTTTCCCCAGCGCCACAAGAAAGTGTCAACCCCTTCCAAGCCAACTCATTTGCCATTATCACCGAGGTCGATGTTGACACCATAGCTCACGACGACACATCGCCTTGGCCCCCTGGGTGGTCCGAGGGAGATCTTGTTCTACTTCATAGCATCACTTCGCGTCCAAGTCTCAATGGTGCCATAGTCAAGCACGTTCTTTACAAAACAGAGTCTGGACGATTCCTTGTTGAACACAAAAATGACCCCTGCAAGCTTGAGATTGATGAGTCTTCTGGTGCAGGAAGCACCTTTTCCAAGTCAAGCCAGATAACCTCACTATGCATAGGGCTAAATCACATGTTCCTGAGGAGATGCAGGCCTCGACAAAGCATGTTCTCGATGAGGATGACACCAATTCTGGTAAGAAGAGGCATCGTCGCAAGGCCCAGAAGGAGACGTTGGCATATCTAGTACTACACCACCGCAGAGTTCAGCCTCACAAGGTCTTCCCATCACATCGCACGATGCAAGTGCTGTTCCTCTTTGCTGCCAAGAGCATCCACTGTCGAGTGATTGCTTTTGTGCACATGGGCATGGCGCTCACGTTGTTGCCGTCGATGTAGCATCGGGGAGCGCAAGTCCTTCGAGCAATAACATTCCACAGCAGAGTATGTCTACATTGGTTGATCCAACCGTCGTTCCAATAATAGACTCCAGTGATGGCAGTACATATCGGCAGCCAATCTAATGATCCACTTGATCTTGAAGACGAACTTGGAAGAATGCTTGCGCAGGATGCCATCGTTCCAGCTTCCACAGAAAACGAAGCTGTATTGTCCAACAGCCAAAAGAAGAAGGCAACCAAAGCGAAGGCCAAAGCTGCCAAACCTAAGGCTGCCACTCCAGCCAAGGTCGTCCCCAAGAACACGAATCACGCATTTGCCCATAAGAGCATCTCTGCCCAAAAATACTATCTTCAGCAGACTTCTCTTTCACAAAAGTAAACATGTTTGTATGTACCCTTTTAACCGCACTCATAGGGTGTCTCATGTACCATGCCATACTACCACATCAAGTAATGGGTGCAGCTACCTTGCTGGTCCCTATCACCTGCACGATTGCCCGAATATCTTCAAAGTGAGCGATTAGGCAATGTGCCAGTTTTCTTTGCATGCGTCTCGACTCGTTAGAGTTGAAGTGAATGGTTGCGGTGCCGATCCAAGTATCTGCTCACTCCTACGTAGTTTCTCTCATAGGCATGTTTGTGACAAGTTTGAATACTCGTTGCAATGCTGCGATGTAGTGGCGGAGTCACTTTTTAGTGCATGTGTGTCAGATGGTGGTTCTTGTTGCACCAATCTGAGCCCATATGTCTACATCCCACATGTCCCATTGTTGTTATCCAGTAGATTGTTGCCACCTTTCCTTGTTGTGGCTCGATGTGTTAGGCTTGAACTCCCATACATCCCATGTATATGTGCGTAGTAGTTGCTTGTAATATGCAATGTGATACTACAAGATTCGCCTTTGATGCGAAGCTTCCCAAGCTCTAGGAAATATTTTCTCGTCGCACGACTCTTAAGAGTTGTTTCACCAGCAGTGAGGTGTCAATGCCTCGCTATTATGGCGATGATCTTGTTGTTGATGTTTTCAATGGGGGTGGTAATTGCTCCTCCTCCTCCTCCTCCTCCTCCTCCTCCTCTTCGGTGAACTTAGACAAAATATCTGTCGCTGTAAACACAATAGATGGTTGCAACCACCAAATCAAACATAGACATTTTTGCAGGTTTCAGCGCTCCTGTGATCCATCTCTCGGCTACAAGTTGTGCTGTCACTCGTGCTGCTCGATTTGGGAGCATTGCAATACCTTATGTGATACGTGTCATAGCACTCGTAAGCACTTAGGCAACAATACGAACGCATACATGTCGAACGTCGCGGCTTTCGATAGACCCTCTGCTCCTGCGAGCGCCGAGGAGAGTTTTGAGTTGTTTGTCTTCGTGTTTGTACAGATTTGGCAAGTGAATGCCACTATTGCCGGTTGCAGTCCTAGTTCTCAGTGTCATTGGGGTCATTTTGTGCTTTCTGTCATGCACCTTGGTCCATGTGCACACATATTTGTGTTTGTTGTATCCAGCATATTGGTAGCGAGCACTCTCATGGCAATAATAAATGTATTTCTGATGTTGTCTCTGGTACTGCGAGCCCTCCAAGCGTAGAAGGTGCTATGTCTAAGATGTTTTTTGTTTGGGGTACCTCTCCTCATGAGGAGGTATCTGTGGGCCCGACCTTTCCAGTCGGGTCCCCGACAAATGCACACAGAACCGACACCTGTCATTGTTGCCTTACCTCGTTAGGCTCAATCGGCACATCCCCACAATTATGCACCATATGTAATTCTGGCTGGTACCTTTGTAAGCACTTGTGTAGTGTGTGTTGTGTCAGTTTATGTGATAGTGGATACTGTGCCGACATCCCACGCATTGCTGCCAAGGATCATTGTGGTAGTGGCGTGTTTTTCGTTGATTCTAGACTGCTCCCGAGTACATGCAAGTTCTGCATGAGTATTCCAGATGTCATCGTGTATCACGATGGTAGCTTCTCGCTTGTAGATGCTTGTAGCCAGTGTGCATTCACACGTCTTAGCTTCTTTGAGGCATCACGATATGCACTGCATACCTTCAAGTGTTGTCAGTGCTGCCTTCCCTCAAGGTTGCTTTGCAGCGTGCGTGAATCTCGTTGCATTGAGTCTATGGATGACCCTGCTGGTGAAAATGCCAGAGGTTGTTGTCCGAGCGTTCCACAATGCGATGATCCATCTGATACTGTGTCTAGTATGGTTATTTTGGGGCAGCCTGCACTAGCTCGGCACATATCGTACATTCATGCTCATGCAATCAGTCTAGGTCTTGCTAGCTTTCCAATTGTGTTTGTCTCACACGACTCCATCTTCCACCCTTCCTCCCTCCTTGTTCGCTCCTCCTTGGTTGTTCACTGCGAGTCTGCGTTCATGGAGTCGTGTGGTGGTGTTGAAATTGTGTCGCTGCGAGTGTCTGGCACCAGCACGAGCCCCTTTGAAAAACAGTTGGTCTGGCAACTCGCAAGACCCCAAAGTCTCGCATCACAAGTGTGTAGATGAGTCATTGCTCATTGGTGACCCTTCCTGTCACGCTTTTTGTGCCACTAGTTTACCTTATGATGAGGGTGTGGCACTGTTAGGTCGTGAGTCCCACGATTATTGTTGCATAAGACCTCACATCATGTCTTCCGATCTGCTCTCCCAAAGCGATGCCGATCATAGTTGCTGCACTCCCACTGGGCTGAGTAGTCATAGCATTTGTAAGCTTTGTAGCACGTCGTATATTTGTACATGTGGCGATGTCCAGAAATGGAGTCATCTTGACACTTTAGTGTTTGGATTCGCAGAGGCTCGTATCCTCCCCGCCTCAGGTTGCAGAGGCCATCGTAGAAGTCTTAGGAATCCTATAATTTCTGGTTGTTGCACGAGCACAACATGTGAAGGCAGATCTGTCAAATACCTCTTTGACAATCCTGTTCAGCTTGCCGGTGATGCATCTCACCCTACTGCGTGTTGGAAACATGATATTGTTGTTGCCACTAGTAAGAGAGGGTTCGCTGAAAGAACGCTTGAACCAATGTCCATTTTTTGCCAAGTAGGGCGTGACCCTGTGTGCGAACTTATCAATAATAAGTGTAGTGTTACTTTGGGAGTGGACAAGCTCTGTCCTCTCAAGGCTCACACATGTGCCCACTTGAAGCTAAGTGGAGATATAATCTTTGATAGATTCCAAGTACAAAAGCTTTTCGTCTACCTTGATGGAGGCTACAAGTCTGATGAGGAGCGCCATACAACATGGGGAGTGTACATAGTGGCCGAGTACCTTGACTCCTCTCAAGTCGTGTGCCTGTCTGCTGGAGGCAATGTGCATTTCGATCCTACTTGTCCTGTTTTTTGGGGGGAAGCTCCCCCCACCAACACTAGCTCCTTTGTTACCGAGGTATATTCGAACATAGTTGCACGTGTTCTTGTGTTACAATACTTTAAGCACATTACGTATTGTCCCTCCAAACCTGTTTTTCATATATGATAGTACCTCTGCCGACTTCGCCACCTCATGCAATAATGCATCCAACGCTCAGCCAGCTCTTGTCTATTTTGCGAACATTGTAGATTTGCGATGCAGCACGTCAATGTCTATCTCTTCCTGCCATATCCACAGCCATGATATGCATCCATATAACGATTATGTTGATTCCATGTGCACACATGTAATGACTGGTAGACTCGCTGCCTCTTGTGTTCCTTTCGGCACTGTCGGCCCGAGCGCAATTAAGGCGATCGATCTTCACTCAGCTTCCTTGTCAGGATTTGTATTGCAGCAAATTTGCCCGAGTTCGCCTTGCGCGAGCATCTCGCCTGACACAATGTCAGAGGTTGACTCAAGTGTTGTCGGTAGTCGAATTGACTCCCTCTGAAATTCACTCTCGAGATGTATGCTTCCCACAGTACAACGTCCAGACCATACGCAATGATGCTGATCGTGAATATCCGCCGACCTGCGTAGCAGGTAACGGCGTGTGGGAGGACTTCGTAACTGTTCCACCTTACCGGTAATTGTCTTCTGTATCGATACCCCTCCCTATAAT
>PVBE012930217.1_pt1 | contig 11853 bp, 8 predicted proteins | sample 1631181 | NCBI WGS metagenome assembly PVBE01 (sample SAMN08397723, study PRJNA350692) | Marine metagenome, whole genome shotgun sequencing project. | isolation source: water | place: Pacific Ocean | collected 2012-04 | reverse complement strand
TCCTTCGCCTTCACCCTCGCCCTCGCCCTCGCCTTCACCCTCGCCCTCGCCCTCGCCCTCGCCTTCGCCCTCGCCTTCCCCTTCGCCCTCGCCGCCTTCGCCCTCGGCGACGCAGACCATCGCGACGCAGACGGCGGTGCCGAGGCAGTCCTTGCTCGCCTCGCAGGATTCGCCGACCTGAGACTTCTTCCCGCCGCCCCCACCGCCGGGGGCAATGCAACCGACCAGGGCAAACGAAAGGGCGATGAACAGACTCGCGAAACGCATGGCCTTCTCCTGGTTCAGCTGCGGACCCGCTGCATCTTCGGGTCGTAGAACGGTCGCATGGGTGGCGCCAGGGACAGAGGGTAGCGGCGGCCGGCGATTTCCACCTCCCATTCGGCCTCGGTTCTGTAGGCCTTGGTGAACGGCTCGCCCGCCTCGATCATCGCGAGCCCCACGGCGCCGCCGATGGTGAACCCGTAGGAGGCGACGCGGACATAGCCGACGGGCTTGCCGTCCCGGTACACGATTTCGCCGTGATACATCAGCGGCTCGGGGTCACGAACCAGGACCTGCATCAGGCGCCGATGCAGCACCCGGACCTGAGCCTTCCTCTCGACGCAGTGCTGCTTGCCGATGAAGTCCGGCTTGTTCAGATCCACCGCGAAGCCGAGGCCGGTCTCGTAAGGGTCGTCGGTGTTGTCCAGGTCGTGACCGTAGTCGCGGTAGGCCTTCTCCAACCGAAGGCTGCCCAGCGCTCTCATTCCGGCGTGGCGAAGTCCGAGCGGTCTGCCTGCTTCGACGACGCGCTCATAAACGTGGACCGCCTGCTCAGCGGGGATGCACAGCTCGTAGCCGAGCTCACCGACGTAGGTGATGCGGTTGCACAGCGTACGGGCGAAGCCGATGTCGATCTCGCGTGAGGTGCGGAACGGAAAGGCCTCGTTCGAGAGGTCCACCGACGTGATGGACTGCAGCAGCTCGCGGGATCGCGGGCCCTGGACGTTGAGCTGGCCGATGCCGCTGGTGATGTCGGTGACGAAGCAGTGGGCGCCTGCTGGGATGTGCCGCCTCAGCCAGGTCTCCACGTGGCGATGCATGGTGTCGGTGACCACGACCACGAACCGCTCTTCGGTCTGTTTCGTGACCGTGACGTCCGCTTCCAGCTTGCCCCACTCGTTGAGCCACTGGGTGTACGTGATGGTCTCGATGGGGCCGTTGACGCTGTTCGCCGAGATGTGGTCGAGGACCTTCCCGGCGTCGCGCCCCTGGACCAGGAACTTGCCCATGAACGTCATGTCCATGACGACGACGGCCTCGCGGCACGCCCGGTGCTCGGCCTCCCACCAACCGAACCAGTTCTGCCGCCCCCAGGAGAGCTTCTCGACCTTGGGCTCGTGACCCTCCGGTGCGTACCAGGCCGGGGACTCCCAGCCGCTGACGTCGGTGAAGAATGCGTTCTCGCGGCCGAGGTTCTCGTGGAATGGGGAGCGCTTGCAGTCGCGCGCGGTCTCGGGAACGCGGGTCGGGTAATGGCACCGGTAGACCAGGCCGAGGGTCTCGACCACTCGGGTCGCGCGATACTCGGGGTTGCACTGGTACGGGTGGAAGCGGTCGACGTTCATGTCGGTGATGTCCGCGCCGGGATCTCCAGTGGTGATCCACTGCGCCATGATCCGGCCCAGGCCGCCTGCGGTGATGATGCCGATCGAGTTGAGCCCGGCCGCGACGAAGTAGTTGCGGAGCTCCGGGGCCTCACCGAACGCCACGCCCATGTCGGGAGTGAAGCTCTCCGGCCCGCAGAAGAACTTCTTGATGCCGGCCTCCACCGAAGCCGGGATGCGCGCCATCGCCGTCTGCAGAAAGGGCGTCATTCGATCCCAGTCGGGGGGGATCTCACCGAAGGAGAAGTTCTCCGGGATGCGGTCGACCTTCCAGGGCGCACAGACCGGCTCGAACAGCCCGACCATCAACCCGCCGCCCTCTTCCCGGTAGTACGCGTGGGAGGAGGGGTCCTCGATGATCGGCAGCTCTCGCGTCATGCCGTCGAGGGGCTCGGTGATCAGGTAGTAGTGCTCGGTCGCCTGGTTGGGGATGACCACACCGGAGAGCGCGCCCAGCTGCCGGGCCCACATGCCGGCCCAGGGCGAGATAGGGGCTTCGTTCGGGGTTCGTCAAGGGTCGAAGCCGCCCACCTCAACGGCGACGCTCCGCGGCCCGGGCGTGGCCTTCGAGCCCCTCGAGACGGGCCAGCGCCACCGCGTCCTCGACCATCTCTCGGGCTGCGGCGGGGTCGTCCACTCGCAGCCACGTGCGGACGCGCAGGAAGGTGAGCACCGAGAGCCCGCCGGTATAGCGGGCGGTGCCCCCAGTCGGCAGCACGTGGTTGGGGCCTGCGCCGTAGTCGCCGAGGACCTCTGCTGCGCCGGCGCCGATGAAGAGGCCGCCGTAGTGACGCATGCGCGGGGCCAGCGCTTCTGGATCGCGCACGAGCAGCTCGAGGTGCTCGGGAGCGATGCGGTCACACACCGCGGCGCCCTGCTCGAGGTCGCTCGTGAGCACGCAGAACCCCCGCGATACCGCGGCGCGCGCGGTGTCGGCCGTGGGCAGGTCGGCCAGCTGGACCGCGAGGGCCGCGTCGATGGCGTCGGCCAGCGCAGCGCTCGGGGTCACGAGGATCGGCAGCGCGTCCACGTCGTGCTCGGCCTGCGCGAGCAGGTCCGCCGCGACGACCTCCGGATCGGCGCTGTCGTCGGCCAGCACCACCAGCTCCGAAGGGCCGGCGAGCATGTCGATCGCGACCTGGCCGAAGACGAGCTGCTTGGCCGCCGTGACCCATCGGTTGCCGGGGCCCACGATCGTGTCGACGCGCGGGACCGGTCCGGCGCCGTAGGCGAGGGCGGCGATGGCTTGTGCGCCGCCGACCTGGAGCAGCGCGTCGGCGCCCGCGACCGCAGCGGCGGCCAGCGTCACCTGGGTAGGCCGGGGCGAGGCGACCCAGACCGACGGCACGCCGGCGACGCGGGCGGTGATGGCGGTCATCAGCACCGACGAGGGCAGCGGGAATCGGCCCGAGGGCGCATAGCAGCCGGCCCGGTCTACCGGCGCGAGCGTGTGCCCGGCGCGGCCGCCCGGGATCGGCAGGTCGAGCGGCGCGAGGCACGCCCGCTGCGCCACAGCGAAGGTGCGTACGCGGTCTGCGACGCGGCGCAGGACCGCGGCGTCCTCCGGGCGCAGGGCCTCGAGGGCTGACTCGAGCGCGGCGCGGTCCGCGACGAGGGCGCCGCCCGGCTCGAGGTCGCCGAGGCGCTCACCGTGACGGCGCAGCCCGGCTTCTCCGTGGGTGCGCACGTCTTCGACGATGGCGGCGGCTTCGGCGAGGGTCTTGGCGTCGACGCCAGCGCGGTCGCGCAGCGGGAGTGCGTCCGGCGTCACCCGGCGCAGCGCGGCGGCGCTCATCGGGAGGGTGGTGGGGAGACTCCGCCGCTCTCACCGACGGCCTTCTTGGCAGGCGTCTTCGCGGCCGGCTTCTTCTTCTTGGCCGTCTTCTTCTTCTTCTTGGGGTCTTCCTTCTCGCGAAGGTGAGGCGGCGGCGGGTCGAAGCGCATCAGCGCGAATTTGATGCCCTCGGACTGCGCCCCTTCGCGCCTCCCGTAGACCTTCGTGTAGGCCTTCTTCAGGTGCTTCGGCAGGTTCGGGTCGAGCTCGGACTTCACCCGGTTCTTCTCGGTGAAGAGGAAGAAGGGTTTGTCGTTGCCCCACGCGTCGAGGAACGGCTTGAGGTGCTTGGTCTCGGGCGCCGGGATGACGGTGTTGGCGGAGTAGTAGGTCTCGCCGCGCCAGTTGGTGCGGAACGCGACGATGGGCTCCTTGCACCAGGCGCGCGGGAACATGTCGAGCCGACTCGGCACGCGGCTGGTGGTGGCCAGGCTGAACGCCTTGTAGGCCTCCGGGTCCGTCTCCTTCTCACACAGCTCGTAGTAGCGGTCCCACATCCCCTTCTGGGACCAGTGCACCGCCACTTTTGGCAGGTAATTGTGGAGGCACCACGCGCTGAGCCAGACAGCGGCCAGGCCGACGACGAACACGCCGTAACGGCGCCGCCAGTCGATGAAGAACGCCATGAAGAGGAACCCGAGCACGGCCGCGCCGGCGCTCCAGCCGATGTTGCTGGACATCGAGTCGAGCCACTCGTTGTCCATCTCGGCGACTTCGAGCTTCTCCCCCTCGAGCTTCTCGACCTTCGCGGCGTCGGAGTATTTGGGCCACTCGCGGTCGTACTTGTAGGTGAAGATATTGACCATGTTCTGGCCGCCCTGGCCGTAGGCCGCGGGCGTCCGGTACAGGTCCTGGCCGACCCAGACGACGATGACCGCGCCGGCCGCGAGCAGCACCGTTTGGGCCACCCGCTTGCTGGGCGTACGCGTGAGCACGCCCGAGAGCAGCTCTTCGACGTACATCGCCATCAGGATCGCGAGCGGCGGCACCACCGGGAAGATGTAGTGGTGGAACTTCGTGCTCGACTTGGTGAACAGGAAGAAGCCGAACACCGCCCACAGCACCACGAAGAGCTGGAACTTCTGGGCCTTGGTGTAGCCCTCGGCGCGCTCGCGCAAGGTGCCGAAGACGCGTGCGATCGCCGCCGGAAGGACGCCGATCGCCGGGAACAACCCGTAACCCAGCCAGCGGATGAAGTACTCGAACGCGCCGTCGTCGATGCTGTGCACGCCGGAGAAGAGCCGGTTGTAGTGGTCGTGCACCCAGAAGCGCCGGTACCAGCCGGGGTGGTGGCCGCCGAGCATCGCCACGATCCACGGGTGCCCGGTGGCGAAGACCACGAGCAACCCGGTCGGCACGTCGACCCACTTGAAGATCTTCCACTCGCCGGTGACGAGCATGTAGCCGAGGATCGCGCTGCCCATCGGGGCCCACGCGAGCCAGCCCTTGGCGGGCACCGTCAGCCCGCAGCAGATGTAGAAGAGGTAGATGTAGAACATGCGCCGGCGCTTCTGGCGCGCGACGCGCAGGGCCGCCCAGCCGACGAGCGGCAGCATGAGCAGGGACACCGCCCAACCCTTGCCGCGACCGACGTTGAAGACCTCCTCGAACCACCATTGAACGGCCATGTGCCAGCCGCCGGACCCGGGATAGACGCGCACCACGTCCGGGCTGCGGTCGAGCGAGAGGATCACGAAGAGCTGGCCGAGCGCGACCAGCAGCAGGAGCCCGAGGGTGAAGAAGTAGAGGCCTTTACTCGCCTCCTCCTCCTCGTCGACGTGGAACAGCCCCAGACATAAAGCCATCACGCCCGAGACCATGAGCGCGACCATCGGCCCGTCGGTGACCGCCTGTCTGCTCATGAAGGAGAAGAAGGGTGTGGTCCCGAGCAGCACGGTGGCGATCACGCCCGCGCGACGCGTGAAGAATCTCGACATGGCGATGTAGATCGCCAGCAGCGCGAGGATCGCGATCAGCGGAAAGAAGAAGCGGACGCCCAGCTCGTTGAACCCGAACAGGTTCATGCCGCCGGCCATCATCCACATGATGAGCAAAGGCTTGCTGTAGAAGCCCTCGCGCTCGCGCTTCACATCGTTCGGATCCCACGCCGATCCCCACCACGGGTCGATGTAGTTGTCCGTCTCGACCATGTTGCGGGCGACCTCACCGTAGTGGGTCTCCCACGGGTCGTAGAGGCCGTAGCCGCCGAGGCCGGGCAGGTAGAGAGCAAGCAGCAACCCGCCCAGCACGAGCGGGATGATCCAGTCTTCCGAGAGCCGCTTCGGGCGGGTCGTCCAGAAGGTGGGTTGCGAGTCGGGAGTGTCGGCCAATGGAGGTTCGAGGTGCGCGGAGTCGCAGGGTTGTAGCTAGCGGCCACGGGGGCTGTCAACGAGGCGACACAGGACGCGGCGTCAGACGCGGCTGAGCAGCGCCTCGGCGAGCACGGTCGCGCCCATCAATCCGGGGTCGGGGTGAGTCACGAGGCGCACCGGCACCGTCTCGAGCCACGGACCGTAGCGCCCCTTCCCGACGAAGGCTGGGCGGAAGTGGGTCTCGAGCACGGGGCGCACGCGCGGGGTCACGCCGCCAGTGAGGTAGACCACGCCGGCGTTGCACTTCAGCGCCAACGTGGCCGCCTCTTCACCGTACGTGCCGGCGAAGATCTCGAGCGTCGCGACGCACGCGCTGCACGTCCCGGCCAGCCCGCGGCGCACGACGACCGCGGCGGCGTCCTCGGTCTCCATCTCGGGGTGCCGGGGGGCGTCGCCTCGGAGGTGGTCGTACACGTTGACGAGGCCGGGCCCGCTGACCACGCGTTCCACGCTCACGTGGTCGGGCCAGCGCTGCCAGAGGGCGCGCAAGAGCGCGAGGTCGCGCTCGTCTCGGGGCGCGAACCGCCCGTGGGCACCTTCTCCGGGGACCGCCAGCCAGCCGCCGCGTCCGTCGGGCGCGACGATCGCCTCACCCAGACCCGTACCGGCACCGAGCACGGCGATCGGCGCGGTGTCGTCGCGTTCGCCGGGGCAGAGCGTCAGGTACTCCTCGGGTGTGAGCCGAGGCATGGCGATGGCCTGGGCGTGGAAGTCGTTCACGAGTCGGAGCGGGCACCCGGCGGCGCGCGCGACGACCTCGGTCTCGAGGACCCAGCCCAGATTCGTCATCGGGACGCGGCCGCCGCGCACCGGCCCGGCGACCGCGATGCAGGCCGCGTCGGGCCGAACGTCGCCGCGCGCGAGGAAGTCGGTGAGCATCGGCGCGAGCGTGCGCCAACGCGCACAGGGCGAGCGCTCTTCGCGCAGCACCTCGCCACCTCGGAGCAGCGCCAGCCGAGCGTTGGTTCCGCCGATGTCACCCACCAGCAACGTCGCGGTCACGCGGGCGCCTCCTCCGGCTGCTCCTCTTCCGAGGCCACCGGCAACATCGACGCGGCGGCGTACACGCCGATCATCGTGAAGAGCATGATCGGGCGTCCGCCTCGGAACAGCATCGAGACGCAGTCGTACACGAAGAGCGTCTCGATCACGCCGAGCAGCCAGACCAGCTCGAGCTGGTTCGGAATGCCCGTCGCCTCCCGTCTGCGTCTGGTCACCGCGTACGCGGCCGAGAACAGGAAGAACAGAAGGAGCCCGGTCGCCGGGAGCCCCACGGACGCGGACGAGCCGAGGTAGAAGTTGTGGGCGCCACGCGCACGTTCGCGCCCGACTTGGACGGCGCGGTCGAGGTGCGAGAACTGGGCGTAGCCGACGCCGAGCAGCGGCCGCTCCCGCACGACGGTGACCGCGTTCTTCATCACGTGCCAGCGTCCGCGCACCGAGCTGTCCTTCAGCTCGAGCCGCTGTTGAATGAAGCCGACGCGGGCGTCGGCCAGCTGTTTGTAGGTAACGAAGAGCGCGCCGATCCCGAAGAGCACGAAGATGAGCACGCGCTTGCGTCGGCGGATCCACCAGGCAAAGGCGATCGTGGTCGAGATGTAGGTCCCGCGCGAGACCGTCAGCAGGATCGCGACCAGGATCACCAGGAAGGAGACGCTCGCGATCACCTTCACCGAGCGCGGCGCGTAGCCGGAGACCAGGCCCGCGCAGGCCACCGCACCCACGCCCAGGCGCACGCCGAGCTCGTTGGGTTGCTCGACAAGGCCGCTCAGGCGCGTCTCGCTACCCATATTCGTCAGGCTGATGACGGCGTGCACGATGCCGCAGACCGCGATCACCCACACCACGCCGCGGATCGCCTTCTCGTCGCGCAGGATGTCGACCATGGCCAACAGGCCCACCACGTAGACGGCCATCCGTAATCCGGGCCCGTACGCGACGGATGGGCGTACGCCGTAGAAGAGACTGAGCGCAGCGAGCACGACGTAGGAAGCGATCGCCCAGCCGCGTTTGGGGAAGCGCAGCCTCTGCGCGCCGAAGAGGATGCGCACGCCCCACGCCGGGATGAGCGCGAAGAGCGCGAAGTCGCCGACCCCCAGGATCGCGAAGCCGGCCGAGACGCCCACCTCGTTGAAGAGCATGCCGGCCACGACGAGGTACGCACCCCACACGGGGCGCGCGAGCAGGATGGTCTCGAGGACGACGAAGACGAGCGCCGCGCCAACGTACCGCGCATTGTTGGCCACCAGGAGGGCGGCGATGGGCGTGACGATCAGCCCGGCCGCGGCCGCAGCGATGGCGGTCTTGTCCATCCCGATCGGGCCGACTCGCTCTCTCAAGGCCTCCCTCGCAGACGGGGCATCTTACTTTCGGTCCCCGCGCGCGCAAGTGTGGCTCATCGCGGCTCGAGGTACCCAAATCACGTCCAACGGAGCGACGATCTTTACCGGCCGCACGCAGGGCGCGCACAATGCCTCGACCCATGGTCATCGCTGATCTGACCATCTGGACCCAGCTGCTCCGCGGATCGAGTACGGGCCTGCAATCCCTGTTCACCGACCTGCAACAACGGGGCGGCGTCACTGCGCCCGGCGCGATCTTCGCGCACCTGCTCACCGAGGCGGACGACGACCGGGCAGCCGAGCGCATCCGCGTCTGGGCGGCCGAGACGCCGCTCATCGACGAGCCACCGCTGGCTTGGGTATCCGCGGGCGACCTGTGGGTGCACCTGCAGAACCACGGGGTGCGCGTGGCGCTGCTCGACGCGTACCTGATCGCGTTGTGCCTGCGAGAGCAGTGGCAGCTGTGGAGCTACAACCCGCAATTCGAGGCGGCGGCGCGGGTGGCGCCGCTGGAGCGCTACCAGCCGACCGGCCTTTGAACGACACCACCCGGGCGCAGCTCGACGCCGACCTCGCCACGCTGCGCGAGAACGCGCTGCGTTGGACGCGCCTGCCCATCGCCGAGAAGGTTCGCTACCTGCGCAGCGCCCTGCAGGGGACGGCGCGGGTCGCGGACAGGCAGGTCGAGGCGGCGCACCACGCGAAGCGCATCAACCGACAGACCGCCGCGGCAGGGGAGGATTGGCTCGGCGGGCCGGTGATCCAGGCGCGCGTGCTTCGCCAGCTCGTCGAGTCTTTGGAGCAGGTGGCGCGACGCGGTGCGCCCGAGATCCCGACGGCAGCGCTCGACACGCGCCGCGACGGGCGGCTGGTGGTCGACGCGTTTCCCCGCGAACGGCTCGACCGCTTGCTCTTTCCGGGCTTTCGCTGCGAGGTCTGGATGGACCGGGCGGTGAACGCGGAGAACCTCGCCGAGCACCAGGCGGGCTTCTACGCCGTGCCCGACCCGAGCCCGCGGGTGGCGCTCGTGCTCGGCGCGGGCAACGTGGCGAGCATCGGACCGCTCGACGCCGTGCAGAAGCTCTTCGTCGAAGGGCAGGTCACGCTGCTCAAGCTCAACCCGGTCAACGAGTACCTGGGGCCGTTCATCGAGGAGGCCTTCGCCGACCTGGTGCGCGACGGGTTCCTGCGGACCGCATACGGCGGCGCCGACGTGGGGGCGTATCTATGCAGCCACGCAGACACCGACGAGATCCACATCACGGGATCGGACCGCACGCACGACGCGATTGTCTTCGGCCCGAAGAAGCGCAAGCGCCCGAAGCTGCGCAAGCGCGTGACCAGCGAGTTGGGCAACGTGAGTCCGGTCGTCGTGCTGCCCGGCCCGTGGACCCGGGACGACCTGCGATTCCAGGCCGAGAACGTGGCCACGCAGGTCGCGAATAACGGCGGCTTCAACTGCAACGCCGCGAAGGTGCTGGTGCTCCCACGGGCGTGGCCTCAACGCCGCGAATTCCTCGACATGGTGCGCGCGGTGCTCGCCGCCACGCCGTCGCGGCACGCCTACTATCCCGGGGCGGAGGAGCGCTACGACCGCTTCATCGCGGCCCACCCGGAGGCAGAGGCGCTCGGCACGCGACGCGACGGGGTGCTGCCGTGGACCATCATTCCCCATGTCGATCCGAGCGAACGTGACGACCCATGCTTCAGGACGGAGTCGTTCTGCGCGATCACCGCGGTGACCACGCTCCCGGGCGACGACGCGGCCAGCTTCCTGCGCAGCGCGGTCAGCTTCTGCAACGAGACGCTGTGGGGCACGCTGAACTGCTGTCTGCTGGTGCATCCGGCCACCGAGCGGCGGCTGGGCCATGCGCTCGGAGACGCCATCGACGCGCTGCGCTATGGGACGGTGGCCATCAACCACTGGGCGGCGCTCGGCTACGCGCTGGGCACCACGCCGTGGGGGGCCGCGCCGGGGCACACGCTCGACGACATCCAGAGCGGGATCGGCTGGGTGCACAACACCCTGCTCTTCGACCGCCCGCAGAAGTCCGTGGTGCGGGGGCCGTTCCGGGTGCGCCCACGACCGCCGTGGTTCGTCACGCACCAAACGATTCATCAGATGGGGCCGGCGCTGCTGCGCCTCGAACTCGAGCCGGGCCTGGGCCGCGTACCGGGCGTGCTTTGGCCGGCGCTACGCGGGTAGTGCCCGCGCAGGCGATCAGGTCGCGGCGGGCTCGGCAGCGGCCTCTTCGGACGCAGCCTCTGCGGGCGCAGCCTCTTCGGACGCAGCCTCTTCGGACGCAGCCTCTGCGGGAGCAGCCTCTGCGGGAGCAGCCTCTGCGGGCGCAGCCTCTGCGAGCGCAGCCTCTGCGGGCGCAGCCTCTGCGGGCGCAGCCTCTGCGGGCGCAGCCGCCGCGGGGGCATCGGCCGCCGGGGCGTCCGCGGCCTTCGCGGCTTCGCCAGCTTCGCCTTCTTCGCGAGTGCGACGCTGCTCCGCGATGGTGGGCTTGCGGCGCCCGCGGGTCTCGCAGACCAGCGAGTACAGGCTGCCGTCGGCGAACTGCATCAGCTCCATGCCGTCGTCACGCTCGACCGTCACCTGCGTGTGCGAGTCGCCGCTCAGCTCCTTGGCGAGCTTCACTGCGTTCTGCCGGCCTTCGATGAGCTGGATGTCTCCACCAGCGATGACGTTGAACGACTGCTCCGACATTTCGCGGACTCCACGGGCTGTAATCAATCGAGGCCGCGCAGTTTGGCGACGGCGTCCTGTGGTGTCAAGTGGGCGCCCCCGCAAGCCCGCGACGCGCCGCGGGTTTCTGCGATGAGACAGCGCCTCCAATGGTGGTGGTCGGCGGATCCACGAGCGCTGGGCCTGTTCCGCATCGGTCTCGGACTGCTGGCGCTTTGCGACGTGCTGCGCCGTGTGCCGTACATCACGGTCTTCTACAGCAACGACGGCGTGGTCTCGAACCACTTCACGCTGTTCCGACCGCACGCGAGCTACACCTTCAGCTTGCTGTTCGGCGCGTCCCGGCCGGGCGAGGTGGCGGTCTTCTTCGCGTTCGCCGTGTTCTGCCTCGTCTGCTTCACGATCGGGTGGCGCACGAAGCTGTTCCAGGTGCTGGGCGCGCTGTGCATCTGGAGCATCCACGGCCGGAACGTCCTGCTCGAGAACGGGGGCGACGTCGTCCTCAACCTCTGGTTCCTGTGGACGCTCTTCCTGCCACTCGGCGCGCGCTTCAGCGTGGACGCGATGCGCCGCAGCCTGGCGGCGCGAGATGACAAGTCGCCGGCGCAGATCGCGGCTCGGCCCGCGCCAGACAGGGTGGTCGTGCGGTCGGTGGCCATCACCGCGGTGCTACTGCAGCTCAGCGTCATCTACTTCTTCAACACGGTGTCGAAGTACGGGGCCACGTGGGACGACGGGACCGCCGTCGCGTGGGTGCTGGAGCAGGACCGCATCGTCACCGACCTCGGCTTGTTCGCCCGGGCGCACGTCCCGCTGTGGGTCCTCAAGGCGCTGACCTGGGGGACGCTGGTCATCGAGGGCGCCGCGCCGCTGCTGCTGCTGAGCCCCATCGCCACGACGTGGACGCGGCGGGTGGCCTTCGTGACGCTGACCTCGCTGCACCTCGGCATCTTCCTGCTGACGGACG
>PVBE011679136.1_pt1 | contig 11853 bp, 13 predicted proteins | sample 1631181 | NCBI WGS metagenome assembly PVBE01 (sample SAMN08397723, study PRJNA350692) | Marine metagenome, whole genome shotgun sequencing project. | isolation source: water | place: Pacific Ocean | collected 2012-04 | reverse complement strand
TGTCTATAGATCCACCAAGAGCTTCCACACCACAACTACCACCAACAGCTGAGCCACCACCTTTACCAGACGTGAGAGCTTACACGCCACCGCCATCATCAACTGAAAAAACAGAAGAAGTAGCAGCTGGTATACTACAGCCTCACCCGTCGCAACAAGAACCACCACCAGCCCAACCTCATCATCAACAGCAGCAGCAATCGGCAGTAGTAGTCCAACCACAACTGCCACCACCAGCAGCAGTCCAACATCAGCAGCAGTCCAACATCAGCAGCAACCTCACCATCACTGGCATCATCATCATCATCAGCAACCACCAGCAGCAGTCCAACAACAACAGCAATCACAACTGCCACCACCAGCAGTCCAACATCAGCAGCAACCACCAGCCCAACCTCACCATCACTGGCATCATCATTATCAGCAACAACCACCAGCAGCACCATTAGTCCAGAATCAAACTCAATAACCACCATCACTAGCAGACATGTTGATGTTACAGAGAAAAGAGGAATAGTTTTTAGCTGATATTACGTGGCAATAGCAAAAAGTGAAATAGATCGTTTCCAGTCAAACTTTTCCTAAATATTCGAAGATAATATCTCCTCATATTTTGAAAAAATTTGACAGAAAAATTTAGTCTTTATGTATTAATTGTGAGTCCGATTTTTGAAAGTAAAAAACGGATGACTAAAATGGGGTGAAGTAGAAAGTTTTTAAACAAAGAAGAGTAATTAACTCGTTTTAAATCCCTTTGGATCAAAAGAGAATCTTTTGAAAAAGCATCTTCAATCCATTCATCATAAGGAGGGGGGATCGAAGAAGGCAGATTTGTTTTTGAAAAAAACTGAACCTCTTTACTTTCATCTGAAATCGTGGCTTCTCCTTTTATGATTTCACATTCATAAAGATGTGTAAAACGAGCAAGTCTATTAATCGGAGTATACTCTCCAATTTTACGTTTGATTTTAACTGTATAGCCTGTTTCTTCAAAAACTTCTCGAATGCAGGCATCTTCTAAAGTTTCATTATTTTCAATGCCGCCTCCAGGAAGAACCCAAACGGGAACATCTCTTCTTTTTGTAAGAAGAATTTGATCTTTTAAAAGAACAGCTCCGATGATGGTTTCATCAGATCTTGTGATCCTAGAGTCCATATGTTAAACTTTTGTTATTTGTAGTGAGTTAATAAGTTTGAAGTACAGTCTTTTCCTTTTACTTTTTTTACTAGGTTCTTGTTCTAAAGACTATTTAGTAGTTCAGCAAGAATGGGTGGATTGTCAATTTTTAGCAAGTTCTTGGGTGCAATCTCCTGATCCTAGGCAGGAAGATCCTCCTATGGGCCAAAGATTACTGGTGGGATGGAGTTTTCCTTTAAGTGTTTTTGAAAAGGATCTAAGGCTCTCAGTTAAGGTAATTCTTTGGAATCATGAAGAGAAATGCTTTGTGGTTCCCATTCAATATAAAAGAGACTCTACGGCCTTTTATTTTGAAGATAAATCATGTGATCAAAAAAATAAAATTTTAACCTATCGTATAGATGTTTTAGATGCTTCAGGAGCTCTCATAGAAGTTTGGAAACATCAGCTTTGGACAGACTATATCTATAAGGAAAAAGATTGATTGTATTTGAGAGAGTATACAAAAAATATCAGGATAAAACGGTTATCCAAAATCTTTCACTTGAAGTTCAGAAAGGAAAAACTCTTGTTTTATTAGGAACATCAGGTAGCGGAAAGACAACTGCTTTAAAAATGATCAACCGTATCATCGAACCCATATCAGGAACTATTTTTATAGATGGGATCGATGTTATGAAAACAGATCCGATTAAGCTAAGAAGACGTATTGGATATGCCATTCAAGATATTGGTCTTTTTCCTCATATGACTGTAAGTGAAAACATAGGTCTTGCTTTAAAACTTTTACGTTGGGAATCCTCTAAAATTTTTCAAAGGGTGAGCCACCTTTTAAAACAGGTAAAACTTGACCCTGATGTATTTGGACAAAAATATCCCAAAGAGCTTAGTGGAGGACAAAAACAAAGAGTTGGAGTGGCGAGAGCTCTTGCTTTAGATCCACCTATTATTTTAATGGATGAGCCTTTTGGTGCGCTTGATCCGATCATTCGAGAGCAAATGCAAAATGAATTTTTAGAACTAAATGAATCGATTCAAAAAACGGTAATCTTTGTCACGCATGATATTTTTGAAGCCTTTAAAATTGCTGATCAAATCGCTCTTTTAAATGAAGGGGTATTGCAGCAAATTGGGGCTCCTTTTGAGCTTTTACAAAAACCTCAAAATTCATTTGTACAACAATACTTTTCTAAACACCGCTTTCAGTTTCATTTGATGGCAAAAAGTGTAAAAGATCTTCCTTTTGTAAAAAAAGCGCACTTTCAAGAATCAACATTAGATGCAAGTTGTAACTTAATGGATGCGCTAGACGGTTTTTATAAAGCAAAATCTCAAGAGCTTGCTGTTTATGAAAAAGATCAGTTTTTAGGAATTATCAGTAAAAAAGACATTTTAACCACTCTTATGGAGGAAAATTGAGTTATCTTTTTCCTTATATTTTGATCAAAACATGGCAGCATTTACAGCTTACCTTTTCTGCTATGTTCATTGCATCGATAATTGCAATTCCTTTAGGAATTTTTTTAGCAAGAAAATGCTCAGAGAAATTCTCCTCTGCTATCATTCGCTTTGTCTCCATTCTACAAACCATTCCAGGGCTTGCGTTGATCGCTTTAGTAGTTGTAGTTCTTGTTTTTTTATACCCCTTTACTTCGCTTCCTACAACAGGATTTTTGCCCGGAGTGATTGTCCTTTCGATCTATGCTCTTCTGCCTCTTTTAAGCAATTCATATATCGGTATTCAAAAGGTAAATCCTACGATGTTAGAAGTAGCTAAAGGTATGGGTATGAACTCTTCTCAAAGTTTATACTTTGTTGAAATTCCATTAGCTTTACCTGTAATTATTATGGGCTTTCGAATTGCTTTAATTTGGACGATCTCTTGTGCAACCCTTACTGCACTCATCGGATCGGGAGGGTTAGGAGATTTAATCATGCAAGGTCTTAGAAGCATGCAAATCGAAGTCATTTTGGCTGGTACCATTCCTGCTGCACTTTTAGCTATTATTTTAGATTTTATTGTATCTCTTCTTGGGAAATGGCTATCTAGAGAATTAGTATGAGAAAAATCTGGATCCTTTTTTGGGGATATCTTGTTTTACTGTTTCTCTTATTTTTACCCCATATTTTTGATAGAACCGATAAAAATACGATTGTAATCGGCTCAAAAAACAATACAGAAGATCGCATTTTATCTGAGATGCTTTCGATTTTGATCGAAAAAAATACAGATTTACATGTGGAGAAAAAATTTTATTTAGAAGGGACCTTTATCGCCTTTAAAGCCCTGATCACTCAAAGCATTGATCTTTATATCGATTACACAGGCACTCTTCTTGTATCGGTGTTAAAAGAAAAAAATACAAAAAAAAGTTTTAAAACAGTTAAAGAGGAGCTTTTAAAAAAACATTCCATCGTAGTCTTAGATCCTTTCGGATTTGATAATTCTTATTCCTTAATCATAAGAAGTCAAATGGCAAAGGAAAAAAATATTTATACAATTTCTGATTTAGTCCCTTTAAAAAATATAAGGGCAGGCTTTGATCCTGAATTTAGTATTCGTCCTGAATTTTTTGATCTTAAAAAATGCTACGATCTTTCCTTTGCAAGCCAAAAAATTCTTGATCAATCTTTATTATACCTCGCCCTCACACATGGTTCTATCGATGTAATGAATGGAGATAGTACAGATGGAAGAATTTTAAAATATGATCTTGTTTTTCTAAAAGATGATCGTGAATGTTTCCCTATCTATGATGCTGTGCCTATTATCAGGTCTGATGTTTTACAAGCACATCCCTCTTTAAAAAAAACAATCGATTTATTAGCAAACCGGATATCGATAGATCGGATGAGAGAGATGAATTTGCTTGTTGAAAATGGTGCGCATTTTCAAGTAGTAGCAATTCAATTTTTGAAAGAACTCCATCTTCTTTGATGAGACTATCCAATGAAATTCATGAAAGATGACAAGAAAGAAAAAAAGACCTATAATTGCACCTTTTAATTTTGAAAGAAACTTATTCTCAATATAATTTCTATATAATGAAATAAGTCACCCTGTTTTTTAAGGATTTATATGCAATTAGAAAAGTTATTAGAAAAAATTGAAACTATAATTTGGGGACCGCCTCTTTTAATTTTACTTTCCGTTGTGGGTGTTTATTTAACGATTCAGTTAAGAGGAATTCAAGTCCGCTATCTTTTCTATTCGATAAAACTAGCGTTTACCCGTCAAGATGATTCAGCTCAAGGAGATATCAGTCATTTTCAAGCTTTGATGACTTCACTTGCAGCAACAATAGGGATTGGAAGTATTACAGGAGTGGCTACAGCAATTGTATTGGGAGGGATTGGATCTCTGTTTTGGATGTGGGTGGCTGCTTTTTTAGGGATGGCTACCAAGTATGCTGAAGCAATCCTTGCGATTAAATACCGAACCGTAGATGAAAAAAATCAAATGTGCGGTGGTCCGATGTATTACCTCGAGAGAGGTTTAAAAGCAAAAGGATTGGCTATTTTTTTTGCTCTTACCGCTACCTTTGCCACATTTGGAACAGGAAATATGGTTCAAGCAAACTCTATTTCTGCAGCTTTTTCCGATTATTTTCATATTGCTCCCTGGATTACGGGGGTTTTCTTAGCAATTGTGACAAGCTGCGCCCTTTTTGGCGGAATTAAAAGCATTGGGAAAATTGCTAGTTATCTCGTTCCGATTATGGCTATTTTTTATCTTGGAGGGGGACTTGTCATTCTTATTATACAATACAAAATGTTACCTGCTGCTTTCCTCCTTATCTTTAAGTCTGCTTTTAATGGACAAGCGGCATTTGGAGGATTTGCAGGCTCTTCTATGATGATGGCGATTCAATATGGTGTATCTAGAGGAGTATTTTCTTCGGAAGCAGGATTAGGAACTTCGCCGATTGCAGCTGCTGCTGCAAAAACAGATGTACCAGGAAGACAGGCGTTAGTTTCAATGAGCAGTGTTTTCATCGCTTCTTTTATTGTCTGTTCGATTACAGGACTTGCTATCGCAACATCTCAAATTTTGGGAGAGGTAGGCTCTGATGGAGTCCTTATCAATGGATCGGTTTTAGTTATCCGCGCTTTTGATGCTATTTTACCGGGATCGAGTATCATTGTTACAACTGCTTTGGTTCTTTTTGGATATTCAACCATTTTGGGATGGGCTTACTATGGGGAAAAATGTGTTGAGTATTTAGGGGGTGTGAAAACAATTTTTTGGTATCGCTTAGCCTTTGTTTTAGTTTTGATCCCAGGTGCCATGCAAAGTCTGAATCTTATTTGGAGTTTTGCCAATATTACAAATGGTTTAATGGCTTTTCCTAATTTAATAGGACTTTTTGCTTTAACAGGCGTAGTGACAGCAGAGACAGTTACATTTAAAAAACTTATTAAAAGAGAAAGACTACTGAAAGGGGAATGTGTGTGACAATTTTAGAATGGATTGATGCTTTTTTATGGGACAAGTTTTTGATGTATCTGCTTTTAATAGTGGGTCTCTTTCTTACTTTTCGTCTTCGTTTTATGCAACTTCGTTACCTTCCTTATTCCTTAAAACTTGCCTTTTCCAGGCATGACGATCAAGCTCAAGGAGATATTTCTCAGTTTCAATCATTGATGACAGCTTTAGCTGCAACGATTGGAATTGGGAGTATTGCAGGCATGGCAACAGCTATTATGGCTGGAGGGCTTGGCGCTATTTTTTGGATGTGGGTGGTTGCTTTTTTTGGCATGGTAACTAAATATGCTGAAGCCATTTTAGCTGTCAAATACCGTGAAGTCGATCATCGGGGCCAGATGTGTGGGGGGCCGATGTACTACATTCAAAAAGGTCTTGGCTGGAAATGGCTGAGTGTATCTTTTGCTATTTTTGGAGCTTTATCTGCTTTTGCTGGGGGAAATCTTACACAATCTCACTCTATTGCAGATTCTTTGTATCATTTAACAGGTCTTCCCCATGTTTTTTCAGGTATAATCATTGCTTTTTTTACCGCTATAGTCATTTTAGGAGGCATTAAAAATCTTGGAAAAGTGAACGCTATTTTAGTGCCTGTCATGGCGAGTTTTTATATTCTGGGGGGGCTCTATATTATTTTTATAAACTATGATCAGATTTTGCCCACTTTTCAACGTATCTTTACTTATGCATTTACAGGGCAAGCAGCTATTGGTGGGTTTGCAGGAGCTACGGTTATGCATGCTGTTCAGCTTGGGATTACAAGAGGCATCTCTTCCAATGAAGCAGGTCTTGGAAGTGCTCCGATCGCAGCAGCTGCAGCTAAAACAGATGTGCCGGGAAGGCAAGCTCTTATTTCTATGACGGGTGTGTTTCTATCGAGCTTTGTTGTGTGTACGATTACAGTTTTAGTTGTATCTGTTACAGGAGTTATCGGAGAGCTCAATATAGATGGGCAGGTTTTAAACGGAGCGCCATTGGTTATGAAAGCTTTTAGCCGGGCATTTCCCTTTGGAGAATGGATTGTAGGAATTGGGATTGTTCTTTTTGGCTATTCGACTATTTTAGGCTGGTCTTATTACGGGGAAAAATGTGTGGAATACCTATTTGGAGAAAGAAATTTACTTTGGTATCGGATTCTTTTTATCGGAGTTTGTTTTTTTGGTTCTTTATTGAGTCTACGCCTTGTTTGGTCTTTAGTAGATATTATGAATGGTCTTATGGCGCTTCCTAACTTGATCGGTCTCTTTTTTCTTATACCAATTATTTTAAAAGAAAGTCGTCAATTTTTTTACTTTTTAGAAAAAGAAAAAAAAGATCGCTTAGAAAAAAGAGTGTTGAAATAGCTATTCCAACACTCCTCGAGGTGGGTATTGAAAAAATTAAAGCTAATTTACAACATCTAAACTTCTCATCCGAAGAAGTGTAAAAAAAGATATTTCGTAATCTTCTGCAGATTTTGCAAAAGAACTATAGAAAGGAGCAGGTCTAGTATTTTCTACTTGAGCACAAAATTCTAAAAGGGGGGAGACCCAAATATCTTCAAGTTTTCGTGCTCCTTCTTTTTGAGCATCTTGCAATTGTTTTAAATGAGCTTGAAGCATGCTGAGTTTTTGAGAGGCTATTAACTTTGAAGAAGCAACAATCAAAGAAAAATCACAGCCTAGATCTTTTTCAAACTCTACTATCTTTAAAGATATTTCCTTTTTCCAACCTTCAATTGCTTTTGACAATAAATGAGATGCTTTTAGAAGAGTCTGATTTAAAAATGTTTGGTACTGGAGATATTTTTTCACTATAATGAGTCCTTCATCTGCTGTAATTCGAACAGGTTGTTGTAACTTAAGAATTGCTGCTTCTTTCAACGCTTCTATTCCTTGATCAACTTCTTTTAAAGCAGGCTCTATTGTGTAAAAAGCATATTGAGCAGATTCGAATAAACCGGGCGGTGTTTCTTGAATTTGCGCTTTTGTAACCATAAAAACTCCTTTTTTAAAATTTGCTCGAAAACAGGTGCTACACATTTTTGAAATGGACCGCACTTTTAATGCGAAGGTCATTTTTTTTAAAGGACTTTTTTAAAAAATAAATAAATTTTTATTTACAAAAATAAACTTTCCTAGGTACATTCCCACGCTTTAAAAATTATTTCATAAACCTAAAGAAGGAGTTTTTATGACAGCAGTATCATCAGTAGAAACTTTTGCAAAAGTAATTCAAAGTTATGATTTCTATAATAGAAACATGGATGAAAGATGCGGAGATGTATCTAGCCTTAATACGCAAATTAAAATAAGAATTTCTGAAAGATCTTTTACACAAAAGCAGGCACTAGAAGATCTGAATCTTTTTTTAAAGCTCCAAGAATATGCAGCTTCGCTTGAAGAACTTCATGATCAAATAAACAAAGCTATTCAAGGTTATGAAAAGGGATTTTTAGATTCAAGATCCATTGAAATCATTAGACGAGACAATTCAGATGCGGATACAGATAAAATTGAGAAATCTCAACAAGTGGCTCAAGAAAATATTCAAATTCTTCAAAAATGTCTTAAAAGAGTTGAAGTTGTTCATGAACCAATGAAAAGAGAACTTGAAGTGACTTATGACGCTAAGGGACGTAACGGATTAGGTTATTATTGTTATGTGTGTTCAAAAGGAAGGGAGCCTGGGTATACAAGTGTTTATGACTCTGCCAAACAGTACTTAAAATCTTTCACAGATTTAGAAAAGTTATCACAGACAGAAAGAGACTGTGCAGAAGACGAAGTACCACCAGAAGCCCCACTTGTAGAAAAGCAACGAGGACCAGTAAGAACTGCAAGCGGCGAAGAACTTGCAGAAATTTTGGGTTCTAAAGGGGAAATTCCTAATCAGTTAGATGGAGAAAGTTATTCTTCTCGCGGAATCGAAGAGGAAGGGGGAGTTGAGAGTGGTGGTGATGAAGAATTTAAAGATGCTTATGGACCAAAAGAACAGAAGTTAAAAAGGGAATGTAGTGATGAATCTGATCCAGAAACAACAGCAGGTCCTGCTCCAAGTCCTCATCCAAGACCTTTGCCACCTTTTAGAGGTATAGAGCAACATGAATTAAAAAGGACACATGAACCTGATCCAAAAACAGCAGCAGTCTCTGCTCCAAGCCAGACAAAACCTCCATTACCCGCTGCTAGAGTTTCTAATCCAGTTCAAATATTAGAGGTTAAACCTGGGTCTAAAAAGGGAAGAGGGAATACGGAACAGATCCAAAGGCCGAGAACTCTCCTTCAGGTAGAAAGCCGTTTAACAGGTAAAGCAAACTCATAAAAAAAAACATATTTTGCTAAAAAATAAGACGTTACTTTTTTTGAAGTAATGTCTTATTTTCATTCAAAATTTTCTCCTTTTGAAAAAAAACTTGTAAAAAAAAAATCTCCATAATACAAGCTGTCAATCTCTATTTAAAAAAAAGGAGAGAATATTTTCGGATCAATTTCGTATCTTTTAAAATATTTTTCTAAACTTTTTGATTCAAAAAATTGCGTATGAAAAAGGAGGATTTTATGGTTATGAAAGTAGCTTTTACAGATGCAGCTGATTTTTTTAAAGAAGATAGAAAGCTTACTAATAATGAAACTTTTCGATTCATAAAAGATACCTATAACGAGGAAAAATATGCCTTGGATGCACTCATGGGTTGTATTGAAGAATTAAATAGGGAAATACATGAAATTCAAGAAAAAGAAGAATTAGTTTCTTTAGGAAAGGGGATGGAACTAGTAAAGAAATATCAATCTTACGATACATATTTAAAAAAACTAAACCCTTTGATAGGTCTGTTGTCATTTGGGATAAAATTATTTGAGAGTGAAATATCTGATAGGATGAGAAAAATGGATAGGGAAGGAAACTATTTAGAGTATTCAAGAGCGTGTGCTTATCAAATAGCTGCTATACAAAAATTATGTATCCTTCGATCTTGGAAAGATCATGTTTATCCTGTTTACCAAGAAGGACTCAAAAGACTTCACATTACCTGGTCAGGAACATTTTGTGGAGAAAGATCTAAGAGCTGTCTTTCAATAGTTCTTTTTAAAGTAGAAATACATCATTTGCCTCAGTTTTCTAAAACTTTACCTGGATCACCAAAGTATTATGAAGATTTATTTTCTAAATTAATAGAGGAGGCTCTTAGCACGCCTCAATGTATATCTTCATATCAATTTCCTCAAAGACCTTTGAAAGATATTTCTGATACTTAAGATTTTTATTTAATGGAGATAGGTCCAAGACCTTCTCAAAAAATCTATTTGATGTATGAGTTGTCTATGATAAGAACCTAATTGCTCTAATTGAGTTTGTGATTGTGATTGTTTTTTCAGTAACTTTTTTGCAATTTCGATCCCATGAGGAGTCATTTGAGAAATTGTTTTAAAATGGGAAAAACTAAGTGAGGGCTTTTTTTCTAAATATTGAATTACGCTTTCTAGCATAGCTTTTAATCTTATCATTTCAGATTCCAAATATTGGACATATTCTTGAAAAGCTTCGTTATTAATTTTGTTAGATTTACGAAGATTCATAAGAGTTAGATCAAAGTTTTCTAAACGTGAGCATGTATTTTCTGCAAAATCAGCTACTTTTCTTTCTTCAATTCTTTTATCACTCATATAGATTTCGCATAAAGTCTTTGAATGTCATTTCCTGGGGTCGAGATGGGTAAGCAAGGATAACAAGTGCGAAGGATATGCTTTTCCCATATAGAATCTAATTTAGCTAATAAAGGAGGTTTTATCCGATCTATTTGATCAATCAAATGTTGCGTTTTCGTATTCTTAGAACTTGCTTTACCCTCTGTCATATCTTGGACTAAGTGTTTACGTAATTCATTTATTTCAGGAATTACACTTCTGTAATGAGTATATTGCTGAAGAACATCGAGTCTTGGTGTATCTGGTAGAGGGGATAATTGTTTAATTTTTTTTTCAAAATAATCAATGTCTTCTATCAAACAGGGAAATTGCATGAAAAATTACTTGACTCCTAATATTTTAAGGAGATACTCGGGACTCCATCCTGCCAACTTCCTTTTATTAGGGATTCCTAGTTTTTCTGATGTGTCTGCTTTGAGTAAATTCAATGCCATTTTCTTCGCTAATGAAAAATTCTCAGCAGCATGATCTGTTCGTAATTTGCATAAATCTTCCCCGAACGATACATCTAAATGCCAATGGAGATTATTTTCCACGCCCCAATGAGCTCGCACAATTTGCTTCAGGTGATTAGCATTGGATTCCAAGTTGCTCATGTAATAACGTATTTCTTGGCTTGTTTTGCCTTTACAGGAGCGCGTTGATTTTACGCACACCATTGTTCTAAGATCAGACCAATCTTTGAGATCTTCGGGGTCGAGCCAATCTAACGAACAACTCCAGATTTCCCGTTGCTCGACTCTACCCCGATTTTTCTCAACAGTTTTTGCGAAATCACAGCCGGATTCTCCAGGTTCCACGTCCATTGCCTGTTGGAAAAAATTTTCCGCTTCTGCATGTAAAGCACCTTGGTTGCCTTTCAAAGCGATGACATAATCACCTTCTTGCTTTCTGATTTGCTTAACAATTTCTTTCTGGCACCCCATTGCATCAATGGTGATTATATTTCCGTTAATTGTCAGCAGCTTGAGGAGCTCTGGAATTGCTGTGATTTCATTTGATTTAACATCAGTGGCTAATTGTCCCAGCAGCAGACCATTCTCTGTTGCAAATGCATGAACTATATGTAGAGGGCCTATTTTTCGAAAATCATTCCTTGAGTTGCAAAGGGTTTTTCCATCGATTGCAATGACACCCTCAATTGTTTCTGCAATCGAATGAACCCAATGCATAAAACGTTCATTAAACTCCTTCGGATCAAGAAGCCGGAATACTCGATTTAGGGTATCATGAGAGGGAATTCCATCTAGACATAACCCCATTGACTTCAGCCATTCACTACGATGACATGCCCATCGATAAACAGCCACAAAATCGTTGGCAGAGCAAATAATCCCCATGATTACAACCGCAATAACATCAATTAATGCGTAGTGTTGATTTCTTTGATTACGAGGGTCCGGCATATCGCCAAAAGCAAGAAGTAACGGTGCATCCGCTGGCAGTGAAAAATTCATATGTATCTCCATGGTATAATAAACCCATGCAGAACACATTTAAAAAGAATTATTTGTCAATAAATTTTTCATGCAATTTCCCTG
>PVBE010534096.1_pt1 | contig 11854 bp, 9 predicted proteins | sample 1631181 | NCBI WGS metagenome assembly PVBE01 (sample SAMN08397723, study PRJNA350692) | Marine metagenome, whole genome shotgun sequencing project. | isolation source: water | place: Pacific Ocean | collected 2012-04 | reverse complement strand
GGATGGGTACACCCTGCATGGAACAGGGATCAACCAAACCGATCAACCGCGCCACATGGTGGTCATGGCCTGCGTCAGGCCATGGCAGCGAACCCAGGAACTTCATCCGATCAGCTTACGCCCTGAGGTCCTGGCGAATGCTTCTGAAAAATTACTGAAACGCCTGACTTTTATAACTGAATCGATCGGAGGGATTGAAGGGCATGGGATGGAAGCCGGCCTCCTTCGTGGAATGCGGCAGCCCATTGATGAGGGCAACTATGTGCGGGTGGGAGAACTCAGCCCCCGCTCCAGCAAGGAAGAACTCACCAGAGCCTATACCTGGCGTTTCACCACGACCGGTCGCCGGGCCGCCATGAACCAGCCTGAAAGACGTTATCCCCAGGAGAAGCTTTGGGAAAGCAAAGACCCGCTTGAACAGACACCTCCTAAAAGAATCATTCACTAGCGAGAATGCAAAGAGGGGACATCGTACCGACCCTGACTGGCGAGCAGGACTAGTTGGAGGTATTGGCCCTGCCCACATTTTTGGATAGCCCCCTCTTGAGTGTTGGTGCCTGTCCTCAGCAAAATGCGCCCTGTAAAGTGTTGGGATTTTGCAAATAGACGGCGTTTTCTGGTACGTTTCCCCCGGTTTACAGTTATTGTTCCCGATTTTCAGAGGAACAACACTCAAGAGGGTGACTACCCAAACACCAGATTCGATTATAACTCCCCACCGTTGCTCTTATGAGTTGAGTTCGTGGGTCACAATGTCCAGCGGTTCCAGCGACTTGGCGAGTTCGTCCAGCTGCTGCATCTGCCGTAGGAAGGGTTCCAATTGAGCAAGGGGCAGAGCGCAAGGGCCGTCACACTTGGCGGCTTCCGGATGCGGATGGGCTTCAAGAAACAAACCCGCTAAGCCTTGCGCCATTCCGGAGAGCGCCAGTTCCCGCACCTGCTCGCGCCGTCCGCCTGCCACTGTGCCGTGGCCTCCGGGACGTTGCAGGGCGTGGGTGACGTCGAACAGCACGGGGTAGCCGAAACCCTTGAGGATTGGGAAGCCCAGCATGTCCACCACGAGGTTGTTGTAACCAAAGCTCGTCCCGCGCTCACAGAGCAGCAGTCGTGAATTTCCAGCAGACTCGAATTTCCGCAGAATGTTGCCCGTCTCCTCCGGTGCAAGAAATTGTGCCTTCTTGATGTTGATGGCTGCTTTTGTCCGGGCCATTGCCACCACCAAGTCCGTTTGCCGGGAGAGAAAGGCCGGAAGCTGGATCACGTCCGCAACCTCAGCGACAGGCGCTGCCTGCCGGGGTTCGTGAACATCGGTCAACACTGAAACCCCAAACTCCGACTTCACCCGCTCCAGCATCCGCAAGCCCTCCTCCAGTCCGGGGCCGCGAAACGAGTCCTCCGAGGAGCGATTTGCCTTGTCGAACGATGCCTTGAAGACATATGGGATGCCAAGCCGATCTGTCACTTTCCGGAAGGTTTCCGCGATTTGCAGGGCGAGATTGTCAGATTCCAAAACGTTCATCCCGCCGACCAACACGAAGGGGCGGTTGTTGGCGAAGGTCAGGTCGCCAACGGAGACAGGCTGATTCATGGCAGGTGTGTTCCGGATCACCCACGCCCAACGAAGGGCATCTTGGTTGCCATCACGGTCATGAACAGCACGTTTGCATCAAGCGGGAGGCTCGCCATGTGGACCACGGCGTTGGCCACGTTGTCAACGTCCATCGTGGGTTCCACGGCAGTGGTGCCGTTTGCTTGGATGATGCCTTTCTTCATGCGAGTGGTCATTTCGGTGGCGGCGTTGCCGATGTCGATCTGCCCGCAGGCGATGTCGTAGGCGCGTCCGTCAAGGGAGGTGGAGCGCGTCAGGCCCGTGATCGCGTGCTTGGTCGCGGTGTACGGGGACGAGAAGGGGCGTGGAACATGCGCAGAGATGGAGCCGTTGTTGATGATGCGTCCGCCTCTCGGAATCTGACCCTTCATGATCCTGAACGCTTCCTGAGTGCAGAGAAAGCTTCCGGTCAGATTGATGTCCACGACCGCCTTCCATTGCTTGTAGGTGAGGTCTTCGAGCGGCACGGGCGGTGCGCCGATTCCGGCGTTGTTGAAGAGCAAATCCAGCCGCCCAAAGGTTTCCCTGATCTGGGCAAACAAGGTTCGAACCGAATCCGGATCGCCCACATCCGTGGGCACCACCAGCGTCCGTGAAGCTTCGACTTCTGCAGCGGCAACGGTGGTCTTGAGCGGCTCCGTGCGTCGTCCGGCAAGAGCGACGGAGTAGCCTGCTTGCAACAACAAGAGGGTGGTTTGCTTGCCAACACCCGTTCCGGCACCCGTGACAAGGGCGACTTTTGTTTGTGAGTTCATGGATTTTTGAAGAGTTGAGGGAAAGGAGCCACTCTTGGGTATCAGAATTCGACTGTGTGCCCTCAAGTCTAACAAATCCAGTGGTTGATTCAAACCAGATTCTCAGGCGGTGCAGGGAGTGGGGATGTCTTTTGAGGAATGTGGTAGCAGCGGGGCGAGGTACTGCACGGCTTCAAGTTTGTTGAGGGCGTAGAGGTGCAGGCCGGGGATGCCTTCGCGGAGCAGGGCTTCCAACTGGTGGGTGGCGTGTTCCAAGCCGATCTGCTTCATGGCTTCTGGATCGGTGTGGTGGGTTTCCAGTTGAGTGCGGAGTTTGTTGGAAATGCGGATCCCGCAGAAATCGGCCATGCGGGTGATCTGCTTCAGGGAAGTGGGAACCAGCAGTCCAGGAACCAGGGGCACGCTCACCCCCTCGGTGGCGAGTCGGTCGCGCCAGTGTAGAAAAAAAGTGTTGTCAAGAAAAAACTGGGTGGCAACGAAGTCGGCTCCGGCGTTGATTTTTTCAACGAGTCGGCGACGGTCGTCGCTCTTGCTAGGATTCTCGGTGTGCCCTTCCGGATAGCCTGCGGCACCGATGCCGAAGCCTCCGCGTTCTCGGATGGCTGCGACTAGTTCGCTGGCGTGGCTGTAGCCATTTTCGGGCGTCTGGAATTCTGTTGAACCTTGCGGTGGATCGCCCCGCAGCGCCATCACATTTTCGATCCCGGATTTTTCCAGCCGATACAGCACCACTTCGATTTCCTTACAGGTGTGGCTGACGCAGGTGAGGTGCGCCATCGTCTCGATGCTGAGCGTGTTCTGGAGGTGGGTGGCCAGCGTGTGGGTGTTTTCGCGGGTGCTGCCCCCCGCGCCGTAGGTCACGGAGAAGTAGTCCGGACGGAACTTGGCAAAGGTGCCTAGGGTCTGCTTCAGGGCTTCCATGCCCTCCTCGGTTTTCGCTGGGAAAACCTCAATGGAAAAGACGAAGGGCTGGCGGCGATAGAGGTCGATCAAGCGCATGGCAACCTCATGCCGCAGACGGTAGGGCAGCAACGGCTGATGCTTCCGGTGTCTGTTCATAGGCAAGGTTCGGCGCCAGCCAGCGTTCGACTTCTTCAACCACAACACCTTTGCGCTGCGCGTAATCCTCAACCTGCTCCCGCGTCAGTTTGCCGACCGCGAAGTAGCGCGACTCCGGGTGTGCGAAATAGAGTCCGCTGATCGAACTTGCAGGCCACATCGCATAGTGTTCGGTGAGTTGGATGCCCGTGTTGGCTTGCACCTCAAGCAGTTTGAAGAGGGTGCGTTTCTCGGTGTGATCCGGCTGCGCAGGATAGCCCGGGGCCGGACGGATGCCCCGGTAGCGTTCCCGGATCAGGTCTTCGTGGGAAAGCTGCTCATCCCGTCCGTAACCCCACGCCACACGCATCTGCTGGTGCAGGTACTCTGCGAACGACTCGGCCAGTCGGTCGCCGAGTGCTTTAACCAGAATCGCGTGGTAGTCGTCATGCTGCGCTTCGTACTCATGGGCGATCTCCTCGATCTCCGGCCCTGCGGTGACGGCAAACGCACCCAGATAATCAGCCCGGCCGGAATCGACTGGAGCCACGAAATCCGCCAGTGCCTGATTTGGTTTGCCGTCGGCCTTGGGGTCTTGCTGGCGCAATGTGTGGAAGGTGGCTTGAAGTTGCGTCCGGGATTCGTTGGTGAAGACATGGAGGTCGTCACCAATGCTGTTCGCCGGGAAGAAACCACACACGCCACGAGGCTGTACACGCCCTTCTGCAGAGAGGCGTGCCAGCATCTGCTGCGCGTCCTCGTGCAGCTTGCGGGCTTCGGCACCAAGTCGGGGATCGTCCAGAATTTTGGGGAACTTGCCCTTCAGTTCCCAAGCATAAAAGAACGGAGTCCAATCCATGTAGGGAATCAGCGTTTCAACAGAAACTGCACCATAAACCTGCACCCCAAGAAACTCCGGAACTGCAATTTCGATGGATTCCCAGTCGCAAGGCGTGGCGTTGGCGCGTGCTTGCTTGAGGGAGAGCAGCTTCCGGTTTTTGCTTTTGCTGAAATACGCCTCTCGTCGCTTTTCGTGCCGGGCTGAGATTTCCTCGGCGTAATCGTTGCGAGTGGCAGGGTTGAGCAATTGCGAGACGACATTGATCACGCGGGAAGCGTCGAGGACATGCACCACGGGCTGGTTGTACGCCGGAGCGATGCGGACTGCGGTGTGCGCCGGACTGGTGGTGGCACCACCGATGAGCAGCGGCAGGTTGAAACCTTGGCGGGTCATCTCCTTGGCGACATGCACCATCTCGTCCAGCGACGGGGTGATCAATCCGGACAGGCCGATCGCCACTGCACCTTCCTGCTTTGCAGTTTCAAGAATTTTTTCGCACGGCACCATCACGCCAAGATCATGCACCTCGTAGTTGTTGCAGGACAGTACAACTCCAACGATGTTCTTGCCGATATCGTGAACATCGCCTTTGACGGTCGCGGTGACAATCAACGGGCGTGTGTTGGTTGATGCGTTGCGGCGCTGCTCTTCCTCCATGAACGGAGTGAGGTGGGCCACCGCCTGCTTCATCACACGGGCACTCTTGACCACCTGTGGCAGGAACATTTTTCCTGATCCAAAGAGGTCGCCGACGACACCCATCCCGTCCATCAGCGGCCCCTCGATCACTTTGAGCGGAATTCCGTACTGTTGCCGAGCCTCTTCGGTGTCGGCAACGATGAACTCGGTGATGCCCTTGACCAGTGCATGGCTGAGGCGTTCCTCGACCGTGCCTTCGCGCCACGCATCGGTCTTCTTGTCTTGCTTGGTGGCTTCCGATTTGTAGCCCTCGGCGAAGGTGATCATCCGTTCAGTGGCTTCCGGACTGCGGTTGAGCAGCACATCCTCAACATGCTGGAGCAACTCCGGAGGGATTTCCTCATAGACATCAAGCATCCCGGCGTTGACGATTGCCATGTCAAGTCCAGCCTGGATGGCATGGTAGAGGAAGGCCGAGTGCATCGCTTCGCGCACCGGGTTGTTGCCTCGGAAAGAAAAGGAGATGTTGCTCACCCCACCGCTGATTTTTGCTCCGGGACAGTGCCGCTTGATCTCGCTGATGGCTGCGATAAAGTTGACCGCGTAGGCGTTGTGTTCCTCCATCCCGGTGGCGACCGTGAGGATGTTCGGGTCGAAGATGATGTCGTGCGCGGGGAAGCCAACTTCCTCGGTGAGCAGCCGGTAGGCGCGTCCGCAGACGGCGACCTTTTGATCGAGTCCAGTGGCCTGCCCTTGCTCGTCAAAGGCCATCACCACCGCCGCTGCACCGTACCTGCGGATTTCACGGGCTTGTCGCAGAAAAGCTTGCTCACCCTCCTTGAGGCTGATCGAATTGACCACACCCTTGCCCTGGATGCACTTGAGTCCGGACTCGATCACCGACCACTTCGAGCTGTCAATCATGATCGGCACACGGGAAATGTCCGGTTCGGCGGCGATCAGGTTGAGAAAGTGAGTCATCGAGGCTTCGCCATCGAGCAGGGCTTCATCGAAGTTGATGTCAATCAGGTTGGCTCCGCTCTCCACCTGCTGACGTGCAACGGCAAGCGCAGCGTCGAAATCGTCGCCAAGGACGAGCTTCTTGAACTTGGGAGAACCGGTGACGTTGGTGCGCTCCCCGATCATCAGGAATCCGATATCCGGGGTGATGCTCAGTGGCTCCAGCCCGGAGTAACGCGAAAGCTCGGGCAACTCCGGAATCCGATGCGGGGCGCAGTGTTGGACGCGCTCGGCAAGCAGTCGGATGTGTTCCGGAGTCGTGCCGCAGCAGCCCCCGACGATGTTCAGCCAGCCCTGTTCGGCAAACTCTCCGGTGATTTCGGCAAACTGTTCCGGGGTCTGGTCGTACTCGCCCATCGCATTGGGCAAACCCGCATTTGGATAGCAGCCGACAGAGAAGCGCGAGATCGTTGCCAGTTCTTCCACAAACGGACGCATCTCCTGTGCACCAAGGGCGCAGTTGATGCCGACCGCAATCGGGTTGGCGTGTTCGATGGAAAGGTAGAACGCCTCCAGCGTCTGGCCGGAGAGAGTGCGCCCGGAAGCGTCTGTGATTGTCACCGAGAGGAACACCGGCAGGCGGAGGCCGCGCTCCTCGAACAGCGTCTCCAGCGCATAGATTCCAGCCTTCATGTTGAGCGTGTCAAAGCTCGTTTCCAGCAGCAGCAGATCCACTCCCCCCTCGATCAGCGCTTCGGCCTGTTCACGGTAGGCAGTGGCCACGTCGTCAAAACTGACGGCGCGGTAGGCCGGGTTGTTGACGTCTGGTGACAGCGAGCAGGTGCGGTTGGTCGGGCCGATGGCCCCGGCGACAAAGGACGGATGCTCCGGATGCTTGTGGCGGAAAGCCTCCACGGTCTTCCGGGCGCACTCGACGGCGGCAAGGTTGATCTCTTGAACTCGAGCTTCCAAGGCATAGTCTGCCTGCGAGATGCGGTTGGCGTTGAAGGTGTTGGTTTCAAGAATGTTCGCTCCGGATGCAAGGTACTCGCGGTGGATGGACTCGACCACGTCTGGACGGGTGAGCGAGAGCAGGTCGTTGTTGCCCTGGAGTAACGGACCGTGATCCCGGAACTTTTCCCCCCGGAAGTCCGCCTCTGCAAGCTTGTGGCGCTGGATCATTGTGCCGCCTGCACCGTCCAGCAGGACGATTTGGTGCTTGAGCAGTTCTTGGAGTTCCTGAGCAGAAGCTGTGGTGTAGCGCATGGTTCCTCCGGAAGCTTAGGGTTTGGTGCCGCTGGCGAGCATCACTTGGAACAACTCCTCCCGGCGCAGGGGCAGCAGTTCGGATTGCTGGTCGGCCAGTCCGGTTTCCTGCATCATGCTGAGCAGCTGGTCGTGTTCGAAACCGAGCCACTTGTGGTTGAGCTTTTCCAGCACCCACTGCTCGCGGTGCGCGGCGAGTTCCATCACAAAGACGCAACCTCCAGGACGCAGAATGCGGAAAGCCTCCCGAAATCCGCTCTTGGGATCGTCAAGATGGTGCAGCGATTGGGAGAAGAACGTCACGTCCACACTGCCGGAGTCAAGTGGCAGTTCGTTGACGTTCTCGGCGAGCAGGGTGACGTTTTGGAATCCAAGCCGGTCCATGCGCTGTCGCGCCGCAGCAAGGGTGTCCGGATTGAAATCGACTCCGACCACACGCCGCGCAAAGCGGGCCATCTCCACCGTGAGGGTGCCGTCTCCGCAGCCAAGGTCCACCACGTCCAGTCCGGATTCCCTGACACCGAGCGTGGGACGCAAGCTTGGGCTGTGTGACAGCAGCATTGCCAGCAGCCGGGACCACGCCTGCCACGACTGCCCCGGTTCCAGCAGTCGCTCGTTGAGTCCGGAGCCGCCGACCTCGCGTTGCCGCAAAACCTCGGCGAGTCGCACTCGGTCGTTGTAGGGGTCGTTGAGAGCCGAGAGCTGTTCCTGGAGGTAGCCCCAGAGCATGCGGAGTTCGGGATCCAGGGCTTCCGGACGGGCGAGTTGGTAGTAGGTCCAAACGCCTTCACGCTGCTCCTGAAGCAGTCCCATCTTACGAAGGTGCCCTAGATGCCGGGAAACGCCGGATTGCGCCATCCCCAAAATTGTGGTCAACTCACTCACGTTGAGCGGACTCTGCGAGAGCAGAACCAGCAGCCGGAGTCGTGTCTCCTCGCCCAGTAGTCGTAGCACTTGTGTCAGTTTTTCTATCTCGACCTCCTTGCATATCATTGCATCGACATATGATGATGTTAAAAATCATAATATGCGCATTTAGTGATTTCAAGCCTGAAATGAGATTTTTTCAGATTCGCTGAAATCCTTGCTTGCTCAAATCTCAGGAAGTTGCATGGATTTGTGGGAGAGCATTTTCTTGGGGGGAATCCTCGGACTCGTGGTTGGGAGTTTTGTCAACCTTGCCTTGGAGCGTCTGCCATTGATGTGGGGTCGTGCCGCGAACCAGCAGTGCAGGCAGGATGAAAACCTTGGGGAACGTTTGTGCCAGCACCTCCGGGAGGGCACACTCTCCCTTGCTCATCCGGCACGATCCTTCTGTTTTTCGTGCGGACATCAATTGCGCTGGTGGGAAAACATTCCGGTGTTCTCGTTTCTCTGTCAACACGGACGTTGCCGGAAGTGTGGACAAGGTTACGGAACTCGAACGCTTGTAGTCGAAGCGGGGCACGGGGGCGTCTATGCCCTCCTGTGGGGAGTGATCCCGGAACTCGCTTGGGCACTCTGGATTTCCTTCAGCTTTTCATTTTGGATCAGTCTGGGATACTTGACTGCTTCTGGTGTTTTACCACCTGTTGGCAAAAGGCCAATCCTAGCGATGCTTGCCCTGATTCACCTTGGGGCTGGGGTCTTGTTGCATATCCGTTGGCAAAATTTCTGATTGATGAAACGCCGGATCCTTACGCTTCTCAAATTTGGGATTGTTGCAGCGATCCTGACCTATTTGGTACAGAGCGGGCGCCTCAATTTTGAGCGGCTGTTACTGTTCCACGAGCATCCGGGGATGTTGGCGACGATGGTGGCCGTCTTGGCTTTGTTGATCGTGCCGATGGTGGCCATGCGGTGGTGGTTGCTGCTGAGGGCGATTGGCTTGGCCGTGACCCCCAACCGGGCCTTCCTGCTGACGTGGATCGGCAGTTTCTTCAACACGACCCTGCCCGGAGCCGTTACGGGAGATGTCGTGAAGGGCTACTATGTGATTCGGGAGCAGGAAGTCGAGGGTCGGACGCGAGCGTTCATGACGCTGCTCATTGACCGCTTTGTGGGGCTGTTTGGGCTCATCGTGATGGCCTTCCTTGCACTGGTCACGAACTGGGATCTGATCCTCGGCAAAGCGTCACTGCACCCCTTGGCATGGATGATCTCGGGGCTGTTTGCGGGAACCCTGTTATTTTACGGTTTGGTGCTGTATCCGTTCCGGGCAGGGAAAGACCCGTTCATCCGGCTTTTCCAGCGCTTGCCCGCCAGTGGGTTCACGCTCAAGGTGTACACGGCCTTCAAGAGCTACCAGTATCACCGCCGCACCCTGCTCGTGACCCTGCTGATCTCGATTGTGCTGCATTCCATGGTCGCCCTGTTGTTCTTCGAGATCGCCCAGATGATGGGAATCTCCGGGATGGACCTCGCCACTCAGTTCTTCATCATGCCCATTGGCATGATCACGATTGCGATTCCGGTCGCGCCTGGAGGCATCGGCATCGGCCACGCTGCGTTTGAGTCGCTGTATCAGTTGGTTGGACTTTCCGGGGGGGCGGACGTCTTCAACCTCTTCATCATCGTCCAGCTTGCGGTCTTCCTGCTGGGTGGAATTCCCTACCTGCTGCACAGTCGGGAGTACCGGGTTCCGGAAGAAAAGGCGGTTTAGGGTTCGTTTTTGGAGGTGTTTTCTCCACTTAGAAATTCCCGGAACTGGCGTGCAGCGCGGGCACGCATGGAGAGCGCAGCTTTCTCCTCCCCACTCATCTCTCCAAAGGTTTTTGCAAAACCTTCCGGCTGGAAAATCGGATCCCAGCCGAACTGACGGGAGCCGCACGGCGGCACGATCCTGCCCGGAACCTCGCCTCGGAAGAGATACAACGTTTCGCCGTCCTCCGTGTAACCCAGGCAGCACACGGCGTTGGCGCGAAAATCCCGGAAGGGTTCCAGCGCTTGCACCATCCCGTCCGGGCCGAGATTCTGGAGGAACCATTTGACGAGCGGTCCCGGGAGTTCGTTCCACGCCGAGAAATAGAGCGAGGTGTCCTCAACCACGACGGGTTTTTGCAGATGATCAAAGGCGGCGCGGAGTTTGTGGCGTGTGATGTCTTCTAACACGGAGGTCTGGAGTTCTGGAAGGTCGAAGGATTCCTGCCCGAGTGGTTCGCCAAGCACGGTTTCGAGTTCTCGCCGCTTGTTCTCGTTGGAGGTGACGAAGTGCAGGCGAGGTTCAGGCATTATCGAAGACCTCACATAGGGTCTGCTGAAAAAAACTTTTCACTGAAATAAGTAACTGACTGATGTTACGCAGAGGGATATCAGGCTAAACTAAAGCCAGCCGATTTTGAGTCCCACTCATCTTTTCAAGATTGTCATATGCGATTTTCAAAGCCTCGATATAAATTTGCCCCTTAATGGCAAAATGATTCAGTCCTGTCTTGATTCTCAGCTTTTCAAGTTTAACGAATGCGTAAATTGCCGCAAAGCAGTGATTGCCTTGAGTTCTCACCGTGCTGGCCGGTGATTTTGCGAAAGAGGCATTCGATTTGACGGATTTATAAAATTCTTCAACCTTCCATCGTTTTTGATAGATTGTCGCGATTTCATCAAAGGAAAGCTCCATGTCACTGGAAACGAGCAACAGTTCTCCACAACTTCCGTCCTTGTTTGTAAAGACTTGCTTAATCAGGCGCACCGGAAAATCCAGTCCCCTGAGATAAACATCGCTTGTGGAGTCTGCTTCCAGTCGCAGCGACTCGATGCTGATGAAGTTGCCCTTGTCCTTGTCTTCCACGCTCAGGGCCAGAGTCCTGTTGGATTTGACGGGCAGAACAAAATCCTTCTGATGCTTGATCTTGATGTCGACCATGGTCTCCTTGGATGAGAACCAATTGTCTGATATCACATACTTAAATTTGATGTTGTTGAACACTGCCTGACTGATGAAAGCACGAAATATCTCATTTTTTGTGACCGGACTGACTCGTTTTTCCCGACCCGTTTTTTTGTCGATGCAAGTTTCCGTCTTCTTGATGATTTCAAAAGAAATCGGCAGGTTCACTCCCTTGGAGGAGTAGAGCAGGTTCACCATGTTGATCCCCTTGACATTCCGGCTCACGGTATGATCGTAATGCCAGCAGATCATCTCGTTCTCCTTGCTGTGGGGTTTTCCCTCAATGCTGTCGTCAACGACCAGTACACCATCATCAGACTCATATTGGCGGAGAACGGGCTTGACAAGCCCCCATAAGTCCCTGGAGGTCCAATCCTCCTGCGACAAAAAACGGGTGATCTTGTCATGGCTCGTTTGGCCACCCAGCACTTTTGACAGGCCGGTCGCCGTGGTCTGGGATGAGGAAATAATCAGATAGTCAGAATACACTTCCAGAAGGGCACGAATCATAAAAACCTCACGAGAATCATTTGAATTTCAATTTCAGGATCAGCAAAATCAGCCATCAGTATGAAAACTGATTTTCTTGAAAAGCACAACGTTTTTGGTCACGCTGAATATGTGATTGTCTTTTTGATAAAAAACCTAGATTACTGAAATTGTTAGTAAAAATAATTTGAACCCGAACTCTCCAAAACACAATAATACTGATTTTATAAAGTTATTTCAATATGTTAGATGCGTGGCGTAACATCAGTTAATAAACCAAAGAGCTTTGGGTAGTCCCCCTCTTGAGTGTTGGTGCCTGTCCTCAGCAAAATGCGCCCTGTAAAGTGTTGGGATTTTGCAAAGAGACGGTGTTTTCCGGCACGGTTACCCCG
>PVBE010181202.1_pt1 | contig 11854 bp, 10 predicted proteins | sample 1631181 | NCBI WGS metagenome assembly PVBE01 (sample SAMN08397723, study PRJNA350692) | Marine metagenome, whole genome shotgun sequencing project. | isolation source: water | place: Pacific Ocean | collected 2012-04 | reverse complement strand
TGGTGCTGCTGGCCGACGCCTCCAGGTCCATCGACGACGGGGAAATCCGCTTCCAGCGCCTCGGCTACGCCGTCGCCCTCACCCACCGGGAAATCCTCTCGTCGATCACCAGCGGCATCCACCGCCGGATCGCCGTCACCTACGTGGAATGGGGCGGCGTCGATTCACAGGAAGTGGTGGTGCCCTGGACCGTGATCGACGGCACCGACAGCGCCGCCGCCTTCGCGCGGCGGCTGCTGGACGAGCCCCGCCTCGCCTTTGGGCCCAATGCCATCGGCAACGCCATCACGGCGGCACACGCCCTGATCGAGAGCAACGATATCGACGGCACCCGGCTGGTGATCGATTTCTCCGGCGACAGTGCCTATAGCTGGGGTGGCGTCTCGATCGCCGAGGCCCGGGCACATGCCCTCGCCGCCGGCATCGTCATCAACGGCCTCGCCATCCTTTGCCGCGAATGCATCAGCGGCCGGCCCGTCGCCTACGATCTGGAGGCCGCTTTCGCCGAGCTGATCGTCGGCGGTCCGGGCGCTTTCGTCGTCACCGCCGACGGCAACGAACGCTTCGCCGAGGCGGTACGCCGCAAACTGCTGCTCGAGATCGCCGGTCTGCAGGATGGCGTCGCGCGCGATGCCCGGTATAAGCTTACAGCTGGGATCACGAACCGGGGGAGAAGACGAAATGGGCGAGATGATCGACTTTGCCTGTCCGGGTGGCGGCAGTGCCTCCGGCCATCTGGCGACGGCGGAAGGGGCCCGAGCAGGCGTCATCGTCATTCAGGAATGGTAGGGCCTGAACCCGCAAATCTGCGGCGTCGCCGACCGCTTCGCCCAGGCGGGTTATACCGCCCTTGCACCGGACCTCTACGAGGGCCGCGTCACCCAGGAACCCGACGAGGCCAACCACATGATGTCCGGCCTCGACTGGGTCGGCGCCACCGAGACCGATGTCCAGGGCGCCCTGGCGCATCTGAAGGCCAGCCACGACAAGGTCGCCGTCATGGGCTTTTGCATGGGCGGCGCCTTGACCGTGATCGCCGGCGTCAAGCTGGCCGAATGCGACGCGGCGGTCTGCTACTATGGCATTCCGCCGGTCGAGCAAGCGGACCCGGCAGAGATGCGAGTGCCCTTCCAGGGCCATTTCGCCAGCCTGGACGAATGGTGCACGCCGGCCGCGGCGGACGCGCTGGAGGCGGCGTTGGCCGGCGCCGGCACGACCTTCGAGATGCACCGCTACGAAGCCCAGCACGGCTTTTTCAACGAGACCGTCGCGGCCCATGACGCTACCTCGGCGGCACTGTCCTGGGAGCGGACGCTGGCCTTCCTCGGCAGCCATCTCTAGGCACGAAACAAGAAAGCAACGAGGCATCGCATGAACCATCCCACCACCGCGGGCTGGCGCGAGCACCCGCGCTATCCCGACCCGGCGATTGAAACCCTGGACGAGCGGTTCGAGCCCTACCGTATCTTCTCCGCCGCCGTGGAGCGGCTCTACACCGGCTGTCGCTGGGCCGAGGGCCCGGTCTGGTTCGGCGACGGGCGTTATCTGCTGTGGAGTGATATCCCCAACAACCGGATCCTGAAATGGGAAGAGGAGACGGGAACCACCAGCGTCTATCGCAGGCCGACCGATTTCGCCAACGGCAACACCCGCGACCGCCAGGGCCGGCTGGTGACTTGCGAGCATGGTGGCCGGCGGGTAACGCGGACCGAATACGACGGCAGCATCACCGTGTTGATGGACAGTTGGCAGGGCAAGCCGCTGAACTCACCCAACGACGTCGTGGTGAAGTCGGACGGCTCGGTCTGGTTCACCGACCCGCCGTTCGGCATCCTGGGCAACTACGAGGGCCACAAGGCGGAATCGGAGGTGGCGCAGGCCGTCTACCGGATCGACGGCGACAGTGGCGAGATCACGGTCGTTGCCGACGACGTGCTGGGCCCGAACGGGCTTTGCTTCTCGCCGGATGAAAGCCTGCTCTACGTGGTCGAGAGCCGCGGCGTCCCCAATCATAAGATCCTCAGCTACGACGTCGCCGCGAACGGCCGCGAGATCGCCAACAAGCGGGTCCATATCGACGCCGGCCCCGGCGGCACGCCGGACGGCATGCGCTGCGACATCGACGGCAATCTCTGGTGTGGCTGGGGCATGGGGACGGCGGAACTCGACGGCGTCCTCGTCTTCGCGCCCGACGGCGCCAAGATCGGCCGGATCGCCCTGCCCGAGCGCTGCGCCAACGTCTGCTTCGGCGGGCCGAAGCGGAACCGCCTCTTCATGGCGGCGAGCCAGTCGCTCTATGCGCTCTACGTCAATACCCAGGGCACGCCCGGCGGCTGAGGCCGTTTCGCATCGGTAGTCGCGAGCGCCGGCGCTTGCCGCTCGCGATACGAGGTCTCGCGGGCCCGGGGCGCGAAGTGTCTCTCTATCACCGCCAGCACGGTATCGGCCGCGAAAGGCTTGCACGAGAAGACGTCGATATAAGCCTCGCGGGAATGATCGCAGAAGTGACCGGTGATGTTCGAGGTCTCGATTAGCTGCACCAGCGTGTAGCCCGTCACCTTCGGATCGTCGCCGAACCTGACCGTCCAGGGCGCGCCATGCGCGCGCATGCCGAGGGCGTCGACCAGGTCCTTCGAGAACGCGACGATCTTATCTTCGCTGGTGATGGCATCGTTGCAGCCCGCGCAATCGACGCTCAGATGATAGCCCCACATGCCCACGTCCCTTCGGCTCGGTCCAGGTGTAGGGACGCTATTTCTCCCAAATTCGCCAAATCGGCAATAGAAATATACATGCATGCGGCCGCGCCGCCGGACAGGAGAGGTTTCGTCGTCATCCGGTCTCGGGCCGGCGGGCCAGGAAGACCAGGGGCAGCACCGCGACGGCGGCCAGCGCATAGGCGTAGTAGGCGTTTAAATAGCCGATCATGCCGGCCTGACGCCCGACCTCGACGCTGATGGTGGCCAGGCCGGTGGTGCTGGCCAAGTCCCAGCCGCCAACGACGGTGCCGTAGCCGAGGCCTTCGTTGAAGGGATTGAGCCAGGCCACCAACTCGGCATAGCTGACCCGACCGCTGCGCACGACGATAGCGGCACTGATCGCGATGTGGACGCTCGAGCCGACGTTGCGCAGTAGGTGGAAGACCGAGGCCGCCTCGGCCAGATGCCGGGGCGGCAGGGTGGCGAAGGTGACGACGGTGATCGGCGACCAGATCAGGCCGACCCCGAAGCCCTGCAGGAAAGTCGTCCAGGCGAGCGCCGACGTCGTCATGTTGATGTCGAAGCGGGCCATCCAGAAGCCGGCCACAGCCTGCGCCAAAAAGCCGAGGAAAAGGTTGAGGCGCGGGTCGTAGCGCTGCATCCAGACCAGCACCGCGATCGAGCCGCTCATCACGCCGACGCCACGTGTTGCCTGCAGGATGCCGATCAGCGAGTCCGGATAGCCGCGCAGGTCCTGCAGCATCGAGGGCTGCAGCACCAGGGTGGAGAAATAGAGCATGCCGAACGCGAGGCCGAGCAGGATCCCGATTGTATAGTTCCGGTCCAGCAATAGCCTCGGATTGAGGAACGGACGGTCGCTGGTCAGGACATGCACGACGAAGAGATAGATCGCGATTCCGGCGACCACCGCCTCCAGGACGATCTCGGTCGAATCGAACCAATCCAGCCGCTGGCCCCGGTCCAGCATCAACTGCAAGCCGGATACCGCCACCGCAAGGAAGAGGAACCCGGCCCAGTCCAAGGGACGGTCGCTCGCTTCCGTCTCGGCCTCGCGCACGAAGGCCCAGATCGCGCCGACGCAAAGTGCCGCCAGCGGCGCCACCATCAGGAAGACCCAACGCCAGCTGTAGTCCTCCGCCGCGTAGCCGCCCAGAAGGGGCGCCACGATGGTGCCGAAGGTGACGCCGATGCTCCACTGCACGATAACGCGGCCATGGCCCGATTTGGGGTAGATCTCGAGGATGATGGCCTGTCCGAGTGGCAACAGCGGGGCGCCCGCGAAGCCTTGCATCGCCCGGTAGACGACGAGCTCGCCCAGGGAATTGGCCAGACCGCAGAGCGTCGTCGCGATGGCGAATAGGGAGGCGGCCCAGAGCATCACGCGACGGCGCCCGAAACGGCCGTTCAGCCAACCGCTCATCGGTGTCCCGATCGCGGTCGCCAGCAGGTTCGAGGTGACGATCCAGGTAATTTCGTCCTGGGTCGCGGAGAAGGCGCCCTGGATCTGCGGCAGGGCGACGTTCGCCACCGTGATGGTGAGCACGTAAGTGCCGACGGTCAGTGTCAGCGTCAGCAGGATCGTGCGGCGCTGCGCGGCGGAGAATTGCCGTGACGGTCTCGCCAAGTCGTCGGGCACCTCGGATTATTCCTCCCCCGATCGCCAGAGCCTGCATCTGACTAGCTGAAATGGTAGCGACGTCGCGCTCGGCCCGCCAGATGTCGCCTCTCGACGGTTCCTTTTGAAATCGGTTCTGATAGGTTCGCTCGAAGCCGGGACGGAGGAATCCAGATGGCGAAATTCGGCTTCGGCCGACCGTTGACCCGGCGCGAGGACCGGCGCTTCCTGACCGGCCGGGGCCGCTACGGCGACGATCTTCGGGCCGCGGACGCCCAGCATCTCCATGTCCTGCGCTCGCCCCACGCCGATGCCGAGATCAGTAGCATCGAAACCGCCACCGCCCGTGCCATGCCGGGCGTCGCCCTGGTGTTGACGGGGGAGGACCTGGCGGCCGACGGGATCGGCGAGCTGCCCTGTCTCGGCGGTATCGAAAGCGCCGGCGAGCGCCAGACCTTCTCGCCACCCTATCCCATACTGGCGACGGACCGGGTCCGCCATGTCGGCCAGGCGGTCGCCGCGGTGCTGGCCGACAGGCCGGCCCGGGCCAAGGACGCGGCCGAGGCGATCATGGTCGATTACGCGCCGCTGGCCGCCGTTACGGGCACCAGTGCCGCCCTCGACCCCGGGGCACCCCGAGTTTGGGCGGAGGCGGCGGACAACATCTGCCTGGAATGGCGGTTGGGCGACGGCGACGCGACCGAGCGCGGCTTCGCCGAGGCCGCCCATGTCAGCCGCCTCGAGCTCACCAACAACCGCCTCGTCGTCGCCTCGATGGAACCGCGAACCGCGCTGGCGAGCTACGATCCCGGCACCCAGACCTACACGTTGACCAGCGGCAACCAGGACGCCCATGTGCTGCGCGACGCGCTGGCCGGCGTCCTGGGCGTGCCGGTGTCGGCCTTGCGCGTGGTGACGCCCGATGTCGGCGGCGGCTTCGGCATGAAGGCCTTCGCCTATCCGGAACAGGCGTTGGCGCTCTGGGCGGCGCGGCGCCTCGGGCAACCGGTTCGCTGGACGGCGGAGCGGAGCGAGGCCTTCCTCGCCGACACCCAGGGCCGCGACCACGTCACGGAAATCGAGCTGGCGCTCGACGGCGGGGGCCGCTTCCTGGCGCTTCGCTGCCGGACGGTAGCTAATTTGGGCGCTTACCTCTCGCTCTATTCGACCGGCATCCCGACCGAGTGCTATGCCTTGGCGCTGCCCGGCGTCTACCGGATTCCGGCGATGCATCTCGATGTCCGAGCCATCTTCACCCATACCGTCCCGGTCGACGCCTACCGTGGCGCCGGCCGGCCCGAGGCCTCCTACGCGATCGAGCGGCTGGTCGACCAAGCGGCGGCGGAGACCGGCATCGATCCGGTCGAGCTGCACCGGCGGAACCTGATCCCGGCCGCCGCGATGCCCTACACCACCGCCTTCGAGACCACTTACGACAGCGGCGACTTCGAACAGACTATGGACATGGCGCTGGACCGCGCCGACTGGAACAGCTTTCCGACCCGACGCGAGACAGCAGCGGCGCGCGGCCGGCTTCGGGGGATCGGCCTCGCCTACTACGTAGAGCTGACCGGCTGGGCGGACGGCGATACGACGCGGCTGAAGTTCGATCCCGACGGCGGCGTCACGGTCTATGCCGGCTCGATCTCGAACGGCCAAGGCCACGAGACCGCCTACGCACAGCTGGTGGCCGATCGGCTGGGCGTGGCGCCCGACGACGTCCGCCTGGTGCAAGGCGACAGCCAAGCGGTGGCGGAGCTGTCGAGCGGTGTCGGCGGCTCGCATTTTCTGCAGGTCGCCGGACCATCGCTCTATGGCGCGGCAGGGAAGATCGTCGATAAGGCGAAGCGCCTGGCGGCCCACCTGATGGAGGCGAGCGAGGCCGACATCGAATTCGACGAAGGCCGCTTCGCCATCGCCGGCACCGACCGAAATGTCGGCTGGAGCGAGGTGCTGGGCCTCGCCTTCGATGTCGGCGGCTTACCGGGCGAGATCGAGCCGGGCCTTGACGAGAGCCACTATTACAAGCTGGAGGCCTTCACCTTTCCAAACGGTTGCCACGTCGCCGAAATCGAGATCGATCCCGACACCGGCACGATCGAAGTGATCCGCTACACCGTGGTCGACGACTTCGGCCGGGTGATGAATCCTCTAATCGTCGAGGGCCAAGTTCATGGCGGCATCGCCCAGGGCCTCGGCCAGGCACTGCTGGAGGGCTGCGTCTACGACGATGCCAGCGGCCAGTTGCTGACCGGCAGCTTCCTCGACTACGCCATGCCCCGGGCGGACACGGTGCCGCATGTCGATTTCAGCTACAACGAGGTGCCGTGCCTGAGCAACCCACTCGGCGTCAAAGGCTGTGGCGAGGCCGGTTCCATCGGCGCCCCGCCGGCGCTGATCAATGCCGTTCTCGACGCGCTCCGCCCCAAGGGCGTGGCGCATATCGACATGCCCGCGACGCCCGAGCGCGTCTGGCGCGCGCTCCAGAGTGCCCGAGCCGGGAAATCGACAATACCTTGAGTGAAAACAATGTCGGATTGAAGACGGCACTATCCAGTACGGCATGTCCGTGGGCGCGGGGACATCGGAAGCACCAGAGGGAGCGAGGCGGATGAGCGAGAAATTCCTGGCCGGCCGGGCGGCCATGGTGACGGGTGGTGCCTCCGGCATGGGCCGGGCCATGGCGCTGGCCTTCGCGGGCGCGGGCGCGGACGTCGCGATCGGCTCGCTGTTGGCGGGCACCAAGAGCGAAGCACCCGAAGGCGAGGTCGTCTACCTGCCGGGACAGACGGACCTGGAGGCGACGCAAGCGGAGATCGAGGCACTGGGGGTTCGTTGCCTGGCCCGCGGCCTCGACGTCACCTCGGACGATTCAGTCGACACCTTCACCGGTGCCGCGCTGGAGGCCTTCGGCAAGGTCGACATCCTGGCCAATGCCGCCGGCATCACCGCCGAGCAGACGATATCCGGCCATCCCGACGATCTCTGGCATCGGGTTCTCGACGTCAATCTGACCGGTACCTATCGCGCCATCAAACGGGTGCTGCCGGGCATGATCGAGCGGAAATGGGGTAGAATCGTCAATATCGCCTCGACCGCCGCCTCGGTCGGCGCCACCACCTCGGGCGCCTACTGCGCCTCCAAGGCCGGCGTCGTCGGCCTGACCCGCTGCGTCGCGCTGGAAGGGGCGCCGCACCGCGTCACCTGCAACGCCATCAGCCCGACCTGGGTCGACACCAGCTTTGGCCGCGACTGGATGGGCGACATCGCCCTGAAGCAGGAGAACCGGTCGGGCAGCGCCTATGTCGCCGACGTCGAGACCGACAACCCGCAAGGCCGCCTGATCCAGCCGAGCGAGATCGGCGCGCTGGCCCTCTATCTCTGCTCCGAACAAGCCCTCGGCCTCACCATGCAAGACCTCACCGTCTCCGCCGGCTCGCTCTGGTGAGACCCGGACTGGCGAGTATGATGCCAGGGGATCAAGCAGTCGGCCTGGCTGGCCCAGGTGGAAGTTCGATAACGGGTGGAAGAAACAACCGATGGCGATTGAAGCGGACGAGATGAAGGGTATCGTGCTGGTTACCGGCGCCTCCGGCGGCATCGGCGAGGCGACCGCGGAAGCGCTGGTGGCGGACGGCTGGCAGGTCATAGCCACGGCACGGCGGGCCGAGCGGCTGGAGGATCTCGGCCGGCGCCTGGGTGACGCCTGCCATCCCTTCGCGCTCGACGTCACCGACCCGAAAGCCACCGCGACACTGGTCGAGCGGCTGCCCGAGCCGCTCCGGGAAGTCGACGTTCTGATCAACAACGCCGGCATCGATCTCGGCGGCCGGGCCCGCTTCGACGATGGCGACATCGAGGATTGGGCGGCGACCGTAGAGACCAACATCACCGGCGTCATGCGGGTCATTGCCGCCGTGGTGCCCGGCATGTTGGCGCGGGGACAGGGTCACATCGTCAACATCGGCTCGTCCTCGGGCGTTACCACTTTCGCCGACGACGCCGCCTACATCGCCAGCAAATGGGGCCTACGTGGGCTTTCGGGCGCGCTTCGCGCCGACTATCTGGGCAAGGGCATCCGCGTCAGCGAAATCCAGCCCGGGATGACGCGAACCGGCTTCGCGGCGGCCCGCTGGCGCGGCGACCAGGAACGGGCGGACGCCCTTTACGATTCCTATCCCGAATTGCTGGTCGCCGAGGATCTGGCGCGCTGCATCGTCTTCGCCGTCAACCAACCGAAAAACGCCAACATCGCCGAGATGCTGGTGGTGCCGTCGGCCTGAGCCCGCCATGACCCAGACGACCCACAAGCCCGTGCATCTGGCGCCGCCGACCCTTCGAATGGAGGAGCGGCCCGACGGCAGCCTGTTGCTTTCGACCGAGGAAGCGTTGGCGCCGATCCCGCCGCATCTCGGCCATTGGCTGCGGCACTGCGACGAGGCGGCGCCGGCGCGAACTTTCCTGGCCGAGCGCGGCGAAGGCGGCCAGGGCTGGCGGACGCTCACCTACCAGGAAGCGCGGCAGGTCGTCGACCGGCTTTCCCAGGCACTGCTGGCGCGAAATTTGGGACCGGAGCGGCCGCTGGTGATCCTCTCCGGCAACTCGGCCCGGCACGCCTTGCTGTCTTTCGCCGCGATCCAGGTGGGAATTCCGGTGGCGCCACTCTCGGTCGCTTATTCGGAAAGCGATGAACTGGAGAAACTCGGCTATCTGGTCGAGCTGCTGCGGCCCGGCATGATCTTCGCCGAGGACGGCCCCGCCTTCACCAGGGCATTGCTGGGCATCGAGACCGGTAATGCAATCCTGGTGCACGGCGGGCAGCCCTTCGATGGCCTTTCCGGCAACGCATGGGAAGACCTTCTCGATGCCGCACCCGGCGCGGCTGTAGAAGCGGCCTTCGCCCGCACCGGACCGGACGACGTCGCCAAGATTTTGTTCACCTCGGGCTCTACCGGCATGCCCAAGGGCGTCGTCACGCCGAACGCGATGCTGACTTCGAACCAGGTCGCCTGGCGGCAGATCCATCCCTTCCTGGCCGAGACGCCGCCGGTGGTGGTCGACTGGCTGCCCTGGAACCATTGCTTCGGCGGCAGCTTCAACATCAACCTGGTGCTGGCCAACGGCGGTAGTTTTTACATCGACCCGGGCAAGCCGATGGAGGGCCAGTTCGAGGCGACGCTGGCCTGCTTGCGCGAGATTTCGCCGACGATCTACCTCAACGTGCCGGCCGGTATCGACCTGCTGTTGCCGCACCTGGAAGCGGACGAAGCCTTTCGGGACCACTTCTTTCGCGACCTGGAGATGATGTTCTATGCCGGCTCGATCCTGCCGACACCACTTTGGGATCGCTTCGAGGCGGTGTCGGCAAAGGCTTGCGGCAAGCCGGTGATCATCACTACCGCCTATGGCATGACCGAGACCGGGCCAATGCACACCATGGCCTGCGAGCCGATGCCGGCGCCCTCGCATGTCGGCTTGCCGGTCCCGGGTTCCCGGTCGCTGCTGATCCCGCACGAGAACCGCTACGAGCTGCGCTGCCAGGGCACCAACGTCACCCCCGGCTATTTTCGCCGCGAGGATTTGAACGAAGCCGCCTTCGACGACGAAGGCTTTCTCGTCACCGGCGATGCGGTCCGTTTCGTCGATCCCGAGGCGCCGGAACGTGGCCTCGTCTTCGAGGGCCGGCTCGCCAACAATTTCAAGCTGTTGACCGGGACTTGGGTCCGAACCGACGAAGTCCGCGTCGCCGCCGTCGCCCTGGCGCCGCTGGTCGTTCGCGACGCCCTGGTCTGCGGTCACGACCGGGCCGAGATCGGCCTGCTGATCTTTCCGAGCCTGGCCGGCTGTCGCGAGCTTTGCGGCGATCCGGCCGCCGAAATTGCCGATCTGGTGCATCGGGCCGAGGTCCGCGACCATCTGATCCAGGCCTTGCACGAACACAATGCCCGCTTCTCCTACCGCAGCCGACGGATCGGCAGGGTTCAAATTCTGGACGAGCCGCCGACGGTCTACGAGGCCGAACTGACCGACAAGACCTACATCAACCAGCGCGCGGGCCTGGAACGCCGTCGCGGCCTGGCGGAACAGCTTTATCACGACGCGCCGCCTGCCGAGGTCATCATCCTCGAGCAGGCGCCACCGCGCACATAGTCGAAAAGGAAACGAGCCATGACCGAGAACGCAGTTCTGTACGAGGAGCGCGGCGCCGCCGCCTGGTTGACGATCAACCGGCCCGAGGCCCTGAATTCGATCAATGAGGCCGTCCTGGATGGCCTGAACGACGGCCTGGACCGGGCCGAAGCCTCGGCCGGCCTGCGTGCCGTGGTCGTCACCGGCACCGGCCGCGCCTTCTCCGCCGGCGCGGACCTGAAGTCGGTCCGCGAGCAGGTGGCGAAGGGCGACGACAGCTTCGGCAAGCGCTTCGTCGCATCGATCCTGGCCGTGCTCGACCGCATGGAGCGATTTCCCCTGCCCTTGATCGCCGCCGTCAACGGCATGGCGCTGGCCGGTGGCCTGGAGACCGTGCTGGCCTGCGACCTAGTGATCGCGGCGGAAAGCGCGCGGCTCGGCGATGCCCATGCCAACTATGGCCTGATCCCGGGCGGCGGCGGCTCGGTTCGCCTGCCGCGCAAGGTCGGCCCGACCCGGGCCAAGTACCTGATGTTCACCGGCGCCTTCGTGCCCGCGGCCGAATTGGTCGCTTCCGGCCTGGTCAACGAGGTGGTGCCGGACGATCAACTGGTGGAAGCAGTCGAAAAGCTGGTCGAACAGTTGGCCGGAAAAAGCCCCTTGGGCCTGGCGCGGATGAAGCAACTGGTCAACGACGGTCTGGAGCAACCGCAGGAGACCGCGATCCGGCTCGAATACCTGATGAGCGAGCTGCACGCCAAGTCCGACGACATGACCGAGGGCCTGGCCGCGTTCGAAGAAAAGCGGCAACCGAACTTCACCGGCCGCTGAGCCGAGGAGGCCGGGCTTCTACCGCTCCCCGGGCCGGCGCGGAGAACCGAGCGATGCCATCTAACCCGAGACTTCGAAGCGGGCTTCGGTGCGCCTTTCCGGGCGGCGGAAATGCGGCCTCGCCGCCGCCCGCGGGACCACCCGACCCCACCCGCAGCCCGCGCCGAGACCGCCAAGAACTCGACGGGCCTGCTCTGGTTGCATGGCAAAGGCGAGGTTCTATCCGGCCGCACTGCACTCCAATATAGACGCAACGTTGCGTCCTGTCGCATGCGCGATGCACTCGACATCGGACAGTGCGGGCGAGCTCGCAAAGCCACTGCTCCTCAAGAGAAGTCCGCTCGTGGAACCATCTGGGTGCCGACAGGAAGCGAGTAATACCCGCGAGCAATTGAACCGGCTCGCGAGAAGGTTTATCCCGGCGTCATGTATGGAGCTTTCCCCGACGGCAAGGATTTTCTTTGGGTCTGGTACCGGTTGCGGTCATGTATACGTCCTTTGTCGGGCATCTGGTTTTGTTGCCCTGGATCATGATGGTGAGCCGCGTGGCGGGCCGATA
>PVBE010386623.1_pt1 | contig 11856 bp, 11 predicted proteins | sample 1631181 | NCBI WGS metagenome assembly PVBE01 (sample SAMN08397723, study PRJNA350692) | Marine metagenome, whole genome shotgun sequencing project. | isolation source: water | place: Pacific Ocean | collected 2012-04 | reverse complement strand
TCGCCGTCTCTGCAAGCGCAATCTCCCTATTTACATGGGTACATTTTCAGCCCCAAAACTAACGATCGCCCGGGAAAACCGGGCGATCGTTAGTTTTGGGGCTCGAACTTCAGTCTAGGAGGCGGCGTTGGCCTGGCTGTGGACGGGGATCGCCGCAAGTTCCGCGGCGATCTTCCTAAGCATCGCCTGGACGATTGCACGGTGAAAGGGCCGCACGAAGAAGAAGTAGCGCCGGCCCAGAGCGTTCTTGATGTGTACCGTGGTGGAGAAGGAGAGCTCGTACTCGTCTTGGCGCGCCGCAAGTTCGAGGGAACAATGGAACTCGAGGTGCTTGTCGACGCCGTGCAGCACGATCTCGCTCTCGTTGCGCTCGATGACCTTCCACGGACCGATCTCGTCACCTACGCTTTGCGACGAACGTTTCAAGGACTCTTCAAAACTTCCTAGCCCTGATCCACTCAGCCCAAAGGGACGAACGATGAGGTTACGTACTCCCATCAGCTGTCCAAGCCAGTTCGGAAGTGTTCGCAAAATCACGGCACTGACGTCATCGACTTCGATCTGGGACGTCCGCGAGAAACGTTCAGAAAAACGGTCCCGATAGTCGCCGAGTCTGCAGTAGTTGTCGAATAGTAGGGTCATGATTGGCGTGCCTTGCCGATGACGGTCGCTCAGGCTTCCCCACAAGAAGCGCGCTGAATGAGTTCGTCTTTCATCTCCGGGCTGAGGTCGTTGAAGTAGGCGGAGTAGCCCGAGATGCGAACGACGAGATCCCGATACTTATGTGGATTCTTCTTGGCGTCGATGAGTGCGGCGGTGTCGAGGACGCTGAACTGAACTTGCGCGCCGCCGAGGCGAAAGTACCCGCGCAAGAGTCCGTCGAGCAGAGCCTCTCCCGCGGGCCCGGAAGCGACTTCGGATCCCAACCTCTGATTGACGACGCAGCCGTTGCCTGTTGCCGGCACATGCGCGGCGGAGACGAGCGATGCAGTTGGCCCGCCGCGCTCGCAGCCGGTGCTCGGCGACGCTCCGTTGGCGAGTGCCTCGCCGGCGAGCCGACCCGAGGGTAGGGAAGGGGTCCGCCCACCAAAGCCCTGATGAGTCGTCATCGACCAGAAGCCTGCCAGGTACCGACCTCCGCGGGGGTTTCGAAAGTTCCGGAGCTCGTCCCGAAAGATCTCCGCGACCACACCGACGAAGTGCGCGCCGCGCCCCTCGTCCTCCCCAAACTTGGGCAAACGATTTCTGAGCCGGCCGCGCAACTTTGGGGCGCTTGCGAAGTCTGAGGCGACGTCGTTGACGAGCTTGCTCAGCGTCGTGTTGCCGTCGCGAAAGACGAGTTGCTCGATGGCGGCGAGACTGTCCGCGACGTCTGCAAGGCCTACGCCCTGAAAGCCGGTAGAGTTGTAATCCGCACCGCCGGCAGTGACGTCGAGGCGTCGCTCGATACAGCCGCCGACGATGGTGGAGAGAAATGGGGTCGGGCGATGACGGGCGTGAGCCGTTTCGATGGCGTTGTTTGCGTCGGTTGCGTGCGCGAGCGTGCCTCGCAAGCGCGTTCGAAACGCCGTCAGCACTTCGTCGATGTTGCCAAGGCGCGAAGTCTCCTCTTTGAGCGCGTCGTGCAGGACGGCCGGTAGATTGATGAACCCCGCGCCCGCGGCCGGAAAGGAGCGATGGGGGACGCCCCATTCCGCGCACCCCACGATGGAGTAGTCGGCGGAGTCGTCGGGCGGTACGCCTTCGCGTTCAAGAGCTGCCGTGACTTGCTCGTCGTTGAAGAACGCGGGCATGCCGCCGCCCTTGCTCAGCACCCGGTAGCAGAGGCGCATGAACTCCGGATCGCTCGCCGGATGGACGCGGACGTGAAGGTTGGGTTGTCGCAAGCGCATTTGGTCGTACGCCTGCAGAAAGAGATGCGAGAGCTCGTTCACGGCGTCCGTGCCGTCGGGGTTTCGAACACCTAGCGTGATGCCCGACGCCGACGAGAGTCCGCTGAAGTACTCGCTCGCTCGTTCGAAAAAGAGCGGCAAGAGCTCGGCCGCTTTGGCGAGAAAGCAACCGATGAGTTCGACGGCGCGTTCGCGCGTTATGCGCGCCGCGCGTAGATCCGCCGCGTAATAGGGGTAGAGGATCTGGTCCAGGCGACCGAAGGAGACTCCATGTTGAAAGCTCTCCTGGTGCACCAGAACGTGGGTGGTGAGAACGCATTGTAGCGCTTCGTGGAAGGTCTTTGCCGGATGTTCGGGGACACGCTCGAATACGGCTGCCAGCTCGAGTAACTCTTGGCTGCGCGCGGCGTCGTGTTCCCGTTGCGCGGCTTGCAACAAGGTGCGTCGCCAGCGGTGACCAAAGGCGATAGACGCGCGAACCGCGACGAGCGAAGCGCGGTAGAAGGCCACGGTTTTCGCGTCGTGCGCGTTTTTCGCGTCCGCGGAGTCTTCCCCTTGGTCTTTCTCGAGCTGGCGTTCGATGCCGCGGAACCCGAGCCGGAGCACAGCGGGGTAGTCCGGGGTGAGGTGGGAGATCCCCGCGAATTGCGTGACGATGAAGTCGCGCCCCTCGTTGACACGACGCATCCAATCGCCGCCCCGAGCGTAGAGTGGTGAGTAGGCGAGCACGGAGCGGCTGAACCAAAAGGGGAAGACTCGCTTCCGCAATTCGTCGCGCTGAGCGCCGGTGAGTCGAATGGGATTGAGCGAGCGCTCCGAAAGTGTGTCCAATTCCGGCAACATCATCAGCCCGCCAAAATCCGGGTGGATGGGCGCGCCAATGCGTTTCGAAGATGGATTGCCGACGATGAGCTCGTCGCCGTAGATCTGAAGCGTCCCATGTTCGAGCTGGTAGGCGAACGCCTCGGCGTAGGCGAGGCTCGGATTCGGCTTGCGACGGTCGGCTGCTCGATAGGTGGCCATCAGCAGGTTTTGAAAGCGGACTTGCCAAGGCGATGGGTCGTCGCCGCGGCTAAGGCCACCGACGGAGCGAGCGTAGGCGCCGTAATGCAGTCGCTCGAAGGCCCGTCGAAGAGGGCTCAACCCGCTGTGCTTCGTGAGATAGCGGGTGCTCAGCTCGGCCTTCTGCGTACAGATCTCGTAGGGAGCGGAGAGCAACGCTTCGCGGATCTTCGCGAGTCGAGGTAGCGCGCGCACGGCCGTCTCGTGCGGCTCGTTCACATCCGGAAACGCCTTTGCTTCGTGCAGCTCGTTCATGCCGCAAAACCTCGCGCTTCGCTGGCGACACCCAGCGCCTGCATCGCGCAACGAACCAGCTGGTCTTCCGCTGCGCGCACAGCCTTGGTCTCGTCAGTCTTGCGGAGCGGTGCGCCCGGCGCCACCGTTCCCGCCATCTCGGCCAACTCCCGCGACGTGGTGAGCGCGAAGCGCGTGCCCAGGATCATCAGGCTCTGGATATCGAGACGAAGTTGCCTTGCAGGCCGTCCCAACCGCGCCGCTAGCGCCACCGACATCGTATCGAGGAAGGGCAGGAGGACGTTCTCACGCCAGCGGGGATCCAGCTCTCCGGACTCCATCCACGGGCGCATCACCAACTTGAGTTCGCGTTGATGCTTGCGAGCGATGCGAAACGCCCGCCTTGTGGCTTTCTCCGTGGCTTTCGCTAGGGCCTGCTGTGACGCCTGCGTCGACTCGAGGGCCGCGGACACGCCGCCTAGAATCGCTTCCATCGGAACAAAGGCCGCAACCAAGGAGCCTTCGACCGCGTCCATGCACGCCGCGTGCAGCGCACTCTTGGTACGGAAGTAGTAGTGGATCGTTGCCAGGCTCACTTCTGCATCCCGCGCCACAGCGCGCATCGAAGTCGCGGCGACGCCGCATCGTGAGAACTCCGCTGTGGCCGCGTCGATCAAGCGCCGCTTGGTGAGTTCCGCGTCGGCTCCGGCTGGTCTGGACATGGCGAGCCTGAAACTAGTCAGTTGACCAGTTCCTGTCGAGAGCGTTCTTTGGGCGGCGGGGTGTTAGGTGAAGGCAGAACTTTCCGCGCGTCGCCGCTGCCACCGTTGCCGCGCTTAGGGCGCCTTCGCAAACTCGTCGGCGAGCGTGCGAAACGCCGCCTTTGGCTCCCGCTCGAAGCTGACCAGGCCTTTGAGGTTCATCTTATCCGCAGGATGCGGATTGCCCGTTGTGGGCGACCATTGCATGCGGAAGTCGGCAAAAACCCAGGGCATAAAGCCGCGGACAAAGTCGGAGTCGCGGAACTGAGCGATGTGACGCTCGTGGAAGTGCGATTGATATTCTTCCGTGTAAGAGTGGTCGGTTCTCGATTCTTCGCCGACCGCACCCTCTGCGTGCCGTCCTTGTAAGGCGCCCGCTCCGTACTCGCTAACGAAGAGTGTGCTCTCCGGAAACACTCGCCGCATCCCCTCCAGAACATCCGGCACGGAGTCGAGCGACCCCGTGTACCAGCCTTCGTATTCGTTGATGCCAATGACATCGACCCGTCCCGATGCCTGGTCGTTGTCGACAATGCCCGGCACGCCGACGGAGGCGATCATGACGGGCCGGTCGGGATCCCACCGTTTGGCGGTATCGTAGAGCGTTTGCACAAACTCCGGCGCGCTGTCGACCCATGTGTGGATCTCGTTGGCGACGCTCCACATGCCGATGCCGGGGCGATTGTAGTCGCGGATGATCAGTGTATCGAGAGCCCGCACCGCGCGCTTGACCATCTGGGCGTCCGCCATCTGGTCGCGCTCCCATTGGTAGACGGGGATCTCCTCGGCGAGCAGCACGCCCTGCGCCTCAAACGCGCGCAATGTGCGAACGTCGTTCGGGTAGTGTCCGGGTCGCGAGAAGTTCGCCCCCAGCTCGTCAATGAGCGCCATGTCGAGGTCGATGGCGGTTTCGTCGTAGACGGGGCCGAGCGTCGGATGGTCCTCGTGGCGGTTGATCCCGTAGAGATAGAAGTCTTCGTCGTTGAAGACGAAGCGTGTGTCGCGCGCTTCGAGGCGGCGAAACGCAAAGTCGTACGACGTGGCCTCGGCGGGTGCGCCCGGCACACTCACGGTGAGAAGCAGCGCGTAGGCGTGCTCGGGATGCTCCGCCGACCAGAGTCGCGGCGACGCGACGGTGGTGCGCAGGGCGAGACCTTGCGCGCCGCTCGGAATAGCGACCGCTTGCCACCGCGCGACGGTCTCTCCCGCGAAGTTGATCTCGGCGTCCAGAACGGCGCCGTCCCCGGGGTCGTCGCCCGCAGCGAAGAATATCTTTGCGTCGACGGCGCCGTCGAGATCCGTGCGAACCATAACCTGCGCGGTTCGCGTCGCTAAGCCGCCCTCGAGCCATACGGGCCGCAGCACGCCGCCGTATGGAAACCAGCCGTGCTTTCCGGCGTGCATTCGCGTGTCGCAGGGCAAGGTCGTCTGCGTGATGCGGTTGTCGATACGCACTACGAGGCGGTTCTCTTCGTCGGCTCGCAGCGTATCCGTAACGTCAAACGCAAAGGGCAAGTAGGGCAGGTCGGTTCCGCCCAGCTCGACACCGTTTAACCAAACGCGAGCCTCGCGGAAGATCCCGTCGAATCGCAGGCGCACGTTCTCCCCAAGTGCTGAACTGGGCGGTGTGAATTCGTGGCGATACCAGCCGACCGTCTGCCGGTCGAATCCGTCCGGATGCGCCAAGTCCCAAGCCGCCGGCGCGTCGATCTCCGTCCACTCCGAGTCGGGCGTCGCCTCATCGAACCATCCGATCCCGAGGCCCACGTCGTCGTCATCGAAGCGAAAGCGCCAAGTCCCGGCGCTCTCGCCTGTGAGAAGGACTTTCGCTCGAGTGGACGCGTCGGGCGCCGTCTCAGCCGCCAGACCACCGGCCTGCACGAAGCCCTGCTCAGGCGCGGGGATCACCGCCGGCGCTTGCGACGCGTCCGCGGCACTTCGCGTTGTGGGATCGCCACATGCGACCGCCGATGCGGCCAGAACCAGCGCCGCGAAGCGGTTCCGATGAGCGTTTCGTTGCATCGCTTATTGGTGGCCAAGCCTTACACGGCGGCCGCGGCGTCGGGCGGTGGATCTTTAATAGTAGCCGGAATCTTGCGCGTCGCAGGGGTTTGAGCAGACGGCGCTCTCTGGATAATTGCCCTCGGAGTCGAATGTTGTGTTGCAGGAGAGCCCCTGGCCGCAGGTGCCCGTGCCGCTACCGCAGGATACGCCGAGTCCCAGGTCGCCGTACCAAACGTGACACGGTGCCTGGCACGCCGGTGTGGGCGCGTCGGGATCGAACGTGGGCTCGCACGTGAAGGCCTCCAGTTTTGAGAGTTCAATCGACGCGCAGCCAGAGTCGTACTCGCGTCCCTTCGCGCGCTGCTCGACGGTTTCCGCCTCAAACTGAGCGATCACCCCCTCGACGCAAGCGTCCTTATCAGGCCAAGTCGTTCGAGCGGCGTCACACGTGAATTTCCGGTTGCAGTACGCCTCGGCGAACTCTTCGGAAAACTCGTCGCCCTCGTCTCCGCACCCGGTCGTGGCTAGGGCGGCGATGGCAAGAAGTGGAGCTGCGATATAAGTCGTGAGTTTGTTCATGATAAGCAGTCCTGGTTTCAGAAAGAGCCACTGGAGCACGGGTTGGCACACACAGATTCCGTGGGTCCCACACTGCTGACGGTAACGCCACAGTACAAACCCTGGATACATTCGGCGTTCGTCTTGCACGTCTGGTCGAGCCCCGCGTCGCCGTACCACATCTTGCAGGGTGCTACGCAGCTAGACGACGAGTTGTCAGAAGGACCGTCAGGGCCGATAAGGTCTGTGCTCTCTGGGCACGTCGCTAGCTGCTCCAGCCGAGTAATTTCCGCCTCGGTGCACGCCGAGTCGTACTCGTAGTCGTGAAGCCGTGCCACTACCGTATCCGCCTCCCACTCAGCAATTTCGGCTTCGACGCAGGATTCGTGGTCCGTATAAGTCGTGGAATCGTTGCACTCGAAGCGTATCGTGCAGATCGCGTCGGCAGCTTGCTCGGCAAACTCATCTGCTTCGTCGGCGCATCCGGGTGCGAGCAGCATGAGGCAGCCGAGTCCGAGTGCGGGTCGTACGTATGTGTTCATTGGTGTGAAGCTCCTCGTAGAAGTACGCTGTGCTTATAGGCCCCGAGTCAGACCCGGGTCAATATGTGATCGGACGGAGCCGGACACCGCCAGGTGCCGAAGCCTCCACGGGTGTCCGAGCATCTCAGAACTAACGCCCGTCGGCGCCATTCCTACGCGGCGGCCGCCCGTTTCTCGACGCGCTCTTTGAGCGCCTCGTTGAACATGTTGAAGCCCTTCTCCGTCCTCTTGGCTACCAAAGGCCAGAAAACGGGAACGATGAGCCCCCAAAAGTTTTGACGGTGCACCAGCCTCACGCTGCTCTCGTCGAGCTTCTCGATTTCGAAGATATGCTCGCCGCCAGCAAGGCTCGAAAGAAGCGCGTGCCCCTGCCAAACAAAGAGGCGGTCCTCGACCACCTTGGTGACCACGGGGCGAAAGCTCAGAGTTCGGCGGCTTCCCGGAAGTCTCGGGTGACATTCGAGCGTTTCGCCAACCGCCACTCGCCCGGCGGCTCGCACCACGAAGGGGTTCCAGCTTGAGTATTGCGCAAGGTCGGTGAGAACGGCCCAAACCTCCGCGGCCGTGGCATCGATGTTTATCTCTGTGAATATCTGTCTCATTCCAGGGGGGCCTTTTCTCAATCCGCCGTTCTTGCGGTGCGCATCTTGCGAACGTATTGCTTCGCTGTCCAGTTCGCTGCGGCGGGGCTGGCCCGCCCCAACATCCAGAGGATTTTCGCAAGTCGCGTCACAGGGATCGTCGCCTGGTTGCGCTCCACGCCCCGTAGGATGATGGTGGCGCATTCCTTCGGACTGATGCCCTGCGGAAACGCTTCGAAGGCCTTCTTTCGATCAAGCCGAATCATCTTGCTGGTGTCGTAGATGGGCGTGTTGATTTTGCCCGGGCAGACGACGCTGACTTTGACGCCAAGATCTGCTCCCTCGGCGCGCAGCGCATGCGAGAGGCCTACGACTCCGTGCTTGCTGGCCGAGTACGCGATCTCCCCTCCGAAAGGGAAGAGTCCGGCGAGAGAGGCCGTGTTGACGATATGCCCAAAGCCCTGCTCCACCATAATGGGGTAGGCCACGAAGACTCCGTTGACGACGCCGTACAAGTTGACGTCGATCACTTTCTTCCAGTCGTCGTATCCGAGATCGCGAGCTTCCCCGCCGACGGCGATTCCCGCGTTGTTGAAGAGGTAGTCCAGGCGGCCATGTTCGGAGACCGTGTCCTTGATAAGTTTCTCCACCGCATTGCGGTCGGAGACGTCCAGCACCGAGGACTTTGCGCTGCCGCCGCTCGCGGTGATTGAGGCGGTAGCCTCACGCAGCAGGTCCGAGTTGACGTCGGTGAGCGTTACGTTGGCGCCTTGCCGCGCGAGCTTCTCGCTCAGTGCCCGGCCGATGCCGGAAGCAGCACCCGTTACGATTGCTACTTTTCCTTCATACTTCTTCATCGCTCCACCTTTGGGCACCATCCTCGCCAATTCCGACCGCGAGTCAATCCCATTCCGAGCGCATACCGCTGCGCCGGGCTCGGGTACCGCTTGGGGGCCCAACTTGACCGCAAGAACGAATCAACGCCGCGACAAACGAAACCAGCGCGTGGATCCGGGTTTTTACACCCCTTGCCACGCGCGGTCTCGTTGTCGGCTCCGGACGCCTACTTGCGAACGGAAGCGAGCTTGGAATTGATCCGGATGTTGGACGAGTCCAGGCCTGGCTTGTTGCCCTTCAGATCGAAGTCGACCTTCACGCCCGGGCGAAACATCAGACAATGCGTCGAGCCGCCAAAGTGGAACATACCCGTCTGATCGCCCTTCTTGACGTGTTGCCCCTCGTAGGCAGTGATATCGCAGGTGGAAACTTCGGCCATGCCAACCGCCATGAAGCACATCAAGCCGATGGCGGGGTTATCTGCCTCGATGAAGATCAGGCCGCGGGTAGCCGTGTGAGTGATGTAGCCCTGCGACTCGTCGGGACCGGCCGAATCGAAGCCTTCGGTTGACGTTTCGGAGTAGTAGGTGCCGTCGACGACTTCGACCTTCACGATGCGCCCGTCGACCGGGCTATGCCAGCGGTGATAGCTCAACGCGCTGAGGAAGGCCTGGTAGACGGTTCCACCGACGAATTGGTCGGTTCGCTCGTCGTTATTGAGCATATGCCTGAGCGAGTAGGGTTGGGCCTTGATCCAGAACTTCTCATCGCGTTTTACGTTGGTCGCGAGCCGGTAGGGCGCGGACTCACAAGCGCTGACGATGACGCTCTGATCGTCGGGGGAAGCGACGGGGCGCATGCCTTCTCGGAATCGCCGGGTAAAGAAATCGTCCCACGACTTGAAGCCGTAGTGGGGCTCGCCGGGATCGCATTGGAATTCCTCGACGAAGGCGGGCATCTTCCTCCTGGCGTCTTCGCCGAACCAGCCGTTCCGAGGGTCCTTGGTTAGAACGGAACGCGAGTCCTCCGACTTTAAGAACGTGCCCCACTCGTTGAGTACCTTCTTGAGTTGAGCGTTTGCCTTGGGGTTCACGAACGCGGCGAATCCAGCTGACGTGCCCATCGACCAGTCGAGGATGGCGTTGATGGGACAGCCCACCAGACCGGTCTCGTTGAACTCGGGAGCCTTCGTCATGACCGCGTTGATGAGGTCGATCATGTGACCGAAGCTGCGTACCTGGCGTTTCTCCGCGGGACTCTTGTTGTAGGGGGCCTTGTGCGGGACCTGCTCAAACATTTGGTTGAAGAGCATGATGAGCGCCGGGTCGGCCTCGATCACGTCCTTGAATTCTTGGACGACGGGGTGAAGGGGTGCCTTCTTCGTCGCCGCGTGCGCGATGTGATCTTTGATCCATCGTTCCAGGGTTGCCTGGTCCGACGGGAGCCACTTTCCGACGCGAAACGGCGCCGTCTTTCCTGCGTCTCGACTCATGCTCTCGACCCTCCCTCTTTCTGGATGGGCACGGGCGCGCACGTGAGGACTGTCCTCGGGAACGTGGTCGCCGGATCCCTCCTTTTTAGTCTTCGCTCGCGTCTCGATGAGTGCAAGGTTGGCCTCGTGTCTCAACCTGGTACCTGAGGGGATACGTGCGTTTAGGGGAGGTGTGGTAGAAGCGTGGGCGTGCCCGGGCCGCCGCGTGGCCCGTCCGGCCACGACGGAAACGAAGGGGTCGGGACTTGCGCTGATGGAGTCGAGATCGAGATGACGAATGACCGTGAGCGTTCCGACGGCCGTGAGATCGGCGCCCTAGCTCGACGAGGTGACGCGTTGCTCGAGCGATCACCGCTGCCCGAGTATTTGCACGCGCACTTCGCGCGCGTGGAAGACGCCTATTGCGCGGACTCGAACCCGGGCGGGTACATCCCGCTTTGCATCGCGGAGAATCGCCTCGTCTGGGATTTGTTGGAGCCGAAGTTGAGAGGTCCGCGAGACCTTCCGCACGGCGCGATTTGCTACGACTCGATGGTCGGTTCGCTCGACTTTCGCCAGAAGCTGGCGGACTTCATGGGGCGCCGCGTATTGGGACGCACGTTTGATGCGGATCAGATCGCCGTGCTCGCCGGCGCTGGGAGCGTCTTAGAGATTCTTTTTTATGTGCTTTGCGATGCGGGGGATGGCGTCCTCGTTCCGACGCCGAGTTACGCGGGCTTTTGGGCAGATCTCGAAACGCGCGACGAGCTTTCGATCGTGCCCGTGCACGGCTCCAGTGCCGATGACTTTCGCATCACGCCGGCCGTTCTTGACCGCGCCGTAGCGGATGCGGACCGGCCCATTCGCGCATTGCTTTTCACCACACCGAATAATCCTCTGGGTACCGTCTACACCGAGGGCGAGCTCGGGGAGATCCGGGATTGGGCGGAACGCGCGGGCGTGCACGTAGTCTTTGACGAGATCTACGCGCTCTCAGTTTTTGGGCAGCAACCCTTTGTGAGTGTTGCGACATTGAGGGACCAGCTCGGGCCCTTCGTGCACATCGTCTGGGCATTCAGCAAAGACTTTGGCGCGAGCGGCCTACGTTGTGGGGTGCTGGTCAGCGAGAATGAGCGTGTCATCCGATCGGTTGATGCGCTGGCGTACTGGTCGTGCTGTTCTGGTCACACGCAGGTGCTTCTATCCGAGATGATCGCCGACGAAGCGTGGGTAGAGAACTACATTCCCACAATGCAGGGGCGCCTCCGCGACGCCTACGAGACGGTGGCGGCTGCGCTTCGTGAGGCGGGGATCCCCTTCCTGTCCGCGAGCGCGGGCTTCTTCATGGTGTGTGACTTTAGGGAGTTCCTAGCCGAGCCGACATGGGAAGAGGAGGAAGCGTTGTGGAACCGACTTCTCAACGAGGCCAACGTGAATTTGACGCCCGGATCTGCGTGTCGCAACGCTGAGCCCGGCTTTTTGCGCCTCTGCTTTGCTGGAGTGTCACCGGAAGAGGCCGTCGTGGCGGTGCAACGGATGCGCGCGGTACTCATCAAATAACAAAAAATAGAACGTCACCTTTTACTAGGATGACGTCACTTGCTTGGTGAGATGACCGCAAACTATCAAGAATCCCTACTTATCGAGCGCAGCCTTTCGGGAGACCGTCAGGCGTACGGCGAACTCGTGACACGCCACCAAGGAAGAGTCATGGGAGTCGCCTATGCGGTGACCGCCGATGTTGCGGTCGCCGAAGAGGTCGCTCAGGACGCCTTGAGGTTCCCCCCGCAACACGGACAGGTTGATTATGCCGCTTCCTGATGGAGAACGGAATGACATTCGAACTCGATTGGGCTCATGAAGCCGAGCGTCGAGTGGAGACGCTCGGCGTTGTAGAATTCGTCGACGTAGGTT
>PVBE012407052.1_pt1 | contig 11857 bp, 11 predicted proteins | sample 1631181 | NCBI WGS metagenome assembly PVBE01 (sample SAMN08397723, study PRJNA350692) | Marine metagenome, whole genome shotgun sequencing project. | isolation source: water | place: Pacific Ocean | collected 2012-04 | reverse complement strand
TCCAGCAGCTTTTAAACGCTCAACTACCCAATTTCCAGCTTTGACAACATCGTCAAAATGTTCATCCACCGCAGAAACGGAAGGAATGCTTACAAAGTCAACCAATTCTTCAACGAACTTAGATTGATTTTGGTTCAAGTATGTTTTCCAAGTCAAAACAGTCGCTCCAAATTATTGTCAGTTATGAATAATGTGTCACTAATCGACTCATTTGTCATCGATTTTAGAATTGATTGTTCTTCAAACTGTTTCGAACCCAATTGATTTTTGCGTCCATGTTTCGTTATCTCTGACGAGAAATCCTATTTTTCTTCTATTGCAGGCCAGTTGTTGTCCCATCTGCCAATTGGATCATGTCGACAGACTTAGCTCAAAACTGTGCGTAATCAACACATTAATATCCAGATCCTGTCAGGCATAAAGCTTAACAGGGATGAGTTTCTAGTAATTTAAATATTGATTCGGTCCAGAGTTTTGGTTTGACCAAATTTAAGTGAGATGGTAATTTTTTTTGAGGAGATAAAACGCAATGTCCGCACGTGACTTTGAGATTGTGATTGCAGGTGCAGGGCACAACAGCCTTGCCTGTGGCGCTTGGCTAGCGCGAAGCGGACTCAAGGTTTGCGTGATTGAACGTAATTCTTGGATTGGTGGTGGTTGCGTAACACGCGAGGTCACAAAGCCGGGTTTCAAGCATGATCTATTTGGATCATCTCACGTTTGGATTCACGCCAATCCGGACTTTCAGGTTTTGCTGCCAGAGCTCAAGAAGCATGGACTGGAATACCTTCGAGAAGAAAATCACATCACTGGGCACCCGAACCTAAATGGTAAAGGGGTAGTGGTCTACAAGGATGTCGACCGTACCTGTGAGAGTATCGCCAAGTACTCTGTGGCGGACGCGCGGCGTTATCGAGAAATATATGACAAATGGGGAGAAATTCGCGATGGTTTTATCAAGGGCATGTTTTCTCCCCCTGCCAAACCCGGCTCGATGCCGAGTGCGCTGCAGGACAGTTATGAGGGTTTGTTGCGTCTAAAGGAATTCAATCTCAGTTCTAGACAATTTGTTCTTCAAAACTTTGAAAATGATACGGTTCGTGCTTTTGTTCTGGGTTGGGCGATGGCACCACAGATTTTTCCCGATACCGAATGTACAGGTCAGTCATTTTACATCCTCATTCCGGGCATTCACACTTATGGCGCGGCGATCCCCAAGGGCGGTTCGATGATGCTTCCAACTTCATTGGCAACGTATATCGAAGAACGTGGCGGACAGGTGATGACGGACGCACCGATCAAACGGTTCATGCTGGACGGCGACGGTTCGTGCGTGGGCGTGCGACTGGAAAATGGTGATGAGATTACTGCGTCGCGGGCGGTTGTCACCGGTCTAGGAATGAAAGTATCCTTCCTTGACTGCATGGACCCCGAAGATCTGGACCCTGAGTTTGTGAAAGCAGGTCAGGCGTTTTCCTATGGTTCGGTGTCTATTGCCCGGGCTCATTATGCATTGAATGAGTTGCCCGATTACAAGAACGGCGAGGATATGAACGCCTGCGCCTTTCATCGAATTTTCGGATCGATGCATGACATTGACGTGCAATACGGTGAAATCATGATGGGAAAGGCTCCGACGAACCCATTTCTGTGGTCGGCCGGTTGGACGAAGTTAGATCCTGGTCGTGCGCCTGAGGGCAAGCATACGCTGATCCTGGACACCTTTGTTCCATCGCGACTGTCTGATGGCACAAAATGGGACGATTACATCGAAGAATACGTCGAAACGGTTTTGTTGGAAGTTCTTCGCCGGCACACGACTAACATGGATGCGAGCAATATTCTGGGGGCCTATTATGAGACTGGCGTTAGCCTTGAGGCCGCCAATCCAGCATTCGTTTCAGGTAATACCACGGGCGGTGAGCGGCTTCTTAGCCAGATGGGTTACATGCGCCCGTTGCCGGGGTTCAGCCAGTATAAATCACCGGTTCCGAAACTTTATATGACTGGGCCCAGCTGCCATCCAGGTGGCGGTATAACGGCCATGGGAACCATAACTGCAAATGTAATGCTGCGTGACTTTGGCATGCCGCATCGCGAATTCAACTAAGGGGAATTAAATGCGTAAACCAATTGATAAATATACAGCTCTCGTCATGCAACCTCATGTCGAAGTGGCAACGGACCGTGATGGCATTAAGCGCAACCTGGAGCGTGCTCTCAATATGATTGACTTCGGGGTAGGTTATTACTGGGAGGTCCCAGTAAGGTTGGTTGTTTTCCCCGAGTACTTTTTGCAGGGTGTGACAACGCCTGGTAAGGGCGAACATGGACTGGATGACTTCATGAAGAAGGCAATCACTTTTGATGACAAAGAAATTCAAGCTCTGATCGACAAGTGCCGAGAATATGATATTTACATCGCGGGCGGTGGATTGGTAGAACGGGTGCCAGAGTTTCCTGACCGCTGGTTCAACACTGCCTTTATTCTTGGACCCGAAGGCTTGGCACTGCGTTATCATAAATACCATGTTCCCGCTTCCATCGGGCTCGGTACTAGCCCGCATGATATGTGGGACGAATATTCAGCGCTCTTTGGTGGAGACATTAAAGATATCTTTCCGGTGATCGACACGCCGATCGGCAAATTAGGCACGATGACCTGTCACGACGGTGCGACACCCGAAGTCAGTCGGGCACTGGGGTTCAATGGGGTTGAGGTGATCTGTCACCCAGTGGCGCTGCAAGAGTTTGAAGGCGTGTCAAAGCCTTGGGAGTTTTGGGAGTTCTCTCGCAGAACTCGAGCACACGACAATATGTGTTATCTACTTGGGTCCAACTGGGGCACGGTTGACCATAAATACTACCCCAAAGCCTTCTGCGCTGGTAATTCATTTGCCATCGACTACACCGGCATGATGATGCGCCATGCGCCTTACCCAGAGGATCAGGTTTTGGCAGTTACACTGGACATTGAGGCACTACGCGAACACAGGACTCGGATTAATCACAATATGTGGGTCGATGTCCGAACCGAGGCTTTCAAACAAATTTACGAGAACTCGAATTATCCGCCAAACCTCTTTCCGTCAGGCAATCCACCCCGAAACCTCGCCCATAAGATGACTGGCGCATATACCTCGATGGATCGGATGTATGAAACTGGACAGTTCGTCATGCCTTTTGACAAGGATGGGATGAAGCATTCGGATCTTCTAAAATCTCGGATAAGCACTGCGCAGGATCGTGGCGCGCTGAGAAAGGACTAGAATGATGCGCGTCAATACCCCCATCGCAGATATGCAAATTACTGTCGACCGTATTGCGGTCAAGGGCCGTGTGTTAGTGATGACCAATAGCTCTGGCGATGCGATGCCGACGCGGGCTGTGATGGGTCCAAGCGACGTGCGGAAAATATTTGGATCGATGTTGCGGCCTTCCGTGTTGTGGTTCTTCTTGACATGCCTGTTTCGGAGTGACGCTGCTGAAGAAAGTGACACGGATACGACTGATGAACGCCACCCGACACCCAACCCATGGTGAGGAAAATATGAACCAAACCGTTCAAAAAGAGATACAAAACGAACAATCGGGGGCAGACATTGTCATTTCGGCTCTACTGGCAAATGGTATCAATTCTATGTTTGCACTTCCGGGTGGTCAGCTTGACCATTTGTTTGATGCCGTACAGCGTACCAATGGAAAATTTACGCTTACCCGAACCCGCCACGAACAAAGCGCGGCCTACATGGCCTTTGGCGCAGCACGGTCAACTGGTCAGCCCTCTGTTTTTTCAGTGGTACCTGGCCCGGGCATCATGAACGCCATGGGTGCACTTGCGACAGCTTGGGCAGTGAACGCACCGGTAATGAGTCTTTGTGGTCAAATACCCTCGGATGGTATCGGATTGGGTCGCGGGTATCTGCACGAAATTCCTGACCAGCTTGCGACATTGAGGACGCTTGTTAAACACGCTGATCGGATAGAGACTTCTGTAGCTGCGCCGCAGATGGTGAACGATGCGCTCGTCGCTATGCAAAGCGGACGCCCAGGCCCTGTGCATTTGGAAATGTCTCCCGATATCATGGAAGAAAAGGTTGCGCATGTACCCTGTTCGGCAGCCCATCTGGGTACACCAGTTTGTGCGGATGGCGACACCATTCAGGATGCGATTGACATTTTGGCCCAATCAGAGCGGCCCCTCATTCATGTGGGTGGCGGAGCAACTGGCGCGGCAGCAGAAGTAAACGAATTGGCGCGGGTAATCGAGGCACCGGTCAGTGCATTCCGATCGGGGCGAGGGATCGTGGACGACGATGATTATCACGCTCAGGTTTTTCCTGCTGGTAGGCGTCTTTGGAAAGACGCGGACGTTGTATTTGCTATTGGTACGCGGCTTCACGAACCTCAACTTTATTGGGGTACAGACAAAGGCCTGAAGATCATTCGGCTCGATATCGATCCAAAGGAATTTGGTCGCTATGAACCTCCTGCGGTTGCGCTTTATGGTGATGCACGAGCCACGTTACAAAGCCTGTTGGTTGGGTTGAGGTCGGTGCTGCGGGCGCCACGAGCATCACGCGAGGAGGAACTGACCCGGCTCAAAACCGATCTTCGGGCAGAGATTGCCGCGAACATCGAGCCGCAGATGTCCTATCTGCAAGCCATCCGAGATGTTCTTCCTCGGGACGGTATATTTTGTGATGAGATTACTCAAATCGGATTTGCTTCGTGGTTTGGCCTTCCGATCCATCGCCTGCGCGGACACATCAATTGCGGTCTTCAGGGTACGCTTGGTTATGGATTTGCAACTGCGCTTGGCGTTAAGGTAGCCAATCCCGAAACGCCTGTGGTTAGTATTTCCGGAGACGGCGGGTTTCTGTTTACTGCAACAGAACTTGCGACAGCTGTTGAATACGGGATCAACCTTGTAACCATTGTCTTCAACGACAATCGCTATGGTAACGTTTATCGCCAGCAAAAGGAGTGGTTCGACGAACGGTTTATTGCGTCTGACCTGCACAACCCCGATTTTGTAGCCTTCGCGCGTAGTTTTGGTGCCAACGCAGAATACGTTGAAAACCCAGATCAATTGCGCGGTGCATTAGAGCGCGGGTTCGCTGCAAGTGGACCGACGATCATCGAAGCTAAGCAAATGCGAGATCTCCCCACGCCCTGGCAGTATATCATAGAGCCACCCGTGCGCGGCCCGCATGCGGTCGATGGACAAGGGGGTACGATATGACGACGATTAGGGTAAAAACTGCATTAACCAAGGTCCGATCTTACAAACAGGGCAAAAGCGATATTGAGGGTGTCGTTGAACCAATCAAACTATCTTCGAACGAGTTGCCTTATCCTCCAAGCCCCAAGGCCGCCAAGGCTTATCGTAGCATTGAAACGGTACTTGGCAGATACCCCGATGGTGCCCAAGCCGAATTGCGGAATGTCTTAGCCAAACTTCATGGCGTTCCAAAGGACAATATATTTGCAGGAAATGGGTCGGAAGAGGCTATCGGCCTCATAGTCCGTGCAGTATTGGAACCGGGCGATAAAATCATTGTCAGCGAAAACAGTTTTATCATGACCGAGATATATGCTCGTTCAGTCGGGGCGGAAATCATCAAGTGCGGAGAGTTCGACCAACGCGTGGACGTTGACGCAATGTTGGCAGCCGTATGTGAGCGGACCAAGATTGTTTATTTGTGTTCGCCCAATAATCCAACTGGCACCTACACATCTGCGAAAGAATTGATGCATCTAAACGCAGGACTTCCTGATGGTGTTCTGTTTCTCATGGATATGGCCTATGCCGAATTTGCTGATGCTCCTGACTATAGTGATGGACTTTCGCTTTTCAGCCCAGAGGGTAGGGTCGTGATTACGCGGACATTTTCCAAGGCCTATGGACTTGCAGGCCTGCGAATCGGTTATGCAATCGCTCCGAATGCGGTGGTCAGTGCTGTATCCCGTTTGCGAACACCTTTTAACGCAAATTCGGCTGCCATGGCTGCAGCAACAGCTGCAGCGTTAGATCAGGAATATTTGCAGAACAATGCTTCAAAAGTAAGGGCCACACGAGAGGTGTTCTCGACAGGGCTCCGAAATCTTGGGTTGACTGTGATCGCAAGTCATGCAAACTTTGTTCTTATTAGCTTTGACAGCGGAGACGATTTAGCGTCTTCTCTTGATAGTGCTCTGAAATCAATGGGCATCTTGGGCCGACCTGCGGTAGCAGGTGAAAAGAACGAATATCGAATTTCTATTGGCACAGATGAAGAGATGCGGAAAACCTTGAAGGTGATCCGTGAGTGGCTGGATGATCGGCGAGGAGACGATCAACAGTATTAACTAGATGTCCTTCAGCCCCGCCGGAGGGTGGAGGGACACATAACAATTCCGGTAACAGAATGGGAGGAAATCATGATTTATAGAAAAACATTAACGGCTACTGCCATGGCTTTGGTTATGTCCATGACACTGCCGACCTTTGCTGATACAGATGTATCACACAATTGGAACGCTGATAACGAAGCCGAGACGATGCGAATTTTCCGTGAGAAGTACGAATCGCTTGGTGGCGTATGGAAGGACACATCCTTCCCCGACACTGAAGAAAGTATTACTTCGGTGAAAACACGCTTCATTGGCGGTAACCCACCGATGGCAATTCAAAGTGCCTTAGGTGGTACATTACAAGACTTCGCCGAAGGTGGATTATTACAGAATATGGATGCGGTGGCGGAAGCCAATAACTGGGCATCCAACGTCTCTGACAGCATCGCAGCGGTTGGCCAACATGATGGTCATTGGGTCGCTGCACCGGTGTTCGTAGATGTCATTAACTGGATGTACACAAACAACGAAGTACTTTCCGCAGCAGGGGTTGAGGCCCCAAATACATGGGCTGAGTTTAAGGCTGCTTTGGCTGCGCTAAAGGGTGCGGGTTACACCGGTCTCGCCGTTGGTGGTCAGGACTGGCAGGAAGCTATACTATTTGACCATGTGATCCTGGGAGTTGGCGGTGCTGAGCTTTATGACGCTATGATGACTGGCGATAAGAGCGTGTTCGACAACGGCCAGGTCAGGACTGCGTTGGAAGAGATCATGTCGCTTGCTCAGTATACTGATGAAGGTAAAGCGGGACGTTCATGGAACGACACTAATACGCTTATGGTAACCGGTAAAGCTGGGTTCTTTTTCATGGGACCTTGGGCTGCTGGTGGATATGGCGATATGGGTGACGAAGGTGGAAAATGGTCATGTCGCTTGACCCCTTGGGCTAGTGCTTTGACTCTTGTGCCCGATGGTTTCCAGTTCATTGCTGTTAAGAGCGATGCTGACAAGGCGGCTCAGGCGCTCTTTGCGGCTGCGGTCATGGACCCTGCCACTCAGATCGCTGCTGCGCAGGCGAAGGGCACATTGCCCGCGACCAACCAGGCTTCAGCTTCCGACTTTTCGGGTTGTCCAGCCAAGGCGGTCGCTGCCATGGCAACATCTACTTCGGCTACCCATTGGAATGGCCGTTCTTCAGACGTAGGTGCAGCCATCAAAGATAGCATTACAGCACTTTGGAATGGTCAAATGGACATTGACGCCGCACTTGAGAAGATGCGCGCCGGTCTTTGAAAATAATATTTGGTGCCGCGTCTAATGCGCGGCACCAGCAAGATTTTAGGCTTCAAGGCAACGCATGCGCAATTCACCAAACAGGGTCAAAGCTGCACTGGTACTAATACCGACCGTGATTGTTACGTTTTATTTCATTTGGGGTTTTGCAGCCTACACAGCTTTTCTTTCGTTCACCAAATCACGCTTTTTACCCAATCACGAGGTGATAGGGTTCGATAATTATGTTCGGCTTTTTGCGGAAGACCGCTGGTGGGTTGCATATTCTAACATGTTTGTATTTGGCGGCCTCTACATCGGTGGATGCATCGCCCTTGGAGCGGTTTTGGCGGTGCTTTTGGATCGGTTGACAAGGGGTGAGACCCTTTTTCGTACGATCTTCCTTTATCCAATGTCGCTGTCGTTGGTGGTTACAGGTCTTGCTTGGCAGTGGATTTTAAACCCGACAAGTGGCATTCAGCAGATTGTTCGTACAGCTGGATGGGAGGGTTTCAAGTTCAACTGGGTTGCATCCGCAGATCTCGCTATTTACACCATTGTTTTCGCTGCCGTCTGGAACGGAACCGGCCTAATCATGATCCTGTTCCTCGCTGGCATCAAATCAATCGATGACGAAATTTGGAAGTCAGCACGCATCGATCAGGTGCCTGTGTGGCGTATATATTTCAATATCATCCTGCCACAGCTTCGGACAGTACTACTGACGGCTGTTATGCTTCTGGGTTTCCAAGTTGTACGCAGTTTCGACGTGGTTGTCGCTCTAACCAATGGCGGGCCTGGATATGCTTCCGATGTTCCGGCACGCTACGTCTTTGAATACTTCTTTGAGCGTAGTAAAATTGGACAGGGTGCGGCTGCGGCGGTTACGATGGTGATGACCATGATCCTGATCGTGCTTCCCTACCTTTACTTCGAGATCAGGCGAAAAGAGGCATGATCCGCCGGTACACTTATAAGACTGCGCTTCTCTACTCAGCTTTAGTGCTGTTAGGTTTGTTTTTTCTTGCACCGCTCTACGTGATGTTAGTCGCAAGTTTCAAACCACTCGATGAAGTGCGAGCGTCGTCGATTATCGCGTTTCCACAAAATTGGACAATTGAACCATGGCTCAAAGCTTGGTCCAGCGCTTGTTCCAGCCTCGACTGCACAGGCATCAAGCCATTTTTCTTTGCGACATTTGAGATTGCAATTCCAGCCATGGTTTTGGCGATCTTCATTGGTGCGATGAACGGTTATGTCATGGCGAAGTGGCGGGCGAAATGGGCGGATATTCTGTTTGGTCTGCTGTTGATTGGATCGTTTGTACCGCTTCAACTTTTTCTGATTCCGCTAGCGGTAACCTTGCGTGAGCTTAATATTTACGGGACAACTGTTGGACTTATTTTGATTCATACCGTTTATGGCGTTCCGTTGACCACGATGCTTTTTCGTAACTTTTATATTACACTGCCAAACGAGCTGGTATGGGCTGCGGTCATGGATGGTGCTGGGTTCTTCAAGATATTCTTTTCGGTGATTTTACCTTTGTCGCCAGCGATCTTCATCGTTGCAGTGATTCTAGTGTTTTCAGGTATCTACAACGATTTTCTCTTTGCCCTGACCTTTGGGGATACTTCCAAGCGCCCGATCATGGCAGCGGTCCAAAATATCGTTTCGTCGTCCTACGGGATCAAAGAGCACAATATGAACATTGCTGCAGTGATGATCGCAGCCCTACCAACGTTGTTGCTTTTTCTTGTTGCAGGAAAGTTCTTCGTGCGCGGGTTAACGCAAGGCGCGGTAAAAGGATGAACAAATGACCCTAAAGTTGAGTAATATAGGCAAGAATTTCGGTACAGTTGATGTGCTTCACAGCATTTCTCTTGAAATTGAGAAAGGCGATTTTCTGGTGCTTCTTGGAGGCAGTGGCTGTGGTAAATCAACTCTTCTGAATTGCATCGCTGGTTTGGAGGAGGTTTCCAGTGGGACCATTGAAATAATGGGGCGCGATGTTACCTATATGGACCCAGCACAACGAAACGTTGCGATGGTCTTCCAATCCTACGCTCTTTATCCAACGATGAACGTCGCAAGAAATATCAGTTTCGGTCTGGAATGCCAAGGTGCCAGCAAGGTCGAACGGGCCGAAGCGGTAAATCGCATTGCCAAGCTTCTACAGATCGAAGAACTTCTTGACCGTAAGCCGAGCCAACTTTCAGGCGGACAGCGGCAGCGTGTTGCAATTGGACGGGCGTTAGTTCGTGATCCAGACATTTTTCTTTTGGATGAACCGATGTCGAATTTGGATGCCAACTTACGCAACCAGATGCGGTATGAACTTCGTGAGCTTCATGGCAAACTCGATAGTACCTTCGTACTGGTTACTCATGATCAGATTGAAGCGATGTCGATGGCGACCAAGGTTGCCGTTCTGGATCAGGGTTATGTTCAACAATTCGGCACGCCTTACGATATTTTCTACCGACCGAAGAACAAGTTTGTAGCAGAGTTTATCGGTCTAAACAAAATGAATTTTTTGGAGGGTGAGATCAGAACAGATGATGGAGTTCCTTTCTTTTGTAAGGGAGCCCACAAGGTGCCTCTGGATGGATACGAGTTTGCTGACAATTGTCCATCAGATAACCGGTCAGTTATAATGGGAATTCGCCCGGAAAATATTTATCGATCAAAAGATCGCCTTGAAGGAGATGTTTTTTTAGAAGTCAAACTGCCTGTTTCGAGAAGTGAGTTAACTGGAGGGGATGTTCAGGTCTGGTTCAATTTCGAGGGGCAAGAGATCGCTAGCCGCTTTCGTTCCACGCAAACACCGGATGTAGGAGCGTTAACAACACTTTTTCTGGACATAAAGAATGCTTCATTGTTTAACGCGAAAACTGGGGAAAGGTTGTGAAGGAAACCTGGCGCTGGTATGGATCTCTTGATACGATCACACTTGAAGAAATTCGGCATACAGGAGCCCATGGCATTGTCACCGCACTTCACGAAATTCCATACGGTGAGGTTTGGGAGCGTGACGCCATTTCCGAGCGTCGGAACATTATTCGGGCGTCTGGTTTTGATTGGGATGTCGTTGAAAGTCTTCCACTGCATGAAGACATTAAGCGGGGAACAGGGAACTTGACTTCGCTATTTTCAAACTATCGGCAATCACTTGCAAATTTGGCAGCTGAGGGCATTCGGACCATTTGCTACAACTTCATGCCGTTACTAGATTGGACGCGCACCGATCTAAAATCACCAGTAACCAGTGGAGGGACTTGCCTGCGTTTCTCAGCAAAGCGGATGGCAGCTTTTGAAATTTTTATGCTGAATCGAAAGGGCGCGGAGGAAGACTATTCTAGTGAGGTGATAGAAAAGGCGCGCGTTTGGTATCAAGCGTCATCAAAAGATGATCAGACAGAATTGCTGAACTCAATTATGTCGGGCATGCCTGGCGCATTCGATCGTTACGATATCGAAGGTTTGAGATGTGAATTAAAGACCTATCTTGGTGCTAAACCAGCCGATCTGCGCGTGAATTATGAAAGGTTCCTTAATGAAATAATGCCGGTCGCTGAAGAATTAAATCTGCGGATGTGCGTACATCCTGATGACCCTCCGCGTAATCTTCTGGGTCTTCCGAGAATTGTTTCGACCGGAGATGATATAGACTGGATTATGACAGCTTATCAGAAGCGTGCTAATGGTTGGACGATTTGTTCTGGATCTCTCGGAGCAAATCCGAAAAATAACGTTGTTGAGATTGCGCGGAAGAACGCCGATCGAATTCACTTTGCACATCTTCGAAACGTTCGAAAAGAACCCGATGGATCTTTCGAAGAAACCGCACATCTCGAAGGGGACACTGATATGAGAGCCTTATGTCAGGTGCTTTTGGAAGAAGAGAAAACGCGTCAGCTTAACGAGCAAGCTGATTGGGAAATACCGTTTAGGCCAGATCACGGTCACGAACTACTCTCTGATTCTGAGAAAAAAACCTTTCCCGGATACCCACTTATCGGCCGTCTTCGTGGCTTGGCTGAAATTCGCGGAGTAATTTACGGGTTAAAATCATGAGTGATAGAAAAACACACTATGAAGTTATATTTAGAAATTCTGCTGATCATTCTGCATTTGTACTAGCATCAGTAGCATTTGCAACAATTGTCGGTTCAGTTACATTTACAGGTTCCTTTATTGCTTTTGGAAAATCAATGAAAAGTCAACGACAAATAGATGAAAATTAATA
>PVBE011978039.1_pt1 | contig 11857 bp, 14 predicted proteins | sample 1631181 | NCBI WGS metagenome assembly PVBE01 (sample SAMN08397723, study PRJNA350692) | Marine metagenome, whole genome shotgun sequencing project. | isolation source: water | place: Pacific Ocean | collected 2012-04 | reverse complement strand
GCGCCAAGACCTATTTCACCGGCGCGGCGCCAGAAATTTGGTTATTCTTCCTCGGCGGACTATTCGTCCTGGTGACGCTGTTAATGCCGAAAGGTTTGGTTGGCTTGGCGCAGGCGGTGCGAAGCGGCCAGTGGAAGCGCCTGTTGGCGCGGGGCGGTGGCCAAGTCGATGTCTGAGCTAGCTGCTGACCTTACGCCAGAAATTGGCGGCGCACCTGCCGAATTGACCGCGCCGGCGGAGTCGATACTCTACCTCGAAGGGGTGTCGGTTAGCTTCGATGGATTCAAGGCGCTCAACAGCCTCAATTTGATCATCAATCGTGGCGAGATGCGCTCGATCATCGGCCCCAATGGCGCCGGCAAGACGACGATGATGGACGTCGTCACCGGCAATACCAGGCCCGACGAGGGCCGTGTGCTATTCGGCGACAATATCGATCTGACCTATCTCGACGAGACGGTAATCGCTAATTTGGGTATCGGCCGTAAGTTCCAAAAACCGACTGTGTTCGAGAGCCTGTCCGTGTTCGAGAACCTGGATCTGGCGTTGAAGGCCGACCGCGGCACGTTCAAGACCCTGTTCGCCCAATTGACCGACACCCAGCGCGAGGACATCGAGCGGGTGCTAGAGACGATTCGCTTAACCGATCGCCGCCACGATGTCGCCGGCGCCCTTAGCCATGGGCAAAAGCAATGGCTCGAGATCGGCATGTTGCTGGCGCAGGAACCGGAGCTAATGTTACTCGACGAGCCGGTCGCCGGCATGACCGACGCCGAGACCGAGCAGACCGTTACCCTGCTGCAAAAAATCGCCCGTGACCACTCGCTGATCGTCGTCGAACACGACATGGAGTTCGTCCACAACCTGGATTGCCGGGTGAGCGTATTGCACGAGGGGCGTGTGATCGCCGAAGGGACGATGGAGGATATCCAGTCGGATCCGCGCATCATCGAAGTCTATCTGGGGCGCTAGGCGATGCTCGAAGCGCGTGACATCGATCTCTATTACGGCGCCAGCCATATTTTGCGCAGCGCCTACATCAGGGCTGAAGTCGGGCGCGTCACCTGCCTGCTGGGCCGCAATGGGGTCGGCAAGACTAGCATGCTGCGTGGCTTGACCGGTCATGTGCCGGTGCGCTGTGGTAGCGTCGAGTGGGAGGGCGCCAACATTACCCGGCTGGCTCCCCACGCGCGGGCGCGGCGCGGCATCGCCTATGTACCCCAGGGACGCGAAATCTTTCCCCGCCTGACCGTGGAAGAGAATTTGATGACCGGCTTCAACTGCTTGCCGCGACGTCCGATGGGATTACCCGACGAAGTGTTCGAGCTATTTCCCGTATTGGCGGAGATGTTGAAGCGCCGCGGTGGCGATCTGTCCGGTGGACAGCAGCAGCAACTGGCGATCGGCCGCGCTCTGGTAACGCAGCCCCGCTTGCTGGTGCTCGACGAGCCGACCGAGGGAATTCAGCCTTCGATCATCAAGGATATCGAGCGAGTGATCCGCCTGCTCGCCGACCGCGGCGATATGGCGATTTTACTGGTCGAGCAATATTACGAGTTCGCCCGCGATCTGGCTGACGAGGTTGCTGTAATGGATCGTGGCGAGATAGTTTTGGCTGGTTCCATTAGTGATTTTACGGAAGCCGACATCCGACGGCATCTGACGGTATAAGGACGGGAGTAATGGTAGAGGGCTCGGCGGCAGTTAGGTTTTGCGCGCGCGGCGGCACAACCAAGCTTTCGCATCTCTATCAAAGCGACCCACTGCGTGTTCTCTTTCCCCGCCCGGAGCCGCGCGAACCGGCCACCGGTGTGCTGGTGACCACCTCGGGCGGTCTTGTCGGTGGCGACCGGATCGATATTGAAGTATCCAGCGGCGAAGGCGCTCAGGGTAGGGTGCTCGGCCAGGCGGCGGAGAAGATCTATCGCTCGTCCGGCGAAGACTCGCACATCAATGTTCACTTGCAGGTCGACAGCGGTGGCTGGTTAGAGTGGCTACCACAGGAAACTATCATCTTCGAAAACGCCCGTCTGCGGCGTCTGGCAGTTGCCGACGTAGCATCGGGTGCGCGATTACTAGCGGGTGAAATCGTCGTGTTCGGTCGCACCGCAATGGGCGAACAGGTTACCGGTGGGTTGGTCCGCGAGGCCTGGGATGTCTACCGCGATGGGCGGCTGGTCTGGGCCGACGCCGTGCATGTCGACGAGACGCTGGAGGCGACTCTCGGCGCACCGTCCGGTTTCGACGGTGCGGTGGCGTTCGCTAGTTTGGTCTATGTCGGCGATGATGCGGCGGAGCGACTGGCCACGGCTCGCGAGTTGCTAGGCATCTTTGGCGGTGATAGCAACCTGCGTGCCGGCGCAACCGTTCTTGACGACGTTCTTGTGATTCGCTGGCTGGGCCGCGAAACTCACCGTCTGCGCGCAGCTTATGGCGGTTTCTGGGCAGTGTTTCGCCATAGCGTTGGTGGTTACCCGCAGACCATGCCCCGTCTGTGGGATATTTAGAAGAAAAGAATTCAGGGAGATGACACGCAAATGCTTCTAACACCCCGCGAGAAAGACAAGCTGCTCATCGCCATGGCCGCCGAGGTGGCGCGCCGGCGGCATGAGCGCGGCGTCAAACTGAACTATCCCGAGGCCATCGCGTTGATTTCCGATTACGTTGTCGAGGGCGCACGCGATGGCCGCAGCGTCGCCGACTTGATGAGCGCTGGCGCCGAGGTCATCGGCCGGGATGACGTGATGGACGGTATTCCTGAGATGCTGTACGACATCCAAGTCGAGGCGACCTTCCCCGATGGGACCAAGCTGGTCACCGTCCATAACCCGATCCGATGAGGCGGCGATGATTCCAGGCGAACTGTTCGTCGCCGATAGCGACATTGTCCTCAACCAGGGCCGCGACACCGTCACGCTGGTCGTCGCCAACACCGGCGACCGGCCGGTGCAGGTGGGTTCGCATTATCATTTCTTCGAAACCAACGGCGCGCTTGATTTCGACCGCGCCGCCGCACGCGGCTTTCGCTTGGATATACCTGCCGGCACCGCCGTGCGCTTCGAGCCGGGCCAGACCCGAGAGGTCACTTTGGTGCGCTATGCCGGTGCGGGTCGGGTGTTTGGGTTCAACGGTGCAGTCAACGGCCCGTTGGAGAATTAACGATGGCTTACTCGATAAAACGCGGTGCTTATGCGGCGATGTTCGGCCCCACCGTCGGCGACAGGGTGCGGTTGGCTGACACCGACCTCGTCATCGAAGTTGAGAGCGACTGCACGATCTACGGTGAGGAGGTCAAATTTGGCGGCGGCAAGGTAATCCGCGACGGCATGGGCCAGTCGCAGACTAGCCGCGCCGACGGTGCCGTCGATACCGCGATCACCAATGCTTTGATCGTCGACTATTGGGGCATCGTCAAGGCCGATATCGGCATCAAGGATGGGCGTATCGCCGCCATCGGCAAGGCCGGCAACCCGGACGTTCAGCCCGGCGTCGATATCGTCATCGGGCCGGGCACCGAGGCGATTTCCGGTGAGGGGCGCATTCTTACCGCCGGTGGCGTCGACGCCCATATCCACTGGATCAGTCCGCAGCAGATCGACGATGCGGTGTATTCCGGTATCACCACTATGCTCGGTGGCGGCACCGGTCCAGCGGAAGGCACCAACGCCACGACAGCGACACCGGGGCCGTGGCATCTGGGGCGTATGCTGCAGGCCGCCGAAGGCCTGCCGGTTAATCTTGGGTTTTTCGGCAAGGGCAACGCCACCCAACCCCAGGCGTTGATCGAGCAGGTTGCCGGCGGCGCCTGCGGTCTCAAACTGCACGAAGATTGGGGTACTACTCCGGCGGCCATCGACAATTGCCTGTCGGTCGCCGACGATATGGATGTGCAGGTGGCAATCCACACCGATACGCTGAACGAATCCGGTTTCGTCGAAAACACCGTTGCCGCTTTCAAGGGGCGCACCATTCACGCCTTCCATACCGAGGGTGCTGGCGGCGGACATGCGCCCGATATCATCAAGGTGTGTGGCGAGGCCAACGTGCTGCCGTCGTCAACCAACCCGACGCGACCGTTCACCGTCAACACGGTCGACGAGCATCTCGACATGCTGATGGTGTGCCACCATCTCGATGCGCGCATTCCCGAAGACGTCGCCTTTGCCGAAAGCCGCATCCGCCGCGAGACCATCGCCGCGGAAGACATACTACACGACCTCGGCGCGTTCTCGATGATCGCTTCTGACAGTCAGGCCATGGGCCGGGTCGGCGAGGTGATCGTACGCACCTGGCAGACCGCCGACAAGATGAAGAAACAGCGTGGGCGTTTGGCTAGCGAGACTGGGGACAACGACAATCTGCGGGTCCGCCGCTACATCGCCAAGTACACCATAAATCCGGCTATTAGCCACGGCATTGCCGCCCATGTGGGCTCGGTCGAGGTTGGCAAGCTGGCCGACCTGGTGCTGTGGAAGCCAATGTTCTTCGGCGTCAAACCCGATCTGGTGCTGAAGTTGGGCACCATCTCTGCCGCTGCAATGGGCGACCCCAACGCCTCGATCCCGACGCCGCAACCGGTTCACTACCGACCCATGTTTGGTAGCTTTGGCCGCTCACAAACAGAAAGCGCGGTATGCTTCGTCTCCCAGGCGGCTCTCGAGGCGGATATAGGCACGACGCTCGGCCTCGACAAAACGCTGCTAGCGGTCTCGGGGACGCGCATCGTCGGCAAGGCCGATATGGTGCTGAACGGCGCGACACCGAACATGGAGGTCGATCCGGAGACCTACGAGGTGCGCGCCGACGGCGAACTGTTGACCTGCGAACCGGCAACTGAGCTGGCGCTGGCCCAGCGCTATTTCCTGTTTTAATTATGCGGCGTGTGATGACATTCTGCCTTGCTGGAACTTGGCTCGAGGCCGAAGCGGTCGGCACCATAACCCTCGACTATGACGACCGGTATCGCCGGCGTATCCGCCTTCACGACGACGAGGGTGAACCGTTCCTGCTTGATCTGGTGGAGGCAGTCATCCTGGCCGACGGTGACGGATTAGCCGTGAGCGATGGCGGCTATATTCGCGTGTGCGCTGCGGAAGAACCCGTGGCCGATGTGCGCTGCCGTAGCCTTACAGAAACGGCGCGGGTGGCTTGGCATATCGGCAACCGGCACATACCGCTTCAGGTGCTTGACGATGGAGCTCTGCGCATCCACGATGACCATGTCATCGTCGATATGGCGCGCCGGCTCGGCGCCGATGTGGAGCAAAAAACCGCACCGTTTTCGCCCGAGCCCGGTGCCTATGCTCAAGCTAATGGACATGACCATGACCACTAATCTCACCGTCACCGGTCCCGGCCTGTTGCGCATGATGGCGTGGTTTTCACCGTCGTTTCCGGTTGGCGCGTTCAGCTATTCCCACGGCCTCGAATATGCCGTCGAAGCCGGGCTGGTTGCTAGCCGCGAGACGCTAGTCGATTGGACCGAAGGGGTGATCACCCGAGGAGCTGGGCGCGTCGACGCGGCGCTGTTCTGCGCCGCTTATACCGCTATCGTCGACAATGACGAGGCGGAGTTAATTTGGGCCATTGAACGCGGTGACGTTATGCGGGCAACCCGCGAACTTGCGGGCGAGAGCATCGGCCAGGGCGAAGCGTTCGTTGAGACGGTGTGCGTCACCTGGCCGCAGCCGCGACTCGACTGGCTGGTCAAAATAGCAGGCGAGCAGCAGCGGCGGCTTAGCTACCCGGTCGCCGTTGGCGCTGCCGCCGCGGCCCATGCCGTACCGACGGACATCGCCTTACCTGCTTATCTACACGCACTGGCAACGAATCTGGTGTCCGCCGGCGTGCGTCTCATCCCGCTCGGTCAGACCGACGGTCAGCGTGCGATAGCGGCCTTGGAACCAGTTGTGCTTGGTGCAGTGGAGGCCGCATTGGTCCGCCCGCGCGGCGATCTGGGTTCGGCGGCGCCGGTCATCGACTGGGCGTCGACCCAACACGAAATCCAATACACGAGGTTATTTCGCTCATGACCACGCCTTTACGAATCGGCATTGGTGGCCCGGTTGGCACCGGCAAAACCGCGCTGATAGATACACTGTGTAAGCGCCTGTACGCCCGCTTCGAGGTTGCTGCCATCACCAACGACATCTACACTGAAGAGGATGCGCAGTTCCTGATTCGCTCGGGCGCGCTGCCAGCTGACCGCATTATGGGGGTTGAGACCGGCGGTTGCCCGCACACCGCGATCCGCGAAGACGCGTCAATTAACCTCGCTGCCATTGCCGAGATGGTCGAGCGCTTTCCGGCGCTCGATATCGTGTTCGTGGAATCGGGCGGCGACAATCTGGCGGCCACGTTCTCACCCGAACTGGTCGATATAACGATTTATGTTATCGATGTATCAGCTGGTGACAAGATCCCGCGCAAGGGTGGGCCCGGTATCACGCGGTCGGATCTTTTGGTGATCAACAAGATTGATCTGGCACCGCTGGTTGGCGCTGATCTCGACGTCATGGACCGCGACTCACGCAAAATGCGTGGCGAACGGCCCTTTGTCTTCACTAACCTCAAGATGCAGCAAGGGATCGACGCGATTTTGGACTTTATTGTCTTAGCTGGCGGACTCGATACGGACGATAAAATCGCAAAGCTGGAACTGGCGGTATCGGCTCTTTAAGGTATTGCCGAACCAAGGCGGTCGTTGACTTCGCGGTGACCATTCCCGATATTCTCCGCCTTTTTTAACGTCAGCGGGAACCGGCTCAGAGAAATTGGCCCGGACCGCCAAACAACATGGAATACGGTCATGAACGCCGTCATGCAGACTTACGGGCGTATCCCCATCGCGTTCGAGCGGGGCGAGGGTGCGTATTTGATTTCGACAGAAGGTAAGCGTTATCTCGATGGCGCCGGGGGTATCGCGGTGGTTTCGATGGGTCACAGCCATCCCAAGCTGGTGGCGGCGTTGACCGAACAGGCTAAGCGCCTGTGGCATGTGTCAAATCTGTACGAGATTCCCGAGCAGAGCGGCTATGCCAAAAAGCTGGCGGCGGCCAGTTTTGCCGATGCGATGTTTTTCTGTAACTCCGGTGCCGAGGCTATGGAGGGCGCAATCAAAATCGCACGCAAGTTCCACGCTGTTAACGACGCACCCGAGCGCTACCGGGCAGTGACGCTGAAAGGTTCGTTCCATGGTCGGACTCTGGCGACTTTGGCTGCCGCGAACAATCCCAAGCATCTGGAGGGCTTTGGCCCGCCGGCCGACGGCTTCGATATTGTTCCGCCGAACAATTTCAACGAATTGCGCGCAGCCATTGGCCCGCAAACGGCGGCGATAGTCGTCGAGCCACTGCAGGGCGAAGCTGGTATTCGGCCGCTCGATAACGACTATATGCGGGCACTACGGGCCACCGCGGACGAGTTCGGCATATTGCTAGTGCTCGATGAAGTTCAGACCGGCTTTGGGCGCACTGGCAAGCTGTTCGCTCACGAGTGGGACGGCATCACCCCTGACATCGTGGCCTGTGCCAAAGGTATCGCCGGCGGCTTTCCGTGTGGCGCCGTGTTGACCACCGAGCGCGTCGCCGCGGCGATGTCTCCCGGCACCCACGGCAGCACCTTCGGCGGCAACCCGCTGGCGATGGCGGCGGCGAACGCGGTACTGGATATTCTTTTGGAAGACGGCTTTCTGGCCGATGTCGAGCGCACGGGTGAGCTGCTCGGCGAGGGGCTGGTCTCTATGGCTGAACGCTACCCCGAAATCATTAAAGACGTACGTGGCAGCGGTTTGATGCTGGGCATGGTCATTGGCGAACCCCACACCAACGTCGCCCTGGGCGACCGGGCGCGCGAACACGGGCTGTTGACAGTCGTTGCCGGTGATAATGTCTTGCGGCTGCTGCCGCCGCTGATTATCCGCGAGCCGGAAGTAGAGTTAATCTTGGCTGCGCTCGATAGCGCCTGTGCTGATCTGCAATCGAGCGGCCAATAAAACGGTAATGGCTGAACCCCGGCATTTCCTCGATCTGGATTGTATCGATCCGGCAACGTTGCGCGGCATTCTTGATAATGCGGTGGCGCTGAAGGTGGATACACGTAATTCGACGTTTCTGTCCGGCCGCACGCTGGCGCTGGTCTTCGAAAATCCAAGCACGCGCACCCGGGTCTCCTTCGAAGTGGCAATCCAGCAGCTCGGCGGCAACGCGGTCGTGATCGACCAGTCGAGCAGCCAGATGGAGCGGGGCGAGACGGTTGGCGATACCGCGCGGGTACTATCGCAATATGTCGACGCCATCGTGCTGCGCACCTCCGCGCCGGAGAATCTGCTCGAGATGGCCGACGCCGCCAGCGTTCCGGTGATCAACGGCCTGACTAACGATTCGCATCCGTGCCAGATTATGGCCGATGTAATGACCTTCGAGGAACTTAAGGGGCCGATCGCCGGCAAGGTGGTGGCGTGGAGTGGCGAGGGCAACAATGTGGCGGCTTCGTGGATTCATGCCGCGGTCAAGTTCGACTTCGAGTTGCGGCTAGCTAGCCCGCCTTCGCTGCAGTCGTCGCCGGCATTGCTCGACTGGGCGCAGACCAATGCCGGCCAGGTAAGCGTTACCGAGGACCCTAACGCCGCGGTTGACGGCGCCGATTGCGTGGTTACCGATACCTGGGTGTCGATGGGCGCCGACCGGATCGAGGAACAGCGCAGCTTGCTGGCGCCCTATCGCATCGACAAAGCCCTCATGGCGCATGCCAAGGAGGACGCGATTTTCATGCATTGCCTGCCGGCCCATCGCGGTGACGAAGTGGACGGCGATGTGATCGATGGTCCCCAATCGGTGGTCTGGCTGGAGGCCGGCAACCGGCTGCCGGCGCAAAAGAGTATTCTCCTGTGGTGCCTGGAGGATAACGACGGCAATGCCTGACGGTAGAGACGTCGCCATTAAAGATGGCTCGACTCCGGTTGACGATTTGATCCAGCCGTTTAATCTGCAAGCGGGCCGGGCCAGCGGTCCGGCATTGACTGGCCGCCTGACACGGCTTGGTTCGTTGGCCGATGATGTTCTGAACCGCCACGACTATCCGGAGCCGGTTGCCGCGTTGGTCGGAGAAGCGTTGGCGCTAGGCGCCACGCTTGCCGGTGCACTCAAATTCAACGGTGTATTTACTCTACAAATTCAAGGAGATGGACCGGTATCGCTGGTCGTGGTCGACATCACAATGGAGGATGAGGATGCGACATTCACATTGCGCGGTTACGCCAGTTTCGACGCCGAAAAATTAGCGGCTATGGCCACGCCGGACACCCGCGCTCTTCTGGGCAAAGGTTACCTGGCGCTGACCGTCGATCAGGGTTCTCACACCGAGCGCTATCAGGGAATGGTGGACTTGGTTGGCGAATCCCTTGCCGAGTTTGCGCAGCACTATTTCCGCCAATCGCAGCAGATAGACGCTGCGCTTATGGTGTCGGCCGGACGCGAGGGAGGCACTGGCGCGTGGCGCGCGGCTGCCCTCATGCTACAACGGGTCGCCGACCAACTGCTGGAGATACTGCCTTCCAACGAAGGCGACGACCCCTGGCGGCGGACGATGATGTTGATGGCAACCGGCACCGATACCGAAATACTCGACCCCGATCTTGCGGCGCGGTGCTACCTGTATCGTCTGTTCCACGAAGAAGGATTGCGGGTCACGCCGCCGCGCCGATTGGTGCGTGGATGCCGGTGTTCCGAGGAACGCATCTTGAACGTTCTGCACCAATTTCCCCAGGACGAATTGGTCGATCTTTCCATCGACGGCGCTGTTGAGGTGACGTGTGAATTTTGTAACGTGCTGTATCTTTTCGACCCCCAGACGCTGGAGCCTCGGTTGCCGAATGCAGGTTAAGACATTATGGAAATGCCGCAATTAGGGCATCGAATAGGTCCCAATAAAAATAAACGGAGGGTACCGGTGATTACTTTAATCCATCGCGTATGGATCGTGGCAGCGGCTTTATTGCTGGCGGCGTGTAGCAATGCACCGCCGCCAATGAAGTTTCCGCAACTTACATATTCCCATCTCGGCAAGATCGTGCTCGACGTCTCCAAAATCGAAATCGTTGATTATTTTCGGCCGACCTTGCGACCGCCGCATATCGAACATTTGGTGCCGGTTTCTCCCGCCAAGGCGGCGCAACAGTGGGCGCGCGACAGACTGAAATTGACCGGGTTATCGGGCCGCCGCGCGGTGTTCACCATCGATAATGGTGCGGTCACGGCAACACCGTTGAAGCTCCAAAGCGGGCTTCGCGGAGCGTTTACGGTCGACCAGTCGAAGCGTTATGATGCCGTGATTAGGGTTCGCCTTGAAGTGTTCGAAGCCAATGGACGCCGTGGTGGCGTGGCGAAGGCTAACGCGCAGCGCTCCCGTTCGGTGCCGGAGAATATTACACTCGATGCCCGCGACGAGGTGTGGTTTTCGATAACTGAAAAGCTGACCAAAGACTTGAACGTGGAGTTAGAGCGGTCGATCGGCCAGTTTCTCGGCGCGTATGTGCGCTAAGGAATCGCTGCGCCGCTTTTCGCCCAATCGAGCAGGCGCCGCAGAAATGCGGTGCACTGGTCAAGCTGATCCATGGCGATCCATTCATTCGCCTGATGCGCCTGGTCGATATTTCCGGGCCCGCATAAAACCGCCGGAATACCGTTAGCCTGAAACTGGCTGGCTTCGGCGACATAGGCCGCCGTATGGGCGGTGTTGGCGCCGGTGAGGTACCGTGCCAGACGCTCAGCGGGTGAATTGTCGTCGGGGTAGAGCGGCAGCACGGCGGCCAGTGGCCGGGTTACGATCGACGCTGCTGGGTTTTCCGCGTGTAGACGCGGTTCGATCTGAGTGGCGACAAACTCATTGAAGCGCGCCTTTATCGCCGTAGTATCTTCATTCGGTATGGGGCGGAACTCCCAATTGAAGGCGCAGTGTTCGGGAATGATGTTCAATGCTTCGCCGCCTTGAATCTGCCCCACATTGAAGGTCGTCCAGGGTGGGTGGAAACCGTTTTCCGGATCGCTCTGGGCCTGCTTTTCGCTCGCAAGGTCGGATAAGAACCGGATTATCTCGGCGGCGTAGGCAATGGCGTTGACGCCCAGATGCGGCGCGCTTGAATGGGCGGCGACCCCGGTTATTTCGGTGCAAAAGCCTTGAATGCCCTTGTGCGTAGTGACGATCTGCATACTGGTTGGCTCGCCGATGATGGCCAATTGCGGTTGCACCAGACGGTCGAACATGTCGGCGATCATGCGCCCGACACCCAGACAGCCGACCTCTTCGTCGTAGGAAAAAGCAAAATGTATAGGCGTTTTAAGGTTGGCCTCGGCGAAGTTCGGCGCCATCGCCAGCACCGCCGCGGCGAAGCCCTTCATGTCTGCTGAGCCGCGGCCATACAGCCGCAACTCGCTGTCGACCGTGCGCCGCGTCAACACGAACGGATCGGTATCCCAGGGCTGGTTGGCGACCGGCACCACATCCGTATGGCCCGAAAGCACGACACCGGCGCGGTCGGCGGGACCAATAGAAGCGTAAAGGTTTGACTTGGCACCGTCGTCGCTGGCGACACGAACGCTGCCGATGCCCAGCCCGACCAAATATTCTTCGATATATTCTATCAGCTCGAGGTTCGGTAGTGCCGATACCGTGTTGAAGGCGACCAGGTCGACGAGGATTTCTTCCGCGGTGCGGCACGATTTCGACATCGTGCTCATGGCTTCCAAAAAGCCGGGGCGAACAACACCAGGATGGTGAACAGTTCGAGGCGGCCCAACAGCATGCCTGCCGACAACAGCCATTTTGCTGCGTCGGGCAGCGAGGTGAAGGTGCCGCTCGG